>OBLT010001899.1_pt1 | contig 13167 bp, 11 predicted proteins | sample 1518721 | NCBI WGS metagenome assembly OBLT01 (sample SAMEA3539307, study PRJEB22396) | soil metagenome | biome: tundra; feature: field; material: soil | place: USA | collected 2010-05 | depth 0.15 m | reverse complement strand
GAAACGAGTCGCGCCGTTGTCGTTTCGAAACTCGTCAACCATGAAGATGAAACCGACCATCGTCCAGCCGTGACTGTCTCGCTCGAAATCGACATGGAGATTCTGAGCCGGTAGACCTGGCCGTAGCGTGCGGGCATGCATCGTGCTGAGCCTGAAAGGCTCGTTGAGTATGCGACAACATGCCTTGAGAACGGGCAGGTTCAGGTACAGCCCGTCGAATTCTGGGCCACGATTGACGAAGTCTCTGACTCGGGTAGTCGAACTCCCAACCTTGACATCATCGGGAGCGGCGCTGTTTATAGCTGCGTCATAGGCGGCACTCAAGTGAGCGAGGTCCTCGGCCGGCACCGGACCCGGAATGACGGTGAAGCCAGCTTCATCCAACTCCTGACGGGCACCGGCAGACAGCTCAAAGCCATCCATGATCGCGCTCAGGCAGTCCTGCATTTGCATGTTCTCCTCGCAGTGGCGTGTAGGCCTTTCGATACGCGACGGAGGTCTGTTCTCATCGGCGTCCTCTCGACCATCCAATCAGCCCGTGGTTTCGTCCTCACCGTATTATGCAAGGTGCTCGTTGAGCGGTGCAGCAAAATGAATTGCTTCTGCGACACGAAAACAGCCCGAAGCCACGCTTTCCGGGACATACGACAACACGTTCGAGCGTCAAATTGGGGCGCCGGTAAAGTACAGAATTGAACCGTCGATTTCTCGTGGCTCCCCACGTAGGACTCGAATCCTCTCGGTGAACGGCGGCCACGCCACGCTATCATGAAATCTCCGTGACCACGCTGCTGGCCCTGCTGCGCCAGAATCGCAACTACCGCTACACCTGGATGGCGCAGGTCGTCAGCGAAATCGGCGACTACTTCAACAACATCGCGGTCTTCGCCCTGGTGATGGAGAAGTCCGGCTCTGGCCTCGTGGTCTCGGGAGTCATGCTGTCGCGCGCCATCCCCGCCGTGCTCGCAGGGCCCGTGGCGGGTGTGCTCCTCGACCGCTTCGACCGCAAGCGCATCATGATCGCGAGCGATCTCATCCGTGCCGCCCTCGCCATGGCCTTCGTGCTCACCGTCCACCAGCCGCGCCCCTGGCTGCTCTACCTCCTGAGCGGCGCCCTGATGTTCGCCTCGCCTTTCTTCACCAGCGGCCGCGCCGCCATTCTCCCCACCATCGCTACCGCGGACGAGCTCCACACCGCCAACTCGCTCACCCAGACCACCGGCTGGGCTACCCTCACCGCCGGCACCTTGCTGGCCGGTTTCAGCGCCGCCCAATTCGGGTATCGGTGGGCCTTCATCCTCAACTCGCTTTCCTTCCTCTTCTCCGCCTGGTCCATCTGGCAAATCTCGACGCCCGGCGGATTCCGCCCCCAGCGCAGCCAAACCGTCGCCCTTCGCCCCTGGCACGAATATCGTGAGGGCCTTCGCTACATGCGATCGGTGCCGCTCATGATGGGGATCGCCATGATCTCGGTCGGCTGGGCTTTGGGAGGCGGTGCGGCCCAGATTCTCTTCGCCCTGTTTGGCGAGCAGGTGTTCCACCGGGGCGCCGCCGGAATCGGCTCCATCTGGGGCTTCGCCGGCATCGGGCTGCTGCTCGGCGGGGCCACCGGTCACATCGTGGGCCGCCGTGCGGACTTCGCCGGATACAAGCGCGCCGTCACCATTTCGTACATCGTGCACGGCGTCACCTACATGCTGTTCAGCCAGGTGGAGTCCTACGCTGCCGCGCTGGTTTGCATGTTGTTTTCCCGTGTGGGTATGGCGGTCACCTCGGTGCTCAATAATGCCCAACTCCTGCGGCATACCCCCGACCAGTTCCGCGGCCGCGTCTTCGCCACCATGGAATCGCTTCGCTGGTCGGTCATGATCGTCTCGATGTCGGCGGCCGGCATCGCCTCCCAGTACGTCAGTCCCAGAACCATCGGTCTAGTCGCCGGCGCCTTCGGCTCCTTAACCGCCCTGGCCTGGGCATGGTGCGACTGGACCGGCCGCCTGCCGGAACCCTTGGTCAAGCTTCCTATTGACGCGGTAGTGGGACAAGCCTCCTGGCCTGTCAGGACAGGCCGGAGGCCTGTCCCACCCCCTAAAGAACCCTCACCTCCCGGCCGATAAGACATCTTGGAGGAACACTTGTACCCCTTTCAAGGTACCGAAGCAGGTCCGGAGCTCACCGTATCCGGCAGCGAACCCGCATCCGCAAGGCGTCCCATGAAGATCCTCGCCGCCGAAGACAACCTGGTCTGTCAGTCGATGCTCCGCACCATGTTGACCAAGTGGGGCTATGACGTGACCATCGCGCGCGATGGCGTCGAAGCCTGGCAAGCTCTGCAGTCCCAGGATTCGCCGCGGTTGGCGATTCTCGATTGGATGATGCCCGGCATGGATGGCTTGGAGGTTTGCCGCCGCGTTCGGGCCGCGAACCGCGAGCCATACATCTATATCCTGCTGTTGACCGCCCGCACTGAATCGCAAGACCTGGTGGCGGGTATGGATGCCGGCGCCGATGACTACGTCACCAAGCCATTCAACGCCCACGAACTGCGCGTGCGCCTGCGGGCCGGCCGCCGCATCCTGGAGTTGCAGGAGGAACTCCTCCAGGCTCGTGAAGCCCTCCGCGAACAGGCTACTCACGACAGCCTCACCGGCCTGCTCAACCGGGCCTCCATTCTGGAAACGCTGCACAACGAACTGTCCCGCTCCCGGCGCGAATCTCAGCCCGTCTCCCTCCTGATGGTGGACCTCGATCGCTTCAAGCTGGTCAATGATACATACGGACATCTGGCCGGGGATGCCGTGCTCCGCGAAGCTGCCCGCCGGATGAAGTCGGCGGTGCGCCGCTATGACGCCATCGGCCGCTATGGCGGTGAGGAATTCCTCATCGTGCTGCCCGGTTGCGAGGCCGAGGCGGGTTGTGTCCAGGCCGAGCGCATCCGCCAAGCCGTCGCCGCCGGCCCCTTCACTGCCGGGGCCCAATCCCTTACAGCTACGTGCAGCATCGGTGTTGCTTGCCGTACCCACCCGTCCCTTTCGGACACCGATTCCCTCGTCCGCGACGCCGACATGGCCCTGTATAGAGCCAAAGATCGCGGCCGCAACCGCGTAGAGGCCTGCGCACAGCCGTCGGTTCTGCCCGTCGAGCTACAGGATCTCCCCGGCCTCGCCATGGCGATCGACCAATAAACGATTGCCGTGGCGCGTCCTGACAAAGACGCAAACCTCTTGCAGGAAGTCCTTCCGGCGGCGGCAATATCTACGCGGCTGGTGGTGTGCGAGGGTGCCGGGGCGCAATCCCCGGCACCCAACACTATCCCCTAGTTTCCACCTCTGGCGCCACGCCCGCCTGCCGGCTGCGCCGCCGGCGGATCCTTGCGCGGAAACTTATCGGGCCGGGTTGCCGCGTTGTACACGAAGACTGCCTCGATGATCGCCATCTGCTCCATGTCGGCCTGCTGGATTCGTTCATAGACATCCATGTTCGAATGGTGGGTGCGGGTATCGTAGTCCATCGGGTCCTGGATGAACTGGAAGCCCGGCAGCCCGACGCCATCGTACGACTGGTGGTCGGTACCGCCCGTGTTGCGAATCGTGATCACACCCGGAGTCAGGTCCTTGAGCGCCGCAAACCAGCTTTCGAAGATCGGCCGCGCCATCTCGTTTTGTTGCAGGTAAATGCCGCGGATTCTGCCGGTTCCGTTGTCGATATTGAAATAACTCGAGAAGTTATCGTACTCGGTGGTCGGCTTCATGGTCGCGGTGTCGGCGAAGTGTTCCTTTACATAGGCGCGGGATCCGAGTAGACCTTGTTCCTCGCCGCTCCACAGGCCCATCCGGACGGTGCGGTCCATTTTCAGGTTGAGCGATTTCAGAATGCGCATCACTTCCATCGCAATCGCGCTTCCAGCCGCGTTATCGGTGGCGCCCGTTCCGTAATGCCACGAATCGAAATGCCCGCCTACCATCACCAGTTCGTTGGGCTTGGTGGCGCCCGGGATCTCGGCGACCACGTTGAAAGAGTCGTAGTTCGGGATGAACTCTGTCTTGACGTCGAACTGCAACTTCACCGGAACGTTGTGCTCCACCAGCCTCGCGATGCGGTTATAGTTCTCCGCCGTCATGGACACTTGCGGCACTCCGCCCTGAAGCGTGGCCAGGGGCACGCGCGTGCTGGTTCCGTCCGGATTTCGCGTGGATGTCTGCGCCCCGCCGCCAAACAGCGTGCCGCTTTCGCCCCTCGCCGAAGCCTGCAGGGTCACCAGGACTCCTTCGTCTTTCCAGAAAGTCCCCCTTCTCGCGGTGAAGGCGCGCTGCTCTTCCTGGGTCATCTGCGGCTGATTCGCTGCTCCGCCGCGTCCGCCGCCACGTCCGCCGCGGCCGCCGGCGCCACCGGTGGGGAGAAGCTCCAAGGTGAGGTCCGCCAGTTCTTCGGGCGTGTAGCGCTTGGCCAACGGATTGGTGGGGAACGGCAGTTCGACGGGCGCAGTCGTCAGCACGATCTTACCCTTCAGCTTTCCATGGAATTTGTCGAGGTCGGCTGGAGTCGCGATCTGCGCCATCACTGCTTCGCCGGTCACCGGGCCACTGGTGCCAGCCGTCCAGGCGACCGGTATCCCGATCAGCGCTTGATAGGTCGGCTCCACCATGTTGCCGGAATAGGACGTGTATTGCCAGCCCGGGATGTCGGAGGCCCACTTTTCGAGCTTTACGTTGCTGAGACCCCACTCCTTGAGTTGGCCCTCGGCCCACGCGCCGGCGGCGCGGAATTGCGGAGAATTGGTGAGGCGCGGACCGTAGCGGTCGGTCAGGTTGTACATGATGTTCATGACCTGAGAGCCGCCGCGGCCACTGCCACCGCCACCGCCACCGCCGAAGCCGCCACCGCCGCCCAATTCAGCGGTCTTAATCTTGTGAATTACATTCAGATCGACCTTCTCCTGCTGCTGCGCCAGCACGAGCAGGGGAGCGAGTAGAAACCCAACTATCGTTAAAGAAGTTTTTCGTTGCATAGGCTTAAGCTTTTCTGTATTAAAGCAGAGACGCCTTTTCGCGGCGTCGTGGTTACCCGCCCGCGGCGGAATCGGTGTCCGGAACCGGTCGCCCAGCCGGACCAAAACCGAAGGTCCTGGTGCGCTGGCTGGGTACAAGGTCTTAAAAACTGCAAAAACTGTACGTAGACTTCCCATTTCGCCTCTACAAGCGTAGAATAAAGGTATGGCCAGAGGTTGGGAAAGTAAGTCGGTCGAGGCGCAGATCGACGAGGCCGAGAATCACCGAGGCGCCATTCTTGATAACGCCCCCCCTCCTGAAATGCTGGAGTTGATCCGCAAGCGGGAAACAATTGTCCTCTCCCGCACCAGGGTGGTCCGGGAATTGCAAGCCGCGCAGAATCCGCGCTACAAAGCCGTTTTGAGCAAGGCTTTGGCAGACCTGGAAGCGCAATTGTCAACTTTCGCAGTAGGTTAGCGAAGCAAACCAGCCCGTGCCCCTCTCCACATTCGACCCGGTCGGCATTGTGGAGGGGGCTCGGGGTTGTGGCTCGATCAGGGAGAGTGATTTCCCTATTCGGAAGTGTCCCCGTCTGCGGCGGTCTGAAGCGGGAGTCCCCGCTTCAGAGTTGGATTTTCCTCCGGAAGGCTCTGCGGCATTCCAATTGCTAAAACGTTTGTCTGTGTACCGCGCCTTTGCCGCTTTCGCCGTTCTCTTCCTCCTGCCCTCCGCGGTTCGGGGTTACTCGGTTCTGACCCACGAGGCGATCATCGATACTGCCTGGGACGCCGGCATCAAGCCGCTCCTGCTCCGTAGATTCCCCCACGCCACTTCGCAGGATTTGGTGGGTGCGCACGCCTACGCCTATGGCGGCTGCATCCTCCAGGACATGGGCTATTACCCGTTTGGAAGCAAGTTCTTCAGCGACCTGGTGCACTACGTCCGCAGCGGCGATTTCGTTGTCAACTTGATCCGCGAGTCCGAAGACATCAACCAATACGCTTTCGCTCTGGGCGCCCTCGCCCATTACGCCGCGGATACCCAGGGCCACTCGATCGCTGTGAACCGTTCCGTGCCGATGCAGTATCCCAAGCTGAAGAGCAAATACGGACCCGTGATTACCTACGCCCAAAACCCCACGGCGCACATCCGGGTGGAATTCAGCTTCGATGTCCTGCAAGTGGCGCGCGGCACCTATGCCCCGCAGGCTTACCACGATTTCATCGGGTTCAACGTGTCCAAGCCAGTCCTGGAACGAGCCTTCCGCGATACGTATTGCCTGGAGCTGAAGGATGTTTTCGGCGACCTGGACCTCGCCTTGGGCACCTACCGGCACACCGTGAGCGCCATCATTCCTGAAATGACCCGGGTCGCGTGGGATCTCCGGAAGGATGAACTGAAGAAGGCGGCGCCGGGGCTCACGCGTCGCAAATTCACCTATAATCTTTCCAAAGCGAGCTATCGGAAAGAGTGGAGCAAGTCGTATCAGGCGCCGGGTATCGGTACGCGGATGCTGGCCTTCCTGATCCGCATCCTGCCCAAGGTCGGTCCACTCAAGGCTCTTTCGTTCATGCCTCCTACTCCGCAGACCGACAAGCTCTTCGAGGCCAGCTTCGATAGGACGTTGGATCTGTATCGCAGCCTGCTGCGGGAACAGGACCTCGCCCAACTGCAATTGGCGAACCGCGATTTCGATACCGGTGAGATTACCCGGCCCGCCGAGTACAGGCTGGCCGATAATGCTTATGCCAAACTCACCGTGAAGCTCTCGGCGGGCGACCTGGCGTCCATCGATCCGAAACTTCGCGACAATATCCTGGCCTTCTACAGCGATCGGACCCTGCCCTTTGCGACGAAGCAGGATCCCAAAGCGTGGCAAGAGACGCTGGCCGCCCTGGACAAGTGGAGTGCGCCGGCAGGAACGTCCCGTTAACGTAGGTCTGGCCTGAAAAGGGCGTTGGGCTGCAATTGCCGGCTAAGGCCGGCTGACAGACGACTGAAACCGATCGTCTGTCCTACGGTTCATTCATGCCATACTGGCACTTTCGACTCCCATTTTGCGATGTTCTCCTACTCCCAGAACGATCTCTATTGCGAGGAGGTCCCGCTGGCGGACCTCGCGCGCCGCGTCGGCACGCCCGCTTATGTCTACTCCAGCCGGTCCATCCTGGCCAACTATCGCGCGTATGACGAAGCTTTCGGCGTGCTTCCGCATTCCGTCTGCTACGCCGTGAAGGCCAATTCTTCCCTGGCCGTGCTGGGACTGCTGGCCAATGCCGGGGCGGGCTTTGACATCGTTTCCGGCGGGGAATTATTCCGCGTGATGCGTGCTGGCGGCGATCCTGCGAAGGTGGTCTTCTCCGGAGTGGGCAAGACCGCCGCGGAGGTGGAATACGCGCTAGCCAGCGGCATTCACAGCTTCAACTGCGAGTCCGCCGCGGAACTGGCGCTCATCGATGCCATGGCGGCGCGCCGTGGAGTGAAGGCCGGCTTCGCCATCCGCGTGAACCCCGATGTGGATGCCTCCACGCACCCGTACATCTCGACCGGGCTCAGCCGGCACAAGTTCGGTATTGCGATCGCGGACGCCGCCGCGGTCTATGACCATGCGCGGAGTTTTCCGAACCTCCTGGCCGAGGGCGTGAGCTGTCACATCGGCTCGCAGATGCTCGATCCCAGTCCCATCCTGGAAGCGGTGGACAAGGTGCTCGATCTGGCTGCCTCGCTGCGGACCCGCGGCTACCCCATCAGCCATCTGGATTTGGGCGGTGGCCTGGGTATCGCATACCATGAGGGCGAGCAGGCGCCGCCCATCCGGGCGTTCATCGAGAGCCTGCATCGCCGGCTTCGGGAAAGCGGCCTCGCGATCATGGTGGAACCGGGGCGGTCGATCGTCGGCCCGGCGGGCGTGCTGCTGGCGCGGGTGCTGTATCGCAAGAACAACGGCCACAAGGAGTTCATCATTGTGGACGCCGCCATGAACGACCTGATCCGGCCCGCGCTGTACCACGCGCATCATGAGATCATCCCTCTGCGCAAGAATCCGCTTCCGCCGGTGACCGCCGACGTGGTGGGCCCGGTTTGCGAGACCGGCGATTTCCTGGCCCGCGACCGTGAGATGGCCAATGCCATGCCCGGCGATTTCCTGGCCGTGTGCGCCGCGGGCGCCTACGGCTTCGTGCAGTCGTCCAACTACAACTCGCGTCCCCGCGCGCCGGAGGTGCTGGTGGAAGGCGGCGAGTATCGCGTGATTCGACAACGGGAGAGCTACGAAGATTTGGTGCGCGGCGAGACGGTGTAAGGTAGGGCCAGCTTTAGCTTGCCCAGTTGCTGTTCCCTCTCGATCGTCCCGTGCGCGGGGCTCAAGACGATCCAGGGAGCGCTGGTGGTGGCCGCGAATTCAAAGGGCGCCTGCCCCTTGTTGAACACGTCCACGTACCGCCGCGGCTGGTTGAACACGTCGAATGCCGGCAGCACGGGATCGCCCTCGGCGCCCGGCCAGGCCGAAGTGGAGCCCTCGACGGCGACGCCCATCTCTGCCGCGGCGGGAAGCTCGATTTCCTTCACGCTGGGCATGCTGTTCTGGCGAGGCTCCTGCCAATACGTGTAGCCAATGTGGGTCTGGTCCATCATGTGGTTCCACTTCCCGTTGGCGAGGGTGTGGTTATAGTAGGCCGAGAGATCCGCGTCGGCCTGGAACAGCGCCTTCGTACGGGCAGCCAGGTCGTTCGTCGAGGCGCGGCCCTGGCTGGCGTACAAACGGTTCTTCCCGGCGGTGACGTATAGCTCGGTCACTTGTGCGGAAGCCTTGGTGGGATGGAGCACCAGTTCGAAGAAAGCATCGCGCGCATTTTCGGGCAGCGCGCGCGAGATCTGCTCCGCCTTGGCCGTGATGGTCTGGAAATCGGCCGCCACCTTCTCGGCCTCCTGATAGTCCGTGAGGCTGAAGGTGGTGGGCTCCAGGAGTTCCGGCTTGCGCCTGCCATTGAACCTGGTGTATTGGGAAACGATATCGGCGATCTCCGCCGCGTGGGCTGGTCCGAATTCCCGTTCCGCCCACAGGCGCGTGAACTCCGAGATGTTTTCCCGCTGCCACCGTTGCGGGTCGCGGGCGATATCGAGGAAGAACTCGATGGGAAATTCCATGGGCTTGAGGTCGCCCACATTCACGATCCAGATCCGGTCCGCGCCGTACTCGCGGGCCAGGTTCATCTGCTCCCAGACCTTGGCAATGGGGTTGGTGTTCAGCCACTTGTAGTTGCGCGGTCCGCCCACGTAATCGAAATGGTAGTAGATGCCGGCCCCGCCACTCCGCTTACGCTCCTCGGCGGTGGGCAGGCGCCGGATGTTGCCCCAGTTGTCGTCGCACCACAGCAAGGTCACGTCGTCGGGGACGCGCATGCCCTTCTCGTAATATCCCTGCACCTCCTTATAGAGCGCCCAAGCCTGGGGCACGGCCGCGAGATTCGGGTTCACCTGTTCGGCGATAATCTTACGCTGGTCGGCCACGATTTTCTCGAGCAACGCCACGTTGGCTTCCATGGAGGTGCCGGCCATCGGCATATCTCCGTCTCCGCGCATGGCGAGTGTGGTGATGCTCTCGTAATCCTTGTTGCGACGGACGCCTTCGGTCCAGAAGTCGCGGAGAAAGTCCGCGTTCTTGGAGTAATCCCAAGCACCCTGGCCGTGCCGCTTCCACTCCTGCTGCGCCCGCAGCATGGGCTCGTGGTGGGAAGTGCCCATGACGATGCCGTACTCGTCCGCGAGCTTGGGGTTCAGAGGGTCGTCCTCATTGAAGGCATTGCCCCACATCGCAGGCCAGAGATAGTTGCCCTTCAGGCGGAGGATCAGTTCGAACACCTTTTCGTAGAACTGGTGGTTGAGGGTTCCGAACTTCTCCTTGGCCCAGCCGCTGAGCGCGGGCGCTTCGTCATTCAGAAAAATGCCGCGATATTTGACCGCTGGCTCTCCCTCCACATATGGCCGGAATGGTGCATCATAGACATCGCACTGCAAGCTATGCGCGGGCATGCCGATTCGGAGACTATTCGAATTCGGCTCTTATAAAAATGACCTAGTAGTGCGTCGTCAGCAGAGACCCAGTTGCTCCAGAGCCGCCACTCGTAATGAAACCCGCAGGATTCGATGACGCAGATGGATTTCGCACGCGCGTAATTCCGTCAACGTTACTGTAATCAATTCCGTCCAGCGGCGGTTTGCGGGAACTCGTTTCCGAGTGCGCCTCGGGAGACCTCGTCGATCAGTCGTCGCGCGGCGATCGCCGCGCCATCGGTGCGCACCGAGGCGGCGACGGCGCGGGCACGGGCCGCCACGTCCGGCTGGAGAGTGTGGCTGAGCGCTTTGGTCAGCGAGTCGGCAGTGGGCGCGCCGGGCACGTGCGCGGTTCCGATCCCGAGGTGGTGGACTCTCTTTGCCCAGTAGTGCTGGTCGTACATCTGAGGCACGACGACCTGGGGTGCTCCGGCCTGCGTGGCAGCGGTGGTGGTGCCCGCGCCACCATGGTGGACTACAGCGGCGACCCGCTTGAAGAGCGCCTGCAGGTTTACTTCCTCGACGGAAAGGCAGTCGGGTTCGTTGTCCGGCAGTGTCAGGTCGGCCCACCCACGGGACACGATCGCACGGCGGCCGACCGCGCGCGCGGCTTTGATCATCCCCTGGCTCACGTCCTGTGAAGCGCGCATACTGCCGAAGCCGAAGTAGACGGGTGGCTCGCCGGCGTCGAGGAACGCCTCCAGCTCCAGGGACAGTTGCCTCTGGTCCGAACGAATCCAGGCGCCCGTCTGGACGACATCCAGGTCCGCGGTCTCGGGCCATGGCGCCAACGTCGGGTCGGCGGCCAGCCACGGCCGGTTGGTGAGGATGTAGCTCCGCACGTCGGAGACCGGTGCCAAACCGGCTGCCGCGCGATGGGAGTTGATAGCTGCGGCCCAGAGATCGTTCCAGCGTTTCGCGTCCTGAGTCCAGAGTGTGCGATTGTCGGCCGTGCCGTCGGTTGGAGGCTGTGCCCACGACGGCAATGGGGGCGGCGCATGGTGTGGGGATGGCAGGGTTATCGGGCACCAGGCAGCGTAAACGTAGGGGATTCCCATCTGCTCTGCAACCGAGTGAAGGGCGAATTGTAGCGCCATGCCCGCCACCAAAATGTCACAGCCACGGGCTGCCGCCGTGATCGCCTCGAACTGGCCGGCGACAGTGTCCTCCATTAGCTGACGGCGCTGCTCTGGCGTTGGCGGGGCCTGCGCGGCTGATGGGCTGGGTGCCGCGGTCTGGCGCACCTCGGGTCCGACCGGCACGAACGGAATCCCGAGAGTGCCAATCCACTCGCGGAAGTCAGGCGGCGCGCAGATACGGACTTCCTGGCCAAGCTCCCTCAACTGCAATGCCAACGCCACCATTGGCTGGACGTCGCCACGAGACCCGATTGTCGACAGCAGCACACGCATGGGAACTCCTCTCCGGTAAGAACGTAGTGAAGGATGAGCTGCCTGCATATCGAAATTCCAGGCCGCATGCCCATGTTACTCGGATTCGGGGCTAAGAATCAGTTTGAAACCTGCTTTTTTATGGCCTCTATCTCGTGTGTTTTCTGCGTGTTAGACTTCAGCATCGAAACCTTGCTAAATTGGAATTAGAGGGCGCTGGGTTCTTCATCGATCCGGCAGATCGCAATTGCCTGTTGAAGTGGGCTGCCTTCCTCCGGGATAGCTCGCCCCTAACGCCGCAGTGTTACTGCCCTTTGTCTGGATTGTCGGACACTCGGAAGTTGGCCACTTGGGATCGTCAGTCGGGTGCCGGTCGCGCCGCCTCCGCCAGTTGGCCGGGTAGTAGTTTTCCCTTAGCGTACGTAAATTTCCCTTTCTTGAGGTGTCCCCTGCAAGATTGGGCTGATCGAGAGAGGCTACATCTGAGCTGGCTATCTGAGCACACCACACGCTACACGGATTTGGCACCGAACCGGTTCAAGGATTTATGGCGGGATTGAGGGTCTGGATACGGATTAACAAACTGATATCAAAGACGTTGTAAAACTTCCGGGGTTTGGGCTTACAACCCCTATAATGGGATTGCGAACCAATGCCCACGATTCTCTATGTCCAGGGTTGGCGGTTCCATTTCTACTCGAACGAGGGCAATGAGCCGATGCACGTGCATGCGGTGAAGGGAGATGCGGATTGCAAGTATTGGCTACTGCCGGGCCGTTTCGATATCCTTGAGGATTTCGAGTACAATTGCACGCCGCGTTTGCGGCGCGAAGTGCGCCAGATAATCTTTGAGCATTTCGACCAGATGGTAGCTGCCTGGCGGGAGCGTTTCGGAGGGGATCGTGCAGAGTAAGACGAAGCCGGTTTTGGCAAAGGCAATCGAGACGACGCCCGAGGCTCTCATTGTGATTACGGAAAGCGGGCCAGTGTCGATTCCGTGGGAGAGGTGTTCCGAGCGGCTTGCCCACGCCTCCCTGCTGGAACGAAGTCGAGCGGAGCTCACGCCCTCCGGTTACGGCATCCACTGGCCCTTGATCGACGAGGATCTGGCGGTCGGGCCCCTCCTCCGGGCGTCGGCCTAACGAACGGCTCATTCCGCCGGCGGCGTTTGGAGCTCGCAGACTGGTCCGTGGTGGTGAGGGCTGTTGTCGATTCGGTATCCTGCGGGACTGAGGGCGGCAGTTGTTCGAGACGACGATACGCCCAAGTGGAATCGCAGCATCGGCGCACCAAGCTGGGAGTCTATAATCAGCTAGGGGGCGCAGCACCGATGAAGACCGTCTCGCCAGAATCGATTCCTATCGTCCTGGGACAGGAAGAGGACGGCCGTTGGTGGGCCGACATCGAATCCATGCCTGGTGTGATGGCCTACGGCCCGACTCGTGATGCGGCAATTTCAGCCGTCCGTGCACTGGCCCTACGCGTTGCCGCCGACTGTATCGATCACGGCGAGGAAGTTCCGCCCCAGTTTGAGAAGGTCTTCTCCGTCGCATGAGCCGTTGGCGATCGGTGAAGGCCAAGAGGCTATTGGCCGCATTGGTCCGGATTGGATGGACCCGCCTACCCCACCAGCCTCAAGTACGCGTAAATCACGGGCATCGCAAATAACGTGCTGTCCACGCGGTCGAGGAAACCACCGTGGCCGGGCAGGATCGCGCCACTGTCCTTCACTCCGGCAC
>OBLT010001898.1_pt1 | contig 13169 bp, 9 predicted proteins | sample 1518721 | NCBI WGS metagenome assembly OBLT01 (sample SAMEA3539307, study PRJEB22396) | soil metagenome | biome: tundra; feature: field; material: soil | place: USA | collected 2010-05 | depth 0.15 m | reverse complement strand
ACCCTGGAGCTTTTTGATCGGCTGCATTCTCGTGGTTAATTCCTTCCTCTCGCTCTCCGCTTTGATTCCTTACGTCGTGCAAGGACACGCTAGTGATGCCAAGAGAATTCTGATCCTCGCCAAGAAGGGGCCTGACTCCGATCGACTCGCGGCAATAACATATCTGCTCGCGCTTGATGCTCGTGGGATCGAGCCTCGCGACTGGCCAGGCGAGTTGCTTGAGAAAGCCACAATGGCCACCATTGATACCACGTTCCGCGGAACCGAACATGGGCTGCGGTGCGTCGTGGCCCTCAACAGCGGCAACGCCGAGGCTATCGCCGGCGCACTGGAGCAAGGGCTGGCATGGAGTCACGAGGTGTCGCCCGAGGAGCGGCGTGCGTGGTTCGCGATCGCCTCCTATTTTCAAGGGATTTTCCGCAACAACGCCTCCCTTGCGAGCGCTTGGTTGCGTCGTGCATACAACGTGAAAGGCGCCGTCTCCGAGAAGGCGTGGGACAGCAAACCCCTCGCTGCGGTCGCATTTGCGGAGGGCAAGTACGCCGAGGCTCGCGAACATCTTCAACATTACATCGCCGATCTCGACCGGGGTGCATTAAGCGGCATGACTGCCGCGGAGCGCGCACGCGTGGTGGCGCTGATGAATCAGGCGAGCGCTCTTTCAGACCGGTAGTATCGATACAAACAGTACGAGGCGACGGCGCCGAGCAAATGCCAAACCGCGTGCCCCTGAAAAATGCTGTAGGGCGCACACACCGTCTTTGTGATATCCAGCACCCAGATCGCGAACGCGACGGCCATGATCCCGGCCGCTCGCCAGAGCCATTTGCCCTCGATCGCTGTCAGAGCCTTCCGGCGAAGGGACATCTCCGTACCTAAGAGACCGATGACGAGCAATCCGAAGACGTAGCGTCGCAAGCTGGGGAGCGTCGTCTGCATCGTAAATAAGACGACATTTGTCCCCACATAGGTCGCGATAAACCGGAAGTGGCTTTGCTTACGTGTGCGGCCGAGACTATATAGCAATGCGAACGTGATCAATACATACATGCCGGACACGTCCATCAACTGCCCGGTGAACGTCAGCGAGGCGTGGTAGAAAGCGCTTCCGAGCCCGATGAGAACAAGTGCATAGCCATAAATGCGGCGATACACGGTATCCCGGACCATCGGGTTGTCATATTCCCTTGTCAGATCGCGCCCAATGCGGGCATGGGCGATCAGCAACCCCACGAGCACAAACCCGAGGTTGGACCATGTATCGGCGGGCTGTGCAACGATGCCGCTGCGGATTGCCTCGCAGAAACAGTGATCCGGTCTGCAGGTCGCCGGCTGCCAATCCGCCCAGTTGTAGCTCATGAACCCCACATGTCTACTTTGCACGAAAACACAGCCGCGAAGCTGGTGTGCTATTTGCGGTAGTAACCGGCGGTCGCCAGGACGGTCCACTCGCGCGTGCGGAGCGAGGCACCCGGTGACAGCGACACGCGCACCTTGCAGAACTCGCCGGGCGGCTTGGGCGCCGCGGGCCGGTAGCCGATCGTGTATCTCGCGCGCAAGTCGTCGATCAGTTCCGCTAAGCGCTCCTCCACTTTCTTCCCGCCGAGTTTCAGCGCTTCGCCGCCTGTGCGCTCCGCGTATTTGTGGGCGTCGCCGGGAGGATACTTGGATCGCCACGCCCCCTCCATCGCGAGGGTCAACGCGTAGAATGGCATGACAAAGGCACTCTTCTTCAAGAGAGGCGACACCACCGATCCGGTTTCGTACAGCGATTGGAAGGCTTCCTGCTCGGTGTGCAGGCTACCCTGAGCCACGCTTTTGCCAGCATGGGCCCGCATCCACTCAGAGGGAACGTTCGGCAGATTGTCGGTTAACCAGATCACGACACGCCGGCTCGACGGATTCGCCGACTGACGCAACTGTTGGGAAGCCTGATAGACGCCTTCGTTGAAGAACGCCGCTTCGCCGGATTTGTCGCCCGCGGCGCGTTCGATAGCTTCAATGGTTCGCGCGCGATCGGTGGTGAAACCGTCGACCAGGCGGGCGGATGCGGCATAGACCATCACCGCGACTTCGTCCTCGGGCTTGAGATGCGTGAGCGCGGTCTTCGCGCCGGCGCCGAGTTGTTTGAGAACGGGCCGCACGCTGTCGGTCAGATCGAATAAGAGAACGATCGACAACGGAAGCTGGTCGCGGCCGAAGAACTTGATCTCTTGCGGGGCGCCGTCCTCATAGACTTGAAAGTCTTCTTTCCGGAGCGAACCGGTCGAGGTCTTGGTCTTCTTGTGGACCACCTGGGCGTCGATCAGGACCAGTTCCGTGGTGGTCCGGAATACTGGCGTGACTTCGGATGCAGGCGACGCATCCTGAGAAAAGAGACTAAAGCAGCCCAACAGGAGGGCCAAGCAGAGTTTGGGGAGCAGCCTCATCCGCATATATCTACGAATACGCGCCGGGCCGCCTGTAGGGTGCAAAAAGGTGGGGATAAGCCGGCGCCTGGTGGCACAGTCCTCGGACCTGTGCCACGGGGCGGCCGCGTCTTGCTCGGCTCCGCTAAGCGCTCCTCCACTTTCTTCCCGCCGAGTTTCAGCGCTTCTCCGCCTGTGCGAAACCGGATCGGTGGTGTCGCCCCTTAACCCTACGCCGCCGCACCCTCTTGCGCCGGCATTTCGATCGGCTCATCCGCGCTCGGCCCGTAAATGCTCGGCACCTTCGCACCCATGGGCCGCAAATACGCCGAAAGCTGGCCGCGATGGTGAACCGAGTGCCTCACCGACAGGCCAAGCGTATCCACAAGCGGGTTCGTCCAGATAGCGAACGTTGCCTCCTTCGCCAGGTGCTCGCCCGATAGCGCCTCAATACTCGCAACCGCTTTCGGGAACTCCTGTTCATACCACGCCGCGATCGCCGTTCCGGTACTGATCCCCGCCGGCCGATCGCCGCCTTCCCACTTGAACTCGCCTTTCGCAACGCAGCTCAGGAACCAGATTTCGCTCGAGGCGATGTGCCAGGCGAGATCCAGCGCCGTCATGCTTTTCGGATCGGGCGTGTAAGCGCCCTTGTCGTCCGGAACCGCGGCGATGACGCGTTTCGTTGCCTTGTGCTCTGACTTTAGCTGCGTGACATAAACATCGCGCATAATTGCTGCTTCGTTGGATTGCATCGAAAAAGCTCCTTCCCGAAGAGTATAGCGAATCCCGGTCCAGTAACATGGTTACAGAACAGGAACACTCAAATGGTCAGAACCGATCCGCTCTCATACCTGTCCGAGCATCTTGCATCCTGGCGCCAGGCCGGGACCTATCAGCGCCTGCGAGTGCTGCAGTCCGCCTGCGAGCCCGTCGCGACGTTCGACGGAAAAGAAGTTGTCAATCTCGCCAGCAACAACTATCTCGGCTTGGCCGATCATCCCAAGCTCATCGAAGCCGCGGTCGAGGCGGCGAAGAAATACGGCGCTGGTTCTGGCGCCGTCCGCACCATCTCCGGCACCATGGACATTCACCTCAAGCTGGAGGAGAAGATCGCGAAGTTCAAAAAGGTCGAAGCCTGCGTCGTGTTTCAATCCGGCTTTGCGGCCAACGCCGGTACCGTGTCGTCGGTGCTCGGGCCGGAGGACCACATCGTCTCGGATCAACTGAATCACGCCAGCATCATCGACGGTGCCCGGCTGTCGAAGGCCAAGATTCACGTATTTTCGCACCGCGATACCGCTGCGGCCGCCGTCATTCTGCGCGATCTCGCGGACAAGCCCGGCCACAAGGTGCTGATCACCGACGGCGTGTTCTCGATGGATGGCGACATCGCGCCGTTGCCCGCCTTGGTCGATATCGCCGAGCAATACGGCGCCATCATGATGATCGACGACGCCCATTCGTCCGGCGTCCTGGGGCGGAACGGCCGTGGCACCGTGGACCATTTCGGGCTGCACGGCCGCGTCGATATCCAGGTCGGGACATTGTCGAAGGCGATCGGAGTGTTGGGTGGGTACGTGTGCGGCACCCGCGACTTGATCGATTTTCTGTATGCCCGCGCCCGCCCGTTCCTGTTCTCGACGTCGCATCCGCCGTCGGTGGCGGCAACGTGCATCGCGGCCTTCGACATTCTCGAGAATGAGCCGGAGCGCATCGACCGGCTCTGGGAAAACACGCGCTACTTCAAGGCCCAGTTGAATGCGGCGGGATTCAACACCGGTGAAAGCGAAACGCCAATCACGCCGATCATGGTAGGCGAGGCGAAAAAGGCCCACGAGTTTTCGCGGGCCCTGTTCGAAAACGGCATGCTGGCGACGGGGATCGGCTACCCCACGGTGCCCGAAGGCAAGGCGCGCATACGGACCATCGTGACCGCCACGCACACCCGCGAGATGCTCGACCGTGCGCTGGAAATTGTGACCCGAGTCGCGAAGCAAATGGAGATCATCCGGTGATGCAATATGGTCTGCTAGTTGGCGTGGCGCACGCACTCCTGCGTGCAGCGTTCACACTCATGTGAACGCGTTTTGCCCGGCCGCCCCCGACCCCTCACGGCACCGGATTCACCACCGTAATCACTGCTGTCGATTGCGCCTGCACACCACCAACCGTCATCACCACGGGATAGTCGAGGAAGGCGATCGCCTCGCCGGGCTTCAGGCCGGCCGGTACCAGCACGTTGACCTGGTAGAGTCCTGGCCCAACCAGACCGGCAAACGTCACCAACGCGTTAACGCCTCCGATGGTGACGGTCGGCAGGGTCGGGAGCGGCAGCGGCCCAGTGAGCAATTGCCCAATCGGAATGGAAGGATTCGTGGGACCTAGTCCGTTCGCGTACATCGCGACTATCTCGCCTACCTTCGTTGGCGACGTGGTCACGCCAGTGATCAGGCTTGGCGGACCCACTACCGAGAAGTCGGGATGAAGTGCGGCGATGTACTGATTACCACTGTTCGAATTCGTGCCGATGATGAAGAACGCAGGGGCCACCGCGTCAAGCGTCGCTGATTGTGCCGCGCTCGTCAGGCCGTTATTCGTCGTCTGGATCTGAACCGGGCCCGGACTCATGTTGGAAGGCGCCAGGAAATTGATCTGCGCCGGACTGATGAAGCTGATCGCGGCAGCCGTCCCGTTCACGGTCACGCCGACCCCGTCCAACTGCGTAGGCAGGAGATTGCCCTTGAAGTCCGCTGTGGTCCAGCTTCGCGTGGTCGCCGACAGGCCGCCGCCTTTGATGCTGACCCAAGCATTCGGTGCTATGTGTCCGGAAAAGCTGCCGCCGTTCTGGATGCCGCTCACCTGGAAAGATGGCGCGGCCTGAATGCTGCCGAACAGGCCGTGCGTTTCGAGCGGTGTCTCGTTGCCCGGACCGCCGATACCGGCCGTGAAATAGAGCGTGGACGTGTCACCGCCCCGGCCGCCATTGCCAAAATTCAAGGACCACAGGCCGGGGATCGCGATGGGGCTGCCTATTGTGTCATTGAGCGTTCCCATCAGCGCGCCGGTGGTCAGGTTGAAAGCGTGGATCATACCGTCGCCAAAGTTGCCAACCAGCAACGCGCCGGCGAAATCTCCGAACGTTGCCGGAGCGATCGCGATTCCCCACGGCGAATTCAGCGGACCCTGCGAAACGAGATTTGCCAACAGGGTTCCCGAAAAGTCGAACACGGCGATGAATCCGTTGCCCACTCCCGCCACGTCGTCGTGCTTGTCGTCGTCCTGCTTGGCGTAAGTGACGTACAGCTTGCCGCCCAGGTTCTGAATGTTGAACGGAGCGAAGCCGGCCGTTACCATCGGATCGACGAACGCATTCGCGTTCAGGACTGCGTTCAGATTTCCGTCCCAGACGTCGATCTTCCCGCTATTGAAGTTGGCTGCGAACAATAGCGGCGCGGCGGACGTGCCGCCCAGCGCGCAGCCTTTGTAGACGGCGCCCAAATTCGATTTATCGATCATGATCTTCGCGTTTGTCGCGTCGACGGAGGAGTTCCAACCCGTGATTGTGCCGTCCTCGGTACAAAAGAGGAACGACGCCGCCTTGCCAACGGCGACGTTAAACGACGTGGTATTTCCGTTAGCGATGACGCCAGTCACCGCTCCATGCGAGGACCCGCCGGCGGGGGAGGGGATGTTCACTATCAGCGGGATTGCGGTACCGCTGGTGTCGTAGAGTGTCGACGTGCCGCTGCCGTTGTTTCCGATCCAGAATGGGCTTGCGCTGCTGAAGCCGGTGCCCCAGGGGTTCACCAGGTTCTTGTCGACGTGGTCTGCAACGCCAGGCAAATCGGAGACCAGCTTATGAACGAGATAGTTGTTTGCGGCCGTTACGGAGCCCGCAATCGCGCAGAGCAGAGCGCCTGCCCGCATCCACGCTGGGAAGTGTAATGGATTTGTAGTGAGATGAGTGTGATTCATAGCGAGAAAGCCTTTCCTCAAAAGAATGACTCACCCGGAGAAAAATGATTTCTATCGCTAATGTAAAAAGGATGTAAATAAATTGTGGGCTAGCGAGGCCACGCGTCAACGCAGCAGTTTCTAATTGCTTGTGCGTCACAATAACATCATGCGCACGGCTCCCGTTATCTACGAGATCAACACCTGGGTGTGGCTCAACGATCTAACCCGCACCTACGGGCACACGATTCAGCTCGCAAACGTGCCCGATCGCGAATGGGACGGACTGGCATCGTGGGGTTTCGACGCGGTCTGGCTAATGGGCGTTTGGGAACGCAGCCCCGCCGGCGTGCGGATTGCACAAGAGAACCCCGATCTGCTGGCCGAGTATCGCAGAGCGCTTCCGGACTTCACTCCAGACGATGTCGCCGGGTCGCCATACTGCGTTCATCGTTACGTAGTTGATGCCCACCTCGGCGGGCCCGATGGACTGAAGCGCGCGCGCGAAGAGCTGGCCCGCCGGAACATGGCGCTGCTTCTCGATTTCGTGCCCAATCACCTCGCCCTCGATCACCCCTGGACCTCGCAACATCCCGAGTACTTCATCCACGAAGAAAACGGCGAGATCGCGAATGGCCGCGACCCCTATTTCCCTCCTTGGACGGACGTTGCGCAGATCGATGCGTTCGACGCCGGCGCCCGCGACGCCGCCATCGAAACCTTGCGGAGCATCGCGGCACAGTGCGATGGCGTGCGTTGTGACATGGCGATGCTGCTGCTCAACGATGTCTTCGCGAAAACGTGGGGCGATCGCGCCGGCCCGCCGCCTCGCGACGAATACTGGAGCCGGGCGATCCCGGCCGTGAAGGACCGGTATCCCGATTTCACCTTCATCGCCGAAGTGTACTGGGATCTCGAGTCCGCGATGCAGCAACTGGGGTTCGATTATTGTTACGACAAGCGTCTATACGACCGCCTCGTTCACGAGAACGCCGGTTCGATAAGGCAGCACCTGTCGGCGGATCTGAACTATCAACCAAAGCTGCTCCGTCTCATCGAGAATCACGACGAACCCCGCGCGGCCGCGGTATTCTCACCCGTTAGGGAACAGGCCGCGGCGGTCGTGATGAGCACGCTTCCAGGGGCAACGCTGTTTCATGAGGGCCAATTCGAGGGCCATAAAATCAAGCTGCCCGTTCAACTGGGGCGCCGGCTCGAGGAACCCGTTGACGCGGGCCTTCGTCATTTCTACGCGCGACTGCTCCAGGCCCGCCGCGGTCCTCTGTTCCGCGAAGGAGAATGGCGGCTCTTGAGCGCGTCCGGCTGGCCAGACAACGCAAGCTGCACGAATCTTCTCGCGTGGTGCTGGCACAGCGGCGATGAGCGAGCAGTCATCGTAATCAACTATTCGGGTACCAGCTCACAAGGTCGCATCAGCCTGCCTTGGACGGATCTTGCGAGGAATACCTGGCGCCTCACCGATACGTTGACATCCGGCGTGTTCGTACGCGAAGGCGATGAGATGCTCACGCCCGGGCTCTTCGTCGACTTGGCGCCCTGGCACACACACTTTCTGAGGTTCGCAAGCGCGCCCTAAGTCCCCGCGACCTTCACCAGCATCTTGCCGGTGTTCTCGCCGCTCAGCACCCCGATGAAAGCGCGCGGTGTGTTCTCGAAGCCCTCGACGATGTGCTCGCGGTACTTGATCTTGCCCTCCTTGATCCACGCCGCCATCTGGCCGAGGCCCTCTTGCATCCGCGGGAGGAATTGGACGAAGAGGAATCCCTGCGCCTTCGCTTGCTTGGTCAGCAGGTAAGGGAAAATGCGGGGACCAGGCTCCGGCTTGTCGAGATTGTACTGCGAGATCTGTCCGCAGATCGAAATCCGCGCGTAGGTGTTGAGCAGCGGAGGCACCGCGTCCGTGATCTTGCCGCCGACGTTGTCGAAATAGCAGTCGATTCCGTTGGGACAAAGCTCCTTGTACTTGACGACGTAGTTGTCGACTGTCTTGTAATTGAATGCGGCGTCGAACCCGAGTTCTCCGGTCAGGTACTCGACCTTCTCGTCGGTACCGGCGATCCCGACCGCGCGGCAGCCCTTGACTTTGGCGATCTGACCCACCAACGATCCAACTGCGCCCCCAGCGCCTGACACCAGCACCGTCTCGCCGGGCTGTGGTTTGCAGATCTCGAGGAATCCGAAATACGCCGTCATTCCTGGCATCCCGAGCACGCCCAGAGCGGTCGAGACCGGAGCGAGATCGAGGTCGAGCTTGCGCAGCCCATGCCCGTTCGAAACCGCCCATTCCTGCCAACCCCAGTAACCCTCCACCACGTCGCCCGGCCGAAAAGCGGCATTCTTCGATTCGACAACTTGCCCAACCGTGCCACCGACCATCACCTGTCCGATCTCCACCGGCGCGGCATACGATCTCACGCCGCTGATGCGCCCTCGCATATAAGGGTCGACGGAAAGATACAGCGTCCGCAGAAGGAGTTCCCCGTCGCCCGGCTGGGGCGCCGCTGTTTCGACGAGGTTGAAGTCGGATTCCTTCGGCATGCCCGATGGACGGGCTGCGAGAGTGAACTGACGGTTGACGGACATGATCCTTGTACGGTAGCGGCAAAAGACATGCGGACGCAACCGTTCCGCAACGCTGGGGCGCACCACCGTAATTGGTAATGCCGCGCATAGAGGCCGATTGCCAATCGGCCGCAGGCTGCCAGCCTGCCTCACATTTTGCCACAAGCTTAGTAGTACCGGGGGGCGGGTTAGCATGGATGGAATGGACCCGTTGCTTGCATGGCGCAAAGAGTTCCCGGCGCTGGAACATAGCGTTCACTTGATCAGTCATTCGCTCGGCGCGATGCCGCGGCGCACACGCGACCGGCTCAATGAATATGCCGACACCTGGTCCGCTCGCGGTATTCGCGCGTGGGAGGAGGGCTGGTGGGAGATGCCGGTTACGGCCGGCAACCTGATCGGCAGCATCATCGGCGCCGGCGCGGGGGAAGTGGTGATGCTCCCGAACGTGTCCATCGCGCAGTCGATCGTGAATTCCTGTTTCGATTTCCAGAAGGGGGATCGCAACAAGATTGTCTCCGAGGCGCTTAACTTTCCCACGAACCTGTACCTGTATCGCGAGCTGGAGCGCCTGGGGGCGCGCCTCGAAATGGCGCCGTCCGACGACGGCATCACGGTGCCGCTCGAGCGCATGCTGGCGGCCATCGACGAACGCACGCTGCTCGTCTCCACGTCGCACGCCATCTACAAGAGCGCATACATTCAGGACCTCGCGGCCATCGCCAAACGCGCGCACGAGGTGGGTGCGCTGATCGTCGCGGACATCTACCAGTCGGCTGGAACGGTGCCGGTCAACGTGCGCGAGCTTGACGTCGATTTCGCGACCGGCGGTTCGGTGAAATGGTTGTGCGGCGGCCCCGGCGCCGGCTATCTGTATGTCCGCCGCGATCTCTGGCCCAAGCTCGAGCCGCGCGTCACGGGTTGGATGGCGCACAAGCGCCCCTTCGCGTTTGAAGCGGGGCGAATCGATTACGCCGACGACGCATTCCGATTCCTGAACGGGACGCCGAGCATCCCGGCGATGTACGCGGCGATATCCGGTTACGAAATCATCAACGAGATCGGGGTAGAGAACATCCGCGCGAAGTCGCTCCGGCAGACGGCCCGGCTGATCGAATTGGCTGTCGAGGCCGGGTTCAAAGTCAATACGCCGCGGAATCCGAAGGAGCGCGGGGGAACGGTCACCCTGGATGTTCCTAACGGTTACGAAGTTACGAAGGAGCTCCTGCGCCGCGATTTTCTAGTCGATTTTCGTCCCGAGGCGGGCATCCGCATCGCCCCGCACTTCTACACCGCCGACGAAGAACTGGACCTCGTAATCCGCGAGATCCAGAAAATCTCAGCGGATGCGCAACGCACTTCGGCTCCCTGACTCCCGGACTCCTCGACTCCCTGACTCCCCGCCCCCCAGACTCCCCGCCCCCTCAGTTCGCCGCTTTCGCGACATTCGGAATCTCAATGGCGGCCATCGACGGCATCCCGCAGGCGTGGTTCTTCAAATCACTGCTGACCTTCTTGAAACCGCCGGCCGCGTCGTAGTTGAGAAACTTCGCATCGCCGTTGTTCGCGATGCAAATCTTCGGATCCTCGCTCGACTTCGGATTAACGATTCCATCCCACATGATCCCGGGCAGCGGCAGTCCCACCTTTGGACCGAACTCCGCCGCGGCCCCCGCCGGGTTGGTGCCCCCGGCGCCGATCTTGTTGTCATGAACGTAGACCGCCGTGACATAAGGATCGTAGGTGGCATCGTTGATCGGGTTGCCTGTGGACAGATAACTGATGATGGTCACGTTCACGGTGTTGTTGTCGTGAATGTCGTTCTTGAAGACGTCCGCGTGGTGCGTCGCCAGAACAAGGATTCCCGTTCCGGTTGGCACCTTCGCGACCGCGTTGCCTTTCGGCGCGAAGTTCCGCGTGTTGTTGCCGAAGACCTGGTTGTTGAACACTCGCGTGTTGCTGCTTCCCTTCATGGGCAGATCCGGAAGCGCGAAGACCAGCAGGCCGCCGGCATTGTTGGTCGCGATGTTGTCGTAGACGTCGGCGCCTTCCGAGTTTTCGATCTCGATGCCGGCGACGTTGAATTCCGCGCGGTTGCGGCGCACGATGATGTTCTTCGATTGACCCACGTAAATGCCGGCATCGGCCGCTCCAATCGAAGCGGAATCTTCGATCAGCACGTTCTTGCATTGGACCGGATAGATGCCGTACGATCCATTCTTCTCGTTCGGCCCGCCGGTCCATTCCGCCCGGACGCGGCGGATGGTAACCCCGTCGGCGCTGTTGATCTTCACGCCGTCGCCCTTGGTGTCTTCGATGGAGAGGTCCTCGAGGGTAAAGTTGTTCCCAGTGTCGGAAATGCCCGCCGCGCCGCTGGTTTGGTTCTTGTAAGAGAGGACAGTCTTGCCGATGCCTTTGCCTCGAATGGTGACGTTCGGAACGCTGAGCGACAACGTTCTGGTCATATCGAAGCGGCCTTCGGGCAGCTCGATCACGGTTCCTGCTATCGCTGCAATGAGCGCTGTCTGGAGCCTTTTCTCAAAATCCGGGCCCGCGGCAATCGTGCCGTCCTTCTTTTCGCAGGAAACGAGGAACACGGCTACAACCGCAAACAAGGCGATTCGATGGCTAGACATTGGCGTGAGCTCCTGGGAAAGTAGCTTACACCATTCCGCACCTTCCCGCCTTCCCAGTATTCTAGAGCCATGGTCGAGTTGCTTCGCGACATGCGATTCGGTCTCAGGCTGCTGGGCCGGAGCCCCGTCTTCACCGCCACGGCTGTCCTGCTGCTGGCCATCGGCATCAGCGCGAATACGCTGATCTTCAGCGTCGTCGACGCTCTGCTTCTGCGCCCGCTTCCCGTCGCCCACCCGGAGCAACTGGTCCGTCTCATCGAGGTCCATCCCACCAGCTTCGTCACCTTTGAGTTTCCCTACGGTTTGTATGAAGCCCTCGCCGAAAGGCGCTCCGGCCTTTTGGATGTGCTCGCGGAAGGCGAGGCCGATGTCCCCTTCGGCGACGGAGCTTCCACGGAGCGCGAACGGATTCATCTTGTCTCGCCGAACTACTTCTCGAGCCTCGGTGTACACGCATACCTCGGGCGCGTTCTAACCGCCGAAGACGACCGTAGCGCCGCCATGGTCGCGGTCCTGAGCTACGACTTCTGGCAGCGGCGGTATCGGCGCGATCCCGCGATTCTAGGCCGGAAGATCGCTCTCCACGGCCAGCCTTTCACTGTGATCGGCGTCCTGCCCCGCGAATTCAACGGCCTTTCCGCCGACACCAGTCCCGATATTCGGGTGCCCGCCTCGGTGGATCGTCTCGTCGTGACCGAATCCGGCGAAGCCAAGGCACCGGTGAGGAAACTGTGGGCGCAGATCTTCGGACGCGTGCGTCCCGGTGTCCCGATCGAGCGCGTCGATGCCGAAATGGAACCTCTGTTGCGCACGGCCTACGAGGATCTTGAGAATAGGATTTTCCCAACGCCATCCGGCAGCACTTATAAGAAGGTCGTGGAGACGCGGCTGCATCTCGAGCCGATCGCGAACGGAGTGTCGCCCTTGCGCGAGCGCTTCTCCCGCGGTCTTGCGGTGTTGATGGCGGGGGTCGGGCTGCTGCTCATCATGACCTGCGCGAACGTTGCCGGACTGCTGCTGGGCCGGTCGGCCGTACGCGCGCACGAGCTAAGCATACGGCTCGCGTTGGGCGCCAGGCGCGGCCGTGTCGCGCGCCAGCTTCTCACCGAGAGCCTGACGCTGGCGCTGCTCGGCGGCGCCGCGGGAACGCTGCTCACCTACGCGTTTCTCCCCGTGCTGATTCGCGCGCTGCCTCCCATCCGCGACCGTGCCGCCGTGGTGCAGCCCCTGGCGCTGCACATCGACATCGACCTGCGCGTGCTCGGCTTCGCGCTCGCGATCACCCTGTTAACAGCGCTCTTGTTCGGACTTTCTCCGGCATTGCGAAGCGCGCGCGCCGATCTGTCGAGTACTCTTCGGGCCGGCCGCACAGCGACCAGGCGGGGGTTCGCACGCAACCTCGTGGTGGTCGCGCAAGTGGCGCTCTGTACCCTCATCCTGACCGGCGCTGCGTTGCTTGTCGAGACGCTCCAGCGGATGCGCTCGATGAACGCCGGCTTTGATCGTGAACGCATCGTGACGTTCACTATCGACCCCGGCATCAAGAGATCGGAAGAGCGTCGTGTAGGGAAAGAGTGTAGATCTC
>OBLT010001896.1_pt1 | contig 13186 bp, 8 predicted proteins | sample 1518721 | NCBI WGS metagenome assembly OBLT01 (sample SAMEA3539307, study PRJEB22396) | soil metagenome | biome: tundra; feature: field; material: soil | place: USA | collected 2010-05 | depth 0.15 m | reverse complement strand
GCCAACCGCGCCACCCGGCCGAAAGGCTCCTCCGCGTGGCCGTCCGGCAGGTCAGCCTGCCGTCCCGCAGCCGAACCGGGCCCTCCGGGCGCGTCCACCGGGACGAGCCCGGTCACCGGGCCGGCTATGGCGGGGACTGGATAGGGGGCATTACCGAGGACTGTCATATCTGCCGCTTTCCGCCGGGTTGTGACATTGCGTATAGAAATCCGGGCGAAGCAGGGTCCAGGCCTCGAGTTTCCCAATCCAACCACAGAACCGGCCAGTTCACATCGGCCTTTATCCGAATTCCCAGCCTGCCACCCAATAGGACAGGTTGGGGTGCCCATTCCGCCTTCGCGGCCAGCGGCTTCCTTGCCCGATTCGCGCCGCTATAGGTGGGTGTTATTACCGGTCCCGCGATCGGGCTGGTGTTTCTGCTGCCACGTGCGGGATGGCGTAAAGGAACAGGCGGGCTCGGCACTCGCACGCGATTAAGTAATCCCTGAGCGATGCGTCATAATATGCCCGACGCGTACACTCTTTGCGCATGAAGCCGATTTCTGGCGTTACGAACTCAGACGCGCGGTCACTGGCGCCACCATGGCCTGCCACGGGCGTGCGCGCGCCATCGACAGCTACGACACTAGTAACGATCGGCCAGGTGGTCGCGTCCGGGCGCGGGATCATACGGATCCGGCCAGAAATCAGTGATCCGGGCAATCCGGCCGTCATCATCGAGATCAAAGAAGCACAGCCCGGGCTGCGTACCGGCCTCACCAGAAAACCGGATCAGGCTCACCGCCTCACGATCCCGGCCCACGATCCGCTCGACCGCCAGGTGCCAGTCACCAGGGAAGCCCTCAGCGTTGAACCGCACATACGCGTCCCGGCCGCGGACCCGCTCCCGTGACTGCGGAGCCTCATACACAACGTCCTCGGCGACCAGCGAACCGAACGCATCCCAGTCCCTGGCTTCAGCCGCAGCCCAGTAAGCCGCCACCACATGCTCCGCATCGGTCATGCCCGCAAACTACCGAACCGGTCTGACACTGCCAGCGGCTCACGTCAGCTGTGGACCTGCGATCTGGGCAGGTCAGCTAGCCAGAGTCTCTGCAGCATGTGCCAGTCGCTCGGGTGAGCGCTGATCAGCTGCGTGAAGGCGTCAGCGAGTTGCTGGGTGCCGGTGTGCACCCGATCGCGCAATCGGTCCGCGGACGGCTTGACCGGCGCCATGATCTGCTGGCCCCAGCCGCCGTCTGGAGTGAACCAGAGCCCTACCGGCAGAAGCGCAGCTCCGGTGGTCGCGGCCAGCAGCGCGGGCCCGCTCGGCATGCGGGCCCGCTCGCCAAAGAAGTCGACCTCGACCCCGTGCTGTGACAGGTCCCGGTCGGCCACCAGGCAGACCCCGCCGCCGGCCTTCAGCCGCTCGCGGAGCACCGCGGTCGGCGGCTGCTCGCCACCGGTCAGCGCGAGCACCTCCATCCCGATGCTCTGCCGGTAGGCGACGAAGCGGTCGAAGAGGGAGGCCGGTCTGAGCCGCTCGGCTACGGTGGTGAACGGCCTGTGGTAGCGGTCGATGAGCCAGAGACCCGCGACGTCGTAGTTGCCGGTATGGGGAAGAGCGAGGATGAACCCGCGGCCGGCCTGCACCGCCGCGTCCAGATGCTCGGTCCCGAAGGTCTGGCTGCCGGCCCGGGCGGCCACCGCGGGGCGGTCCATCTTCGGCAGCCGGAAGGTTTCCAGCCAGTAACGGGCATAAGAGCGCATCGCATCACGGACCAGCGCGTCCATCTGCTCGTCGGTACGAGCCGGGCCGGCGACCCGCCCCAGGTTCATCCGCAGCTGGCGCACCGCCGGGCCGCCGCGCGCGGTCGCGGCGTCAGCGGCAGCCCGGAACGAGCGGCTCGTGATCGGCGCGGGGACGCTGCTCAGCACCTCCCAGCCGGCGGCGAAGCCGGCTCCGGTGATCTGCTCGCGCAAGCCGGCGATCACGCCGGCCCACACCGCCCGGACCGCGCCCCCGTCGTGACCGCCTGCCCGTGCGGCCTGACAGTCATTGACCAGGCCGCACGGGCTGGCTTTCGGGCGGCGGGGCGGCCTGCAGGTTCCAGGTGACGCCGGTGAGCTGCTGCGATACGTCCCATAGCCGCCGTGCTGTCTCCTCGTTTTTGGCCGCCGCGGCCGGCTCCACTCCGGCCGGGTAACCGCGCATCTCGGCGAATCCGCCCGGGCCGTAGAACCGGCCGCTGCGGGCGGCCGGGTCGACGGCGGCATACAGTTCGGGGAGCGCGCCCATCTCAGCGCTCTGGGCGATGAGCCGGTTGCTGACCTTCATCAGCTGCTTGCTCAGGCCGGTCGGCCCGCTGCTTTGCAGGTTGGTGGCCGAGTACCCGGGGTGGGCGAGCACCGAGCGGACCGCAATCCCGGCCGCGCCCACCCGACGGTCGAGCTCGAGGCCGAATAGCACGTTGGCGAACTTGGACTGCTGGTAGAAAGCCCTCGGCGAGTAGGACCGCTCCCCGGTCAGGTCATCGAAGTGGATCGACCCGCCCTTGTGCTCGGAGGAGCTGACCGTGACCACCCGCGCGTCCTGGCCGCGGCGGATCACATCGAACAGCAGCCCGGTCAGTGCGAAGTGACCGAGATGGTTGGTCGCAAACTGGGATTCGAAGCCCTGGGGGGTGAGCCGCCGCGGTGGGTACATCACCCCGGCGTTGTTGATGAGCACGTCCACAGCGATCCCGTCACCCAGGATCGCTGCCGCGAAGGCCCGCACGGAGTCCAGGTCGGCGAGGTCCAGCGCCCGGAATTCGATGGCGGCGCCTGGCTGCGCGGCCTTGAGCTGGGCGACGGCATCGCGCCCCTTCGCCTCGCTGCGGGTGGCGAGCACCACCCGGCCGCCATGGGCAGCCAACTGGCGGGTGGTCTCGAATCCCAGGCCGCTGCTGGCGCCGGTCACGATGAAAGTGCGGCCGGACTGATCAGCGATCCGGTCTGCGGTCCAGCGATCCATCTGTGCTCCTCACTGCTGTATGGAGCGTGCGGGCGCGCCTAGCCTGGTCAGCGCGCTCATCGCCTGGTCCATGAGGTCCGGCAGGGGGACGGCGCCGCCGGTGGCGGTCCACACGTCGGCCGCCGCGTTGAGGCAGCCGAGCGCGGCAGCAACCATGGCACGGGGCCGCGGGTCGGGCGCTTCGCTGGGGATGCCGAGCCGGCGGGCGACCTCGGGCGCCAGCAGGTCCTGCCAGCCCAGCTGCTTGCCCAGCTGGCGGGCCTTGAGCGACGGGGTGTCGTGCAGCATCCGGCTCATGGTCAGGCCCTGCTCCGGCAGCACGTCGCCCTCCTCGATGAGCAGGTCGAAAGCACACCGTAGCGCCTCCCACGCAGGCTCCGCTGCGGGCCGCGCGGTGAGCGCGTCCAGAACCCGCTGGCCGAGCTCTTCGAGGTGGCCGAGCACGACGTCCTCTTTCGTAGCGAAGTAGCGGAAGAAGCTGGTCCGTGACAGGCCCGCCTCAGCGGCGATCTGCTCGACCGTGGTCTTCTCGAACCCCCGCTCCAGGAACAGCCGCATGGCGACGGCTGCTATCTCGGCCCGCACGGCACGGGTTGCCCGGTTACGCAGCGTCGGCGGCGCGTGAAGAGGGGCCGTGGCTGGTTGCGATGTGGTGACCATATCCCTGATACTACACCATCCCGAATTTGGTACTCAGTACCGTCTCTGGTGTACAGTTCCAGATATTACCTCATCAGGGAGTGCCATGAATCACCTGGAAGCACCACGCAATGTTGTGGTCGTCATCGGTGCCGGCGGGATGGGACTGGCTGTGGCACGGCGCCTGGCCGCCGGGCGGCGGCTGCTGCTGGCCGACTACTCCGAGGCGAGCCTGGACGCCGCGCTAGCCGCCCTTCGCGGCGACGGGCACGCGACCGAAGCTCACGCGGTGGACGTCTCCGACCACAGCTCAGTGGAGAAGCTCGCGGCTGCGGCCGGCCACGCGGGCCGCGTCGATGCCGTCATCCACACCGCCGGGGTCTCCCCCGTCACGGCGACCGCCAGGCAGATCTACCACGTGGACCTGCTCGGCACCGCCCACGTCATCGATGCCTTCCTCACTGTCGCCTCCCCGGGCATGTCGCTGGTCTGCGTGGCCAGCATGGCCGGGCACTCCGCGTCGCTGCCCCCAGACCTGGAACGCCACCTCGCGACCGCGCCGGCCGACCGGCTCCTCCGCCACCCGGGAATCGACCTCGATTCGCCGGATGCCGGCCGCGCCTATGTGGTGGCCAAGCGAGGCAACCAGCTGCGGGTGCAGGCCGCCGCGCACGCCTGGGGAGGCAAAGGTGCACGGCTGAACACCATCAGCCCTGGAGTGATCTCCACACCGATGGGCCTGGCCGAACTCCGGGGCCCGGCCGGCGCCCACATCCAGTCCATGATTGACCTCTCCGGGGCCCGCCGGGCCGGCACCCCCGACGACATCGCCGCCGCAGCAGCCTTCCTCGCCGGACCGCAGTCCTCCTTCATCACCGGCAACGACATCCTCGCCGACGGCGGGGCGGCCGCCGCCCAACGCTGGAACGCGGGAACACCAGCGTGAACGCCAGCCAGGCCGCTCATGGCGCCCGCGCAGACGATCTCGTGAAGCAAACTCCCTACAGATTGGCTGGAGTCATGTCCGCAGCAAGCGCCGGTGACGGCGCCGTTTCAGCGCAGCCCGGCGCCCGTGGGGCCGCCTCTGGCGGGAGCCGGCGGCGGTGGCTGATCCTGGCGGTGATCGCCACCGCCCAGCTGATGGTCGTACTCGACATGACGGTGGTGAACATCGCGCTGCCCTCAGCCCAGAAGGCACTGCACTTCACCAACGCCGACCGGCAGTGGATCATCACCGGCTACGCGCTCGCGTTCGGCAGCCTGCTGCTGCTCGGCGGCAAGCTCGCCGATCTGCTCGGCCGCAAGCAGACGTTCCTGGCCGGCCTGATCGGGTTCGCCGCCGCCTCTGCCGTCGGCGGCGCCGCGACCGGCTTCGGGATGCTGGTCGTGGCCCGTGTGTGCCAGGGGGTGTTCGGCGCACTGCTCGCCCCAGCCGGGCTGTCGCTGCTGACCACCACATTCCCCGGCAAGAAGGAGCGCGGCACCGCGTTCGGCGTCTACGGAGGGATCGTCGGCTCGGGCAGCGCTGTCGGGCTGCTGCTCGGCGGCGTGCTCACCGAGTACCTGTCCTGGCGCTGGTGCCTCTACATCAACGTGGTCTTCGCAGCCGCCGGGGTCACCGGAGGGGCGCTGCTGCTGAGCCGGCAGCCATCCCCCCAGCGGCGGCCCAGGCTGGACCTGCCCGGCGCGGTGTCGGTCTCCGCCGCGATGTTCTGCCTCGTCTACGGCTTCTCCAACGCCGACACCCACAGCTGGCACACGCCGTCCACCTGGGGCTTCCTCGCCGCCGGCGTCGCCGGCCTGGCCGTATTCATCGTGCGGCAGGCCCGCGCCGCCCACCCGCTGCTGCCGCTGCGGATCATCCTCGACCGTAACCGCGGCGGCTCCTACCTGGCGGTGTTCCTGGTCATGGCGGGCGCATCCGGGGTCTTCCTGTTCCTCACCTACTACCTGCAGGACACCCGCGGCTACTCCCCGGTCGCCACCGGGCTCGCCTACCTGCCCATGCTGGTCACCGCGCTGGCCATCTCCATCGCCTCCAACGTCGTCCTGCTGCCGCGCACTGGCCCCAAGCCCCTGGTCGCAGTCGGCATGCTGCTCGCCGCCGCGGGCATGGTCTGGCTGACCAGGATCGGGCTGCATTCCGGCTATGCCGCCGCGATCCTCGGGCCGCTGCTCATCTCCGGCGCCGGGATGGGCCTGGTGGTCTCACCGTCGATGAACACCGCCACGTACGGCGTGCCGCCCGCCGACGCCGGCGTCGCCTCCGCCACTGCCAACACCCAGCAGCAGATCGGCACCTCCATCGGCACCGCCCTGCTCAACACCCTCGCCGTCAGCGCCACCACCCGCTACCTGACCAGCCACCTCACCCTGGCCGGCGGCCGCCTGGGCACGACACTGACCAGCCTCGCGCTAGTCCACGGCTACACCACCGCGTTCTGGTGGGCCGCCGGCATCCTGGTCGCCGGCGCTGTCATCTGCGGCACGCTGCTGCGCCCCGGCGTCCTGGCCGGACAAGGAGACTCCCAGCCAGACACGCCGGCCAGCCAGAAGTCAGCCGCCTTGCCGCAGCGGATCTTCATGAATGACGCTGAACGGCGCGGCGGATCGCGACATTCCGGGATGAGGCCGGGAACGCTGAGTCCTATACGCTGTCGCCTGGGCGGCAATGGCATGTTATGGACACGGTGCTCCGGCGCGGCCGGGCGTATTTCCCCACCGGGATCATGTTCCGCCCAGAACTTCCCAGCCCCCGATTTTGTCCTATGGGGCGACAAGGTGCTCGCCCGGATCAAGAAGGTGCTCAGCCGGGCACCCGCCATCGCCCCGTACATCTACGCCAGTGCCGACGCCCTTCGCTGGATCGAGCAAGACGACGTCACAGGCAACGACCTCGCGTTCAGGAAAACGGGAACGGATCGCTGAAGGCCGGGGGCACGGCACCGGCCAGCCCGTAGTAATCGACGCGATGTTTGGCTCGCCGTCTGACCCACCCTGAACTTCCTGCTCTCCGACAAGTTAACATAGAGTAATCAATAGATCACTTTCGGCGAGATCCGCTTCTCCGTCTAACCGATTGTGACCGATTTGCGTGCCCGGCCACGGCCGGGCCGGCGGCTGTTGCCGACCGCGCGGGGGCGAGGGGAAGGCGACGTGAGCGATCGGTTCAGCGCGTGACGCCTGTGGTGTTCACGCGGTTCGGCGAACCAGCGTTCGCGGCATTCCGTGACGCGCTCGCTGACGTCCGCGGTGGCGACCCGATGGCGCCTGTCGATGTCGCCGTTCCCTCCTCGTTCGTCGGGGTAACCGTTCGCCGCCGCCTCGCCAATCCTGGTCTCGTGGGTGTGCGCTTCGCGCCCCTGCCACGCGTCATCGCCGACCGTGCGCTGCCGGCCCTGGCCACCGCGGGCGCCCTGCCGCTCACGTCGGCACACCGCCATGCAGCGGCCCGCACGGTGCTTGCATCGTCGAGCGGCGGGCTCGCCGACAGCGCCCGGCTTTCCGCGAGCACGACGGACGCGGTCGCCGGTGTGTTCGCCGAACTCGACGAGTCCGCGGCGGGCGGCGATGCCATCAAGATGCTCGCCGCTGGCGGCCGGTGGCCGGCCGAGCTGGCCGGTCTTTATCGCCGCTACCTTGACCTGGTCGCGGAGTTCGTGGGACCGGAGCAACTGGCCGAGGCGGCGCTCACGAGCACGCGGGACACGCCACTGATCATCTACCTGCCGCGCCGGCTGACGCGGATCGAGCTCAGGTTCTGCGACGGCATGGCGGACCGCGGCCAGCTGCGCCTCGTACTCGCCCTCACCGGTGAGGAGGCTGCCGACCGGGACGCCCTGGCAATTCGTGACGCGCTCGCGCCGGCACTCGGGGCCGCCAGTTCCACGCCTCCGGCGCGGGCTCAGACGCACGCCCTCCCTGACGCCGAGGAGGAGGCACGTTACGCCGTGCGGCGGATCTTTGCCCATCTCGCGCAGCAGCCGGGCGCCTGCCTCGACCGCGTCGCCGTCGCTTACCGCGCGGCGGTGCCGTACGCGCGGCTGGTTTCCGAGCTGCTCTCAGTGGCTGGGCTGCCGTACCACGCACCACGGCAGCGTGCGCTCGGCTGCACGGCGCCGGGCCGGACGCTGCTGGGGTTGTTGCGGCTGCCGGGCAGCCAGTGGTCGCGTGTCGCAGTTCTCGACTGGCTGCGTGACGCCCCGGTCCGCGACGGCGGTACCCGGTTGCCCACCGCTACCTGGCAGCGGCAGGCCGCCGAAGCTGGAGTTACCCGAGGCCCGGCCGAGCAGTGGGCGGCGAGGCTTGACCGCCTCGCTGCCCGCACCGAACAGGTCTCCGCCGCCGACGGTGAGACCTGGCCGGTGGAGCGTGCGGCTGACGCCCGCGCGCTGGCCGGATTCGTCTCCGACGCCACGCGGCGGGTTGGCGAGATCAACGCCGCCGGCACATGGGGGGATGCCGCGAGATTGCTCCGCAAGACCCTTGATCACTACCTCGGCGGCGCGACGGCGGCCACATCGTGGGGGGCCCACGCGGACGCTGTGGCCGATCCTGAGCTGCGCACCCATTGCGACGTGGAACGCAGCGCCTACGAGGAGACACTCGCCGTCATCGACGGGCTCGCGAGCCTCGACGATGTAGGGATGCCAGTGGACGCCGGCACCCTCCGCGACGTCCTCGACCAGGAGCTGACGCACCGGGTGCGGGAGGCGGCCGGCCTTGGCCGCGGCGTCCTGGTGGGCCCCCTGCAGGACTTCGTCGGGGCTGACCTCGACCTGCTCATCATCATGGGCGCCGCCGAGAGCAGCTACCCGCCACGCGGCCACGAGCACCCGCTGCTGCGCGACGGTATCCGCGGGGAAATCGGCCTGCGCACGCTAGCCGACCGCCGCGGCGCGGAGCGCCGCGACCATCTCGGTGCGCTGGCGTCGGCTGCCGTGGTGGTGCTCACCCATCCGGTCGCGGATACCCGGGCGCAGCGGGGGGTCGAGCCAGCGCCGTGGCTGCTCGAGCAGACCGATCCGCGACTGACGTCACGCGAGGAGAAGCAGACAGCCCCAGCGTCGTTCCAGGCGTCCGTCTGCGATGCCGGCTGGCCGGCCGCGTCACCGAGCGAGTATGACGTACGGCTCGCCGTCTCGGCAGCGCCACTCGCCAGCGACCATCCGCTGGTGGCGGCCGTGCCTGCGCTCGCCCGGGGGCTTGCGGCCGCGCGGCAGCGCAGCGGCGGCGTCTTCGGAATGTGGACCGGTGGGCTCACCCGTCCCGTCCCGGACGCGGTGACCGCCCGGTTCGCGGGGACTCTCTCCGCCACGTCGCTGCAGTTGTACGCGGAGTGCCCGCTTCACTACTACCTCGAGTACGTGCTCGGTGTCCGTCCGGTCGAGGAGCCCGACGAGGACAAGGCCGATGCCGCGGAGCGCGGGACCGCGGTACACGGGGTGCTCGAGCGGCTGGTCCGCAGGTCGATCGATGCGGGCAAGGCTCCGGCTGAGCCGTGGTCAGAGGCCGAGCACGCCGGGGCGCAGCGCCTGCTCGCTGAGCAGGCGGAGAGAATGCTCGCGGAGGGCAAAGCCGGACGCCCCATCCCGTGGGCGGTTCAAATGGAGAAGGGGCGGCGGCAGCTTCGCCAGGTCCTGCTCGCTGACGATGCATACCGTGCTGCCCGCGGCGCACGGCCACGGGACGTGGAGCATGCCTTCGGCCGCGATGATCAGCCACCGCTGGTGCTCGATCTTCCGGGCGGGCAAGTCAAACTGTCCGGCTCGATCGACCGTATCGACCAGACCAGTGATGGCGAGCTCGTCGTCATCGACTACAAGACGGGGAAGTCCGGGAACTACGAGACCTTCCCCCGCTTCGGCGATGCCGCTGACGCCACGGCTGACCTCACCGACCGAGGGAAGAAACTGCAGCTACCGCTGTACGCGCTGGCCGCACGCCGGGACTACGGCGGGGACGCCGCGCCGATATCGGCGTACTACTGGTTCGTCGACGAGGGAGAAGGCCGCCGCGGTGGCCCGGTCGGCGAGCCGGCCGTGGATCGGTTCCATGATGTGGTCGGCGTTTTGGCCGACGGAATCCGGGACGGCGCATTCCCGGCCCGGCCGGGAGCGTTCGACCCGTTCTACCGGTCGTTCGAGAACTGTTCGTGGTGCCAGTTCGACCGGGTCTGCAGCAAGACACGTGACGACGTGTGGGAGCGGACCCGCGATGACACGAGGGTGAGCCGGTACGCCGAACTCGCCGAGCCGGCCGGCCGCGGCGCATGACCTCCGGGTTGCTGGACCAGGAGGCTCGCGACCGTATCGTGGGCGCGCACGGCGCGAACCTGTTTGTCGACGCCGGCGCTGGCAGCGGGAAGACCAAGCAGCTGGTCGACCGGGTCGTGTCCATGGTCGCCTGCGGCTACCTGAAGTCGGTCAGCCGGCTCGCCGCGATCACCTTCACCGAGAACGCCGCAACGGAGCTGCGCACTCGCATCCGCGAAGCGCTGGAGACCGCCAGCTCTGAGACCGCCAGCTCTGAGACCGGCAGGACGGCACAGGAGGAGGCTCGCTGCGCTCTGGCGCTCACGGAACTCGACGACGCTGCGATCACCACGCTGCACGGCTTCGCCGCCCGGCTGCTCACCGACGCTCCCCAGGAAGCCGGGCTGCCACCGGGTTTCCGCGTCCAGGACGCTATCGGCGCCAGCATCGATCGCGACACCTGGTGGCGCAGCCTGCTCGACGACTGGTACGCCGACGAAGCGCTGGCCGACGTGTGGCGGGGAGGGCTGACGCTCGACCTCAATCCGGCGCACTTCAAGGAAGTCCTGGCCTCCTTCGACAGCAACTGGGACCTGCTGGCCGGCCGCCCGATCGCCGCGCAGCCGATGCCCGCGCTGAACGCGGAAGCCATGCTCAAGCCGCTGTGGCAGCTAATCGAGTACGCGGGCGGCAAGGGGCCCGGCGCGGACCGGCTCACCGAGCGGATCGACGGGGTACTGACCCCGCTGCTGCAGGAGGCCTCCGCGGAGACCGACCCGCTGCAGGTGCTCGCCGTGTTGCGCAGCGTCCCGCTCAAGGACGCCGGCATCGCCCAGGCCTGGAAGAAGGCCGGGCTCGACAAGGCGACGGCGTGCGCGTTCCTCGGCGAGGCGCGGGCAGCGGTGGACGCTCAGCTCACGGCCTGCCGGGCCGCGGTGACCAGCACGCTGGCGGAGCGGCTGCGCCAGGCGGTGCTCGGGCACGCCGTGACAAGGCGCGACCGCGGCGAGCTATGGTTCCACGACCTGCTGGTTTACGCGGTCAGGCTGCTCCGCGACGACAACGAGATCCGCGCGGCTGTGCACGGACGCTGGCAGGTCATCTGCGTCGATGAGTTCCAGGACACCGATCCGCTGCAGGTCGAGCTCGTGCACCTGATCGCCGGACTCGATGAAGGCTCCTGGGCCGACACGGCCATCGACGGTGGCCGACTGTTCTTCGTTGGGGACCCAAAGCAGTCGATTTACCGGTTCCGCCGGGCGGAGGTGGGGCTGTTCGCGCAGGTGCGCGACCGGTATGACGACGGGCGGCTCACCCTGGTGCAGAACTTCCGCTCCCGGCCGGGCGTTCTCCAGGTCATCAACGAACTCTTCGGGCGGCTGCTCGGCGATGACGCGGCCATCGGATACGACCCGCTGCACGCCGCCCGGCAGGCCGTGGCGGGTGACCCCGGCCCGGACGTCCTGCTGCTGGGCGGGCCGTCCGCACAGCGGATCAGTGAGATCCGTGAGGCCGAGGCGGACCAGGTGGCATCAACGCTGGCTCGCGCCCACGGCTCGTGGCTCGCCGGCGGCACGCCGGAAACGAGCCGCCCCGCATCGTTCGGCGACATGGCCATCCTGGTGCCAACGCGCACGTCGCTCGGCCAGCTCGAGGACGCACTCGACCACCACGCCGTGCCTTACCGGATCATGAGCCGCTCGCTGATATGGGAGAGCGACACCGTCCGCGACCTGATCACCGTGCTGCAGGCGATCGATGATCCGGCCGACCCGGTGGCGCTGGTAGCCGCGCTGCGGCATCCAATGTTCGGCTGCAGCGACGACGACCTCGTCGCATGGAAGGCAGTGGGAACATGGCGGTATGACACACCCGCGACCAGGGACGCCGCGGAATCGACGGTGGCCGACGCGATGGCAGCGCTGCGCCGCTACCACGACCTCCGCTGGTGGCTGCCCGTCAACGTCCTGCTCGACCGCATCATCCGCGAACGCCGCGCAGTGGAACTCACCGCAGCGCACCGGCGACCCCGCGACCACTGGCGCCGACTGCGCTTCCTCACCGACCAGGCGCGGATGTTCCTCGACGACGGGGGTGCCGGGCTGACCGGCTTCGTCCGATGGGCGCTGGAGCACATCGATCGCGCCGCCGATGCGATCGAGACGGTCACGCCCGAACGCGACGACGACGCCGTGCAGATCCTGACCATCCACGGCTCGAAGGGGCTCGAGTTCCCCATCGTCGCTCTCACCGGGATCAACACGCCGCCGCTCACCCGCGGCCAGGTGATCTGGCCGGCTGACGGACCACCAGAGATCACGCTGCACAAGGAGTTCAAGACGCCGGGCTTCGCCTCAGCACAACAGGCTGAAAAGGCCCTCGACCAGCAGGAACAGCTCCGGCTCCTCTACGTCGGCATGACGCGCGCCGCAGACCACCTGATCGTGTCCATTCACCACCACCCCCCGCAGCACGGACGGCCAGGCACGCACGCCATGCGGCTGTCCCAGATGCTGCCTGTCCTTCAGGCGGCGGGTGCTGCCTGCGAGCCGACCGGGCTGCCTGTCCCAGCTGGCGTCCCCGGACCGGCCGCAGCGACCGACGGGGCGTCTGCCGAGGCCCGGCGCCGGTTCCTCACCTCCCGCGACGAGCTGCTGAGGTCGGTCGTGACGAGGCTGCCGACTACCGCGACTGGCCTCGCCGAGGCCGCAGCAGGAGAATCCCAGGAGCCGGCCGACTCTCTTGAGGCCGCAGCCAGCGACCCCGCAGACCCGGTCGCCGGCTGGCCGGCCGCCCGCAGCGGTGCCACGCTGGGCAGCACAGTCCATCGTGCACTCGAGATCCTCGACCTCGCTGCGGCGACTGACCAGGCTGCCGATCAGGCCGTCACGGCGGCGTGCGCGGAACTCGGCGTACCGAGCCTGGCCAGGGAGGTGCGATCGCGCGTCCAGACCGCACTCACCGCGCCGATCGTCCAGCTCGCCGCCACACGCCGGCACTGGAAAGAGTTGCCGATCATCGCCGAACTCGACGGCCGCGTCGTCGAGGGATTCATCGACCTCGTCATCGAAACAGACGACGGCCTGGTCATCGTGGACTACAAGACCGATTCTGTCCGCTCAGCAGCTGACATCCAGGCCAAGGCTCAGCACTACACGCCCCAGATCCGCGCTTACGTACAAGCGCTCGCGCTCGCCACCGGGCTAAGAATCGCGCCGCCACTGCTTCTGTTCTGCCAGACATCCAGCACCAACGCCGTCACCGTGGGGGCAGCGCTGGATTCATTCTCGTGACGGCG
>OBLT010001895.1_pt1 | contig 13189 bp, 15 predicted proteins | sample 1518721 | NCBI WGS metagenome assembly OBLT01 (sample SAMEA3539307, study PRJEB22396) | soil metagenome | biome: tundra; feature: field; material: soil | place: USA | collected 2010-05 | depth 0.15 m | reverse complement strand
TTGCCGCCTGCCAGGCCAGCGCGGACGAGCTGCCGGGCGTCGCGCTTGTACACCGCCGAGCAGGAGGGGCAGACGGATTCGCGGCGGTTCCCGCACGGGAGCTCCAGCACGCGGCCGGGCTCAGCAGCGGTCGAATAGACGGGGCGGACTTCGCCGGTGGCCAGGTCGATGGCACGGATCTGGCCGCGCATGCGGACCGGGTGATGGCAGGAGCCGGTAGCGGTCAGTTCGGTCTGCCATTGCGCGAAGTCAGCGCGTGTGCTTGGCCTGGTGTGGTCGTCGTCGGCGTTCGCTCCCGCCTCCGGGCCATCTGCTGGTCCGGGGGCGAGGGTGACCGTCGCGGCGGTCATGCGTGGCGGCCCCAGCGCTGCTGGGCGGCCTGGCGGGTGACGCCGAGCCGGTGGCCGATGTCCGCCCACGAGTAGCCGAAGTCCCGCAGCGCTATGACGGCGGTGCGGATGGCGGCTTCGACGTCGTCGGCCAGGCCGGTCATGTGGGTGAGGGCTTCGATGTCCCCGGTGGCGACGCGGCGCGCGTAGGCGCGCACAATACGGCGGGTGAACGCGGCGTACTCGTCGTTCTCGACGACCGGCCGGGCCGGGTTTGGCGTCAAGAGGGTGTTGACGGTGTTCTTGGCCGCGCGGGGGCGGGTGTCAGGCGGCATGGGGGTGGTCCTTCCGGCGGAGCTGGGCGGCGTAGGCCGCGAGGTGCTTGATGTCGTGGTCGGTGAGGTAGGCGGCCTTGACGCGGCGGGGGGTGCCGGTCTCGGACAGCAGCCAGGACACGCCGCGTGCGAGGGGGTCGATGCTGGCGGCGGTGTAGCCCTGGGTGGCCCAGCCGTGGCCGAGGACGGTGTCGGACGATGAGTCGGTGGTGCAGCGGAATGCCCACCGGTAGCCGAACAGGTCGCGCAGGCTGGGGTCGATGACCTGGTGGGAGGGCCGCTGGGTAGCCAGGATGACGATGACGCCTGCCGCACGGCCCCGCGCGACCAGGTCGCGGGTGAAGGCGGAGAACTTGGCCTGCTGGGTCTTGTCGCCGACGGTGGCGGAGAAGAAGGCGTACTCGTCGATGACGACGAGGTAGACGGGCTCCCCGTCCTCGGGGGTGATCTTCCGCAGTCCTGCGGCCAGGAGCTGGTCGTAGCGGTCGTTCATGATGCCCTGCAGCCAGGCCATAACGGACAGGGCGTCGGGCATGGACGGGCCGACGAACTTGTCGGCGCAGTGCCGCCACAGGCCGAGTTCGACTTGCTTGCCGTCGATGAGGATGAGCCGGCAGTCGCCGGACAGCGCACCGTGGGCGACGATGAGGTTGAGGGCGTTGGACTTGCCGCCGCCGGGCTCGCCGCCGAGCAGCATGTTGCGTTCGGCCAGGTCGACGTGGACCTGGTCGCCGTTCTCGTCCAGGCCCAGGTGGACCGGGCCGAACATGGACAGCGGAAACACCGGCACAGCGGCTGTGATCGTGGTGGTGGTCATGACGGGTGGCCTCCCTTCAGAGGCGAGGCAGGGGCGGGCAGCCCCCGGAGAGTGATCCCGGGGACTGCCGTGCCTGCTAGCGGGTGGTGATGGTTGGCTCGGGGGCGGTGGCCTCGCCGGGCTGGTAGTGAGCGGTGATCCGCTGGAGGGGGGAGCCCACGGCGTGGCTGGCCGCGAGCGTGTCGCGGCGGATGATGTCGATGGTCACGAGCTGGGACCACCGGATGTTGCGGGTGACGCGGGCGTCGCGGGCGTAGCAGGCGGCGCGCAGCTCCCCGATGTGGGCTTCGAAGTCCTCGGCGCAGACGCCTGCGCGGCACAGGATGTGGGCGCGTTCGCCGACCTTGGTCGGGCGGGTCCACAGGACCAGCGGGATCCGGCCGGACCGGGTGTGCAGGCGGGCTTCGTAGCACAGCCGCTGGAGCCGGTGGCGGCCCAGCACGCACCAGAACCGGCGGGTGATGTACCGCCGCGTTGGCGGGATGACGGTCAGCGCTGCGGTCAGCGCGGTCAGGGCGATAGCGGCCCAGGTGATGGTGATCAGCGTGGCCAGCCGCCACAAAGCGGCGGCGAGCGCGGCGAGGATGGTCAGTTCGGTGCGCCACCGCCACGCGACGCCTGCGGCGCTGTGGTGGAAGCTGACGAACAGGCCGTCGAGGGCGTAGGGGTTGTTCCGCTGGTTGCGGGACCGGTTAGGAGCGGACATGGTTACCTCCGGGGTGAGGTAGTCGCAGGTGAGGGGGCGGGAAACTGGCAGGTGTCCCAGTCGCAGACACAGGCCAGCGGCCACGCGGTGCCGCAGTCGCGGCAGGTCAGCGCGGTTTCGGTGAGCCCGTCGCCGGTCTCGACCTCGGCGCTGTCGATGCAGGTGGATCCGCAGTCGGGGCAGACCGGCACGTGGGCGATGACGCGGAAGCTCACCGGCCACCCCCACGGGGAGTGTGGGCGGCGATGAGCTGCGCTAGGTGCCCGGCGTCGCGGGCGTGCTGGGTGATCCAGGTTTCGGCGCAGTGCTTGTGGCAGGGCACGTCCTTGACCGGCGACCGGCACAGGGCAGGTTTGCCGCAGCACACGCACGGGGCCAGCGGCCCGATAGCGGCGTGCGTCCAGTCGAGGATGACCGGACTGGGCACGACGCTGGTAGCGTGGGACATGCCGAGGTCTCCTGTTCTTTTGCGAGGTAGGGGGACTGTTCTGGCTGGCCGGGCCGGAGGATGGCAGTCCTCCAGGCCCGGCACTGCGTTGTCAGGTGGCCGGTTCGGCCGTGACGATGGCGTAGGCCTCAGCGGGCACGCCGTGGTAGGTGAACGTCACCCGGCATAGCCGGGCCGGGGTGCCGTCTTCGCGGCGGATGTCGTTGGCGGTGATCGTGCCGCCGAAGGCTTCGAGCCACTGCGCGAGCGCGCCGAAGCTTGCCTTGTTGTCAGGGAACTGGAAGTCGAGGCTCTGGGTGCTCGACACTGTGAAGTAGCCCGGGGTGGGCAGTTCCCGCCGTTCGGCGTCCCACAGCAGGGCAGCCGCTTCAGCGGCGAGCCCGCCGATCGACAGCCGATGCAGCTTGGACGCGGCCGTGATGGCCGGTTCGGGAAGTGCGGTGCTGGTCATGGTGACCTCCTGTGCTGTTGCGAGGTAGGGGTCTGGTCTGGCTGGCCGGGCCGGTGGATGGCAGTCCTCCAGGCCCGGCACACGCGGTCAGGGCGTCGTCGCCCCGGTGAGCTGGGCGTGCACGTTCGTGCTGGCCGTCAGGCCCGGACACGAGCACGGCGCGCAGCGCTGAGCAGCGCGGAACTGGCTCAGGCGGCGTGCACGGCGGACTTGCCGGACCCGACCGGCTCGACCGCATCCGCGCGGAACGACCGGCGGATCTTGCCGTCGCGGCCGACCCACGGCGCGAACACCAGGCCACGGACCTCGGCGTAGCCATCAAAGGTCAGCTTGGGCTCGTCTCCGGCCACCTCGACCCAGATGGGCTCCTTGGTCTCGTGCCCGGCGTCGATCGCGTCCAGCCGCACCGTCCAGATCGGCCGGCCGTCCTTGGACACGGCCTGCCGCTCCTTGTCCTTGTAGTCCTGGCGTGGCTTAGCCACCCCGGCGACCCGGAACTGGATGCCGCTCGTGTCGATCAGAAGTCGCATGGTGCCGTCCTCTCCTTGACTGGCTTAAGCCAGTGACTGATATCACGTCTGTTGTACTGGCTTAAGCCAGTGGTTGTCAAGGCCCAGATGCCAACTGGCTTGAGCCAGTCAGGTAAGCTGGCCAGCGGCCAGATGCCGCGAGGACGCGGAGGCCCAGATCACAGGGGAAGACCCATGAGCCAGGAGACGCGCGAAGAGCGCCAGCCACCCAGCAGGACGATCGCAGAGACGATCAGGACCCAGATCGAGTCCGGCGAGCTACCGCCCGGCACCAAGCTGCCATCGGAGCGGGATCTTGCCGCCACCTACGGGACCGCCCGGAACACCGCCCGCGAGGCCATCAGGATCCTCAGCGATTCCGGCCTGGTCATCACCGACCAGGGCCGGGGAAGTTTCGTCCGGCCCGCCACGCCGCTCATCCGGCTAGGCAATGACCGGTACTCGCCACGCCACCGGGACACCGGGCTGTCACCGTTCCTGATGGAGTGCGCCAAGCAGGGCAAGACCGGCCGGTTCGAAGTGCTCGGCATCGAGCGCATCCAGCCACCGCCCGAAGTCGCCGCGCGGCTGGGCGTGTCCGCCAACGCCAAGTCGGTGCTGCGCCGCGAGAACGTGTTCTACGCCGACGATGACCCGGTCAACCGGGTCACCACCTACATCCCGTGGTCGATCGCCCAGGGCAGCGGCCTGCTCCAGGACGAGGTACCGCACCAGTACGGCATCCACGGCGTCCTCGAAGAACGCCATCACGTGATGACCCGCATCCGCGAAGAGGTCAGCACCAGGATGCCCCGGCCCGACGAGACCCGGTTCCTGCACCTGCGGCCCGGCGTCCCGGTACTCGATGTCTGGCACACCAGCATCGACCAAGACGGCGAGCCGTACGAGCTAACCCGGTTCGTGATGCGCGGCGACATGACCGGCCTGCTCTACGACGTGCCCGTCGAATAGCAGTGAAACGCTCGGCGCTGCCACGCATCGCGCTGCTAGCCCTGATCTGGGGATCATCGTTCCTGTGGATCAAGCTGGCAGACCGCGGCTTCTCCCCCGTCGAGGTCACCTTCGCCCGGCTGGCCCTTGGCGCGGCGGTGCTGTTCGCCGTGATGCTGGCGCGGCGTCAGCCCGTACCGCGCTCAGTGCCGTTGTGGGGACACATTGCGGTCGCCGCGTTGTTCGGCAACGCCGTCCCGTATCTGCTGTTCGCCGTCGCAGAGCAGACGGTGAACTCGTCAACAGCAGGGATCATCAACGCGACGACGCCGCTATGGACCGTCGTCCTCGCCCTGGCCGTCCGCCACCAGAGGACGGTGACGGCCTGGCAGGGTGCCGGGGTCATGGTCGGCTTCGGCGGCGGCCTGCTGATCTTCTCGCCCTGGACATCAGCCGCTGGCCTAACCTCGGCCGGTGGCATTGAATGCCTCGGCGCGGCGATCAGCTACGCCATCAGCTACATCTACATGGACCGCTTCCTGGCCCAGCGCGGCATGAGCCCCGTCACGCTCTCGGCATGCCAGCTCCTGGCAGCCTCCGTCATGCTTGCTATCACCCTGGCCATAAGCGGAGCCAAGACACCGCATTTCACCGCCGTCAGCGTGACCGCCGTGGCCATCCTGGGCATCATCGGGACCGGCATTGCCTATGTGCTGAACTACCAGGTCATCACCAGCGAAGGCGCAACCATCGCATCAACCGTCACCTACCTACTGCCCGTCGTGGCCATCGTGCTCGGCGTCCTGGTCCTGGGCGAGACCGTCACGGCAATGATGCTCTCAGGGATAGCACTAGTCCTAACGGGAGTGGCGCTCACCCGCCGCCATACTGCTCAGACTTAGCAGATGGTCTCGGAGCGCGCACACGTCGCCGGATGGAGTTGAGCAAGCCCGGCGTACCAGAAACTCGGACAACCGGTTCTGCGAGCAGCTCCTTCTCACGGCGCTTGTTTCTTCGTCGCAAGCTGTCTTCCGGCGGCATCCTAGCGTACCAATTGGAATACAACTGATTGGCCACCCTCAAGAGCCCGAACACAACGTCAGCTGGTAAAGCCGCATCCGCTGCTAGCGCCGGAAGATCGGGGCGCTGCAACGTTCCGCCCCAGTGCCACACTGTCTGCTGTGCCAGCCAAGGCAATGCTTGCGGGGATGACAATTGCTGAAGCAAGCGACACGAATTGCGCAATGGCTGAGGTAGTTCATCGATATGGTAGCGAGACGGACAGCCCACACTCATCTCGGTTAGCGCAAGTAGAATGTCAAGCTGAACGCGTAGCGCAGCCAACTGCATCGCCTGCACCAACGGGTATGCGTCCTTTAGTCTCCCCGCCTCGGAGAGGATGCGCTCCCCTTCAGGGGTCCGGCCATAAGCACCTGCGCCTTGAGTCTCTTCTTCCGCCGCGAGAGACCCGAGACGACGCCAGAAATCACGCATCGACCAAAGCGCCAGCAACCGCGCGCCAGGATCCGCGAGATGGAGCCCCACGTCGTCGGTTGCCTTCATCAGATGCGCAGCGTCAGCCAGAGCAGCCGAATGGCCTGGATTGCGCACGGCCCGCCTTAGAGCTTCCTCGGCCAGCCGACGACGAGCCGCAGCCCTGGTGGCTCGAATAAGCGCGAGCTGCGAAGGTGCGACAGCAGATGCTGCCAGTCCTCGATCTGCCAACCGTTGCCACATCCGCCAACTACTAGCTCCACTCAGCGGCCCAGGCACATGTACCGCGTGCAGCCCTAAACGGCCAAATCGGTCATCGACTCGATCGACGCGCGCTGACTCACAGCCGGATACCACAAACAGTGCATTCCCAGCCCTGAGATACTCCTTCTGTCCAAATAGCTTGAACACTTGAGAATAGCCCCAACCGGTCCCGCTCTTAGCCTCCACCGTCACACGGTGCGCGACCTCTCCTCCAGCCCGGCCACCTAGGCGGACTGCGAGCGCATCCAACTCCAGCACCTCATCGTCGCCGTAGGGTCGTTCAACAAGCTGAGCCGACATGTAATAGCCGGACACCGACATCACGGCGACGGCCAGGTCCTCAAGGGCTTTGCCACGCGGTGCTTCTTCTCCGCGATGGCTTACGATAGCTGCTACCATAACAATCTGTAATACCGTAGTCGCACTGCGAACGGAACCGAGGGGCGCCCCTTCTCGCTGGCGTGACATTTTGCCGCACCCCTCGTCGGGCTGGGGAGAGAACATGATCAGAATCGGACACAAGGCTGTCATCGCCGGGGCCGCCACGCTGATCCTGGCAACGGGGAGTGGTGTCGCTGCGGCTACGGTCATGTCAGGCGGTCCCATAGACACGTCCGGCGTTATCCACGGCTGCTGGTCGAACCACGCGTTCAGGGGATCGCACCTGTTCGTCATGCAGGACACGGGAATGAGTTGCCCGAGGAGAACCACCGCTATCTCGTGGAATGCGAAAGGTCCCCAGGGTCCACCCGGACCCTCGGGACCAGCCGGACCCACAGGACCGGCAGGACCGGCAGGAGCCACCGGAATCTCCGGCGTAATAACCGAGCGCAAGGACATCAGCGTCAACTGGGGTGCCTACCAGGCCGGCCGCGGGGATTTGGACACACTGGTCGCCTGTCCCTCCGGAGATGTCGCGCTCAATGGAGGCTACGGGTTCTCCGGCACAGAAGGCGGCGAGGCGGCAGAGAAGTGGATTCCCAACTCGGACGCCCCAATCCAGTCCGACGGCATCTGGTACTGGAATGTAAACGACGTCATGACAGGTACCCCCTACACGCCGCAGCCTGGGGAGCAGGCCAACTGGTATCTGTCAGTGTTCGCGGTCTGCGCGCCCGGCAGCTAGTGCAGTGGGCCATGCCCCCCTGCCTAGGTTCAACTGATCGTTGACGGATCGGCTTCAGGTGATGCCTGACGGTTTCTAGGGCCCAGCATCTGGTAGACCAGGGCTTGCTCTGGCTTCCGGAAGGTGTCAGTCAACGCCGGTGCTGGCGGGGGTCAACGTGGCACCCGCAGCGCGCCAGCGCGAGGACAAAACAATGTTGAGGCCCGTAAGGCCCCCGGCGTAGGCTCGGCTGGCCCGGAGACCTGCCGCGCTAGCTGCGCGGCCGGGGCTCATCCTCGCCCTGAATTCCTGCAACATGTCACTGTGCGCTGATGGCTAAGACCGATGCGGCGCAGTGCAAGGGAGGCAACGTGCAGCGCACAGTTCACACCCGGGACGGTCGGACGCTGGCTGTCGAAGACTGCGGTGATCCCGCTAGTCGGCCGGTCCTAGTCCACATGGGCACGCCAAATTCCAGGTACCTTTACGGCCGGAATGTGCGGGATGCCGCCGAGCGCGGACTGCGGCTGATCGGCTACGACAGACCAGGCTACGGGGAGTCCTCGCCCCAGCCGGGGCGCACTGTCGCCGATTGCGCCGACGATGTCCGCACGATCTGCGCTGAGCTCGGCATCGATCGCCTGGCGACGTGGGGCATCTCGGGCGGCGGTCCGCATGTGCTCGCGTGCGCCGCCCTGCTCCCGGATCTGGTGGCTGCTGTCGCCTCGCTTGCCTCGCCGGCCCCATACGGTGCCGAAGGCCTTGATTATTTCGCCGGCATGGGCCAGGTCAACATCGATGACACCCGCCTATTCCTTACTGATGAGGCCGCGGCCAGAGCAAAGATGGACAAGGACCGGGACGAAATCCTGGCCACGTCGCCGGACGATGCGGCCAGGGGGATTGAATCGCTCCTCACGCCGACAGATGCGGCGGTCCTGCGCGGCGAGCTGGCTGAGTACCTGGTGTCCTCAGAGCAAGACGGACTGGCGCCTGGCAGCGAGGGATGGTGGGAGGACAATTGCATGGTCAGACCGTGGGGATTTGACCTCGCCGACATCTCTGTTCCGGTCCTGCTGCTGCATGGCAGGCAGGACATGTTCGTGCCGTTCGGCCACGGCGAATGGCTGGCCAAGCACATTCCCGGCGTCGAGGCGCGGCTGCTCGACGATGACGGGCACCTGACGCTGATGCAAAATCGCGTACCCGAGGTGCATGCCTGGCTGTCAGAACACCTGTAGCGCGCCAGTCAGCCTGCCTTCAGGCCGCTCCAGATACGAACTTCATGACTGCGTGATAGCGCTGCTCCAAGACGGTCAACCCACGAGCATCGCCCGGCCATCTTCTGCCCGCGATCAACGTCACGACGGGGGCATCCCAGGGCGGGCGGTGTCAAGCATCAGATGAAGCCAATGTGTCAACGATCAGTCGGAGTCGGACACAGTGGGCCATGCCCCAGGTGTGACAATTTTCTGTACGGCTTCAAGGGCGCACCTTCGGCGCGCCAAGCGCCGGGCCTAAGCCCGGATCGCAGGCAGGAACGCGAAGTCATCGAGGGGAATGCGTGACTGAAACGGGAACCACCATGGCCACGGCGAGGAACGGCGGGGCTACTGTCCGACTCCGGGGCGGCGGCCATGTCGCGCCCTCTCGGGCGGTAGCCCTGACGGGCGCGCCGCCGCCGCCGGTCGGCCACCCCGCTTCCGCAGGCAAGCGGTACCCGCCGTAACGCTGCATCGATAACCGCGCTGCAACACCGGGCCTGGCCCGTCCTCCGTGCCTGGCATCCTCTCGCCGCGCAAGATCACAGTAAAGGGCGCGCCTCGGGCGCGTCGCCAAGGCGATGGCCCAAAGACCGGGCCACCCTTGACTGTGATCTTCCCCGGCAAGACCCTCGGCACCTATCGGAAGGACGGGGCAAAGCGAGGCGCGCCCTGATCGAGCCGGGCGGCGAACGCGCCAGATGCTGCGATGATCAGCAGGCACTCACGGGCAACCAGAGATCACCTGTGCGCGTGTTTGCCCGGGGGATATCTTCCACCCATGGTGGAATGGATAACCCGAGTGGAAGCGATCCGGACGCCCGCGGATGGTGATGGTAGCTGGTGCTACGTCGTACGTCGGAAGTGATAGGCGGACGCACATTCGATTGGTCCGGCACCACTAGGGGTCACCGAAAAGATTTCCCATCCTTGGCCGCACATGTTTGCTATTTGTTGCCGAATTATAGAAACGGCAGAAACTTTCCGCGGCACCTTTTCGGAATATTTAGTGGCACCTTGTGAAGTAATTATTGTAATATAAACACAATCTCCACCAAGGGTCTCGTAATTGATATATGCATACTCCCATTTTGCCATTACTACTCCTTTAGGGTAAACTCGCTCCTCAGGAGCGGCTCTCCTGCCACCGCTACATGCTTCGCGTACCGTTTATAAGGCCGCCCTGGCTACCCAGCATTATCGTCAAGCATAATCTCCTTCCCGTGAAACGGTAGCCCGCTGAGGACAGATCCGTGTCAAGAGGATCAACTCACCCGCCCGGACTGGAGGCCGAGCCCGGAACACGTGGTGAACCTCCGGCCCGCCCAGGCCCCGGGCACATTCTGGGCACATGCCCATGTGCGACGGCCAGAACCGACGAGATACGACTCCGCAGGTCAAGGTGGGTGGAAGCGGACTGCGCCAGGTCAGCGGACCTGGCTTGTTACTTCCAGCGGCGGTTAAGCGGTGAGACCGCTCGCGGGGCCTCTGGGCCTTCGTTGGCTGAGTACTGAAGGACGCCACATAGCGTGGCAGGCAAGCAGGGCCATGTATCCGCGGCGAAAACTCGCTTGCCAGCCGTGCCCGCTGCGTGCCCGATGGACAGGTCAGCAGCCGTGCTTCACAGACACTCACGGACAAGCCCGACAGGACCGCCCACCTGCAAGTGAGCTGGCAGCGGCCAACCTGTTCGCTCATTCCCAAGCTGATAGTCCGACGTTGCATGCCGTCCAGTGTTGCTGGCTTATGCGTCCAGGTCGGCGGGCTTGTTGGATTGGATCACGAACCGTACAAAATCCTCTAGCCCACTGCCGGGCCGGAAGTAGACATACTCAAGGGCTCCTCGGACCTGGTACGCATTGGCGCTGGCGACCTGGTCGGGAGCCAGCTCGGCGCTGATGCTGGTCCGCGCGAGGGCGACGAGGTGACGGGGACCGAGCGGCATGATAACGGTTCGCGCGTCTCCCAGGGCGGTACCACCCAAGGCGCCTAGGCCGACTCCATCGCGTGGAATGGTGAGCGCGGGTACGTCTCCGATAAGGAACTCGCTGCCGCCTGATGTTAGGACTTCCAGGCCTGAGGAACTGACGAACACGCGGGCCTTGAGGTAGATATCCTCGACCCGCTCGCGGAATAGCTGGCCGCTCGCGGCCATGTCCAGGCTCGGCTGCATCATCTCGTCCAGGAACCGTCCCAGCGCCTGGTCGCCGCCGGCATAGAAACCCTTGGCCTGGTAGAACGCAGCCTCCAACCGTGGCCGCCAATCGGTTAGCCAGCGGCTCCGTGAGGCCGCAGCCGCCTGTATGAAAATGCGGACATGGACGATGCGAGTGGCTTCGCTCCGCGCGTAGTGCAGTGCTATCGCGTCCTTGACGGTCGCCAGGTGTTCGGGGCTGCTGAGCAAGCTGCCATCATCTACCGCAGCCAGAGCATCGGGGAGCTTGTCTTCGGTCTCCTTCCACAAGCGCTCAGCCGACGCTGATGCATAGGCGACGAAGTTCTTAATCTTCCCGCATCCATCCGGGCCAAGGAGCCTGTGACGGGCGTTGGGGTAGCGAAGGCGGAACGGGTAAAGCAGTCCATCACCTTCACCATCGACGCCTACGAAACGACGCAAGATCACCTTGGAGACGACATGTTGGCCTTCAACAGGATCGACCGATGCTTCGGGCGCAAGCTCCTGCATCCGGCGCAGCATGTCGGCTGGCGTCTGGCTCGGGCGTCTAGTGGTCACAGACGAATACTCTCAGGGACGGAATGACAGGGACACTCGATTTTCACTCCACTTGAGGATCTGACCGCATGAAACCCCCGGGCTGATGTCACGACGGTGATCACTTGACCGCGTCCAGCATGGACCCAACTCCGCGCCAGTTGGCAGTTCGCCCAGCTAGCGGCACGGTAGACCTACCGCCTCCGGAGCCGTGAGCCTGGATCAGGCGACACTCAGGCGTCAAGCCTGACTCGACTCGGCCTCCCTCCCGGAGAGGCGGCAGCCAGGAGCGCACCGAGTACCTTGAGTTAGTGGATATGTCGCAGGTAGTGACCTGGGCCATTGCCCTCCTGGCACTCGTGGTGAGCGTCGCCACCTACCGCTTGAACATCAGAGACAGGCGTTACGCCTGGAAAGCTCAGGAGCGGGCACAGGCGGAGGAAGTTGCCGGTTGGCTGGCTCGTGAGATGTGCCAGGAGCACGGGGAGATGGAGTGGAAGGCATATGTCCGGAATAGCTCCAAGTCTCCTGTCTACGACGTTCTCTACGTTATCCATGACAGCCAGGACTTGGATGCGGCGATGCCGGAGATGATTCCGCTGATCCCGCCGGACACTGCGTGGGACTTCTTCCCGACATGGTTCGGGAATCAGCCGGAGGGGAACCCGCGGGTGTATATGACCTTCCGGGACAAACGTGGGAAGGCGTGGCAGCGGGACACGCACGGCAGACTGATGCCATTCCGGCGGAACGTTGACAATGCGCCACCGGCGGACCCGGTATCTGGCCGGATCAGTTACGGCACGATCCAGCGAAGCTCACGAGCGCGTATCAGCGAAGTGATCATCCATAGGCTGATCAAAAGAGGGACGATCATCGATATCAGCCCAGAGGAAGAAGGCCAGCAGCCAGCTGGCGGGTCACAAACGGGCCAGATGCCACGATGATCAGCGGGCACTCACGGTCAGCCACGGATCGTGGGAGACGCCTGACCGGCACCAATGTATTGGCATGTCGCGCTAGGTGGATGATGCTCGACCTTCCGAGCTGGTAATCTTCGCGCCCAGGGTCACGAGGCCCACCGCATGGAGGTGGTTACTGTGCCGACCCTGATCGACGCCGGAAAAACGCCCCGTGCGGGGCACCACAGCCGCCCGGCGACGTAGGCAGGGACGTCGAAGTCGGAAAGCTCCTGTGGATTCGCGGCAAAGCATGGCATGGGCGAGACGGTCTCCTGCCGGATCGTCCCGCACAATTTGGCGGACCAGACGTGGACCAACCCTGTGCGCGCATGCCCATCTACCCAGCTCACGGATATGGCGGCCAACCGCCTCCGGAGCCGTTGGCCCATCGTTGACACTTAAACGTCAAGATCGCGAGCGTGCAGCACGAGTGTGCAGCAACCGAGGCGCCATCCGGTGGCCGCAACCGACCTTGGCATGCCACGCACCTACAAGGATGACCGCCATAGACCACGCTGCCAATAGTTCGCATCGAGGGCAACCTCGTTGCGTTGCCGAGCTATGCCGTAGTAATGATCAAGGCGGCAGCGCTCCGCGGCGCGCCCGCCGCCGGGCTCTGCCTCCGAAGGCCCGCCCGGCACGGGCGCACCGACATCGAGGAGCAACTACGGCTGATCAGCCAGGCCCATCTGTCACGCGAGCGGCCTGCCGGTAAGGCCGCCTTCCTTGCCTCCGATTGTCCAGCTCGCGGCCGCCGCATCCAGGCCACCACCCATCGTCGCTGCGTCGCTGCGCAATCGGCTGCGCCGAGCCTTGACGCGACGGTCGTTCCCAAGGATTCGG
>OBLT010001894.1_pt1 | contig 13194 bp, 7 predicted proteins | sample 1518721 | NCBI WGS metagenome assembly OBLT01 (sample SAMEA3539307, study PRJEB22396) | soil metagenome | biome: tundra; feature: field; material: soil | place: USA | collected 2010-05 | depth 0.15 m | reverse complement strand
GCTACGTCGCGGCCGCCCGCGGCGGCCGCGCGGCCGAGGCCCTCGAGGCCCGCCACGGCGTCCGGCTCGACCTCCCGGCGCTCCGGAAGGATCTCGTCATCCGGCGCCAGGTGCAGGTGGGCGAGGTGAGCTGGGTGGTCAAGCAGCCGGAGGCGAACAAGTTCTACACGTTCGACGACGGTGAGTGGGGGCTCATCGAGCTCTTCGACGGGACGCGGACCCGGAGCGAAATTCTCGAGGAGTATCTGCGCCGGATCCCGAGCGCCGCGATCGGGCTGACCTTCGTCCTCGACTACGAAGAGATGCTGCACAAGATCGAGTTCCTCGAGCAGTCGGCGTCCGAGAAGAACCTCCAGCTCCTGTCGAAGTTCAAGAACCTGAGGCAGCGGGCCGCCGAGGAAAGGGCCGAGGGATTCAACGTCCTCTTCATGCTCTTCAAGGTTTTCGACCCCGACCGGATCCTCACCCGGACGCTCCAGTACGTTCGCTGGCTCTGGAGGCCGCCGGTCGTCGCGGTGGCCTGCGTCACCTTTCTCTTCACGATCGGCGTCTTCGCGACGCGCTTCGACACGATCTGGACCCAGACGATCGAGCTTTACTCGTTCCTGAAGAAGCCGTTCTGGGACTTCGTCCAGTTCTGGGTCATCCTGACCGGCCTCGGCTTCGTCCACGAGTTCGGTCACGGCTACACCACGAAGATGTACGGGGGCGAGGTCCACGACATGGGGATCGCCCTCCTCTACTTCACGCCGGCTTTCTACTGCGACACGACGGACTCGCTCCTCTTCCCGAACAAGTGGCAGAAGCTGACCGTCACGGTGGCGGGCATCTACATCGAGGCGATCCTCTGCACGATCGCGACGGCGCTCTGGGTGGCGAGCTACCCCGACACGCTCCTCCACGAGCTGGCCTACAAGACGATGCTCTTCACGGGGGTCTCGACGGTCTTCTTCAACATCAACCCGCTCGTCAAGATCGACGGGTACTACGCCCTCTGCAGCCTCACCGAGATCCCGGAGCTGCGCGAGGAGTCGTTCCGCTGGATGGGCGCCCTCTTCCAGCGCCACGTTCTCCGCCTGAACGTCGAGGTGCCGGTCGTGTCGCGGCGGAAGAAGCGGATCTTCCTGATCTACGGGCCACTCGCCCTCGGCTACATCGGCTTCATCATGGCCTTCATCGCGAGGCTCCTCGACAACTTCTACTCGAAGGTCGTCCCGGAGCTGGCCGTCGTTCTTCTCCTCGTCACGCTCTACTTCTTCTTCCGGAGGCGGGTCCGCCTCGTCGTCCGGATCTCCCGCCTCTTTTACCTCGACAAGAAGGAGCTCGTCATGTCGCCGCGAGCCCGCCTCCCACTCCTCGCCGCCGCCGCCGGTCTCGTCCTGCTCCTCGTCGTCCCCTGGGGCCGACGGACGATCCGGATGGACGCTGTCCTCGAGCCCACCGCGTCGGCAAAGGTGGAGGCCCCGGAGGACGGGGTCGTCCGGGAGGTCTTCGCCCGCGAAGGGGACGCCTTCCGGGCGGGCCAACCGCTATTCCGGATCGAGAGCCCCGGCGTCGCAGCCGATTTTGCGTCCCTCTCGGCCCGCCGCGCGGGGGCCGCCGACGAGGCGGGAAGGAGCTTCCGGTCCGGAGACGCCGGGCAGGTCTATCGGGCCGAGCGGAACGAGGGGGCGGCCGCGGCCGGCGTTGCCCTCGACGCGGCGCGCACGGCGCGGCTCGCCGTGCCGAGCCCGATGGACGGGCGCCTCCTGACGGCAGGGGTGGAGGATCTCGTCGGCAGGTGGGTCACGGCGGGAACCGTTCTCGGAACCGTCGGTGACATACGGCAGCTGACGGCGACGTTCCCTGTGTCGGAGCGCCTGCTGACGGATCTCGCCGTTGGGGCGCCGGTCTCCGTACAGCTCCGCGGACGCCCGTTCCGGATCCTCCTCGGCACGATCGTCTCGATCGCGCCCGCGTCCCAGCCCGCACCGTCCGCCGCCCCCTCGGCCCTCCGCCCGTCCGAGACGCCGGGCCGCTTTGTGGCGGTGGCGCGCTTCGAGAATCCCGACGGGAGCCTGAAGCCGGGGCTCGAGGGAATCGCGAAGATCAAGGGGCCGCGGACGTCGCTACTCGGCGCGGGGTTCCGCATCCTCTCCCGCTGGGTCCGCGCGATTTTCTGGTGACCGGAAACGCGAGCGCCCCGGCGAAACCGGGGCGCTCGAGATCTTCCGAGATCGTCAGGCTTTCAGCCGTCGATGTCGTTCGATGTCCGGGTCAAGACGCGTTGCGCGGGGCTGCCGTCTTCGCCGCGGCGACGCGCGGGGCCGCCGTCTTTGCCGCAGCGACGCGTGGGGCCGCCGTCTTTGCCGCGGCGTAGCGTGGGGCTGCCGTCTTTGCCGCGGCGTAGCGCGGGGCCGCCGTCTTTGCCGTGGCATAGCGCGGAGCTGCCGTCTTGGCTGCGGCGTAGCGCGCCGTGGCGACCTTGGCCGACGTCGTCGGCGTGACGGCCGGGTTGTGGCCGAGGTTGCTCACGCGGATCTCGCCGACGGCCTGGCCGGTCGCATCCTTGATCTTCGCCTTCTGCTCTTCGGTCAGCTTGATGCGGGCTTCGTTTGCCATGGGTTGCCTCCTCTTTCTTTTCCGCTTTCTTTTTCCCGACTCTGGGACGCAATCTCAATTGCAAGGAGGGGGCCAGACCGGTCCAGCCGCCAAAGTCCCGCAAGTGGTTGAGGAAACGTCGAGACCGCCTGGTCGCCGTCACGCCGGCTCGATGACTCTTTCAACCTCGGTTGACTGGTTCATCGGGCCGCTCAGAAGCGGTACTTCCGACAGAGGTACTTCATCTGGTTCGCGTCGAGGCCGAGCGCTTCGGCGGCACGCGCCTTCACGCCTCCTGCGCGGGTAATGGCCTGGCTCACGAGCTCCCGTTCGAACCTTCCGACCGACTCGGCAAGGGGGAGGTCGGCGGCGGCCGGGCCGGGCTGGGGCGGCTCGTGTGACCCGCCGGCCCGGCCCAACGTCCCCGGCAGATGCTCCGGGCCGATCGTGTCGCTTTCCACCATGAGCGTCAGCATCTCGACGAGATGCTCCAACTCGCGCACGTTTCCGCGGAAAGGGTGCCTCCCGAGCGTTTCGAAGGTCCCGGGGGAGAACGTCTTCGGGCGGCCGCCGTGGCGCTCGGCGGCCCGCGCAGCGAAGAAATCCACGAGAAGGGGGATGTCTTCGCACCGCTCCCTCAGCGGCGGAATCCTCAGGATGACCGTGTTCAGGCGATAGAAGAGGTCGTTGCGGAACGTTCCCGCCGCCACGCGCCGCTCCAGGTCTTCGTTCGTGGCCGCGACCAGACGGATGTCGACGTGGATCGTCTTCGTCCCGCCGACCCGCTCGAAGTCGTGCCGCTCGAGGACGCGCAGCAGCTTGGCCTGGACGGCGGGGGAAAGGGTGGCCACCTCGTCCAGGAAGAGCGTCCCGCCGTGCGCCATCTCGAAACGCCCGGGCCGGGAGGCCACTGCCCCGGTGAAGGCACCCCGCTCATGGCCGAAGAGCTCGGATTCGGCCAGCGTCTCCGTGAGCGCCGAGCTGTTCACGGCCACAAACGGCCCCTCCCGGCGAGAGCTCCTCCGGTGGATCGCTTCCGCCACGAGCTCCTTCCCCGTTCCGCTCTCGCCGGTCACGAGGACGGTCGCGTCGGTGGGGGCCACCTTCTCGATGGCAGCGAAGAGCGCGCGCATACCGGGGCTTTCGCCCACCAGCCCGCCGTACGACCCGCGCTTGAAGACCTCCTCCTTCAGCGCCCGGTTCTCAGCCAGGATGCGGTGCCGCTCCAGAGCTCGCCCGAGGACGAGGAGCAGCTCCGACTTCTCGAAGGGCTTACGGAAGAAGTCGAACGCCCCCAGCTCGACGGCTTTCAGCGCCCAGCGGCGCTCTGCCTCCGCCGTCATGACCACGACCGTGGCGTCCGGCTGGAGCTGCCGGATGGCCTGCAGCAACCCGAGCCCTTCCTCTACTTCGCCCGACGGCGGGAGCCGAAGGTCGAGGAGGTAGACGTCGGGATCCAGCTCGGCGAGCTTCAGCCCCTCGGTGGCGTCCCGCGCACCGTGAACCTCGAACTTTCCCTTCAGGGCCCACACGAGCTGATCGAGCAGGACGGGGTCGTCCTCCACGACGGCGAGACGCCCCTCGATCGGCCTCTGCCCCGTGTCCATCGCTACTCGCGCCGGCCGCGCGAGGCCGGGAGCGGCAGGAGGAGACGCACGTTCGTGCCTTCTCCTTCCACGCTCCTCACTTCGACGTCGCCCCGGTGGTGGCGCAGGATGCGGCGTGCCGTGTAGAGGCCGAGCCCGACGCCTCCGGGCTTCATCGTCTGGAACGGCCGGAACAGCCGCCGGCGCACGAAATCGGCGGGCATGCCGGGTCCGTCGTCCTCCACCTCGACCACGGCGAAGTCCCGCGCCCCGCGCCGTTCGAGGCCTGTGCGCACCGTCACGCAGCTTGCCAGGGCTTCCTGCGCGTTCTGGACGACGCTCTGAATCGCGTCCCGCAGGTAGTAAGGATCCCCCCAGACCGGAGGAACCTCGGCGAAGCTCGCGCTCACCGGCGGCGCGGACGCCCGTCCGCGAGGCCGGCACGTGCGCAGGACCTCCTGCACCAGGTCGTTCAGCTCGAGAGGCACTTTGATGAGGACCGTGTCGCCGCGAGAAGACCAGCTCCTGGCGATTCCGTCGAGCTTCTGGACGGTCGATTGCAGGAGGTCAGCCGCGGTGCGCTTGAAGTCTGGATCGTCGTAGTGCTCCTCCATGTTGGACAGGAGAAGGCTGAGTCGGAGTCCGAGGTTCCGGATGTCGTGGATGAGGACAGAGTCTTTGGTGGCGCGGATGCGGCGAGGCGGGGACGACGTGCGTGTCGCCATGGCCTCAGGGCCGCGAAGGCGCGTGGAACGTGAGCCGGACCGCCATCCCCGGCCGCAGCACTTTCGCCTGATCGCGCTTGACCCGCACGATCACTTGCACCGTTCCGCTGCCCGGGTCGATGACGGGGCTGATAAACGAGACGCGCCCGCTCGAGCGCGCGTCCGGGAAATCCGGAGCCTCCACGGTCACCTCGTCGCCGGCCTTTACCGTCTGAAGACCCGAGGCCGGCAGATAGGCGCGCGCCAGAAGCGGCTCGAGCGCCATCACCTTGAAGAGCGGTTTGCTCTCCTCGACGGTGAACTTTTCCCCCACGCGCGCGTAGCGGTCCGCCACCACGCCGTCGAAGGGAGCCCGCACCACCGACCGGTCGATCACGAGCTTCGCCCTCTCCAGCTCCACGAGGGCCAGCTCATGACGCGACCTCTTCTGCTCGAACTCGGCCTCGCTCGTCAGGTTCAGGCGGCGCAGCTCCTCGTACCGCTTCAGGTCCGCCAGACTCACCGAAAGCGTCTCCTCCGCGGCCTTCAGATCGAGGCGGAACTCGCGCTGGTCCAACGTGGCCAGCGGCTGCCCCTTTCGGACGACGGCGCCCCGCTCGGCCTCGATCGAGTCGATCACGCCGCTGACCCGGGTCGTCACCGTGACTTCCTGCTCGACCATCAGGTTCGAGGCGACCGCGAGCGGCGCGGGCGCCGGCGCACTGGCGCCGGCCCTCGCGATTGCGAGGAGGGAGAAGGCGATGAGCGCCCGACGAGAAAGCCGGATTGGATTGCGCGTGATTTTCTTCTCCAAGGTGTCTGGAACGGAATGATACAGAAGCTCCCGGATAGAATCCCGCCAGGATGGCGTCATAGCCGCATGGCGCTCGCAGACCGTATCCCGCCCCGCGGGACGAGCGACCCCGACGAGATCCTGAGCCTCTTCCTCGACTGGGTCTCCTCCACCGGTCTCACCCTCTATCCGGCCCAGGAGGAGGCGCTCCTCGAGGTCATGGCGGGGAAGCATGTCATCCTCGGGACGCCCACGGGGTCGGGCAAGTCGCTCGTCGCGCTGGGCCTTCACTTCAAGGCGGCCTGCGAGGGGAAGGTGTCGTTCTACACGAGCCCGATCAAGGCCCTCGCGAGCGAGAAGTTCTTCTCACTCTGCGGCGAGCTCGGGCCCGAGAACGTCGGCATGCTCACCGGGGACGCGAGCATCAACGCGGAGGCGAGCGTTCTGTGCTGCACGGCGGAGGTCCTCTCGAACATGGCGCTCCGCCGCGGCCCGGCACTCGAAGCTCCCTACGTCGTGATGGACGAGTTCCATTACTACGCCGACAAGGAGCGCGGCGTCGCCTGGCAGGTGCCGCTCCTCGTCCTGCCCGGGACGCAGTTCCTTCTGATGTCGGCGACGCTGGGCGACACGCGCGCGATCGCCGAGCGCCTCCAGCGCGACACGGGCCGCGAGGTCGCGCACGTCACGTCCGACGAGCGGCCCGTCCCGCTCGACTACGAGTACGGCGAGACTCCGCTCCACGAGACGATCGAAGGGCTGCTTGCGGCGAAGAAGAGCCCGATTTACGTCGTGAACTTCACGCAGAGGGAGTGCGCGGAGCTCGCGCAGTCGCTCACGAGCGTGAAGATCGGGACCCGCGAGGAGCGGGAAGAGATCCGGAAGGTCGTCGCCGGGATCCGCCTCTCGACGCCGTACGGCAAGGAGTTCCGCCGGTTCCTCTCCTTCGGGATCGGCGTCCACCACGCCGGACTCCTGCCGAAATACCGCCTCCTCGTCGAGCAGCTCGCGCAGAAGGGGCTCCTCCACGTCATCTGCGGGACCGACACGCTGGGCGTCGGCGTGAACATCCCGATCCGGACGGTTCTCTTCACGAAGCTCGCGAAGTTCGACGGAACGAAGGTGGGGCTCCTCTCCGTCCGCGAGTTCAAGCAGATCTCGGGGCGCGCGGGCCGCCGCGGGTTCGACGATCGGGGGAGTGTCGTCGCGCAGGCGCCCGAGCACATCGTCGAGAAGCGGCAGGCAGAAAAGAAGTCCGAGGTGTCGGGCAAGAGAATCCGGACCGTAAAGGCTCCGCCGAAAGGTGAGGTGTTCTGGACGGTCGAGACGTTCCAGAAGCTGATCGCGCGACCGCCGGAAACGCTCACGTCGCGGTTCCGGCTGACGCACGGGATGGTGCTCTCTCTCCTCCAGCAGGACGCGGCGGACGAGGGAGCGGCGCGCAACTTCGCGTCTCTGCGCGACCTCATCGCGCGCTGCCACGAGGACGACGGCGTCAAGCGCCGGCTCGCGAAGCAGGCGGCCGTCCTCGTGCGCTCGCTCTACCGGGCGGGAATCATCGGGCTCGCGGGCGAGCGGCCGTACCGGGTCGTCGTGGCCGAGGACCTCCAGTGGGACTTCTCGCTCCACCAGGCGCTCTCGCTCTTCGCGCTGTCGGCGCTCGAGGAGCTCGATCCTGCGTCGCCGACATACGCCGTGGACGCCCTGACCGTCGTCGAGTCGATCCTCGAAGACCCTGACGTGATCCTCCGGAGGCAGGTGGACCGGGCGAAGGGCAGGCTCGTGGCGAAGCTGAAGGAGGAGGGCGTCCCGTACGAGGAGCGCATGGCCCGCCTCGAGGAGGTGACGCATCCCAAGCCGCTCGCGGACTTCCTATACGGCGCGTTCAACGAGTTCCGCGCCGCGCACCCATGGACGGCGGGCTCGGACGTGAGCCCGAAGTCGATCGGGCGCGAGATGTTCGAGACGTTCGCCGGCTTCTCGGATTACGTGAAGAGCTACGGCATCGAGCGGAGCGAGGGCGTGCTGCTGCGGTATCTCTCGCAGCTCTACAAGACGCTCGACCAGACGGTCCCGGAGGCCGCGAAGACCGACGAGCTCTGGGACGTGCTGGGCTACTTCCGTTCGCTGGTCGGAGAGACCGACGCGAGCCTTCTCGAAGAGTGGGAGAGGCTGCGCCACCCGGAGCTTCTCCTCGCGGAGAGAGCCGCGCCCGCTGCGCCGGCGAAAAGGGTGGAGGCCTCGTGGCTCACGGAGCTTCTGTCGAACCCCAGGGTCTTCGCGGCGCGCGTGCGCGCGGAGGCGCAGCTCCTCGTCCGGGCGCTCGCGAAGAAGGACTGGGAAGAGGCGGCGGAGCGCGTCTATCAGAGCCCGGAGGCGGCCGAGACTGCGGGTGCGGACGAGGACCGCTGGGATGCCGAGCGCTTCGAGGCCGCGATGGCGCCGTTCTTCGACGAGTACGGCGAGCTGGTTTCGGGGGCCGAGGCGCGCCTCCATCACCTGACGCATCTGAAGTCCACCGGCCCCCGCCAATGGGAGGTCACGCAGACGCTCCTCGACCCGAAGGGCGATCACACATGGGCGATCTTCGCGGGCATCGACCTCAGGGACGCGAGCGCGCCCGACGGCCCGATCCTGAGGATCCGGCGCATCGGAAGCTGAGGTCGCCGGGTTACGAAGCCCGGCGGCGTGAAGCGTCGGCCGGATTGCCCCGCCGGGCGAATCGGTCTGTCCCAGAATTGGTGTAAGGGGTAGGGCCGCAATGGGACTTGTGGCCTGTCCTGGCGCGTCGTTATCGGACCGCGCGCAGAGAAAAGGGCGCAGGTCGCGTTGCGGCCAGCCGTAATCACACGCCTCGCGATTACGACTCGCGCCCGAAGTTGCGCACAGCACCAGGTGGGTTCGTCGTTGCTAAACCGCGGGGCTACGTGGAAGGAAGACCAGAGACCGTGCGCACTTGATCCCCAGGACGAGTTCAGATATGGGGTGCCGAACTCGATATCGCGACGTGCTGCGAGATCCGGCCAACCGTGGAAAGGCTACAACATGCCCTTTGAACACTCGATAGACGAGAAGCACCGTCTACTGGTCATTCGAGGCTCCGGCGCCGGTTCGCTGGAAGAAACCGAAGATTCCGTGGGCCGCGCCCTTCGTTCCATTGGGAATGGAGAAATTCCGCCAGACTATGGTGTCCTCCTTGCCGTCGATGATGTGGAGTGGGCGCCCACAGCAGAGGATCTAGTCAAAATCACACACTTCATCGCCCTTTTTCAAGGCCGCCTGCGAGGACCTATCGCTATCGTCGCGTCAGCGGTTGGTAAATTGACTCCGGCGCACTTAGTGGCTGCGTATTCGGCCGGCCCAAGCGGCGCAGTCCAGGCATTCACCAACGAGTCTGAAGCTCGCGCCTGGCTGTTGGCACGACGCGCCAGCTAAACCGGCGAGCGCAAGCGAGGACGCTCGGTGCTCAGCGGCGTGCGGTGACGGGACGAAAATGGGAGGCCCAGCTCTCTTTCGGGGCCGTGGGGTCCTCGCCAGGTGGCCGCTGTCCCTGACTGCGCCATCTGACAGTTGCTGGCACATGAAGTGGGGCCCGACGGAGTCCGAGGTCGCGGCGCCGTTGCCGGGCGGCTCTGTCGCGGGTCCGTCCGACGGGACGGCAAGCGGAGACCTCGGGCGGGTATGCTCGGTCAAGGGAGCGTCCGCATGGGACCGCCACTCTGGCCGAGTATGGAAATATCCCAGGAAGAGCGATTTCGTTCGCTTCTCCAGGTCGCGCGGAATCTGGGCGCGATCCGCGAGCCCGAGAAGCTGATCCGCGCTTTCGCCAGGGAGATCCGTCCTCTCCTCGCTTTCGACTATCTTGGCCTCTTCCTGAAGGACGCTATCGAGGACGGTCCAAGCTGGTACATCCTGGACGTCGCGAACGAGTCGGTCCTCGCTCCTGCGAACGAGGTTCCCTTGGAACAGAGGGTCGAGTCGTGGGTGATGGAGCACCAGAGAGCCGTCTCTTTCCCACCCTTGGGAGAGGACAAGCCGTTTCCCGGGCTGGAGGAGATTCTCGCTCGCCACGGCGTCTCGTCCCTTTGCGCGCTCCCCCTGACGACGGTGAACCGCCGGCTCGGAACCCTGATCGTTGCGAGCCGACGGGCCCAGGCCTACCCCGAGGAAGAGATGAGCTTCCTCTCGCTCGTCGCGGACCAGGTTGCGCTCGCAATCGACGACGCCGCGAACTTCGAACGCCTCCGTGTCGCGCAGGCGGACCTCGGGCGCAGCAACGAGCGCCTGAAGCTGGTCCTCGATGTTGGCAGGAGCATTCTCTCGAACCTCGACCTGCAAGAGCTCTTCCGCGCTATCTCCGCCAACACACGGAGGGTCCTCCGGTGCGACGCCGTGAGCGTCGTGCTGACGAACGCGGACCGGAGCGAGGCCCACCTCTTCGTCCTCGACTTCCCTGAGAGCCGGGGTTTCGCCCAGGAAGGATCGATGATCCCTGTAGCGGGAACCCCACTTGCGGAAATCCTCCAGACGGGTCAGCCCAGGGAGATGAAGGACGACGATCCCACGGACCCTGCCAAGGCCCTCGCCCAGGCAGAAGGGCTCTCTGGAGGCTATGCATTCCCGCTCGTCAGCCGGGGTCGGACGCTCGGCGTCCTCGGGGTCGCGAGGCGAGGAGAGGAAGGGTTCGACCACGAGGAAAAGGACCTCATCGGTCAAATCGCCGGACAGGTCGCGACCGCGCTCGACAACGCGCTCGCGTATCGCGAGATCGCCGACCTCAAGGACCAGCTCGCAGAGGAGAAGCTCTACCTCGAGGACGAGATCCGGAGCGAGCTGAGCTTCGACGAGATCGTCGGCCGGAGCGCCGCCCTGCGTCGCGTCTTGAAGCAGGTGGAGACCGTCGCGCCGACGGATTCCACCGTGCTCATCGGCGGCGAGACGGGCTCCGGGAAGGAGCTGATCGCCCGCGCGATCCACGACCGCGGTGCCCGGAGCGGTCAGACGTTCGTAAAGCTGAATTGCGCCGCGATCCCCACCGGCCTCCTCGAGAGCGAGCTGTTCGGCCACCAGAAGGGGGCGTTCACCGGCGCGATCGCGGATCGCGTGGGCCGGTTCGAGCTGGCCCACCGCGGGACGATCTTCCTCGACGAGATTGCGGAGGTCCCGCTCGAGCTGCAGCCGAAGCTGCTTCGCGTGCTGCAGGAGCGGGAATTCGAGCGGCTTGGGAGCTCGAGGACGCTCCGGACCGACGCCCGGCTCATCGCGGCGACGAACCGCGACCTCGCCTCGATGGTCGAGGCGGGGAGGTTTCGCACTGACCTCTTCTATCGCCTGAACGTCTTCCCAATCCACGTTCCCGCGCTCCGCGAGCGGCCCGAGGACATCCCGCTCCTCGTGCGTCACTTCGTTCAGCAGCTCGGGCGGCGGATGAACAAGGTCGTGGACACGATTCCCGCTGAGACGATGACGGCGCTGACACGGTATGACTGGCCCGGGAACATCCGCGAGCTTCAGAACCTGATCGAGCGCGCGATGATCCTGACGACCGGCCCTGTGCTCCGGGTGCCGCTGGACGACCTGAAGGCCCGCGGGGCGCCCGGCGCTGGGGCCCTTCGTCCTCGGACCCTGCAGGAAGCGGAAAGGGCGCACATCCTCGCCGCCCTCGAGGAGACGCACTGGGTCCTCGGCGGGGCAAACGGGACGGCGGCTCGCCTCGCGATGAGCCGATCCACGCTCCAGTTCCGGATGAAAAAACTCGGGATCGTCCGGCCGAAGAGGTGACGCCGCACCCCTGCCCGGGTGATTTCGACGGCCCTCCCGGGGTGCGGGCCCGTTGGCGGTCCGCCAGCCTGCTGGCGCCAAATCGTTGGCAGGACCGAGACGTCGTGATCCTTCCGAGTCCGCTACTTCGTTCAGTGACAGTCACTTCGCGACCCCGCGAAGGACTCTCCCCTGCGGGCACCGCCCTTGCGCTCTCCTCTGCGCGAGGCGAATGAAGATGTTGAAGATCACCGTGGAGCCCGGCATCGAAGAGGTCCGATTGACGCTCGAGGGAGACCTGGCCGGGAGCTGGGTGCGAGTCCTCGAGGACTCCTGGCGCATGACGCGCTCGACGTTCCCCGGAGGCGCAAGCCTCATCGATCTCACGAGCGTCGTTCGCGTGGACGAGGCCGGACGGTACCTTCTCGCGTTGATCCACGAGGCAGGTGCCCGGATGGTCTCGACGGGAGTCGCGACGAAGGATCTCCTCGATTCGATCGCTAAGGACTGGCCGGCGGCGCGCATCGAGGGCCCTGGATGGACCGCGGTCCCATCGTCCCGGACGCGACGCGCTTGAGCGGCCGCGCCTCGGACCCCGATCGAGCAAACCTTTGCATGGATCTGATGGAGAAGACATGAATGCCAACCTGCGCGCAGTTCCCGCTTTCTCGTTCTGCCTCGCCGTGACCGCGGCGACGCTGACCGTCGCCTGCGGCAAGGGCCCATCCGGTCCCCCGCAGGGTCCGGTCGAAGTGGGCACCGTGACGGTGAACCTCGAGAAGGTCGTCCTGGCGACCGAGCTGCCCGGCAGGACCTCCCCCTTCCTCGTGGCCGAGGTCCGGCCGCAGGTGAACGGCCTGATCCGCGAGCGGACGTTCGAGGAAGGCTCGAACGTGAAGGCCGGGGACCTCCTCTACCAGATCGACCCCGCTCCGTACAAGGCCGCGTACGACCAGGCGAAGGCGGCGCTCGCGATGGCCGAGGCGAACGTTCCGGCAGCGCGCCTGCGCGCGGAGCGCCTCAAGGGGCTCGTCGAGATCCGGGCGACGGGCCGGCAGAACTACGACGACGCCCTGGCGGCCCTCCAGCAGGCCGAGGCGAGCGTGGAGGCGAGCCAGGCGGCGGTGGAGAGCGCCCGCATCAACCTCTCGTACACGCCGATCCGTGCGCCGATCCCCGGGAGGACCGGCAAGTCGACCGTCACCGTCGGGGCGCTCGTGACCGCCTACCAGCCGGTCCCGCTCGCGGTGGTCCAGCAGCTCGACCCGATCTACGTCGACGTGACCCAGTCCTCCGCGGACCTGCTCCGTCTCCGCCAGAGCCTTGAGAGCGGCCGCCTGAAGCGGAGCGGCGAGTCGTGGAGCCGGGTGAAGCTCCTCCTCGAGGACGGCACGCCCTACCCGCTCGCGGGAAAGCTGAAGTTCCGCGACGTGACGGTCGACCCGACGACCGGATCCGTCAGCCTTCGAATGGTCTTCCCGAACCCGGACAACGTCCTCCTGCCCGGCATGTTCGTCCGGGCGATCGTCGAGGAAGGCGTGAACGAGGACGCGATCCTCGCGCCGCAGCAGGGAGTCACGCGCGACCAGAAGGGGCTTCCGTACGCCCTCGTCGCCGGCAGGGACGGCAAGGCGGAGCAGCGCATGCTCACGCTCGACCGGGCGATCGGCGACCGATGGCTCGTGACGAAGGGGCTCGCCGCGGGAGACCGCGTGATCGTCGACGGGCTGCAGCGGATCCGCCCGGGCGCCGACGTGGCGGCGGTGCCCTT
>OBLT010001893.1_pt1 | contig 13196 bp, 11 predicted proteins | sample 1518721 | NCBI WGS metagenome assembly OBLT01 (sample SAMEA3539307, study PRJEB22396) | soil metagenome | biome: tundra; feature: field; material: soil | place: USA | collected 2010-05 | depth 0.15 m | reverse complement strand
GTCCGGGTCCAGTTCCCTGATCCGGTGGCTGATCTCCTCAAGCTCGTCCTGGTGGCCGGGGCCCTTGATCAGGATGAGCCGCTTGACCGGGACGCGGAACGCGGTGGCCATAATCTCGTCCACCGCCGCGTCCGCCACCTCCATCCGCACCATGTTGCCGCACCCCTCGCGGCGGCTCCCCATGCCGGTGCACCGGTAATAACGGCATGCTGCCTGCCGGCCCGCAGGCGATGCGCACGGGCGCCGAGGAGTCCGAGGCACGCGTCGTCATGCTGCACAACCAAGGCGGGCTGTTCCGCATCATCGTGCAGAACATCCACGAGAAGGTCTCAGACCGATCCGGCACGCGCGGCGCCGGGATCCTTACGCCCGCCAGCGTCGGCAAGGAGTTCCTGTCCGCAGACGTCCCGCCATCACCATCGTCGGTCAGAAGCCTACGGCCTGGCCCAGGGGATCACCGCAGACGAGGCAGACCAGATCGTGATACCCCTCACCCTCACCTGCTCGCCGCCATCGCCCCCGCCCAATGGATCTGGCCAAACTCACCGACGCCGAGGCCGGCTTATACAACACGATGCAAGTCCGCCAAGCCCGCGACTACATAGTCCACCGGCCCGCGCTGCGAGCATCGCTGCCCGGCGCACCTGAACCGTCTCCCGACCCCCACTTGCTTGTTGTTGCGGAGCTGCGTGCACCACTGCCCGCCGATCCGGCTCGCACGCCAGGAAACCGGCTAGTGCAGCTCCGCAGAAGTCCTTGAGGGGTTCGTGGCGTTATCGCGGGTGGCCGCCGGTGTCGGCGAGGTAGAGGGTGCAGGCGGTGTCGAGGGCCTGGCTGGGGTGACCGGTGAAGCTGCCGTCCAGCAGGACGGCGCCGGTGTAGCTGTCGGTGCTGGCCTGCCAGATCGCGAAGGCCCAGTCGTCGGGATCGCCGAGGTACTGGATGCGGCAGAGCTTGATCGTGTCGTCGTCGTTGTCGCTGAGGTAGCCGGTCAGGTAGCCGTAGGAGCCGCGCCAGGTGATGGTGACTTCCTCTAGCACGGGCCAGCGCTGGGAGGCGTGATGGTCGACGGTGCCTTCGATCAGCTCTTTAAGGCGCTTAGGCGGCACGGGCATGAGGCTATTGTCGCCGCGCACGGCGCGGCGCCGCCAGATCCGGTCTTGTTCCGGGGCATTCTCGGGCGATCAGCGCAGATCATCCGGAGGTGGGTCATGACGCGTTCGGCCAGCCGGGACATTGTGGTCCTGGGTTCGCGGCGCAAGGCGAAGCTGGAGGCGATCGTGCGGCGGGCGTTCTCGCCGCAGGCGCTTGTGCGGCGCGCCAGGATCGTTCTGCTGGCCCATGCGGGCTGGCCGGACGCGCAGATCGCGGCGGAGCTGGGCTGCGCGGTGAACACGGTGCGGACCTGGCGGCGCCGGTTTGTGCGATACCGCGTGCCCGCCCTGTGTGACCGGCCTCGCAGCGGCCGGCCCGAGGTCTACGGGCCGGACGTCAGGCTGCGGATCGTGGCCGCCGCCACCTCGATCCCGCCCGAGGGGACCTCGGCGTGGACCCACGCCCTGATCGCCGGGCAGCTGGCCGGTACCGGCATCTCCGCCTCCCAGGCCGGCCGGATCCTGGCTGACCTGGAACTGCGGCCGCACCGGGTCCGCGGCTGGCTGAACCGTGCCGATGACGGCCAGTTCTGGGCGCAGGCGGCCGCGGTATGCGATGTGTACCTGCGCCCGCCGCCGAACACCGTCGTGATCTGCATCGATGAGAAGACCGGGATCCAGGCCAAGTACCGCAGATACCCAGAACGGCCGCCGCGGCCGGGCCGGCTGGCCCGGCGGGAGTTCGAGTACGTCCGCAACGGCACCGTCTCGATCATCGCCGCACTGCACGTCGCCACCGGGCAGGTAGTCACCGAACCGATCGACCGCAACGACTCGGTCACCTTCACCGGTTTCCTGCACCGCCTGAACCAGTGCATTGATCCGCGCCTGGGCATCCACATCGTCATGGACAACGGGTCATCTCATACCTCCAGGGCCACCCGGGCCTGGATAGCGGCGCATCCCCGGATCAGCGTCACCTATACCCCGAAGCACGCATCATGGCTGGATATGGCCGAACTGTGGTTCTCCGTGCTGACCCGGGCACTGCTGCGCCGCGGCGAGTTCACCTCCCGCGCCGGCCTCATCGAGAAGATCACCGTCTTCACCATCCGCTACAACCGGACCGCCCGGCCCTGGAGATGGGCCTACGACGCCCGCGCCGACCACGCGCGGTACCTCGCCCGCCACAGCGGCCAGCACCCCGCCACCCCAGAGCCGGCTGCCGCTCAAACCCTCCCGCAGGCCGCGTAACAGCCATGACCACCATCCAAAACCGAACCCGTCAAGGACTTCTGCGGAGCGGCACTAGGTGCCGACTCAGGCTCGCCGATCCCCGCAGCGCCGGCACGGACGGCGTAGATCTAACCACCGCCGACGATCCCCGATCATGGAGGCATGACCGTACGACCGCCCCCCGGGTTCCCGCTGCCCGAACTGGTGACCGTCGCCAGCAGGGTCATCACCGACGAAGCCGACGCCCTCCGTGCCGCACTGGAAGACTTCTCCAACGCGCCGCAGCCCGGCTGCCCATGGAACCAGGACGACAAGACCGTCTCGGATCATGCCAGTCCTCATGCGGAAGGCCAGGGCAAGCTCCTGCTCAACGCGCGGCATCAGGCGATGCTGATCTACGTCAACGCCTACGACCACCTGCTCACCCTCGCCAGGGACCTCGGCGGTGACGGGGCAATGTCCCTGTTCTCACACGCAAGCTTGTCCAGGGTGATCTGCGAGGCAGCTATCCGGTTCGCCTGGCTAATGGACCCAGGCATAAGCAGCGAAGAACGAATCATGCGCGGCGCGGCAGCCCTGTACTACAGTGCCGACGAACGCTGCAAGGGGGTCCGCAGGCTCCCGCCCGAGCGCTTCGACCAGCGCGCCTATAACCACATGCTCGGCAGTTGCACCAAAGAACGCAACGACGTCCAGAAGCTGATCACCGACGCCGGGCTAACATTCGGGTACTGCCGGGACGGCAAGACCGAGACCCGGCTCGAACTGGAATCATCCGAGACCTCGGTGCCGCTAAAGATCAACGTCTCGGAGCTGATGGCCGAGCTGCTACCCGACTCGCCGAGCTGGTACAACATCGGCTCTAGCGTTACCCACAGCCTCTACTGGGGCCTACGCGACATCAATCACTCTCGCCCAGATCAGCCCCTCGCCCTGACCCCCAGCGTCCTCGACGTCGGTGCCGCCGCCGAGTCCGCCATCTCCGCCTCCGGCCTCATCCTCGACCGCTGCGCCCGGATCTTCGGCCACGACCCGGCCGCCAGGCTCCAGCACACAAAGGCCCGCCGCGAAGAAATCGACGCCCTCATGCGCCGCGCCACGACCTCAGCCTGGGCTCACGTACCCACCGAGGCACAGCATCGCGGGCCGAACGGCCAGCAGAAATGAACTGCGCACGCCATGTGGTGGTTTCACCCCCACAGGGCAGGAGGCCTCATGACGGTGCTCGCCACGCACGCTGAAAGGCGGGTACCGGTGAAGGGGAGTGTTCGTGCGCAGCATCGCGATCATGCCCGTGTTAGCGTCCTATTTGTCTGCATATCGGACCATGATCAACGGTAGCGCTCTTTTGCCCGGCTTGACTGCCACGGAGCGTGACTAACCTGGTCGGCTTGACTGCTATCGACCCGTTCAGAACGAGTGATATACGGGTGATCATCTCCGCATATCTTTTCCGAAAAATTGAGCGATGATCACCCGTATATCTAGCGTTATACGGCCCAAGGGTAGTGATCTGATCTTCGATCACCCGTATAACGACGGATACTTGCGCGGACGCATGGCGACTCAGATCACTTTCCGTGACTGGCTCCGGCGGTCTCTATCCTCGGCGGGCGAGGACGCGACTGGCCGTACGGTCCCTCCAAGGTCCTGCGGGCCCTCGAAGCTTGACCCTGCCCGCGGCAGAGGAGGACGTTCTCGCTGCCCGCATGGCACAGCGGATCCAGGTTCAGAGCCTGGCGGCGCAAACTGTCATCAATCCTCAGGGCAACTGTCCGCGTGCATGTGGATCGCTGGCTGATTGTCGCTCTGCTATCGGTCGCGCCAGGATTCGCCTTGTGCGAGCGCTGGCAACTGGGGTTAAGCGGTGCGGCGCAGCTCATGTACGACAGCCTGGCGGATCCAGGAAGAAAGCGAGCGGTCATCCGCGTCCGCTGCCCGCCGGGCCAGCTCCAGCAGATCAGGAGGGAACCGGACAGGCACCGGAGCGCTCAGCTGGGCTCCGTCCCGGCGCCGTGCGGGTCCCTGCGGCTCCTGGTTCTCCGGCTGTGCGTAGAAGGCGTACTCTTCGTCGGGTGTCATCGGCGTGTTCATCCGCGGTCCTTTCTGTACTGGGCGGCGAGTGCTTGCGATGCCTCGTAGCAGCCGATCGGGCGGCAGCGCTGCGGATCGCCGCTGCGGGCCGGGGCCAGCGGCACCATGAGCACCCGGCCGCCGACCTCCGCGCACATGAGCCAGTGCGCAGGGGGCCTGGCGGGGTAGAACAGCGGGTCGCTGGCCCAGACATCATCGATGTCGTCGATCCCCAGGCACGGATGCTTGAAGAGATGCGCGGCCTGGGTATCGATCTCGAACGGGTCCTCCTCGTCGAGCGCGCCCGGATCGAACCGCTCTTCGTTCACGCAGCCAATGTATTACAAACGACTACATGAATCGATGGGTGAGGCCACGTAGGTTCTCAAAGGTCGGCCCGGATGGTGAATTCCCTCCGCGCGGTGTGGGCGATCCGGGCGCTGTAGCTCATCCCGGCGGCACAGGCGGCGGCGGCGGTCTCGGCGTCGAGGGCCGGGTGGGGAGGAGATGGAGCGCTTCTTGCGGACGGTGCTGGCGCAGCGGTACGGCAGTCAGGAATCCGCGCCTGGTGCTGATGCGAGCGGTGCCGCGTGGGATGCCTGCCGGGCCGGCGTTTTGTTCGACCCGCATGCTCTTTAGCGTGGCTAAGGGGTTTGCTGGGAGCCAAGTTGGGAGCCAGCGCCGGCAGGCGCCCAGCGACACCAGGCCGTGTTCAGCCGCAGTCGTCGCAGCTAAAAGCCATTTGGCGGATCCCACGTGGCCGGGTTCAGGCTGTACTGCTGACGACTTGCCTGACCTCGAGATGGAGCGGCTCCGTCAGGTAGGGCAGGACACAGCGGGCGAATTCGGGGTCGGCGCGCGCTATCGCGATGGTTTTCGGTGGCAGGGTGCGGGACAGCACCTTAGCGGCACGCCTTCTGTCCGGCATAAACGCGAGCCGCGCGGCGGCCTGTGACGGCGGCAGTTCTGTTATGGCGCTTGCAGCGGTCCGGATGTCGGTGCTACCCAGGATTCGCGCGGCTTCGGGGACCGGCATGGCGGCGAGCAGCGACGCGGCGCTTGCGGGCCGCAGGGCGCCGAATGCACGCCCGGCGGCGTCGGCGAGCAGCATCGGCAAGATGATGGCGGCGGTGGCGGGCTCGATGGCGGCGATCCCTTGCAACAGCTCTCCCCGTTGCCTGTCGGGGCAGTCGGTGAGGATCCGCGCGGCCGCCGGCCTGCTGAGCGATATGAGCGTCGTTGCGCCCTGGTCCGGTCCGGCCTGCAGGATCTTATCCTTGAGATCCCATGGCACGCCTGCCGGTCTAGGCGTGGCGACTGGCGGCGCAGGAACTGGCGGGGCAGAGGCCGCCCGGGCTGGCGGCTGCGTCTGGATCGGCTGCTCTGGTCGTGGCGTGGGCTTTGGCTTCGGGCTCGCTCCTGCGCTGGCGACGCGGTCGAGGACGCTGCGGACCTCCGTGGCCGCCGCACGCTGGCCTGGGTCCTTGGCCAGCATTCGAAGCGTGATGTCGGCCAGCGGGCCGCACCTGGTCAGCGTCGGAGTTTCCAGCATGATCGCCGTCATGATCGCCTGCGTGTCCGGCTTGCCGCGCCGGAACGGCGAGTAACCTTCGAGCGCGTAGAAGAGCACCACGCCCAGCGCCCAGATATCGGCCGCTGGGCCAGCCTTGGTGCCGTTGAGTAGTTCGGGTGCCAGGTAATCCACCGTGCCCACGATGGCCATGCCAGTCAGGGCCGGGTCGCCAGCACTCCGCGCGATGCCGAAATCGATGAGGAAGACGGCGCCGTCGCTGGCTACCAGGATGTTGGCGGGCTTGACATCGCGATGAACGACGCCTTTCTTGTGCGCCGCCGTCAAGCCGTCGAGCACGCGCAGCGCGATGTGGGTGATCGACCGCTCGTCTAGCCATCCGGCGCTGATGATCCGATCGAACGACTGGCCCTTGATGTACTCCATGACGATCCACGGGTCGCGCTTCACGACGAGTAGGTCATGGATGGGCACGATCGTCGGATGCTTGATTTTGGCGAGCGCCCGGGCCTCGTGAAGCACGCGGCGGCGCCGCCGGGCGAGGTCCTTGTCGGTGGAGTCGTCGACGGACCGGGTCAGCTGCTTGAGCGCGACCTGGCGCTTGAGCAATGTGTCTTCGGCCAGCCAGACGTGGCCCATTCCGCCGCTGCCGATCTTGCGGATCACCCGGTACCGGTCCGGCAGGGAGGGCGGCTCGGTCACAGGTCGTCGTCGCTCCAAACGCGCTCGACGCCAGAGCGCCGGTCCTCGCCGTAGTCGTAGCTATTGCTGGATGCGTCGTAGCCGTTGTTCATGCCGTAGCTCCCGTTCTCTGGCCGGTCGTCGTCCAGGCGTCTGGACCGTTGGTCTGATCGGTCGGCGTCTGGCAGGCCGGCGCCGGATCCGCGCCAGGAATCGTTGCGGTCCGAGGTCGGGTCGTAGGCCGCCTCGTGGGGCGGACGGACCGGACGCGGAGCTGCGGTCTGGGTCGTGTCGAACAGCTTGAAGAGCTCACCGGTCGTGACGTGCCGGGTCGGCGGCCTCGGCGCGAAGCTGCCGTTCAGCGCGGACCCGAGGTTCTGTTCGGCGGTTGGTGCCGCCTGCGGGCCAGCTCCCGCCCCGCTACGCAGCCGCCACTTGGCCTCGCGGAGTTCGTAGCGGTTCTTCTCCTCGAGGATCTGCTCGTACAGTCCTGGCTGCTGCATCAGCTTGACCGAGATCGGCAGGAGCTCGATCACCAGGAACAGAAGGAACAGCAGCCACCGGGCGGCACCGAGCGAGCCGCCCTTGCTGGACAGCTGATCGAGCGCCTGCAAACGGATCAGCAGCCCGTTGGCCGCGCCGTTCGTCAGCTCGAAGTTACTGAGCAGCGACTCCTGCTCGGCACGCGCCTCCTTGAGCTGCGCCTGCGCGTTAGGTAGCGCACTTTGCGCCTGCTGCAGCCGGGTGGCCTGCGAGCTGGCGTCGGAGGACTGGAGCTGCTGCTTGCGGTTGTTGATCTGGCTTGTGAGCGAGGCGATCTGCGTCTCGTCGGCGTCGTACTGTTTCTTACTGGCCTGAGCGAGCGGGCCAGAGCCCTTGGGAGCCCCGCAACCCCCGTAGAGCTGACACTGCCACGCCTTAAAGTCGGTGGCCGCAACCTTCCGCTCGTTGCTCAGTTCTGTGTTCAGCCCCTGGATCATCGGGTCGCTCGCAGGGTTGATCGACACCGCGCCATGGGAGTCGATGACGTTCTGCAGGTTGCTGACCGTGTTCTGCCACTTGGTCACCCGAGCCCCGACCGTACTGTGCTGCTGCGCGTTGAGGAAGGCGGCCTCATTGTTCTCTTTGATGACAGAGATCTGGTTACTGATCTCCGGCGCGAAGATCCGGAGCACAAACGGCGTGGAGATGACGGTGCCGAGCAGGAACGCGAGCGCGAGCCGCGGGATGGCCATCAGCAATTTGCGAGTACGATCAGGCGGCATCGAGGTAACAAGCCATCGGTCGATACCCATAATCACTAGACCCCATACGAACGCTACCGGGACGGCGGCGAAACCGTTGATACCTAGCGTGGTGGTCAACGCGAACCACATGGACATTACGGCCATACCAGTAGTGATCAGGATAACCCAGCCAAGACTTTCAAATTTAGTCTTCTCGCCCGGGCAGAATGCGAGGATATCGGGTCTCGCGCCGGAAAATGTGATCAACACCTGGCCGGGTCTCGACATCTGCCGCTTGCCGTCCTTCCGTCATCGCTCCGCCGACGCGGTCAGCATATGGCAGCCCTGTGGTAGATATTGGCAGAGCTGCGGTAAAGTTACTCGCTATTGACCGGCTGACGCAGCGATATTGCATCATAAACCGAAGATCCTGCTTCGAAATTTCAGGAAATAACACCCTTTCAAGATGCCTGGGTAAGACCATGTCGAGGTGTATCGGTGTCATTAAGCAGTGAGGTCGGTGTCGGGGAGCTGACCGCGCGGATCGCTGGTCTGGCGGTCGGCGAGGCGCTCACGATCGCCGAGTTCCAGGCGAGTGAGGTCAGGCGCTGGCAGGTCCGCATCGACGGACGAGGAACTCCGCGGGCCAAATGCGAGTCGATCGGCCTGGCAGCACTGCGCCGCGACGGCGTACTCAGCGAGCCTGAGCTGGACCGGTTTCTGGCGCCAAGCGATCTCAGGCAGTTGCTGATCGCCGGAGGCGAGGCGGGCGGCGAGTCACCGGAGGCGGACTACGCCTGGCGCCTGGCGTGCCGCCGTTATAGCGGTGCGTCCCGGCTCGAGGGGGGCGCTGCCTCGGTCGACGAGCAACTGGGCGACGCGACGGCGCGCGTTCCGCTTTCCCAGCGATACGAGCTCTGCCTCCTGGAGCGTGATCGCTCAGGGCGGCTCCATGTCAGCCCGCAACGGCTTTTCGAACGCGGGGCCAAACGGGGCGATACCCGGGCGTTTCGGGTCTACTGCGAGCCGAGCGGCCCGGCCGGGACGACGTTCGCCGTGATGGCGCGAGACCAGGCAGGCCATACGGGTCTTGTGTGCATGGCGTCAGCCAAGGTCAACCCCGGACCGCATACCGTGACGGCGACGCTGCAGCGGCCGGGCAAGGTCAGCTTCGGCGGCCTCGGGGTTCCGCTCCGCCAGGAAACCAGGAAGTGGGCTGACATCCGGGCCATGGTGCCCGAGTGGCTCGGCGGCTCTGGGCCGGTGAACCTCATCCTGGCCGTGGAGATCTGCGGTTCCGAACGCCTGGTCGCTGCTCATCTGGACCGGGCGGCGCAGTTGGTCGGCAACGTCGCGAGCTCGGCGGAAGGCCCGGTGAGCTTCTCGCTGCTTGCCTACGGCGCCCATCCGCATAATCTCCGGGTCGACGATGACCCGGTGGCGGTGCTGGCCTGGACGGAGCCTTACCAGCCGGTCCTCGCCCAGCTGTCCGTGCTGCGCAGGCAGGCCGTTGACCGGCCCGATCACTACACTCGCGCCGCGAACATCGAGTGCATGCTCGGCCAGGCCGCGGGCCTGCTGCGGGACGGCCACGGCGGCGTCGGCCACCAGTCGTCAGGCGCCCGCCCGGTGCTGGTGACGGTCGGCTCCCGGGTTCCGTTCCCGGCCTGGCGCGACCCGGTCACCGAGATACTGCCCTGTCCAGGTCATAACGACTGGCGGGGGTTTCTCCAGCGGCTGAAGGACGAACATCCGCGGATGACATTCGGCGCCATCTGCGGCGGCGACCGCGGCGCGGAAGCCTGGCGGCTTCTCGGCGCCGACGCGACCGCCGACCTGATCGTGCTCGACGCCTGGCAGTTCGCCACGGACCTGCGCCTGCTGCGGCCGCCGGGCGAGCATGTCCCGTTTCCCCTGGTTGATCGGTGAGGTGAGCTGATTTGGTGCTGCGCTCTGCTAATGCCCGACGGGCGGCGTCCGGGTCGCCGCCGCAACCGCCGCCGAAGCAAGAGACGGTCCTGGCCAAGGGAATCACGATGTGGGGTGCATCGGCGACCGGGAAGACGAGCTTCCTCGCGGCCCTCTATACCGCGTTGATTGCCGAGCAAAACGGATGGCGGCTGCGCGGCGAAGACACGCAATCCATCCGGGCGCTCGTAACGCTTACTAACACACTGGTCAGCAAGGGGAGTTTCCCCAAGGCCACCGAGAAGCTGAACGATTACCGCTGGTCCCTGGTAAACCGGAGGGCGGGCACGGATTGGCGCTGGTATGGCCCGCGCCGCCGGAGCGTCGACGTCGTGATCCCGATGCCCGTGGTCGATATCGCCGGCGAGGTTGCAGACGCTGACCAGCCTCAAGGCCCCCAGGTCACCGACCAGTTCGTGAAAAACATGGCGAACAGCACGGGGATCGTTTTCTTTTACGACCCGATCAGGGAGTATGAACGCGGCGACGCGTTTCAGCATACGTTCGGCGTGCTGGCCGAGCTCGACGGCCAGATGAAGCCGAACGGCAGGCTGCCTCATTACGTGGCGGTCTGCATCACCAAGTTCGACGAACAGCGCATGCTGACCGCGGCAGAACTCATGGGGCTCACTGATTACGATATGGACCCGCCATATTTTCCCCGGGTACGTGAAAAAGACGCCCGCGAGTTCTTCTCCAGGATCTGCTCGGTGTCGAAAACGCGTAACGCGTACCGGGTGCTTCCTCTCCTCGAGGAGACATTCGAACCGACCAGGATCAGGTACTTCGTCACTTCGGCGATCGGCTTTTACGTCGACCGGTCGACCGGCACCTTCAACCCGCAGGACTACCAGCAGCACATTCCGCAGACGACACTGACCGAAAAGTCTCGCATACGAGGGGATGTCCGCCCGATTAATGTCGTCGAGCCGATTACCTGGCTGGGGACGCAGCTGACGAGGGCGGTAGGTTAGTGGACGAGATTGACATGGTCCCGGCGGCTAGTCCGACACGACCAGAGATCGCGCCCGGGCTCCTCCCGGAAGCGGCCGAGCCGCGGGTCATTGCCGCGGAGTGGGCCCTATGGGGCAAGGAGGCGCACGAGACTGGCTATCACGTGCTGCGCTGCAGCCGGGGAGCGCTGCGCGAGAAGGATTTCAGCGAGGCCGTTACCCGTTACTCCCCAGGCGAGATCGAGGGCTTGCCGCACTATACGGTGAGCTGGATCCCGGGGGCGAACCGGGAACCCGAGTACATCGCGCTCGGAGTGCATGAGCTCGCGTCCGCCGACCCGCGGCAGGCGGGCGGCCGGAGCCGGGTGGACGCGGTTGGCCGGGAAATCGTGTTCGTCCGCTTGTTCTGCTTGCGGTACGCGGATCTCGCGGAGCGCGCGGTGACCTACGGCGGCCAGGCGCTCGGCTACCAGGATCTCATTCAGGCCGTAGCCGGCATCCAGCCTCCGGCCGGGGCGACTGAGCTGGCCAGGGTCACCTTGCCGGCTGAACCGTCGCCGATCATCAAGCGGGGGGACATCCGCAAACAGGCCGAGCAGGTGGCGGCCGTGCTGCTGACCGGCCGCCAGGTCTGCGTGCTCGGCGCCTACGACATCCCCGTCACCGAACGGCTGCAATTCATCGACACGGTCATGGCCATGCTGCCTTACGGGATGCGAGCCACCATGTCCGCCGCGACCTGGGCGAGCAGCACCTCCCAGGAACTGAAGCTGCGACTGTTCTTCGCCGACGGGCGGCGGGCAGGTGGCCGGCTGGCCATCGGCGGCCGGCCCCGAGCCGAGGATCTTCTCATGGAGTGGGGCAAGTTCGACAAGATCGACATCTCGGACCAGGCTGCGCGGCTCTACCAGCTCTGGCTGAACGACATGAAGAGCGAGGCCCCGGCGATGCTCGCCAGCCAAGTGGATCCAGTGCGCTTCGCCGCCACCGATGTCCGCCATATGGTCGGTAATCTGCCGAAGGACAAGAGCGTGCTAGCGACGCTCGATGATCTCGCCCGGGTGCTGGGGGCGGCCGAGCTGGATCAGGCCGCGATCATGGACTCGACCAAGCGGCTGCAGCGCTACCTGGCTGGTGAGGACCAGCCGGCTGATGCAGTCGAGGTTCAGGACGAGTACCGGCGCCGCGTCTGCCGCTTTCGGCTGCTTGCCGACAATGGGCTGACCCCGCGTCCCAAGGGCAAACTTTATGATCAGTTGCTGCGAATGGCCTTCGGTCCCGCGCTGACGTACGCCGGCTACCGCGAAATCGAGGTATCCGTGGGCGTCCCGCTCCATACGTCGCTGAGATCAGCGCTGGCGCGGTTCGAAGTGTCCGGCTGGCTCGCTTTCATCCTCGCCCGCACGCCACAGGCAGGCTTCCGCGGCGGCGATGTGCTGATGGGCGGGGGCGGGGTGCCTGTCGGCGAACCGCTCGAGGAGTTGATCGCAGGCGTGAGGTCCCGGACGTTGGAGCCGGCGCACGCGGAGCGGGTGCTCGACTGGGTCCTGCGGGACCTCCGCGCGTCCAGCATCAACCCTGGCGCGCCGTTGGCCGAGCATGGCTACTTCGTGTCCGCCTGCGAGTACGCCTACCGCAATGACCCGGGCGCGCAGGTGCGGCAGTTGCGGCGGGTGCTGAGCATCGCCTTCGACCCCAGGTCCGGCCGGCTCGGCCGGCCGGAGATCGACACGGTCTTCGCCTACCTGAACTGCCCGCCCACCCCGGCACTAGGGGATGCGATTACCTTGATGACCACTAGCCGCAATAGGGATTACGTCAGGAAAAAAATCTTCGAGGCCTTCCTGCCGAGGCAGGAAGTTCCTGGCTGGGCAATGTATTCTAAACGCGACCCTCGCTGGCGGGGCTGGCTCCGGCGGTCCCATACGAAACGGGAACGCGGAACGGCCTTTCCGCCGCCCAATCGCGTCCTGTCGCGGGGCAATCCATGGGAACACCCGAAAACCCTGGGATTCATCGCGATCCTCATTCTGGTGTTGTTTTTCGCGACCTACCTTGCCTTCCAATCCTTCATCCAACACCCCTAATACTGCAACCAGACTTCGTAACGTTCATGGTTGGCGGGCTTGTCGCTGGTAGTGGCAGGTTCTGGCCCGGTACAGGCCCTCGGACGCCGGATCCGTGCCCTGTCGCGCGTGCCGCAACCGGCTTCACACGGCGACAACGGTGGCGATACCAGGCCGCCCAGAATCACCGAGCTGGCTCTTGGATGACGTCTCATCTCCCTAAGCTTAAGTTTTAACCTGATATGAATAGAAATCAGGTTAAAACTTAAGCTAAGTCGGCCCTGTCTCAGTGATTACGGCTCATTGTGGCCCGGTACGGCAGCCGCCATTCGGCTTGTGACCTGCGGCGGGACGGCCTGGTTCGGCCC
>OBLT010001892.1_pt1 | contig 13198 bp, 11 predicted proteins | sample 1518721 | NCBI WGS metagenome assembly OBLT01 (sample SAMEA3539307, study PRJEB22396) | soil metagenome | biome: tundra; feature: field; material: soil | place: USA | collected 2010-05 | depth 0.15 m | reverse complement strand
CGTTAATGTCATTATTCCGCCTCCGCCTGCCGTGTCCGCCAACATATCGGCAAACCCCGGCGCGATAATCCGTGGCGAGTCGGCAGTGCTTGCCTGGACTTCACAGAATGCAACTAACTGTGATATCAAACCTGATTTTGGCAGTGTCAAGCCTCAAGGTAAAGCAACTGTCAAGCCTAAAGCTGAGACCTCCTACACGTTGACCTGTACAGGCCCTGGCGGCACCGCTACGAGTGATACGATGGTGGCTGTTGCGGCTCCTGCTCCTCCTCCCGAAATGCTCTGCTACAATATCGACATTGAGTTCGATACGGCAAAATGGGATGTAAAGCCCATGTATCATGCAGAACTGGAGAAGCTGGCCAATTTCCTTAAAGAGTATCCCCAGTTGACCGGTGTGATCGAGGGTCATACTGATATCCGGGCTGGTTATGACTACAATATGAAGCTGTCGGACAAACGCGCCAAGAGCGTATGGGAATACCTGGTGAACCATTTTGGTATAGACGGAAAGAGGCTTACCACCAAGGGGTATGGCTATACCAAACCGATTGCAACCAATAAGACCCCTGAAGGAATGCAGAAAAACCGCCGCATGGTTGCAAACTTTGCCTGCGTTGAAAAGAAAAAGAAGTAATAGATGGAAACCAGCTATACAGGTTCAATTCCGTGAAGCTTGCTTCGATGTGAGAAAAAATATTGTTTTGATTCCCAGTAGTTTGCTTCGGGGTAGTTCATTGTTTCTGAAATTCTCTTATTGCTTTTATGCTGACATCGTTGTAAATTATATTTCGTCGAAGTCTAGAATTATTTCATGGATCATATGATGTAAACATAGAATCAAATAGTAATTTGCATTTACTTAATTAAAGTACAATATTGGTAGAAAAAAATCATTATCTAAAGGAGAAAGGTATGAACAGAGTAAATGAACATTTTAAAAAGGTATTCTTCGTAGTGGTCGTGGGTATTGCCGCACTTACTCCTATACATTCAATTGCGGCAAATAAACTTATTGTGAATGGAGCAGACGGGCAGACGCCGGCATTTGTAGTCTCAAGTACAGGAAATGTTGGCATCGGGCAAGCAAATCCATACTATCCAATCCAGATAGCTGCAGGTGGACCTACTTCTGTTACTACCCTCGAATTCCGTAATACCGGGAACCTGGATCTGGTGAACAGGGCATCATATGATGCGCCTACTGTTCAATTGGTCAAAAATAATGCTCCTTCCATTAATAATGGAAACCCCCAGGATGGTGATCGCTTGGGCATCTTTCATTTTGGCACTTTTTACGGCGCTAACGGCGGGCCCGGTGGCACACTCAGGTATTCAGCAAGTATAGAAGCAGATGCTGAAGGGTCTTCCGGGGACGCATCTTCATTTCCCGGATATCTTAGCTTTCAAACAACAACTTATCCTAATCCCTATCCGTCGGAAAAATTAAGAGTAACTTCAGGTGGTAATATTGGTATTGGTACCGGAAATCCTACTCAAAAATTGGAAATTAACGGCGGCGTGCGCCTGAATACTTCTACAGCGCAGCCGACCCCCTGTGATGCCACCGTCAGAGGCACTATCTGGTTTACTCAGGGAGGTGCGAATGTAGCAGATACACTGCAAGTGTGTGCCAAGGGTTCTAACGACGCATATGCTTGGAAAAGTATTACGCTCAACTAATTAGTTTATCTCTTGCGGTTAATAATGGTAGAAGTAGTAACTGCCTTTACGAAAGTCTCACGTATAATATGTTAATTGGAATCCCTCTTTGTGCAATGCGAAATTATTATTCGCATTGCATTCAGAGGGATTTCTTTAGATATCAAATCAATTGCTAAGATTGAGACAGATCGCGGACATCGCCTTGGTCTCATTTACGGCAAGACCGATAGTTTAACATCCCTTCCAGTCCTTCTGGCAGACGGGCTAGGTCGGCTATGAGAAGGAAAGAAATTGTCCTGCCTGATTGTACAAGGCAACCTGTTAATGTGCACAGCAACAATTATCCATAAAAGTATGTCGGACAAGAACATAATCCCAATTGCAAATTATGTGGGAATTAGAATTAATCCTCATAAGGGCGGTGTATGAGTATGCCAACAGATGAATCTGTAAATCTTCTCGATTATCTGGCGATTATTGTCAAGTATAGAAGGATGGTTGTTTTTACTACGGTTGCGATCTTCGTTGTCTCAATCGTCATAAGCTTGCAATTACCGAAAGTATACAGCAGCACGTCCAGAATACTGGCACCTCAACAGGACATGGGTTTAATGGGTCTTGTGATGGGGCAGGCGGGAGCGGGAGCTTCATTAGCAAGTGACATACTTGGCAAGAGTGCCACAACAGAAATGTATGCAGGAGTTTTAAAAAGTGAGGTTGTAAAAGGTGCAATTATTGATCGTTTTAACCTTATAAAAGTCTATAAGCAGAAATACAGAATCGACACTTATAAGGAAATTGATAATCATGTAACCATTGTTGCCGGGAAAAAAGATGGCATAGTATCAATTACTGTTGAAGATAGAGACCCGAATAGGGCTGCAGAAATGACAAACGCCTTCGTTGAGGAATTAGCAAGAATAATTACCGGTATTAATGTTATTGGTGCCAGGCAAAATAGGATATTTCTTGAAGAAAGGCTTAAGCGAATTAAAACTGATTTATCTGCTGCTGAAGAAGCGCTTAAATCATTTTCCTTGAAGAACAAAGCGATCCATGTAACCGAGCAGGTAAAAGCAACCATAGAAGGGATAGCAAAACTCAAGGCACAATTGGCTGTTCAGGAAGTAAATCTTGCACGATTCCGGAGCTACCTTTCAGATTTCAATCAGGAAATAGTAAACACTAAAGCTGGAATAGCAAATATTAAATCCCAGATTGCTCGCTTGGAACGTTCAGAGGGAACTGATGCCATACCTTCTGTCGGCACAATTCCAACGCTTGGCCAAGAGTACACAATGCTTATGCGGGAATATAAAACCCAGGAGACTCTATTTGAGTTGCTGACGAAACAGTATGAGTTGTCTCAAATGTCTGAAGCAAAAAATTTCACTTCTATTCAAGTATTTCAGAAAGCAATGGTCCCAGACAAAAAATCCAGGCCAAAAAGAGCCTTAATAGTAATTGGTTCTACATTCGGAGCATTATTTGGATCAATTTTAATGGCATTGGTCAGGGAATATATAGATAGAATTCCTGCAGATGAACAAAAGCGGTTTAAAGTCTTGATAAGGGAACTTCTTTACTTGAGAAAATAAATAGGACGATTTCATAAACTGTTACAAGATGATACATACTACGATATGATTCTGAAAAACCCTTTATCACATATTTCTGGTTATTTTATTTCATCCTTCATGGCTTCGGTCGTAACTTTCGTCTCTCTTCCTCTTCTTATCCGCCTTCTTGGCTCTGTTCAATTTGGGAAATGGTCGCTGGTAGAACCATTGCAGCTTCTCCTTTCCCAATCAATTCTTTTGGGTATTGATTATGGAATCATTAAGCATATTAATCTGAACAAGCTTCCGCCTAACGATACCCTTAGCAAGCTTTTAATGGCATCTCATCCTTTCATATTTGCATCACTTTTTGTAACTTTCCTTTTCTTGAAAACCACCTCTTTCTCACTTCACGAAATATTCTGGCTTCTCTTGTTGATATATATTGAATCTGTCTTAATCTTGATCATGTCATCTTATCGAGCTGCCAACCTTGTCAGGGGATACGCGTTAGTGGCAATTGCCAAAGCCCTGATATTCCTCGCTGTTCTTTTTATAGCAATTTTCACGGACTATCTGGTCATCGATTCGCTGGGCGAGGTGTTGAAATGGCGCTGCATATCCGCCGTACTTGGCATCGGCGTGAGCCTTTTTATTGTAACGCCGTCAGCTGATACTTATTTCGCCAACAATAATATTGAAAAAATAAGGTGCTGGCAGCTCTATAAAAATGCTGTTGCCTATGGCCTTCCCTTATTAATTACGGGTCTTTTGACAATGATAGTCGAATATGCAGACCGATATATATTAAAATCATATTTTGATTACAATACATTGACGCAGTATGTCGTTTACTTGAAAATTGCCTCCTTTTTAAAGCCGCTGATTTTAACTCCATTTGCACTTTGGTGGGTTACCGAGCGTTTCCGTAGAATGGAAGACCCGGATGGTGGGAAGGCATTTTTTAGAAATACTGCTGTTTGGTTGCTGGTCACATATATTATAGCTGGCGGAATCTTGTGGTTCTTTTCGCCATGGCTGATTTCCTTGATAGCGCCTGGAATTCCCTGCAGAACAGGCATAGTTCTTATTCTTATCGTGTCTGTTATTTTCATGGGCATGGCCTATCCTATGAATATCGGGCTTCTAAACGACGGCAAGACACATCTGAATATATATGGAATTCTCGGCGGCGCTATTCTTCATATTTTATTATGTTTTATTTTGATTCCGACATTTGGCATTCTTGGAGCCTCCGTTGCAACTATGCTTAGTTACCTTGCCTACGTTTTGCTGATTAATATGATATCGCAACGAATTTATCGGGTTCCATTTGCCTACTTCAGGATGTTTATTTATTTCTCTGTTGCAATTGGCGGTCTGTTAATTATCGATTTAGCCATAATGAATAATGGCTTTGTTGCAAGTGCTGGAAAAGTTGTCTGTTTTGTAGTTTTACTAATATGGCCTACTAAATTAATTACAAGCAACAGACTTGCATTTGGATCATTCAAAGAAAACAATTGAGAACAATCGAGGATAGAAGTACGTTTAGAGGCTAATAGAATCTAAATGGCAGGAATAATCAACAATATAATTGTTTTTGCGGATTCTGTCATGGGTGAATTGTGGGAAATAAAATGATCATTAACTTCTATCGGTTGACACTTTTGCTGGTCTTTGCGACAACCGTTGATTATAGATTTTTTGCAGGTATCCCAGGAATTCCAAGTGTAACTCTCACGGAAATAATAGCATATCCCATGGTTATTTTATATGCTGGCCGGGAGCTATTTGAAACATCAATAGTGAAAGAAGAAATTTTACTGAAATATCGTAACAACAGGATTCTGTTCTGGTATTTTTTATGGGCGGCGTTGGCAGCAATTGTAGCATCTGTTTTTCGCTCCGAACCGGAAGTGCTGAAAGTTTTCAAAAATCTATTGCCTAGTCTAATGGTATATTATTTTGTTTCAACATATTGCAATAACGTAAACAGGGTGAAGAATCTTATCAGGACCTATTTATTCGGCATATTCATCAATTTGATGCTGGGACTTTCGCAGTATTTGACCGATTGGCCAAGGCCTGTGCAGATGAACGATATAGTTGCAGAAAAAATGGATATTGCCGGGAACGTTATCAACAGGGTGGCAACCGGACTTTTTAATCATCCCAACGGCTTGGCAGTTCTATTGCTACCAGCGATAATTCTAATTGTGGCATTGCTGGTAAAAAACAAGAGTGATAATATCTTGAGGTTTCCTATTATCTTGATATATTTGGTTCTGATTGTCTTTGTCCTGAAAGTAACATATGCCAAGGGTGTGTTTGCATGGGCAATTGTAGGCATTGGCTTGCTTTTTCTGCCTGAAAAATTTGCCAGATGGCGGTTTGGTTTAGGGTTAATTACCTTGATAGCTGGGATAACAGGGATCAGCTATTTTTCATTCCAAAAAGCAATTACTGAAGGCGGAGCGTTAGAGACAATTATTAGCAGGATGATGTTGTGGGTTGCAGCTTTAGATGTCATACAATCAAGTAATTATATTAAAATATTTGGCAACGGTTTCAAGGCTATGGATGTTTCCAGCATTATATTTGCTGATTGGCAGTATCCTAATGCACATAATGGCATACTCAATCAGATAATATTCTACGGGATTCCTGCATTCATTCTTTACCTTGCCATGTATGTAAAAGCCATAAAAAATATTACCGATGCCATGTTAAATTCGCAATGCCATTTAAAGACGGAATGTCTGTTTATCTATTCAGCTCTGATTGCGCTATTCGGCGAGTATTTCTTTGAGCCTGCAAATGATGGTGTTGTTCTTCAATCGCATTTATTTTTGCTGTATGCATTAGTTCAAGTTCTATCAAAGCCAATGATGAGAGTAAACTATGAATGTTGTGAATAAGGTAGGGATTTACCGGACTGTTTATCCGTATATATCTGAAGCTTTTATTACGGAACAGATATCGGCCATGAAGCGATACGAACCTGTTGTTATAATGCGTAAAAGGCTTAAAGAAATAACTGCGGACAATATTGCAATATCGGATTATGACTTTTTTGGGCTGAAACAGAAAATATTCACTTTGACTCGTGCCATGACTGTTTTTCCAAAAAAAGAAATATTTTCTTCCTTAAAGCTGATACATGCGCATTTCGGCCCGGATGGCGTATATGCCATGTCTTTGGCAGTCAAATTAGGAATCCCATTTATTGTAACTTTCCACGGCTTTGATATTACCATGTCCAGAAAATCACTATGGTTGTCGAAATCACCGACAATTTATCAATTTCTCTTACATGAAAACGAGCTAAAGAAAAAATGTTCCGTATTCCTTGCAGATTCAGGTTTTATTCGACATAAATTGATCGAAAATAGATACCCGGAAGAAAAAATTATTCAACATTATATTGGGGTGGATACACAAAAATTTATTCCTGTGAACAATAAAGGAAATGACAGGTATATTCTTAGTGTTGGTCGACATGTTGCCAAAAAGGGAATCGATACTCTTCTGCGTGCTTTTGCTCGAATTGCCTCGAAACACCCTGACGTAATGCTCTTCCAGATTGGAACCGGAGATATGACTGATTCTCTCCAATCGCTATCTAACATTCTTGGAATAGGTGAACGGGTACGTTTCCTTGGAGCTCAACCACATGCATCCGTGAGACCTCTTATGCAGTGCGCCGAAATATTTTGCTTGCCGAGCCAAACTGCGGACGACGGTGATAGCGAGGCATTGGGAATTGTTTTCAATGAAGCTTCTTCCTGCGGCATACCCGTAGTTGCAACCTGGCATGGAGGAATTCCTGAAGCTGTTATCGATGGAGAGACCGGATTGCTTGTTCCCGAAAAGGACGATGGTGATCTGGCCGATAAATTGGACAATCTCCTTTCTGACAGAGAGTTAGGGAGGAAAATGGGACGTCGTGGCAGGGAATATGTCTGTGAAATATTTGATGTTCATAAACAGACGGCAAAGCTTGAAGCTATTTATGACACTGTTTTGCAAGGCGCTTCCAAGCACTAAGGATTATCGAATGAAATATCCTGCCTTTAAAGTATTATTAATGGCCGTAATGACCATATCAATGGTAACAACTTACCATGTTGCTTCAGTAAAAGCGGAAACCCTGCAGGCGCCTACCAGGAACATCCCCGGTGATTTATTCGGCTTGCATATCCATCGTGCTCTTACGACTACCCCATGGCCTATGGTTTCTTTCGGTACGTGGCGCCTGTGGGACTGTTATGTCCAATGGCCTTGGCTGGAACCTAAAAAAGGAGAGTGGCGATTTGAAGACTTGGACAAAATGGTGTCTCTTGCAGAGAAAAACAAGGTATCCATTTTGCTGCCTCTGGGGCTTTCCCCCACATGGGCGTCAGCGAGGCCAATGGAAAGCTCTGCATACGGTAATGGGCGTCAGGGCTTTGCGGCTGAACCGAAGAACATTGAAGACTGGCGTGTCTATGTTCGTTCAGTAGCCCAACGCTATAAGGGACGGATAAAGACCTATGAAATATGGAATGAACCGAATTTGCCAAGCTTCTATTCTGGTTCACAGGAGAAAATGCTTACGCTTGCCCGGGAAGCATATCGGATTCTGAAAGAGGTCGACCCTGCAATAATCGTGGTTTCACCGGCAGCGACCGGTTATGCGGGGGCTCCCTGGTTGGACGATTATCTGGCCAAAGGCGGTTCCAAATATGCCGATGTTATAGGATTTCACTTTTACGTTTCTCCTCAACCTCCTGAAACTATGCTGTCAATTATGGCCAATGTAAAACTGATTATGGCTAAACACGGGGTTGGCGACAAACCCCTATGGAATACCGAGACGGGCTGGTTCATTTCTAACCGAATGACCAAAGTTATACAGGAACCAAGCGGTTTCAAGAGTAAGGTGCTAAGTGAAGCTGATGCCTCAGGCTACATTGCTCGCGCCTATCTTTTGAGTTGGGCTTCGGGAGTTGATCGATTTTACTGGTATTCCTGGGATGGTGAGGGGGTAGGCTTGACTGAAGCGGATGGAAAGACCGTGAAGCCTCCGGCGTATGCCTATGCTGAGGTATATGATTGGTTGGTTGGTGCTCGCATGATCGAATGCACTTCTGATGCCGCCAATATGTGGAAATGTAGTATCAGACGAAATGATGGTAACGATGCATGGATTGTCTGGAATGCACAGAGGGTAATGTCGCTGGAAATCCCAAAATATTTGGGTTTCAACGAGGTAAGGGATCTGGAGGGGGACCGCCGCAGTTTAAAGGCAGGCGACAGGATTGAGGCAGGTCCCATGCCGGTTCTGTTATGGAAAAATGTGAAATGAATTTATTGCGAGTGAAGTTAACATGACCTGTGCCCCAATCGCGCTTTTTGTTTACAATCGTCCATGGCATGTCCGTCAGGCTGTTGCAACTCTTCAAAAAAATGCCCTTTCAAAGAAGAGCGACCTGTATATTTTTTCAGATGCCGCAGCCAATGAAGCCGCACAGTCAGGAGTCAAAGAGACAAGGGAATTTATTAAATCAATATCAGGTTTTAATTCAGTAAAGATTGTTATCAGAGAATCAAATTTTGGTTTGGAAAAAACGATGATCAACGGTATTACCGATATTCTTGCCGAAAGGGAGAGTATAATCGTTCTAGAGGAAGACTTGGTATGTTCTCCGTTCTTTTTGGATTACATGAACAGAGCCTTGGAATTTTATAAGAATGAAGATCGTGTAATCTCGATACACGGCTACGTGTATCCTGTCTCGTCGAGCCTTCCAGAAACATATTTTCTGAGAGGGGCTGACTGTTGGGGTTGGGGGACATGGAGAAGGGGATGGCAGATTTTTGAGCAGGATGGTAACTGTCTCCTGGAGGAGCTGAAAACAAGGGGTCTCGAAAGACAGTTTGACATCAATGGCTCGTATCCCTATACGCGGATGCTTAAGAAACATGTAGCCGGCAAGAACAATTCTTGGGCAATCCGCTGGTATGCCTCTGCATTCTTGAAAGACAAGCTGACCTTATATCCGGGATATTCGCTTATTCGGAATATTGGCAACGATGGAAGCGGCACTCACTGTGCTCCTTCGAGATATTTCGACGGGAAACTTCACAATTCAGCCGTTTCAATTGGCGGAATACCGATTGAGGAAAATACAGCGGCACTTAAAGAGTTTGAGAAGTACTTTAAATCGATCGCTAACAGGAGGGTGGTCAGTAGCATTCGAAAACTTCTGAAATTCTGAAGGGCCATCAATTATGATTTATTCGATCAAAAACAAGATTGAAAAATATGTTCCCTTACCCGTGCTGAACATGATTAAAACATCATTTGCAATCGGATACTTTGGGGATTACACTACGTGGGAAGAGGCAAAAAATGCGTCGATGGGGTATGACGACGAAGTAATTATGGTCAAGGTCAGGGATTCCCTTCTGAAAGTGAAAAATGGCGAAGCGAACTACGAACGCGATTCCATCTTATTCGACAATATTGAGTATTCATGGCCTGTCCTCGCCGGTCTCCTTTGGATTGCATCCAGAAACAATAATGCTCTCAATCTTATTGATTTTGGCGGTTCACTGGGTAGCACATATTTTCAAAACAGAAATTTTCTTAATCATTTGCTTGAACTTCGATGGAATATCGTCGAACAAAAGACATTTGTGGAGTGCGGTAAGGAATATTTCGAAGACCGTCAACTGAAATTCTACTACAGTCTTGACGATTGTATTAAAGAAAAAAATCCAGATACACTGTTGTTATCCAGCGTTATTCAATATCTTGAAGATCCGTTTGCATTTATTGAAGAAATAATGACTAAAGATTTTGAGTACATAATAATTGACAGGACACCATTTCTTTTTGGTGAAAAAAATGACAGGCTGACCGTTCAGAAAGTGCCTGCTCAAATTTACCGGACTAGTTACCCTGCAAGGTTCTTCAATATGAGTAAATTTCTGGCTTTGTTCTCTTTAAAATATACACTTGTTGCTGATTTTACCTCTAATGACAGGGCAAATATTCCTTCAGTCTTCAAAGGGTTTATTTTTAAACACAGGGATTTAAATTGAATATTCTTAGAAAGCGTATTGAAAAGGAGCAATTTGAGCCAGGGTTGCTGGGCATATTTGTAAATCCATTTTACTTTGCCCGAAAGGCATTGTTGCATAATATGCAACCTTTGCTAAGTCAGATATCAGGCGTTACGCTAGATGTTGGATGTGGGAAAAAGCCTTATGAAAAATTTTGTCGCTCACTGCGCTATGTCGGTCTTGAATTGGACACTCCTGAAAACAGGATAAAAAAAAAGGCAAACATTTATTATCACGGTGGGAGATTGCCTTTCACTGACAGTGAATTCGACAGTCTCATCATAAACCAGGTCTTTGAACATATTTTTGAACCCGAAAGTTTTTTAAAAGAACTGAATCGTGTTCTTAAATCTGAAGGGATGTTGCTCATAACGGTACCTTTCATCTGGGATGAACATGAGCAACCTAATGACTTTGGTCGGTATACTTCATTTGGTTTGAGAACACTTCTAGAAAGATATGGTTTTGCAATATTAGAACAAAGGAAAAGTGGGAATGGTATAGAAGTTATATTTCAGTTGCTCAACTGTTATCTCTATAAAAAACTTTTTACAAAGAAAAATCTGCTCTGTTTCATAGTTACTTTCGTACTGATTATTCCTGTAAATGTTTTGGGTACTGTTTTGTCGAAGATGCTTCCAAGAAATTCAGACCTTTTTCTTGATAATGTGATACTTGCGAGAAAAGTAAAGAATGTATAATTTTTGCACACTTTTTGATTCAGCATATCTGACCCGTGGGTTGGCAATGTATGAATCCTTAACACAATACTGCGAAAATTTTAATCTGTATATATTTGCTTTTGACGATACTTGTGTTGAGATTCTCAAGATTCTTGCCCTTCCAAAGGTTACGGTTATTTCCCTGCAAGAGTTCGAAGATAAAGAACTCCTCAGCGTAAAGTCGCAACGCTCCAAAGCAGAATATTGCTGGACTTGTACTCCGTCAACCATTCACTTTGTATTTGAAAATTATGATGTCGAAATGTGTACTTATCTCGATGCTGATCTTTATTTCTACGCCTCTCCCAAAGTCTTGCTGGAAGAGATTGGGAGCAACTCTGTAATGATTGTTGAGCACAGGTTCACATTAAACTATGCGTGGCGTAATAAATATGGGAAATACTGCGTCCAGTTCATGCTTTTTAAAAACAATGAACAGGGCAGGAACGTATTGAAAATATGGAGAAACCAATGTATTGACTGGTGTTTTGCCTACCTTGAAGAGGGAAAATATGGCGACCAGAAATATTTGGATGACTGGCACATGAAATTTACCGGCATTCATGACCTTCAGCATCTTGGTGGGGGAATTGCTCCATGGAACATACAGCAATATCAACTTTATCGAGTTAATGACAAACTTTTCAGCCGTGAGGATCAAACCGGTAAAACCTTTGAAGCTGTTTTCTATCACATGCACTATCTGAAATATTTTTCTAACGGAACATTAGATATGGGTCCTTACTGCCTTCCCAAATATGTTCTTGCGCTCGTATATTATCCATATATATTGCACCTTGAAACGATAAAGAAAAAAGTTGCAAGCATCGATTCTTCGTTTGATCCACACGGCAGCAATGCATTGACATTCAAAGACTGTAGACTGTTAGGACGTTATATTAAACATTATTTGCAAAGAAATGTTATTAACCTGTCGGATATCAAGGAAGATTTATGGCAAAACTCTTAATGCTGAATACATTCAGCGATAACCGCGGAGATCTGACGGTTCTACAGGAAGAAATAGGATTTATTGTCCGGAGGTTGTATTATATTTACAATGTTGGATCCGACATAGTAAGAGGAGGCCATAGGCATCGTATTAACAAGCAGGCACTGATCTGTATAAGCGGTTCTTGCAAGATTTTCGTAAATGACAGTTGCGCCAAGGTGAACTATTTTCTTGACCAGCCTGATAAATGCCTTATCCTTGATCCAGAAGACTGGCATAATATGTACGAATTTTCTGAAAATGCTATTTTGTTGGTGTTGGCATCTGAGTTGTACGATGTCAATGAATACATAGATGAGCCCTATAATGATTGATATGAAAAATCGGCAAGGACATTGCCGATGCCACCTCATAAGCAGAAAGCATTGGCCTACATTTTGGAAGGAAAATGATTGAATAGTTTGCAGGAACATAATACAAGAAATCGTTCTGACGAATATCGTTATATAATTGGCGTGCGGGTGGACGCAACAAGCTGTGAGGAAGCTGTTCGCCGTGTTCTAGAATGGGCACGGGGAAAGGAGTCCCGTTACGTCTGTGCTGCCAATGTTCACATGGTAATGGAAGCTCATGATGAGAAGGATTTCCTCGGGGTGGTGAATAGTGCCGACCTGGTAACTCCAGATGGAATGCCGCTTGTCTGGGGTCTATGGTTGCTGGGGGCGGGAAAACAAGAAAGAGTTTATGGCCCTAATTTAACGATGCATCTACTAGACCGTGCTGCAGAAGAAGGTTTGCCGGTCGGCTTTTATGGTGGTAGCCCGAAAGTGCTGGATAAGCTGCTGGTTGTGGTGAGAAAACGCTTCCCACGTCTCAGCGTTCAATACACCTGTTCACCTCCTTTTCGAACAATGACAAAGGAAGAAGATGAAAAGGTGGTTAATGAGATCAATGCGTCGGGAGCGCGGATACTTTTTGTTGGTCTTGGCTGTCCCAAACAAGAAGAGTGGATGGCACGGCAACTTAATAGCGTCAATCTGGTCATGCTTGGAGTTGGCGCGGCATTTGACTTTATCTCCGGCGCCAAACCACAAGCACCTCGCTGGCTGATGTCCATCGGCCTTGAGTGGCTTTTTCGTCTGATAAGTGAGCCGCAACGGTTATGGAAGCGCTACCTCAAGCACAAT
>OBLT010001890.1_pt1 | contig 13209 bp, 9 predicted proteins | sample 1518721 | NCBI WGS metagenome assembly OBLT01 (sample SAMEA3539307, study PRJEB22396) | soil metagenome | biome: tundra; feature: field; material: soil | place: USA | collected 2010-05 | depth 0.15 m | reverse complement strand
TAACTGGAGTTAGAGCAATTCTGACCAGGTAGCGCAAAGAACTATGCTGTCTTATGAATTCTGCAATAGGGGGGCTGTATCGGTAGTAAAAATTCACAAAAGCCGTGCCCAGCTTTGATTTCAGAAGGATATTATCCCTGAAGTGGCGGAGCACCATAACATGTGGGTCTAGGTAGCTGCCGTATGCTGCGGTTGCAATAAAGCACCCGCCGCCGCCACCGCCACCACCGGTTGCCGGTGGAGTAACGGAGCCACCACTGCTGGAACTGGAATCTGTGCCGGAAACGAGTTGACCTCTTATTGTGCCGCCAACAGGGCTTGAATCCAGCGGGCCGTTGTCAACTATGGATAATGCTACACTGTTGCCGATCAAGGTATAATCAGTCCCTGCAGTCAGTTTAATCCACTGGTTGTTGTTAACCACATAAAAAACGGGACTGTTTGGAAGTGAGTTGAATGATACAGTAACGTTAGCTTTGGCTCCCTGGGCAACATTCCCGATACCAAAATCAGCGGCCAGATTGGCATTGAAACTGGATGGTTTCGTTGCAGACGGCAGTTGCGATAACAACAACGAATTCTTATACGTAACAGTTCCGATATCACTGGTTACGTTAATCGGAATTCCTGTTCCGGTCACATTGAGAGTATAGACGGCGCCGGATGAATCGGTCAGGTTCAGGGTATCCGTAAAAGCTGTGGAACTCGTCGGAAGGAAGGTCAGATCAAAATTTACTGTCGATTTTGCCGGAATCGTTACCGGGGTACCCAATGCCGCCGTAAAACCAAGACCGGATGAAAAAGACGCTGATCTGATAGAAACGGCAACAGCGCTGCTGTTTTTTATAGTGATGGTAGCCTTGCTGCTGCTACCCTGAAACACATTGCCGAAATCGTAGGAGGTAATGATGCTGGCGGCACTATTCTGGAATACAACGTTCCCTGTCTGTCCTGCACCAGAGACATTGATAGAGAAATTCTTGGATATCGTAGTGCCGCTTGTATCGACCAGCTGCATCGTGAAGGTGTACAGACCGGCGTTAGTCGGGTTTCCTGATACCAGTCCGGTAAACTGGTTAAGAATGAGCCCGCCTGGGAGACTTCCGGCAACTACAGACCACGTGTAAGGCTCGGTTCCTCCAGTACCGCTAAATGTATATGAATATTGCGTCCCAATCGTTGCAGAACCGGGAAGAGTGGAAGTGTCAATATCCAGCGGTCCGTTGACAATAATCAAGAATGTACCGGTTGTAGTGGCACCGGTAGAATCTGTTGCCTGCAGCTTTATATCAGTATAACTGCCGGGCGCTGTGGGCACTCCGCTAATAGTACCGGAACCGGAGTCAATAACGAGGCCCGGGGGTAGCGCTCCCGAAGTAATGGACCAGGTGATGGGCAATGTCCCCCCCACCAGTTGAAGATTCTGTACGTACGATCTACCGACAACGCCTGAGGCAAAGCTTGACGTCAGAATGGAAATGGAGGGATTTATAGTAAGGCTGAGGGCTTTAGAGGCAACCTGGCCAACTCCGCCATTGGCCTGAACAGTAAAGGTATAGGCGCCTGCCGTAGTGGCTGTTCCGGTAATAACACCGGCTGAGCTTAATGTCATTCCGGGAGGCAATCCTCCGGAGATTATCGACCAGGAATATGCAGGGCCCGCTGTGGCAGTTAGTGTCTGGCTATATCCCGCCTTATTCTGGGTCCAGGGTGGAAGACTCTGCGTCGTGACGCTGACAGTGCCGACATTGAGGGTCAATGGCCTGTTAGCGGAGGTAGTTGGGGTATTGTTATCGGTGACGGTAAACGTGATGTTGTAGCTGCCGGCCGGCACAGGTCCAGTCTGGGTAAGAACGCCTGTCGAGGAGTTGAAAGCAAGCCCGGCAGGCAGCGCTGAACTGCTCCATGTATAGGGGAAAACTCCACCGTTAGCGGTCAACGCGGCGACGGAAAATGGATACGACAGTGCAGTTATCCCGATATCCTGAAGAGTCGTGGTCGTGATCGTGAGCGGGTTTATTCCTATGCCGTTTCCGCTGAAATATATAACAGAATTTCCACCGTTGGTATTCATTGACATTTGGAAATTGTTGGAGGCATTTCCCGCATAAGAACCGGCGGCAAGCGGAGCAAACCGGACAGTCATGTCGTAGCTTGTACCGGGGCTGATGGTCTGGGGTGCAGGGGTGATTAATGAATAGGGAGCGGCGGGAGTGGTAACGCTGTTGATCGTCAGTTGTGTATTGCCGTCGTTACGAAGGGAAAAATTTATGTCTTTAGTTTGACCGGTAGCAACATTACCGAAATCAATGGAACCGGAAAGAAGCGGGTTTCCAGACGCATCAGTAAGAGTCAGTTGTGGCAAGGTCGAAAATTCTAGCAGCTGACCATAAATGTCTTTATTACCGGGATTGCGGCCATCCCCCCAGACTACGAATAATTGGCGAAAATCGACATCGCCGAATGCCACCGCCGGCGCAAGCTGGTTTCCAGGAGCAACGGTGACTATGGTATTGCCACCGCTCAGTTGCCCCTGTGGATCGATGTACTGGGCATAGATGTCAATGTTAGATATGTTGGCACTCTGATTCCTGGCATCTTCCCAGACAGCAAGAAAACGCTCGTTAACATTGTCAAAAGCAACAACAGGAGATGTTCGCGCCCCGGTTCCCGACGATATGTTGATCGGCTGTGGTCCGTATAGTTGGAACGCCGCCTGGTCAATAAGCTGCCCCTTGATAGTTTGAGAATCCTCCCACACGACAAGGGTCCGTTTCGTATTGGGGTCAGTGGCCAGCGAGGGATTTACGGAATTACCGGAACCCATTGATACATCATTGGCGAGACCTAGCCCGCTATACTTTCGAATCTTGATACGTGGTTGCGTATCGTCGTTGACGGCGGTAAAAAGAGGGTCTTTATAAACACAGGTAAAGGTAGTGGCCGGGGGAGGATCAGCAGTAGCTGTATAATCAAGCTTCATTGTGACGGTTTCGGCAATACCGCTCCATGCCGTATAATAATCACCGGTTATGGTATTAAAGGTAACCTTGGGACTGGTTTCGCCGGCCTGAGCCGACCAGGTAAAGATTATCGTGCTCCCGGAATCTGTTGCAGGTGGTTTCTCAACTAATTTGGAGAATTCTTTGCGATTTCCCAAAGAACCGGTAATGACATCGACTTCTATCGTGCGCACCAGATTATTGTCTATCAATGGGAGAGGAATGTATTTTACAAGTTTACCGGTGGTGCATCCACCTCCGAAGAAGGTTTTGATATTGTTAGGATTGTCAGAGGTATCAAAGGTGCTGTTGTCAAGCCAGGCTACGATAAATTTTTTCAGCACCGGATTGTAAGAGACATCAGGACTGGTCTGGCTAGTGCCTTTGGTAGGATCGGGAGTTAATAAATTGCCGAAGGCATCATATGTAAAGGCTGAGTCGGTATGTGCGGAAATGTTAAACACATTTCCAATAAGGGTACCATTAACCGCCACAAACTGACCTTTGATCAGACCGTAGCCGTTACTGGAATCGGTCCAGACCACCAGATACCTGCTGTTGGCCGGAGTATTCGCATCGGGATAAAAGGCTACTTTCGGCTCAGTCTGTCCTCCAGTCGCAGTAGTGATGGGAATATTGTCTGCACAAACCATGCTTGTCCCGGTTCCAGTGCCGGACCCGGTGCAAAGGGAACCGTAGATGTCGGTATTTCCGGGATTGCCGTTAGTATTGCGGTAATCGGTCCAGACCGTCAGGTACTTATTGTTGATCGAATCATATGCAACCGCTGGATTCGCCTGGTCATTGGGATCGTTGGTAATTTGCAGGTCGCTGGTAAGAACCTTCGCCTGACTTGTTCTTTTGGCTGCGGGCTGTGCCGCCGATACAGTGCTGCTACCGGTGGTCCCCCCGCCATTGCAACCGATCAAAGAGGAGAACAGAATGGAAGTAATGATTAATTGTATTACCCTTAAATGCCGCATAAATCCTCCCCAGATGAGCCGAATCGGTTCAGCACCACAACCATGTTCGGTGAAAGAATGAACAAATAGTATTAAATAAACTGTATTATATGTTCTGGAATTTTATTACTTCAAAAGTAATTCTCTTGTTTCACCTTTACTAATTACGATCAGCAATAGCCACTGTAAGGCTTGTCTGAATGCCAGCCCGGGTTCCGGTATTGAGTTCAAGGGCATTAAAGGTGATAGTCACATAATACGTATACATCGTTGCGGAACAAAGCTGCAAATTGTATGCAGTAACCAGATTAAACTTTAACAGGTCAGTAACCACTGCTATTGGCAGAATCAACGTGCCCCCTCCGGTAACCGTCTGGCCAATGATCGATCCGGAGATATCAGGAAGGGCCGGCGAGACATTATCTGCCGGAGCAAAATGTATGACATAACTGTCAATTTCCACTGGTGATATGGTTCCGGTATAATTAGGATACACAGTTGATGTTAATGTGACATTAACAAGATCAGTGGAGAATGTGCCGCCGGTTGAACCGGCAAGACCGCAGGTGTTTCCCGTTCTAACGTCTGATTCCAATCGGGGTGTTGCAGCAGTTGCTGAAACCTGCACCGTTTTAAAACTGGCTAAGCCTCCGCCGGAAGAACCACCTCCACATGAGGATAAAACCAATGACAAAACTACAAGCAAGAGCAGACCAGCTTTACTTCTTTTCATATAAACCCCCTTTAACTTACCAGTCTCGGCGTAATAAATATCAGCAATTCGCTTTTAGTCTTAATTTTGTTATTGGATTTGAACAACCACCCGAGTAAAGGCACATCCATAAGGAAGGGGACACCGGTATCGTTTTCAGATTCGTTGTCTACGTAAATCCCGCCTATGACAGTAGTTTCACCGTTCATTACCTGCACCTCGGTGCTGGCCTCCTTCTTGTTGATGGCCGGCGCCGTATTTGTTCCAGTTGCAACATTTTGGCCCGGCGAGTCATTAGTTGCCTTTATTTTCATGGTGATAGTGCCATCGTTGGATATATGCGGGGTTACCTCTAGAGTCAAAGCTGCTTCTACAAATGTAACAGTTGTCCCGGCCGTCGAACTTGAGTTCATGTACGGGATCTGCTGTCCCTGGGTAATTTTTGCCATTTTATTATTCAATGTTATAACCTTTGGTGTTGAAATAATCTTCACAGTGCCGACGGTTGAGGCTGCCGACAGTCTCATGTCAAGTTGAACGTTGCTGGTCAGCTTTCCAAAGGCCATGCCCAAGGCTCCACCCGGGGTTAATGATCCGGTAACGGTACCGGTTGTTGCCGGAGCAGGAGTCACAACGCCACCAAACCCTGAATCAACTTTATTGATGCCCATAAACGATGCTGAACCATCATTGGCATGGAATCCCCACTGGACGCCAAGATCCCGGGAAAACGAAGATGAAGCCTCAACTATGCGCGCCTCTATCATCACCTGTTTTTCCTGAACATCCAGGTTTTTCAAAAGTATTTCCATCCTTGCAAGTCGGTCTTCGTTGTCTATAACTATAATCCGGTTTGTTCTTTTGTCCGGTGTAACAGATGCCTTTTCATTGAAACTTTTAGATGAAAGCTTAAGAAACTGGCCCTCTGTTTCCCCAATATCAGCAAAGTTGAGGTTGAAGATTCTGGTCTTTACTTCCATTCCTTTTTCGCGATCCTTGCTATCATCCGCCTCCCGTCGCCGTTCATCTGCTTCTTCCTTCATTTTACCTTTGGACTTGATATAAAGGATGTTGCCTTCCAATTTTTGAGCCAGACCCTTAGTATTTAGTATCACTTCAAGGGCCTGATCCCAGGGTACTTTTTCCAGCTTGAGACTGATGGTTCCGGTAACATCGTCGGAAATAATGAAATTCAGTTCGCTGACTTCAGCGATTAGCTGGAATACCTTTCTGATATCTGCATCGGAGAACTCCAGGCTGACCTTCCGACCATTGTATATCTTCTTTTTTTCTCCAGCCGGAGTAACTGAGCCGAATTTTTCTACTGTTGTTTCCCTTTCAACTACCGGTGCTTTTTTTGCCTTGAGTGAAATCGGTGCCGCTGCAACTGCTTCAGATTTTTCCGGATTCTTGAATTCCCAAGTTATCGTGCTGTCTTCCTGCTTAAAGTTGAAGAGAGCATCGGGGTGCAGTTTCACCAGAATCTTCACATCGTTTCTGTCTCTTACCCTTATCTGATAAGGGGTAATTTCCTTGACTGAACTGACGAACGCCTTGGTATCAAGCATTCTTTGCAGGCTTTTTCGTATCTGGCAATTTTTTATTACTACAAGCCAGCCGCCGGCTACTTTCTTCGGTTGTTCTGCCTGGCACCCGCCGGTAGTTTTAATTGTTAATTGGGAATATTCACCAACCTGCCTGAAATCAATAGCCTCAACGGACCTGTGTTTAGACGGCGCCTGAGTTGAAACAGCTGGCGCCTCTGCTGCTTTCGGCAGATCCGATTCCCTGACCAATTGAACTTCGGCGGTTTTCGCAACCGGTGATTGCTCCTGATCTTTAAAGAGAATCATTACTCCCTTTTCTGTCTTGATCACCTGATAGGGTGGCAAAGTATCATCCTTGGCATCAAAAACAATTCTAAGGCGGTCCGGAGAAAGACCTATCCTTGCTTTTTCCAGACCAAATTTTCCCAGCTTTACGGAACTTTCCCGCATTCCGTTTTTTATTCCGATAAGATCGAGAATAAGCCGCGTCGGTTTGGTCAGCTTGAATGAATTAAATGTTTCAACTCCTCCGTTTGTTACAACCTCAATACCGTCCTGCTCAAGATTGACTGCCGTCAATATCTTCGGATTTCCCCCCAGCGCAGGTTTATCATCAGGCTTTACCACGTACATGGCAGGAGCCACATCCTTCACTTCGCCATTTATTGTTTTGCTTTCTTCATTTTTCACACGACTGGTTTCAGTCTTGTCCTCAGTCTTTTTGACCGTTACTGCGGCTGATTCTTTGGCAGCAGCGGGTGGCGCTATGTCTTCCACAACCGGAGCTTTAGACATAGTTGCAGCTTCGGGCTTTACTTCCTTGTCCTTTGCCCTGGCAAAGTTTACAAGCAGTTTTCTCTTGTCGGCAGGATCAGCTGTTACCGAAAACAGCTCATCCTTGATCAGGGTTATTTCAATACGGCTCAAAATGCTCTCACCAAAATCATGACGACCGATCTCAATCATCTTTATATTGCCGGAATAAACATAAACTGGGCTGGTGATTGAACCCTGGGTGGTCTGCGCCAGATCAATCACCACCTTTGGCGAATCATTAAGCTTGTAATAAGTATAGACAAGTTGCCTGTCAGCCGAGATTTCAATCCGGGATGCGTCATCGGCAACCTTTATTGATTGAAGTACAGCATTAACGTTATTGCCGGCTAGATTGCCATCTTTTGCACTTCGAGTATTCTGCGCACATCCGGTGATCGAAAATATCAGTGCAATTGCTAAAAGTGCAGGTTGCATAATTTTGCCGGAATGTAATCTCATAGGTAAATCTCCTTACTTTTTCTTTAACGTAAGTACTATGGTTCTTTTGCGGATCCGGTCGTTATCATCACGATACTGCTCAACTACTGATATTGAAGATGCTGATATTTTGACTATCCTTCCGTCATTATTCCCGATAAGCATACCCTCTTTAACAACATAGCCCTTACCGGTCGGGTCAACCACCATGGCTGAATTTTCTTTAAACCCGGTAATTATCCCCATGAGGACAAACTTTGATACATCATAACTCTGGATAGGCAGAAAAGTGCCAGACCTTTTCACAGCCCGTACCTTTACCAATTCAGGCACTGGTACGTTTGCAAAAGGTTTAAACGGGTCTTTTCTGCTACTGAAATCCAATAAATGCTCTTGTTCCGGTTTTTTTGCCGAAGAGATCGGCTTTTGAACCGTTGGAGCGCCACTTGCCTGAGGCTTTGGCTGAGGTTGAGGAGAAGACTGTTCTCCTTTTTTACATCCGGAAGTAATCACGAATGCCAGCGTCAGCAGCCCAAGCGCTATCAGAATTTTATTTGCCTTTTTTGTCATCCTTTATCTCTTTCTGATCAAGAAAACGGAATGTTGTTGCCAGGCAGTTTACTTTCATAAGCATCCGTCCACCGCCATCTCTGATATCCGAAACTACAACATTGCTTATATTTACAATCCTCGACAGCTTGCTCACAGAAATAAAAAAATTTGCAACATTGAAAAAAGAGCCCGATACAATTATATCAACAGGCACCGCAGAATAAAAATCTTTCGTTTGCTCACCCCTTGGCTTGAAAACCAGAAAGTCAAGACCGGCCTCCTTCCCCAGACTGGTGATGCTTGTCAACAGTGAAGGGATTTCCTTCTGATTGGGCAATTCCAGCAATGCTTTGTCCAGGTCAACCTTTAACTGTTCATAATCTTTCCTGTACTTGCCAAGATTGTCAGCAACCTTTTTATTTTCCTGTATCTGCCTGTTCAGATCCGCCTGCTTCTCCTGGAGAGAATTCAGTTCCTTCATTTTGGGCTGAAATAATCCAAAGAAGGCGGCAGCACCGATAGCCAGTACTGTAATCAGCATAAGGGCAAGCTTCTGATTGGTTGGAAGCTTGAATATTTTATCCAGTATCTTGTCCATGAATTATCCTCACGGCTGCTATAACTTCAGGTGTTAAGGCTGAAGAGTGAAGGTTTTACGATAAATCTTTATTTCTTAGCTTTAAGGCTGCATGAAATATCGAATCTTTTTCCTTTAATGCCGCTGAATTCCAGCTGCTCCGACACCTGAAGTTCAACATTCGTGAATTCATCAGAGGATACAAGGTTCCGCATAAAAGCGGCAATCAGATCCTCGTTGAAGGCTATACCGGAAAGGGAGATACTGTCACCGGACTCGGAATACCTGGTAAGCCAGAGTTTTTCCGGCGTAGCATCACTAAGTTTTGCCATTCTGACGGCAGGTCCGGTTTTTTCCTTCCTCAGTTGGTTGAGAATATCAAGCTTCTTCTTGACTTCATCCTGAAGCTTCTTGATGTTGTCTATCTCACCAATGACTGTTTTAAGCCGCTGTATTTCCTTGTTTGATCTATCGATATCCTCATTTGCGGTCTTTATTTTCATGACCTGCACTGAATAGACCGCTCCACCCACTGCAATCATAATCAGAAGGATAAGGATAAAAATAAGCAGCTGCTGTTTCGCGGTCTCTTTCTTTTTACTAACCCTGACGGGTAACAGGTTTATTTTTATCATTTATCTCCGGGCCTCCTTATCGCCAGTCCCATGGCAACAGTCATAAGAGGCGCTATTTCCTTCAGGTACTCCGGATCGAACTCTTTTTCATTGAATTTGATTTTTTTAAACGGATCCAGAACCTCAACAAGTACTCCGAGCCTCTGGGATACTGTCTCGGTTAACATTGTTGTTTTCGCGGCTCCTCCACTGAGAAACACCCTCACTATCCGACCCTCGTTGGCAGTAGAGTTGTAAAAATCGAGCGATCTGCGCATTTCCAGGGCTAGAGTCTCATTCAGCCGGTTAACTATATCCCTTAGTCGGCCAGGATCGGCACAAACACCTGATATTTTTATTTTTTCTGCATCTTCGCCGCTAACGCCAAACTGTTTCTGGATTTCATCAGTATAGATGCTTCCTCCCAATTGGGCATCACGGGTAAACAGAGAAGCTCCATTCTTGATAATATTCAGGTTCATTATATTGGCGCCGATATTCACCAAAGCGATCACCTCTTCCGGATAGATATCGTAATTGACTTCAAATGCGTTCTGAACTGCAAAGGAGTCAACATCGATAACAGTAAGCTTCAGCCCGGATTCGCTGAACACTGTAATATAATCATTTACAATATCTTTTTTGCTGGCGACCAGAAGCACATTCATTTTGGAGGGATCGTTTTCGTCCTGGCCAAGTATCTGAAAATCTATATTCACATCATTAATATCGAAAGGAATATACTGCTCGGCCTCCCACTGGATCTGATCCTCAAGCTCTTCCGAGTTCATGGTCGGAAGAATTATTTTTCTGATGATTACCGCATTCCCTGAAATAGAGCATGCAGCTTCAGCGGCATTGATTTTCAAACTCTTAACAAGGTTTCTTATATTTTCCACAACAGCTGAACTGTCCATCAGTGTATTGTCAACAATGGCCTCAGCCGGTAACGGCAGAAGTCCGACGTTAACAAGCTGTAAGACCCCTTTCTGTTCCCTTACCTGCACAAGCTTGACGGAACTCGATCCTACATCGATCCCTACCGTCTCTTTCTTGGTTGAAAAAAGCATGGCCTGTCCCTGTCCCCGATATTAGTCAGAAAAAACCGAATTTTTTTCCGATAAAGAAAAACCAAGAGCAATAATCAGCTTTCTCTTGGTTTCCATTCTACAATCCTCGCCACGCTCAATCCTGTCAATTGTTACAGCTGATACCCCGGCAAGCCGTGCCAGTTCAGCCTTACTAATCATTTTCTGTTCTCTCAGTTTTTTCACCGAATTCTTTGGCGCCATCATTCTACCCTGTGGAATTTCAGGTATTTTAATACATATAAGCGCATACTTACTACATTTATAATAATTGTCAAGAAATTTATTATAATTATATGTAATTTTTTCCAATAGAGGTAAAGAGTCTCTTTTACCAGAGGCTGGATAAGGAGTGGAACTTATCGACGGTTGAACCATAAAACCTTACCGGTTAACTGATATCACGGGTCATATCCTCATAAAAAAAGCCAGGGCTGAATATCTTTTGAATATTTCAGCAACCCGGCATGGTGTCTCTGAGCTGGAATTCAGGTTCAATCTCATTTAAATCAATGAATTCCAGATAAAGGCACTTGAATATGACTATGCGAATTTAAGAGCGCATCACCTATGACAATGTGTTTTTTGATTAATAGGCATAAAGTGCCGACAATTTTGCCTGCTCATCCGGGTTTGTTACCCGCTCACCCGACACTTCTATTCGATAAACATAAGGGAAGTGAGGTGGCGCAATGGCCCGGTTAGAATCGGTTGTGCCTGCGCCTTCAAGCGTAAGCCCGCTTGAATCGGTATTGCCTGCAGAAGTTTCATAAGTTCCATCAGGAATGAAAAATTTCCGCCCCTGGGTATCAACAATCTTCGCATAGAACCGATATGGCTGGTCTGTGGTTGCATAGAGATTAAACGCTATATCATATCCTGACTTTGCATTGTAATCACTGCTGACGCAGGCAGAATTCCATTGTGCGGTCGGCAGGGTGATTTTCTGCCCAAGGCAACTGCTTGCATCAACGTTGTTTAGCGCGGTAAACTTGTTCTTTATTGATACCGAGGTGGAAAATCCGCCGAAAATAGTAGGTATGACGTCCTTTGTCAGCAATTGAACACCGCCGTAAGATGCCTCTCTGACACTCTGATACCGCTTGCTTGATGCCGACGTCTTGATCCCTTGGGTAATCATATATAAAAGCGTCATCGCAATGGTCAGCGATATAAGCGTCAGCATGAGCGCCATAACCAAAGCTATACCTTTTTCATTTTTTATCGGAATCATAGTAAAGCCTCATCCCTAATTGTTGGCATAAAGATTTTTTGGTTGCGCAATCACACGATAAACCTTCCAATGATAATTCAACATGTCCGAGGTAAATGTGTACGTTTTTGTGAGACTTGCTGTATCGGGAATATTCGGATCGGTGTTACCGACGACTATAGTACTATTGCTGGTATAAGTAGGGTCAAGTTTACCATCCTGAACAAGGACGTATACCTTGACAGTTTTCAGACGTTGCCGAATCTGCGCCGGATCGGAGAGGGTCGCCGACACGGAGGCAACTGTGCCAAAACCGCTCACAGTAGTTCCATCGGCGTTTGAATAGGTGTCGACAGCTCCGTAAGTGTCTGAATCCATATCCCACCCAAAAACTACCTGCATGTCGGCCACGCAATCGAGGATTGGCGTATAAAACAGCTTGCCGTCGCTATGATTTACCGTAGCCCTGTAGAGAATTCCCGTTTTTGGGGCGCAGATGGTCGGCTTCAAGCTTGCGGTTGCCGGGGTGGCAACCATGTAATCGACCCGGTTGAAAGGCATACCTAAAGTTGTATCATTAACGCCATATATATAAAATATATCCTGCAAGCGGGAGGGACGATAAGCGGTATCATTAAATCCGGTGGAATCATAAGCAACAGAATAATCGGATGATGATTTGGCCACAAGTTGATTGGTGACCGACGAATCAGAATAAGAATTGCGCAGCATGATTACCTTGGTAGTGTCAGGGATATTGTCAGCATTCCATTTGTGAGGCGGATTCTTGATTGATGTGTAATTCATATAGGTCCAGTTACGGGATACAGACGTACCTAAAGATACCCCCTTGAGCGTCAGATAATCGGTCGAGTTCATGATTGTGAATGATGACGAACCTGAACCGGCCGCAGGGCTCGAATCGATAAGTCCGGTTACATTGAGATGGTCAATTGTTGCTACGGCGCGTGGCACGCCACCAGGAGCATCATTAAGGCTTGCACTATTAGCCGGGGAATTTCCAGCTTCAGTATAGCTGATCGGAGTAGAAAACGACTGGGCAAGACCAAAACCTATCTGCTCCAGATCCCGGCGCAAAACTTCGAGACCGATCACCCCTTCAATGTTGCTTTCTTCACTCTTCATCAGTTTGCTTGAATAGGAAGTCACCCTGTTGAAAGCGGTACCTGTCAATATTATGACAATGACAAAAATGAGCATCGTAATGACAAGTTCTATTAATGTATATCCTTTACTCAGGCAAGTCATATTCCTGTTCCTGTAAATTAATTCCTAATATTGAGAGTGTACAGGCTGGAAATCCTGTGGTTATAACGAGCATTCTTATATCCCCAGGTAACAGTGATGTCGATCTGCTTCGAATTGGGGGTAATCTGCGTGCCAGTCCGGATTACGGAATAATTTTTGAAGCCGTTGTTCAGCGGCACGACAGCAGTCGATTGAACAGTATTCGTTGATATGGAATAAAATGATCTTGCTTTTTGCATTGTCATCTGTTCGTCCGCAACCCTTACTGCCTCATTCCGGTTCTGGGTGTTCCTGTTCTGCCCGATAGCCAGTTCGATGACCCGGAGCATACCCAAAAGACCTATGGACATGATAACCATTGCGACAAGAACCTCGAGAAGCGTAAAACCTCTCTTATCTGAATACACACGTTGCCCCAT
>OBLT010001889.1_pt1 | contig 13209 bp, 19 predicted proteins | sample 1518721 | NCBI WGS metagenome assembly OBLT01 (sample SAMEA3539307, study PRJEB22396) | soil metagenome | biome: tundra; feature: field; material: soil | place: USA | collected 2010-05 | depth 0.15 m | reverse complement strand
CCCAACAGAGACCGCATCCGACCAAGGAGGTGCATTGTGAGCCGTACTTCGAGGCATACCTTCGTTGTGGCATTCCGGTTCACGGCTTTTTGCGTGTCCGATGCAGAGACTGCGGGCATAGCGGCGTCGTGGCGTTCGCGTGCAAGCGCCGCGGATTTTGCCCGAGCTGCCTTGGTCGCCGAATGGCCGACACGGCGGCTTTCTGCGCGGATTGCCTTTTTCCTCAGGTGCCTGCTCGGCAATATGTCCTCTCACTACCCTACGCGTTGCGCTTCAGGATGGCGTATTCGGCCGACGCCACGAGCGTCGTGCTTGGTGCATTCATCAGCGCCATCAACTCCGACCTCCACCGCCGCGCACGCAAGCGAAAGCTCCGTGGCCGGCTGCAGACCGGAAGCCTGACCGTCGTGCAGCGATTTGGATCGTCGCTGAACCTGAATGTTCATTTCCACGTCATCGTGATGGATGGCGTGTACGCGGAGCAACTCGATGGAAGCATGCTGTTTCACCCGCTGCCCGCACCCAGCGACGAGCACATTGCGCGCCTGGCGCGTGCCGTGTGCCGGAAGGTCACGCGCTACCTGGGGCAGCTCACGGGAGAAGACAAGGACCAGGTTATAGGGATACTTTGGGTGTGTAGGTTGATGTGGTTTACGTAATCTGTGTTATCGGACATTTTGCAGATGCGATTCGGTGAAGGCAAAATGGCGCTTGTTCGGCCCATGCTCCCCAAGGCATCCGTTGCACATCGATGTAAGTGGCACTCCCGCCGATCGGTCTTGGTGTTGCTCGCGCTGATCACCTTCAGCCGTCGCGCGTCCGCAACGGTGACCGATGCCCGCATTCCTTGATGGTCTTGCTCACCCACCGCGAGTGCGCCTCCACTTCGAGCACCACAACCCAAGAGTGGCGCCGCTCGCCCATCGCCGCAACCAATCCTGGCAGCCTGTGGGGCAGCGCTCGGTCACCGACCGGCATTATTGCGGCGAACACGCGCGTAACAAGTAGCCGGTGCTGTAGAATGCCGTCAACTGGCACCGATGGACGGGATCAACATGGCGATCGATTTAGCAAAGATTCACGAAGTGGCCCGCGCATCGCTGGTGCCAGATTTCTTCGCCGTGCGCATCGTCGAAGAGGGGCTCTTCGACGGGCTGAAGCAGTTGATTGCGAGGATCAAGCTGACGGCGCCGCACGTCCAGTTCGATCGAATCAAGCAGATAAGCGCTGCAGCCTCGGACGCCACCGCGTTCATCGAGGCGATCAAGCGGGAGGGCCTGTTCGTGACTCTGCGGGACATCCTCACCAAGATTCCGGTGACGTGATTGGCAGGCCAACTCCTGCGAGGCCGAGTGCTTTGTGGCGGGTCCATAGCTCTCGCATGCCTTGGCGATACGACGGCTCCCGAAGGGCTTGCCGAACCGGTGAGCGGCCTCGGTCTCGCCGACCCATTTAGATAGGAGTGCAGGGCCGTTCACGATCTCGATGTGATAGGAGTGGCACCTAAACGCGCCGTGCCTGCCCACAGGCGCCAGCCCGTCAGCGCATCAGCCGGCGAGTAGAAGGCAGGGGGCCTCGGGCGTCGCGTCCGTGAAGGCGCCTCCAGCCAGGCAGGCTGAATCGTGATGTCGCAAAGGTCTGGAGAACCACCTTGGACAGTCGGTGTAGAGAAGAGCTGGACTTGAGAGGAGAAATGGGATGCATGATGTGACACGATAGAACTCTGATGACTCGCTTTCGTGGCACAGGGGCATCTCGGGGAATCGCGATCGGCCCCGCGCATCTCGTGGATGTTCGGCTAGTCATCGCCGAGCGACGAATTCTAGACCACGAACTCGAATCCGAGCTTGTGCGCCTTGAAACGGCGCTTGCGGCTGCGGAGAAGCAATACGACCGCCTTCAACGCCAGGTCGATGCGGAACACGGCGGTGGTGGCCGCCAGTTCATCGAGGCCCATCGCTTGATGCTGCGCAGCCCAGAGCTCGCTGGCGAGTCACGTCGGCTGATCGCTGACGAATCCTTCGCTGCCGAATGGGCGGTTTTTCGGGCCATTGATCGCATTCGATCAATCTTCTCGCGCTTGGACGACCCGTACTTTCGCGATCGAGGTGGCGACTTCGAGGTGGTTGGAGAGCGCCTTCTTAGGGTCATCCTCGGGTTGTCCGAGCTTCGGCCCAGCGTCGGCGCTCCACGCGGCGGCATCGTTGTCGGCACCGACTTCTCTCCGCTCGACCCGTTCCAGCTAAAAAGAGCGGGCATCGTGGCCATGGTCAGCGAGCGAGGTGGGGCGACATCTCATGCGGCGATCTTGGCCCGCGCCTTCGGCTTGCCCTACGTTGTCGGTGTCAGGCAGCTCTCGGGCAAAATTCGCCCTGACGCGACCCTTATCGTCGACGGAACACGAGGGGATGTCATCGTCGATCCCGATGAAGACTGCCTACGCACCTACCGGTTGCGGGTCGAGGTTGAGCGCGCCCGCGCGGAGCAACTCGGCTCGACAAGTAGCCTGCCGTCCGTCACCACCGATGGCATCATCATCCATCTTGCCGCCAACGTCGAATCCTTGGATGGGTTGTCACCCGCGATCGCGGCCGGCGCCGAATCCATCGGGCTTTTTCGCACTGAATTCCTCTATCTTGAACGCCCCGACCTCCCGAGCGAGGAGGAGCAATACCAAGATGCTCTGTCTGTTCTCAGCGCCGTCAAGGGGCGCATGGTGACGTTTCGCACGCTCGACCTTGGTAGCGACAAGCTGCCACTCTCGGTGAAGATCCCTACCGGGCCGAACCCTGCACTCGGAATCCGGTCAATCCGCTTTTCCTTGCAGCGGCCCGACATTCTCAGGGCTCAGCTACGCGCTCTCTATCGGGCCGCTGCGATGGCTCCATTGCGGATTATGTTTCCGTTGGTCTCTGGCATCACCGAGCTCAAGCAGATGAGGGCTTTTTGCGATGAAGTCTGCGCCGAACTCGCAAAGGAAGGGGTGGCGCACGATGCAAAGGTTGCGCTTGGCGTGATGATCGAAACGCCGAGCGCGGCGCTGACGGCAGATCACCTGTCGCGACGATGCAATTTCCTCAGCATCGGAACCAACGATCTCATTCAATACGCCTTTGCGGCTGATCGCCAGAACGACGAGGTGTCTCACCTTTATCAACCTTTGCACCCGGCCATCCTTCGCATGCTGAAATCCGCGCTTGATGGTGCGCGGGCGGCGGGAATCACCGTCTCTATTTGCGGAGACATGGCGGGTGATCCATTCCTGACCTGGATGCTCATGGGTCTTGGCCTGCGCGAGCTGTCCATGGATCCGGATCGAATTCCCTTTGTGAAAGCCGTCGTGCGCGGATCTTCCCTCGCCGAAGCGACACAGCTTGCAACTGAGGCACTTGCGCTCGACGACGAAGTTGCAGTCCGCGAGTTGGTCAGCAACAGACTAGGCACCCGATTCGCCGACGAGGCCGACGAGATGAGGCCAGACACACCGTGACCCGTGTGGCGCCCGGGCTAAGCGCCGCCGCCTTCCAGCAGCTGGCCCGCCGGCACAGTGGCCCGGCTGGCACCTATTCACTTCCTTGGATCAGCGGCCGTGGAGGGGCTCGACGACGATTCCTGGGCACGAAAGACCTGTCGCCCACACGACCTTCAGGTGAACCATCAGCCACGGGCTGGTGATTTCTTTCAAGAGACGGCACCACAAGATGCCGGGCTCGATCGGGCCTGCATTCTACGGTCTGCGCACCAGCATGGTGACGCTGCTACTGCTCGCGCTCCTGCGCATCAAGCGGCCAGAAGCGCTCAAGGAGTACTCGCCGCCCGCGCTGGGCCGTGTGCTGGGTCTGGACCGGCCTGAAAGATTCAACCTTTGTTCCAAAGGAGTAGAAGGTGGAACATGTTCGGAAGAGAGAAAAAGTGGATACTGTTCTTAATAACCGACAGGAAGCGGCGCCGCCAAATTGACGCCAGCCTGGAGGTCGCGAAGTACGGACGCCGCGTTGTTACCAGCGCAAAAGGAGCCGTTGAGGCGCTGGGCGATATCACGCGAACCTGGGACATGATCCTCGTTGATGGGTTGGAACGGCCGCTCATCGAATGTCTGCGCACGATGCGTGCCAGGCCGATCATCGTCTCGTTCGTCGCTAAACATCACACCGGCTTGATTATCCGTAAAGTCACGGACATCCCGGACCTCGAAAGCGTGATCCGATTCCATCTCGGACGCCAATCGGACGAGACTCCGATGCGCACCGGCTGACGCGCACGCCGCACGAACGTACATCACCTACCATGACCTTGGGGCTGGGGTTAATCGAGGTTGTGGGTGGCCTCAAGGGCAAGTCGCCGAAGCCGTGCAGACCATCCTGAGCACCTGTTCGCCGCAATAATGCCGATCGTGACCGGGCGCACCGCAAACGGCTGCCAGGATTGGTCGGCCATCCAAGGACGAGGAGTTGGTCGACGACTTAAACCTGATGCTGGGCTGGCCCAGATCGCCAAAACCCCATCGCGATCACCATCCGCACCGTCGGTGGCAGAGGCAGCCATATGCTCCCTTCCCCCTACCATCGCTGAGCCATTACCTTCACCTTCCGGCTTGTAGCATCATCACGTGATGGCTGCCATCTTCTTCAGTCTCCTCGGCGCCCTTTGGTCGGCATTTGACTACTTGGTCGCGCTGCAACGTCACCACGAGATGGCTGCGGCTGCGCCAGCAGAGTGGAGGCCGTGGTGCTACCGGGAAGCACTTGCCCGTCTGGGTAAGGGAGATGCTCAACCGGGCGCGCGGGACACGGCTACGCCGTAGCCACGGCCCGCCCACGAGGCGCGGGAATTCAAGCACGCTTGCCGGAAGCACGCGCGCTGCCCTGCCCTCACGAGGACCAATCCTGGCGACCGTTTGAGAAGCGACCGATTACCGACGGCATATTTCGGCGGACACCCCTGACCAGAACCCCACCGTGCTCTCCATCCTCCGAGGCTTCCGTGCTGCTGGCGTTGAAGCCGTGGAGCCTTCCGGCACCTACGGCGATGTGCTTCGCCACCAGCTCGAAAAGGATGCATTCCCCGTGCTCATGGTCAGCGGCAAGTGAATGCCGCGGCGGAAAGATTTGTCGGTACCGCAAGGCGCGAGATGCTTGACCACGTTCTTCTGCTTGGCGACCGGCACTTGGACTCGCTCGTTCGCCAGTACAAGGATTACTTCAACTCGGCACGACCCCATCAAGGGATCGAGCAGAGTGTTCCGTCAGGCATTCAACATCACAACCCGGCCAAGCCGATCAGCATCACACCGGTGCTTGGCAGCCTCCATGCTAACTACCGGAGAGCCGCCTAATCAATGGATGGCTCATGAACAGGGCGGCCATGGCTGGATCATGCATGAAGGTCGGTAGTCACGGTCAGACCGATCATCAATCGTCGTCACCGTCGGAAAAATGGCGGCGCGGATGACGACCTGGCGAAGGACAGGCCTTGACCAGCGTCGATCTCGTGTTGCTTGGCCCAGAGGTACAGGGACGACTCGGATAGTCCAAGATCCTTGGCCACCGCCGCTACGCCCTTTCCCGTGTCCTTCGCCAGCTTGACGGCCTCAGCCTTGAACTCTCGGCTGAACGTCCTTCGTTTCGTTGCTGACTTGGGCTCCTGGGTGAACTTGCTTCGCTTCTTTGCCATGTGGACTCCTATGCGCATGAACGCATGTCAGGTGTCCACCAAATCGGATCAGCTCCAGAGAGTGTCTCGATCACATGATCGTCCTCGGTGAGCAGCATCTCCGTCGAATCCTGACCGCGTATTTCTCCTACTACCATAAATCGCGAACTCATCTCTCCCTCGGCAAAGACGCCCCTGAGCCGAGAGCCATCCACCCTCCCAGCATGGGCAACATCGTCGAAATCCCGGAAGTCGGTGGTCTGCACCACCGCTACGAGCGCCGCGCTGCCTGAGCAGTGTCGCTGTTTGCTAGAGGCGCCCGTGGTCGAGATCCGTGCATGGGTCTCACCGAACGTCGTGATCCGCAGACCGAGGCCTGTCCGAACTGCACGAGCACATCGATAGACGCCTACCACTCGCGCGCGACCGACATCCGGCCACGTCATTGGCCGCGGATGGAGTTTTGGCGATGGACAACTGGCGCGGGTGGCGAGGACGTAGCGGCCACAGCGCTATCCCGTTATGATGATGGAGACAGACGTCCTTCCACTGTGCGTTCTATCCACTGTGCGTTCTACCCCTCAATGAGGCTTTTCAGCCCCAACTTCTGCGACGGGCGGAGCAGCTTACGCAGGGCCTTGGCTTCTATTTGGCGGATGCGCTCACGTGTGACATCAAAGCCCTGCCCAACCTCTTCCAAGGTGCGCTCCGACTTCTCGCCAATGCCGAAGCGCATGCGCAGCACCTTCTCCTCGCGCCCTGTGAGCGTGGCCAGCACCTTGCGCGTCTGATCCGCCAGGTTCATCGTGATCATAGCGTCGTCCGCCGAGACAACACCCTTGTCCTCGATGAAGTCGCCGAGGTGCGCGTCGCCTTCAACGCCTACCGGCATCTCCAGCGAGAGGGGCTCCTTAACCATGTTGAGAACACGCTGGACCTTCTCGATCGACAGCTCCATCTTCCCAGCGATCTCCTCGTGCGTGGCCTCGCGTCCAAGCTTCTTGGCCAGATGGCTGAGGGTCCACCTGAGCTTGTTGGTCACCTCGACCATATGGACTGGGATTCGGATGGTGCGGGACTGGTCAGCGATGGCCCGCGTGATAGCTTGCCGAATCCACCACATTGCGTACGTCGAGAACTTGTAGCCGCGCTTGTACTCGAACTTGTCCACCGCCTTCATCAGACCGATGTTGCCCTCTTGGATCAGGTCCAGGAACTGCAGGTTACGGTTGGTGTACTTCTTAGCGATGGAAACCACGAACCTCAGGTTGGCCTTGATCATCTCGGCCTTGGCCTGCTCCACTTGGCGCTCGCCCTCCTGGATCTCATGCACTGTTCCACGCAGGATCTGCTCGGTCATAGTGGCCTCCTCCTCCACCTTCTTGACCTTCCTTCTTGCGCTTTCGATAACCGCCACCAACTCCGTGATCTCGTCGGGGTGTAGGCCCAACGTCTTGGCCATCGCACACCCGCGCTGGGGCGAGGAACGAATCTCGCGCAGAGCCTTGCGGAGATCGTTCTGGGGCATGCGGGCGCGCTGCTCACAGGTGACGATCTCCCGGTGGGCAGCTTCGATGCGCGATACAAGGTCCTTCAGCCGGGCGACGATGCGATCGATCTGCTTCTTGTTGAGACGCACGCTCAGCAGAGCATCGATCATTGCCTGCTTGATCCTTGCGACATGGTTGCTGGCCTTCGTGCGCGCAGCACCGGTCGCAGTTTTCTTCTCCCTGACCTTCTGCATGTTCTGATGCAGTCGGCGCACATCCTCGATCACACTGCACACCCGCTCGACGTGCCAGTTCTCGTCGAACTCGGCATCATCCTCGTCCGCGTCTTTGACCACATCCTTGACCCGAATCTTCTGTTCCCGCAGCTGGCTACCCAGACCCAGGATCTCCTCGATAGCAAAGGCAGACATGAGCACTGCCTGCAACACGCGGCGCTCACCGTCTTCGATGCGCTTAGCCATCTCCACCTCCCCTTCGCGGGTCAGGAGTGAAACCGCACCCACCTTGCGCATGTATGTACGTACCGGATCGTTGGTGCTGGCGTCGTTGTCGCCCTCCTCCTCCTCGGGTGCCTGCGCGGGCGCCCGCTCGGCCTCTTCCTCGATGGCGGCATCGTTCGGAGGCGGCCCATCAGGTATCCCTACGTGGAACGCGGAGTCCTTGATTCCGGTGCCCTTGCCACCTCGGGACATGATCCTGCCGAGGTCTTTGAGTTCGGCGTTCTCCTGGTTGTCATCGGCCAACTGCTCGTCGCCATCTTCGATCATGTCTTTGGGACCTCTCACGTGCCTCCCCGTCGCCTTCGCGCCGGTGCCGAATACCTGCTCCCTTATGCGGTGTTCGTAGGCGCGTCTCCGCCGAGCATGAACCCACCGAGGCTGGATGGTCAACCTGCCTGTACGACGGCTTGCGTGCAAAAGCCCTCGACGCTTTCCGCACCCCGCGTCTCACTGCCCGCACGAAACCCAGATGTCTGCGATTCGCCTATGTCGTGCCTGCCACCACGTTACCTCCACGTTGCCTGTAACGTGGAGTCCGAAGCGCCTTCGCGTTCCTAGCGGGGTTCATTTCGATGGGATCGCCGATCCCCAGCGTCGGCGGCGAGGCCATGCGAGCGCTGGCTGGCCAGATGGAAGGTGGCAGAGGACGCGATCGCTGGCTCTGGACCGTCGCGAGCGAGTTTCATGGCAGGATGGGCCTGCGTTTCCCGGCGATCGCCTCCACGCCGGGGTCGGGTCCATCAGAATGGCGGGATGGGGGCGCCAAATCGAGGTAGTCGGCGAGGCGGAAGCGCCGCTCGGGGCCGGAAAGGCAGGCGAATCGGCCTGGCCTGGAAGATGCTGTGCTTCCCGGCTGAGTCTTGGCACGTGAACTGTATCTTCGCCGGGTTCCCAAGATTATCCTTCCCCAATAGCCCAAAGGAGCCGAGCCATGTTCCAACACCCATCCCACTCATCCCAACCTTCCCACCAATCCCGACAACAGGCCATCTCCGACAAGGAACAAACCACTTTCCTCGGGCCCGTGATCCATGTCTCCCACAAGGACATCGCCAAGCGGGCATTCGCCATATTTCTGGCGCGCGGATCCACTCATGGATCGGACGTGCAGGATTGGCTATCCGCGAACAAGGAATTGATCGCCGAAAGGCAATCGAGCTGACCTGTCTGTCGGAGATACCCGTGACCGGCCGGCCGGTCGCCGTGCCGTTTCGTCTATTTCGTCGAAGAGGATGAGGGCCGGAGCGAATTTCTGAGCGCGCTCGAAGACGGCCCGGAGGGCGGCCTCGGTCTCGCCGACCCATTTGGAGAGGAGAGCGGGGCCATTGACAATCTCGGTATGCGCACCGCACTCGTCGGCAGCCGGGTTGTCTGAAGTGTCCGGACCAGAGCTACAGCAGCTTTCGAGCCACTGATCGGATGCAAGCAAGTTCAGGTAATTGCATCGCAGACAACACCGAGGAATAGCCGGCTCAATCAAGATGACCTACTCTCTCCTTCAGTTCGACGGGTGACCGCGGCCATCTTGGGTCGACGCCACGCCAGGGCCGGCCAGCCTCTGCATGCGTTTCGCTGCCGCCGCTTGAACATCGTCGAGATCCCGGAAGTCGGTGGTCTGCACCACCGCTACGAGCGCCGCGCTGCCTGAGCAGTGTCGTCTCGCCGTCGAGCTTCTCCGAAGCCACGCATGGACCAGGCGGCAACAGGGCCAGAATCTCGCCCGGCGGCAAGCTGCGATAGGCACCGGCGACCTCACGCTTGTACGCCTGCAAGCGCCCAAGCAGGGCAGTGTCCGCGACCGACCCGGCGGGCGCGATGCGACCCGTCCCCAGCGGCTGCCAACGCGCGGGCTCCACGAGTGGGCTCATGGCCTCGCCTCCGGCTTGCGCAGCTCGAATGGCGCCCGTGGTCGAGATCCGTCCACGGGTCTCACCGAAAGTTGTGATCCGCAGACCGAGGCCTGTGACTCTGTCAGAAGGCCGGGCTTGTGAAGCTGACGTCGGCTTGTTGCGAATTTAGGGCCATCGTGAACGCGAAGATCGGACCGTCGTGAACGGGCGGATCGGCCATCGTGAACGCGAAGATCAGACCATCGTGAACGGCCAGATCGGTCATCGTGAACGCGAAGATCGGACTATCGTGAACGGCTAGATCGGTCATCGTGAACGCGAAGATCGGCCTTCGTGAACGCGCGGATCGGTCATCGTGAACGCGAAGATTGGCCTTCGTGAACGCCGGTGACGGCGTGAAGGAACCAGGGGAAAAGGGGTCGCGGCGGACGGGCACGGTCGGACCGAAGTGAAGCTGGATGTTTTTGCAGGCCACCTGGTCTCCGTGAGGAGAGCCAATGGCCACGGAAAGACTGTCTATGCGAAAAACACGAGAGATCCTGCGGTACAAATGGGTGCTGGGGCTGGGGTACCGGGACATATCGAGCAGCGTTGATGTGAGTCTGGGCGGGGTGTGGTTGGTGGTGGATCGGGCGAAGAAGGCCGGGCTGGACTGGCCAGCGGTGGAGGGGCTCGACGACGACGCTCTGGAGGCCCGGGTGCATACGCGCGACTTGGAGGCTGGGGTGACGCGGCCGATTCCAGACTGCGCGCGGATCGATTTGGAACGGCGCCGGGTAGGTGTGACGCTGGAGCTGCTGCACCTGGAATACGTGGAGCAGAATCCCGAGGGGTACGGGTACTCGCAGTTCTGCGAGTACTACCGACGGTGGCTCGCCCGGCACCGGCTGTCGATGCGGCAGGTGTCGTGGTGTCCAGTAATCTGTCGCCAAGATTCTCTGGGTAGAGGGTTCTTCGTGCAGAAAACCCCAAGCGGGAGCGCGGCGCCGATAGACGAACCCGCCCTTTTGGGCATACGATCCTCGCATGAAAAGTCTTCAAGCCTTCGCCGCGGTGATCTTGTTGTCGCTCGCGTGTACGGGATCAGCGCTGGCGCAGGGCAAGGCTGACACGGCCCGCGCCCATTATAAGGAAGGCAAGGCGCACTACCAGCTCGGCGAATACCGCGATGCGCTTACGGAATTCAAAGCCGCGTATCATGTGGTCCAGGATCCGGCCTTTCTCTTCAACGTCGCCCAGTGCCATCGACAGCTACATGAAAATGAAGAGGCCTTGCGCGTTTACAACGCCTACCTACGGGATGCGCCCGCGGCCACCAATCGCGCAGAGGTCGAGAAGTTCATCCGCGAGCTAACCATTGCGGTCGAGAAGGAACGGGAACGGGAGAAATCAGCGGCTATCGCACCTGCGGCGCCGCTTGAAAACCCCGCGTCTCCGCCCGCCGTGGTGGTCGTGCCGCCGCCAGCGCCGTTGCCACCACCCGTGCCGGTTGCGACGCCGGTTCAACCCGTCGCCAGCGAAGCCGAACTTGAGGTCGTGGCGAACCTTCCTCAGTCGACCATCCTCATCAACCACAATCAGGTCGGCAAGAAAGAGGTCAAGCTGCACCTGCCCCCTGGACTCTATTCCGTGGGTGTTGAGGCCGAGGGTTTTCAAAGCGCGGAGGGCGCCATCGCGCTCTTGGCCGGGGATCGGACCTCGGTCAGCGCCAACTTGTTGCCGGTGAAGTCGCACGGCTGGCGCAGCTTCGGCACGGTCTGGCTGATCACCGGGGTTCTCAGCGAAGGGGTGGGAATCTTCGGCCATGTCAAGGCCAACGAGGAGTTCCAAGGCAGCGATGATTTCAACAAGGCCTCGAAGGCCGAAAAGATCGGCCAAGGCGCAGCCGTTGGCTCGGCCATCTTGGCATTTACTTGCTACACCATCGACTGGCTGGCCAACCGCGGACACGTCGATCCCGAGTCGCGAGCCTTGCTGGCGCCGACGCGAAGGGGAGCGCCATGATCCGCTGCGGGCTGCTGGCACTGACCCCGTTGCTTGCTGTGGCATGCGCCAAGGGCGTCCCCGTTCCCGATCCGAGTGCGACGGTTTCCATTCCGCGCGGCACCTATACCATCGGCGCGGCGACTTTCGCTGACTCCTGCCCTAGCAATTCATCCGGTACGCCAAGCTCTCCGGCGTGCGACGCCACCGCGGGGGCTCGGCCGGTGACGCTCAGCTCAGACTTTCACATCGACGCGCAAGAAGTTTCCATTCGTCAATACGCCGCGTGCGCGGCCCTGGGCCGCTGCTGCGATGAAAACAACACCCAGGATTGGGCAAACCAGGGGGATCAGCCAGCGCGCGTGAGCATCGACCATGCCCGCCAGTACTGCGCGTGGATCGCCGAGCGCCTGCGCGCGGACGGCGGAAGCGTCTACGTTCGACTGCCCACTGAATCCGAGTGGGAAGTTGCCGCGCGTCTGGGCAAGGACGGCAAGTTGCACGTGTACCCGTGGGGAGATGCCCAGCGGCTAGCGTGCACGGATGTTCCAGCCAGTGAATGCACCGGCCCAAATTCGCAAGCCGCCGCAGTGGGCACCAATCCGATTGACGTGACTCCGTTGGGCGTGCACGACATGGCGGGCAGCAGCGCCGAATGGGCCGAAGACGACTTCACGCCCTTCGTGGGATGTTTGGGCGCCACGCCGCTCTACGAGATTTGTAACAGCGACAGTACCTGCTTCGCGAATCTGTGCGGCGCGCTTGGTTGTCAGGGCACCTGCCAACCCGGCAACAATCAGTCCTGCGCGATCTCGAGCCAAGCCCCAGACGGTCAGTTTTGCGCGATACCTCCAAACCCCTTGGTGGATCCACTTCTCGTCACTGAGCTCCACGCAGCGATCACGCTAGGAAACAACGACTGTGGCGGCAATTTCGCTCCGTCCCAGTCCACGCCGCTTGTCAAAGGGGGAGGGACCGACGCTCCCCGCTGCATGCAGAACCCCGCCCGTCGCGCCGTCGGCCAAAATGGCAGCACGAGCGAGGCCTTCCGCTGCATAACCAGCAGCGAGCCCGCACCGACGCCGACCCTGAGCATTGCCACCAACTTGTATGGGCAGTACCTGCCGAACTGCGGTGTCGTCACGGTGTCGCCGAAGGCAACACTAGGCAAGGGTTGGGGCAGCACCGTGGAAGTCGGCTTGTTTCTGACTTCGGGTTACGCCCCTGGCGTCTACAACGCGACAACTTCGTCATACCAAATCGATCTCTCGACCATCGCCAATTGCTCGTCGAATGGAGGTGGCAATATTCAGCTCACATTCACCGGACTGCAGGTTGACAGCTACAGCCTAGTCATCAAGTACACAACCAGCCCATCTTTTCCGTCAGGTTGCACGCAGGTAACCGCGACAGGCAGCATTGATTTGACCAACCAACAACAGACGTGCGGCAATAGCAGCAGCTTGAACTTCCAATTTGCCTGCCAGTAGAGCCCGGGCTCCAGTGTGGTCGGCTTGGCCACGTTCTTGTGGTCCTTGCAGACCATGCCGAAGACTTGCAGGTCCAGACCAGAGTCGCCAAAACAAGGACGCGCGTGGCCAAGCGAATTCAGCTACGGGAAGTAGGCGATGAAGAACAGTCTCCTGAACGGGGTGGATAGGCATCCGAACAAGCGCCATTTTGCCTTCACCGAATCGCATCTGCAAAATGTCC
>OBLT010001887.1_pt1 | contig 13221 bp, 11 predicted proteins | sample 1518721 | NCBI WGS metagenome assembly OBLT01 (sample SAMEA3539307, study PRJEB22396) | soil metagenome | biome: tundra; feature: field; material: soil | place: USA | collected 2010-05 | depth 0.15 m | reverse complement strand
AAAGAGCACGAGAGGGAAATTGTCAAGAAATCGCTCCGGCCGACGGGGAATTAAGTGCTCATTTTCAAAAGTGGAATCGAAGGAAAAATCTGCTCGACCTGTCATCAATGGAAGCCGCTCGATGATTTCTCGTGCGACAGGATTCGTGGGCCGAAGCAAGGATTTCGTCATCGTCGCAAGAAATGCCACAAGATATTTTGCCCGCCTCGCCCGCGCCCAAACAGCGGAGCGCAAGGATGATGCTGTCGAAATATTAGTCAAAATGGGGAGAAGAACGTGGAAGCTAATCCAGTAAGAATCATTCAATATTTTGATGGTACGAAGCAGAGTGTCATACCTCTCTTCCAGCGTCCCTACACCTGGGAGAAAGAAAAATGGTTGACTCTGTGGGATGACATTATGACCCACTATAGCGCCGATGAAAGCACAACTCAGTTTCTGGGTGCGGTCGTTTCGATCCAAGATAAGACCGTGCCCGTAGGAGTGAACAAACATCTCATCATCGATGGCCAGCAACGATTGACAACGTTGGCGATCATCTTGGCAGTGCTGCGCGATATCGTCGATCCAAAGACGGCGGATCGAATCGATGATTACTTGATTAACCGTCACTATGACGGACCGGACAGATTGAAGCTGCTTCCCACTCAAGGAGACAGGGATGTCTACTCGCTTCTTGTCGTGGATCGCGCATTGAGTACCACCGATGGTCGTGTTAAAGGAGCATATGAGTTTTTCCGACAAAAGCTGACTGCTGATCATGATTTAGAGACCATCGATCCGCTTCGTTTTCTTGAGACCATCGAGCAAAGTCTACAGGTCGTCATGATCAATCTCGGGGATGCAGATGATCCATACCTCATTTTCGAGAGTTTGAATGCAAAGGGCGAGCCGCTCACTCAGGCGGATCTAGTTCGCAACTACGTCCTTATGAAGTTTCGACAGTCTTTAGGGTCAGGCGGCGACCAGGAGAGAATCTACGTTTCGTATTGGAATCCGCTACAGATATCTTTGGGGACCAATCTCACGTATTTCTTGCGCCATTACTGCATGAGAGATGGGACGAACGTTGAGCGGGGTGCTGTCTACACGGCTATCAAAAGGCTGATCTCGGACAAGGCCGACGACTCAGAGATAGAAGCCGAGCTGAAAATCATGACCAGACTCGGAGGATACTATGCACGATTCATAGACCCCTCCAAAGAAGCCGACTTGGAGGTGAAAGCACGACTCTCTGCCTTCGGTGAACTCGACGTAACGACTGGGTACCCTTTACTTTTACGTCTTTTTGACTCGGAGTCGAGAGGTGCAATCACCGAGGCTGACTTCAAGAAGTGCCTATTCTTGATCGAGTCATTTGTTGTGAGGCGGGTTATTTGTGCGATTCCCACCAATTCGCTCGGGAAAATGTTCACTCAATGGAGCAAGGATTATAAAGAGGCCGATGTAGTGCAGTGGCTACATACCAAGCTCTCATCGGGTTCCGGGAACGCTCGATGGCCTGTTGACTCTGCTTTCAAAACAGCGTTCCAGACAGCAGAGCAGTACGGACGAAAGGCGACTAGGCATGTCCTCGCGTCCCTTGAGAGAGCCTTCGAGCACAAGGAACCCGTCGATCTTACCGTAGCCACGATTGAACACGTGATGCCTCAGGAATTGACTTCCGAGTGGCGGGCCGAGTTGGGCACTGCGTCTGAAGAACTACACGCAATACTTCTCCACACGTTTGGCAACCTGACCTTAACCGGATATAACAGCGAGCTTGGCAATCTTTCTTTTGAACAAAAGAAAGCGCAATTGTCAAACAGCCACATCGAGTTGAATCGGTGGATTTGCAAACAGGATCGATGGGACGAGAAGACCATCATAGCTAGAGCTGCGATGTTGTCTGAGGCGGCGTCTAAGCTCTGGGTAGGACCGGAATACAACCAGTGATGTATGGGGATCATCTCGAATGCCAACGAGAAATAGCCTTCTCACATGCATCCATCGTTCCGTATTCTCGGATGCTAAAGCGAGCGATCTGTGTAAATCGAACTTGACCCCACCGCTGGTCTTCGGATCAGCCTTTTTATGGTCTAATGGAGATGTTGGCGGGTTGGCGGAACTGGCAGACGCAGAGGTCTCAAAAACCTCCGAGAGCAATCTCATATCGGTTCGATTCCGATACCCGCCACCATCTAGCGTCTTCCCCAACAATCAATGCAAAAGATTTCCCCAGGTGATCAGCCGGGGCCGAGGCTGACTCTTGTAAAAAAAGGTCGATATTTACACATTTTCTTACACAGTTTCTACAGCTTCGGAGTTATCATCTTTATATGGAGTGAGTTACTGGCAGACGCAGCGGACTCAAAATCCGCCGACCGCAAGGTCATGGGGGTTCGACCCCCCCTCCCGGCACCACTCGATATTATTTAGAATCAACAGTTTATGATTCAAGCAAAAGTGGCGTGTGTACTACGTGTGATGGTCGTTCTACGCTCGCTTTACGCTTACGATTTTTCGCCGCCATTTGACTTCCTGCAAACATTCCAAGAAGGGACGGAAGTATCGTTCTTGCGCTTGCCCTATCTCTGTCGAGGGAACTCTACGTGGCGAAGAATTCAGAAAGTTGCTGGACCTGCGAAATTGGGAAGCGGCCAATAAGCTCATCCGGGACTGGGAAGTGGATGGCATTGTCGTTGTAAAGACGGCGCTGGAAGCCGTGGAAGGCTTTCTCAGCGACCGCGAGGCCATGAGGCTGTCCGACGCCATGATGCGGAAGTATCGCAACGTAGGGACTGAAATTAAGTCGCTCTTTGGCGATAGGCCATTAGGATCGATCACGCCCGATGAAGTTCGGGCCATGCGCAAGCATTGGAAGCTCGCGGCAATTACCGCGCAAAAGAGAATGGAGATGGTGCGGAAATTCTTCACGTTCCGCGTGGATGCGGAATGGATTGAAAAGAGCCCTGCGAAATTGGTGAAAATGCCGCTGGCAAAGTACGATCCGACCCTTCCATTTACGGATCAAGAAATGGAGAAGATCCTTTGGGCGGCCGATTCGATCCGAGAGGCACATCCGAAAATCCCAGCCGAGACACCGAAGAAATTAAAAGCCCTCACCCTGCTCATGCGGTATTCCGGTATCCGTATTTCGGATGCGGTTATGTTCCGGCGGGAAAAATTGACGGACGGTAAGCTATTCCTCCGGCAAGAAAAAACCAAACATCCGGTGTGGGTCCCGCTTCCGAAACACGTCGTCCAGGCGATCGCAGAGTGCGACGAAGGCGATGAATATTTCATCTACCGGAACGTGGGGAAACCGAAAAGTGCGATTACGGAATGGCAGCAGCGATTGAAGCTCGTATACACCATGGCCGGGATTAATGATGGCCACTCCCATCGATTGCGGGATACTTTTTCGGTCGAATTATTGCAAAAAGGAGTGACGCTTGAGACCGTTTCAATGCTCCTGGGGCACACCTCAATCAAAACAACTCAAAAGCACTACGCGCCTTGGGTCAAGACGAGACAGGATGCTCTTGAAGCGGCGGTAAAGGGGACGTGGGGATGATCGTCCATTACATGTCCAGTAAAGACTCGGCGTAGCGATCAATTGTTTCCGTGGGAAGGTCCGGCACGGGCGTCATCGGATTGAACGCAGCAGTAATATAATCATCATTTTCCCGCGCGATCGCTTCTCGTGCTTGTTCATCGGTTACTCGCAATCCCATCCGCTCGGCCGCAAGAACGATTTTTTGACTACAGAACCCATCGTCTCTGACATGGACTTTATTCTATTCCTCTTAAATACTTTTACGTTCGGGTGGATAAGCGACTTCCCCGCCGGTCAGTTTTTGATCGGTCGGTTCGGTCGCAATACTTTCACGTTCGGTACGGACGATTGCGATGAAACGGCGTAAAAGTAATTCACTAAACGGGGAGCGCAAGAGGTTTCGTGCCGCGTCAACAGCCTATGCGCCGATGAGATGCGAAGCAGTAATACTTCACAAGATCCTATTGTTCGATTGCCCCCTGTTTAATGAACTACTCCGGCGCACGGGGAAGTCGTAAGAAGCCGTGCCACTCTTTTACATTGCCCGTTTCAGTTTCCCTTCCAGCGATGCCGCGTAGGATGCGGAAATAAAAAACGCTTTCAACTCGATACCAGTTCAAGCCCTTGCGAGGAAAAACTGTTATCGATGTGAAAGCGTGCAAGGGCTTTCTGCTATTAAGTTACCTTTATGAAAGCACAATGAAGGGAAAGCGCAAGCGGCATCCTGGGGATAAGTCAATCGGGCGGGAAGAAGGCCATTTTATCCTTATAGTGTTGTATCGCTTGTTCGGTGATGGCAATTCGGTTAAGGTCCGTGGGTTCACGAAAGAGCGCCGCAAGCTCACGCTCTTGAATTTGTAGGATGAAGCGTAGCCTTTGAAGCTCGGTGAGATTCATCATGATGCTTGGAAGAGTACCTCATTTTTGGCAAGCGTGGGATCGCCGCGAACCAAGTTGATTACCCCCGGTCGGGCACGAAAAAACCGCCGTCCCAGGAATACACTGGAAGAATTCGGCGGTGCAAAAGACTTCTTTTAGCTTTGTATAAAATCTCGGTCGGTTCGACCTGGGCGTGGCCTCATAAACACGCCTACTAGAGATGCCGTTGGGTGCGACGGATCGTTACAAGGATCGTTTTGCTTTCCAGCGGCGCTTCGATTCCTGAACGAACTCCCGAATCTTTCTGACCCATTTCGCCCGCTTCTCTTTCTTGAGGAGCTTTTCTCGCTCTTTGGCTGCGGTGGTGAAGGCAGAGAGCGGCATCATAGGGGCGGTTTTTCGTTTGGATAAAGTTTGAATCTCAGACGCCAGGTAGACCACTGGTTGATATGGCCGCTGAGAATCCAATTCAATGACCACGTCGTGGAACATTGAAGATTGTCTACACATGCAGTCGAGACTTCTGGGTGCCATATCGAGCTAATCATCCAATAGCCCCGACTCTGCCCATCGTCACCGCGCATCCGAGCGCCGTCCTGGGACTCGTGGGAAACGATCCAAAGGGCATCCGTCGGGTTCACGCCGTAGGCTATGGGTGACGCTGGACCCGGCGTCGGCGGAGATTCGCTCTCAACAGGAGTTTGCCTTCATGAAACTGCCGGAGGAGCTGAAAACCCCAGGCCGCTGGTACCAGCACGAGGGCGATCGCGGATATATCGAATACTATCCCTCGGGGGACGCGGGGGAGTTTCACGCTGAACTTCCTGCGGGGATTGATGCGGCTTCGGTCGTCGTAATTCCTAAGGTTGCGGGCTTTCCTTCGATCTATGACCGGATGAAAAGCCTGCTGATGGATACGGCAGCCGTGCGGGGTGAGGCAAATGTACAGCGGATGATTACCGACATGGACGAGTTGCGGAGCGCCATGCACGCGAGTCGCATCAAGTTCATGATTGCAGGGGAGGCTTTTGGCTCGCTGGCGTCTGGCAAACAGGCGATTGCGGACTATCTGGGGGAGAAACTTCAGGCACTTTCTACGGTCGAGTTGCAGCGGAATAGGGTTACAGGGTTCGAGGCCGCGGCGGTGATGCTGCTCTATTCCCTGTTTCGGAAGCTTGTGACGGCTACGCCTACTGCGCCGGCGAACCTGATTCCCAAAATGTTCGATTCTTCCGGGGTGAGTTCTCTCCCGGAAATGACGGCCCGGTTCATCCACGATTGTTATGAGGCTGGTATGGGAGACGCTGCGAATCAGGCAATTGACGATATCCGCATTGGAGGCGATGCGACACTGGCGGCGTCGCGCTCGATGCTGCCGGGGGATCTGGATCCAGGCGTCTATTTGGATAGCTACTATGCGGGCCTGCAGCAAGCAGCGCTTCGATTTCTGGCAGTTCGCTGGGGCTGGCAGAGTGTGCTGGTGTGTGTCGGACTTAGCGATGAGGACAGGCAACGCGCGGAGAAGCGCGTTAACTCAGTCGAGGAGAAGCTGGTTCGCTGCGAAACGGCCCTTATGTATGCGGTGAAGGATCTCGACGGTTCGAAATACCGGGAGCAGCAACAGGCGATCCGCGATGCGAGGGCGGCTGGCGATGAAAAAAAGGCAGCAGCGGTACTGGCGAATGTCTTCGACTCACAGATCTTCTACCCGGAGGCTCTGAAGGACGGGATGAGCAAGGGAGCTTGATTGGCAGCTTTATCCCGTCGCCTGGGAGAGCGAAAAGCAGAAGTCAGACTAGGCCCATGGCGTGCCAGCACCAAGCTAGGCTGTCAACAGCGATCTGCCGGTACTCCACTTTGCGCTGGTAGCTCAGTCTCACCAGACTAGTGGCATGGCTGGATTTCGAAGATCAGATGGTCTGCACCTCAACGGTCCATTGGAATGCAGTGCCGACCCCGGGCTGGTTTCTGCTGGTGCCGCGTTCGCATCGCAGGTTCCCTCGAGCTTAAGCGCTGACTTGTACTGGAAACCATGGGGCGTGGTCTAACGGTTGAAAGAGACTGCAATTTGACGGGGTGTATCGCCTCCCGGACTGTCGGGGAGGACTTATATAGATATTGCCGGCGACCTGAAGCTCGAAGGATGCCAGCCGGGGTTCCAGCTTCCAGCCGGAGGTCGCATCGGGAGTAAGCTGATCATGCCCTGCCGCTACGACTCTGATGTGCTCTGTCCAGGATTAGTGATCGGAGGTGGAATTGCTCTTGGCCAATCACACGATTGCCCTTTCTAAGCGTCGTCAATTCGAGGGTTGATCGCTGTTCTGAATCAATATCCTGGCCAACGGCGATTGGGCACCGTTGGCCAGGAGGCGGAATCTTATGCTTCCTGCTGGATAGTCAAGGATGCCTTGGAGGAGAGAGAATTCCTTCGAAGCAAGTGTTGGCCGATGACAGCCGTGGACTCGAATCACTATTACTACGTCCACACCAGAAGGGCGCACCTGCCGCGCAGACTTCCGCGGTCTGTGGTGCAGGTATCGCCCACCAAGTCTCGATGTGGAGTTCGGGGATGCAGCAAGAATGTTTTCCGTCATAAGTCGGGATCTCGGTTGACCTCAACAGCTCCAAGGCACGATTCAAGAGGATTGAGTTTGCCTGAAGGTGATCTGCATTCATTCAGCCACACTGCTTGCCGGGTCGGCGTTTAGGGGCCCTCAATCAGCACTGCGCCGGCCGTTCTGTCGGCTCAGTTCATGCAAAGGGAATATATCGTCAAGTGAGGGATCGTTGACGGGCTGCATGATTGATATAACGTGCTTTGTAGGTAAGTGGATAGAGGGCTCGGACCAGATCCACGAAATCCCGACAGAACTGTGCACGATTTCATATCCGGCGAGAAGTGGTGGATGTCGAACAACGAATACTCGGCGCGGGCAGCGGTGCTGGAAGATTGAGTCGGATTGAATTTGACAATCGAGTTTGAAGAGTAATCTCCACACCCCAAATCCGGAACGTCCAAGGAATTGGGATGGGGCAAAGCCTCGGAAGCCTAAACGGCCAACGGCACCACCCTACGGCTCAAATTGAACGGTGACGTGCAACTCATAACCATCGCGCACTAGCTGGTCAACATTTCGGACCACTTCCTGATTCATCATGACGTTCTTGAACAGGATGGGAGCGACGTTCGTCCCCATCAGTTCGCCAGGACGGGTAGGTTTTCCGAAGGTGCAGTTCTCGAAGATAAAGTTCGTCAACGGGGCCTTTCCGCCGTCGATGTAGACATGTCCCCCGCCATTCTCAAACGTTGAGTTGATGAATTTGAAATCGTCGAGAAAAATGTCGTCGCTTGAGCGCGCTCCCGCCGTGTATCCCTTGCCCACAAAGTATGCGGGCGTAAGTTGAATCCAGATTGCGAATTTATTCTGGTTGGAGACGAAATGTACGTCGTCGAAGCGCAGGTGCCGGATATTCGGGGCGCCGCCATATCCGATGGCCAGCGCAGATGTATAGCTGTAGTTCACGAAGCCTTTCACCACGACGTCTTCAACGGTGGCGCGCGGGCCGCCATAGAATGCAAACGTATCATCCATGGTCATGGCGAAGCTATCCTGCACCAGGATGTGCCTGCTGTTGCCGGTTAAGTCAAAGGCATCATCGTGGTATTGCTGTTTGCGGTTTACGATCTTGATGTTTTTTGCCGAGAAGTTTTCGCTGTCGGAGACGGTCACGGTCCAATACGCAGACCGCAGCAGAAGCAGCCCTTCAAAGTTTATGTTCCGGCATTTATTGACGATATAGCCCTTGATTCCAGTTCTGTGCGGATCATTGACCAGCCCTTCCTCACTTCTTGCCTGGCCGTCTCCCGTATCCGGTTGGAAATCGTGCCATAGCCAGGGATAGCCCTGCATATCGATAGCACCTCGTCCAGCCAGGCCGGCATTCTCAACGTTGTTGAAGACAACCAAAGCGAGGAGCGGCCGCTCTCCTGCCTGCATCGGCGGCGAAGTGTAGTCCGCACTCTTGCGCGACCCTTGAAGGAGGGCGCCTGCGTCGACATAAAGTGTCACATTGCTCTTCATCAGCAATGTGCCCGTAAGGTAAACACCCGGCGGAAAGAAGAGGACGCCGCCGCCCGACAGGGCTGAGACATCGCTGATGGCCTGGTTGATCTTTGCGGTCTCGAGTGTTTTGCCGGTGCTGTCCACCTTGTAGTCCAGGATGTTGACCACATTGGGGTCGCCAAGCTTCGGCGCTCTCTTCTCCAGCGGATCCGCGAAGAGCAGCAGTCCGGGGCTCTGGAATGTCGGTTCTTCGTTGAAGAAGAGCACCAGGTAGCGCGGTTGATCGAGGTCGAAGCTCACCGTGTTTCCACTAATTTGAGGGTGAATACCGTAGGCGAGCGGCCGTATGGAGCAGGTAATCACGTTGCGATCGTTGACCACTGAGGTGATGGTAACGTGAACCACTCCGGTCATGGCGAAGCTGCCGTAGTCCATCCACTGGAACTGGTTAAACGTCGGAAAGCGATGAACAAACACAGGCTGGCCATTGACCATTACCTTATAGGCCAGGCTTGCGGCAGCGCCGGGATATGCGGGAGTTGGCACGACCGAACCGAAGGCCGCAGTTGACAGCAAGGTCACGCATGCGAACAAGCCGCGAAGCCATCTGGATATCATATGTTCATTTCCCTCCGCTTCGAGCGTTTTGCGGTCTCAGCTCTCCTTCAGGACCTTGAATTCCTGCGCTTCCCGCCTCAATAAACGGCGAGCGATACTCGCAGGACATCGGGCTCCGAACCGAAGTCCAAACCCCAGTCGGTTTGATCGCCATTGAGAATGCGTTGCGATTGAAACACGCCGTTCTCATCCACGCCTTCTTCTACGCGCAGGAATTGCCGATGCTGCCACTTGCCCTCGATGAGGGCCGAAGGCGTCTGGCTCGTCCCGAAGACAATCTGCTGCGACTTCTGTTGCTGCGCGGTGCCGGCTGGACGGAAATCCACTCGGCAATAGTATCCAGTAACGAGAAACTGATTGTCGTTCAGTTGAGCCACCAGCGCACGTCCAATCGGCTCGCCATTTCCTTTGGCGGCGCCTCCCCGCCCGCCTCCGTAAGAAACGACCACATCCCAGATTCCGAAGTGAAGTGTCTGTGTGGGTTGGTCTTCCACTTCCGCCACAGCTTGCAGCTTTCCTTCAAAGTTCAGGCGGGCAATTTCGCGAATCATCGGACCGAGGAGCTTGTAGTTCTGTGCCGTGGGGTCAAGGAAGGCGTTCGGTTTATCCGGCACCAACCTCTCCGGATGATTGGTGCGCGTATAGTCAAGTCCGAATGGCGAATAGCCGATCGCCTGCAATCCCAATGCTGCAAATAAAAAACGCGCTGCGTGCGGCGTCCCGGCAGTCTCCGGAATGAACAAGGCATTATCCGGCCGGCGATATAGATCCATGACCTTCAGATAGGATGGCGTGTCCAAAAGGTAGATATCCGGTGCGAGAACGTCGATCGCCGGCGCCTCTGCCTTCCAGATGGCAAGTACATTGTCAGTCGGGCCGCCGCTCTCATAACTGCCCGGCGCGCCCTTGAACGGATCGCGAAGCGCCGCGTTGACGTACAGAGGAAGCGGATAGACGGCCTTACCTGCTGCGGCAACCTGTCCCACGTAGCGGGCGATGGCCCAGGCATGGAAGCAGACGTCGGCCTCTGGCCCGAATGCCTCGCTCCAGTTCGCGCCACTGGAGGCGGTCTTGTTCATTGCTTTCAGCACATCATCCGGAACCGGCGCCGCAAAGAGCTTTTCTGCTTCAGGAGAAAAATCGCGCAGCGTTCCCCAGGTGCCCGTCTCGTTCTCTACCTGCACCATCAACACCGTTCGTTGAGGATCTGCCGCTTTGAGATGCCGCATAAAGGCCGTAAACGCACGGACGTCGGCGTCGAGAGATGCCCGGGCAAATGGGGAGGGCGAGTCAACCAGTTGCCCACTCCGATTGATCACATGGGAATAGATGTCGGGCTTGAGCTTCATCCATTCCGGCATGTAATGCTGGCTACCATTCTTCCAGGTAGCGAACCAGAGCAAGACCAGATGAACATGATGCTCGCGTGCTTGGGAGAGAATCGTGTCCACCGCGGTGTAGTCGAATTGTCCTTGTTTCGGCTCAAACTGCTCCCAGTAGATCGGTATTTCGAGCGTGTTGGCGTGCAGATACTCAATGGCCGGCCACACTTTGGGGAGTGTGGCCGGCCAGTCGCTGGAGTTATTGGCCTGAGCGCCCAGCATCAGAAACGGAGCGCCATCCACAATCAATGCATGGCGGCCGTTGCTCTCTACGATGCGCGGAATCGGATGCTCTTCGACCTGCGCACGTACGGCGAACTCGGAGGCCAAGGCCGCAATCAGCGCTGCCGCGACAAACGATTTGATCCTCATTCAAACCTCATTTCTTTCGCTTTCCGCACGAGGGCAGTGCCGGTAGCTCCAAACTCGGCCGATTGGCCAGGCGTTTCTACCGAAGGTCTCCGAAGTGCACATCCTCTGGAGCTGAAGGCTCATCGAGAAACTGAATCGTTGTTGCCGGACCAAGTTCTGCCGGCGGAGTCCACGATGCGAGCGCCCACACCACCTCCTTACTGGGCTTCAATTCCAAGGCCTGCAGCGTCCGAAAGCGGCTCTCGACAGTTGTGCTCCATTCGTTCACCCAGTTATTCACGACGGTGTTGCCATTAGGCAGACGCCAGGCTTGCTGCAGGCTGGCGAACTGATAGCCGGGCACATCCGACGGACTGAATGTCCACACCGTGTCTCCCCTGCGCGTCACCTCCCGCACACCGATGCGGTCGGTGATCAGGACATTCCCATTCGCCAGCGGGGTTACGCCCCAGGGCGCAGTGGCCGGGAACGACCACAGTTCATGGCCGTCGGAGTCGTATTCCACGACCTTGTTGAGATCCATATGCGCGACCATCAACGTTCCGTTCGCGGTCAACCGGGCATGCCGGAATTGCCCATGAACGCTGATCGGATGTTTGACCGGAAGATCAAGTTCCTTCTCCGTTGCGCCTGTGACGATGTTCATTACACGGAGCAGCGCGGGGTCCCCATTCATTATGAACAACACCCGGTCGTTCCCGATTGGAACGGCAGTGTGAATCTCGCGGGCGGCGGGAGCATCGTAGTTCCAAACCACCTTTTTCTGCGGCGTAATCTCCGTGACTCCGAACTGGTGCGTAAAAAGGATGTTGCCGTTGGAAAGCATCACAGCGTCGCTGATCTCGCCTTCACCGGCTGGGTCGTCGTAGCTCCAGACGATCTTTCCTTTCCGAACGATGACTATCCTCCGGTTATGAGACTCGCCTGCAAACATGAAGTCGTGCTGAGCCAGTCCAGCGCCCGGAAGCTGTACCGGGGCGCGAGACGCAGTTTGAGTGTTGCCGGGCGCCTGGGCACCAATACTGAAAGTCAATCCGAAAACTGAGATTACAACAGCCAATCTAAGCATCGCCAACTCCTGAAAAAGGACATCGATCGCGAAATCACGCTGATCTCAGCCAGCGCAAGCCCGGACAACAGAGCAGCAACGGTTTCTCGCTTCGCTTGAGAACATACTCTCCACCGGAATCCAACGACATACATTCGAATGGTCATCCGTCAAGAATGAGACTCCTTTTTCTGTACCTCCCCCAGAACCGCCGGTCGCGAGGCGAGATGAACCGGAAATCAGCGTCATCCCAGGTCATCCCTCTTCTGGGCCTGAAAGCCTCTGCGGAATCAAGGTGGATAAGCCATCCGTCTGTTTCACTTGCGCGGATACAATCTGGACCACGGCTAGTTTCAATCCGGGGCGGCGCGCCGTGACCGTAATCGTTCCGGGAGAAAGCGTTGAACGCACGGAGACTCGGTTGATGCCGCATTCAGTATTCAAATATAGATTGTTTGTCGTGTCGATTTTGCCGCCGTTATAGCCGCCGCGCCAGATGCACGGGCCGGAGCAGTTGAAGTCGACCCTGGCATCATCCGTCGGGCACCGTTGTCCCTTTGCGTCTACCACTTCGAAATCGATAAATGCCGCGTCTTGGCCATCGGCCTGTAAACCCTGCGGGCCGACTATCGCAGTAAGTTTGATGGCGGCAGGTGCACTCGCGGTGGTCAACTCCTGGCCGGCAACTACTTTGGCCCCATTTCTGCCAACAGCTTTCAGACTGCCCGGCACAAACTCGACATCCGGGAACGCAAAAATGAATCCGCTTTCTGGCTTCGAGTTCAAGCCGAGTGACTTGCCATTGAGAATGAGCTCCACTGTCTCGGTATTCGCCACCACGTAAACGGTCTTCACAGTCTTGTGGACGGGCTGGGCCGGGATTGCCGGCTGGTCTGGAATCGCGGGCCTGTCCTGAGCCGCAAGCCGCCCCGGTATTGCGGGCTGCTCTGGACTGGCGGGTTGTTCCAACGGATAACTCCAATGTCCAAGAATGTGCAGGTCCGGCTGGTCGCTTTGCATGACGCGGTGGCAATAGTAGATCTCCTTTGGCAGGCGTACTGCGTCAACCTTGCCGCTTACGCGGCAGACTTCGCTCGAATCCTGGCGACCGTCCGCGTCGGAGTCAGAGAAATATATGGAGGCGTAGCCGGACCACTTCGAATGAGCGGGGTCGGGATTAGAAATGCGGTTCTGCCAGTAATCCCAGTAGCGTTGGATGCCGGCCAGCGCGAAGCTCTCTGAAGTGTAGAGGTACGGCGACCGGATTCTCCACGTGTCGTTGGGGCCCTTTGCGGTCTTGAAGTAGGGCGGAGAGTCGTC
>OBLT010001886.1_pt1 | contig 13233 bp, 15 predicted proteins | sample 1518721 | NCBI WGS metagenome assembly OBLT01 (sample SAMEA3539307, study PRJEB22396) | soil metagenome | biome: tundra; feature: field; material: soil | place: USA | collected 2010-05 | depth 0.15 m | reverse complement strand
ATGGCCGTGGGGTGAGACGACCGACGGCGGCGAGGTGTGGGTGCAGGCGATGGTGCTCGAGGGAGAGGCGCTGGCCAACGTGGTGGAAGCGGTGTTCGGGCGCGGCTTCACGACCAGCGATTCGATGCGGCGGATTCGGTTTGACAATCCATTCCCGATCCAGCCGACGTTGTCCCGCCCGGCAATTCCAATCGGGCAGCGTCTTGCCGCGGTTGAATCGGCGGCTCCCCACGGTCACGAGGTAAACGGCGACGCGCAAGCGTAAATTCGCGATGCGCTAAAAGAAGCGGCGGCCGATCCGACGATCGGCCGCCGCGTCATCTCAGTTCCAGCAATTCCGGACTAGCTGGCGGAACCCGGCGACGGAAGCTCGGGCTTGCGGCAGCCGCCACCGCCGACGCAATTGACGCCGGCGCCGAAATAAATGATGCCGGCCTTGACCGGAAAGAAAAAATAATTGAGCGGCGTCTCGATTGGATAGAACTGCTGTGGCGGCCCGGCCGCTGCAACCTGAGCTTGCAGCTCGACGCGCTGCTTGGTGTTGGTCTCGACATCCTGGATGCTGGCGAGGCGATCGTCGGAACCGAAGATTGCCGCCTTGCCCGGCTCGAGCCAGACGTAGCGCAACACGCTGGCGCCGCTGTGGTTGGGATCGGCGATGTTATCCTTCAGATCAGGCTGACCCATCGCCTGCACCGACTGTTCGGGCGTCATGCCGGTGCTTAGCGACCCGCTGTTCAAGCCGGAGCATGCGACGGCGAATAGGGCGAGCAGCCCAACGGCCGCGCGCGCGAGAAATGTCTGCAGCGTCATCATCGATATCTCAAGCCTCGTATGGAGCTAACATAACGAAGACATCTGCGGCAACCTGAGCTGGTTTCATCGCGGTCCGGGTCACTTCAATGAAGATGAATTCACGGCGCTCGGCGCCGGCGCAACGATGGCGGGGATCGCCTCCGACACTGTGGCCGGCGCCGGCTGCGCGCTGCACGCGCCCGCTTGCGACGCCGTCAGCATTACCGGCTGCGCGCCAGCACCCGGCAACGGGCTGGCGAACGGATGGGTCAAATCGTAGAAGCCGTTGATGAACCGAAGCCCCCCATCCGCCGCCGTTATCCATAAATCCGGTCAGTTGGTTGTACAACGTGGCGTCATTGACGATCAGGCCCGCAGTGCCCTGGCTCGAGTTGATCTTTTGCAGGATGTCTTTCAAGTCATGTGACGACCGGCGCAGGTTCGGCAGCACGTCATCGGCGAAATCCTTGTTCTCCATCAGTTGGGGTAAAATGCCGTTGGCTTTGTCGAAACGCGCGATCAGCGTGTCCAGCCGCGCGCTGGTCTGGCGAATCTTAGCGGCAGTATCCGCGAGGTTATCCAGGAACTGTTTGCCGTTGGTCTGATCGCTCAGCATCGCGCCGACCACGCCCCGGCCATTGTTGATACGGTCCATCACCTGGCCGAGCGCGATCGAGAGCTTATCGATGTGTTCGAGCGTGCGCTGAATCGATTCGAGCGTCAGCCGATCTTTCGGCTGGCTGGCGTCCTCACCGCGGACCAGTTGACTGACCAATCCGTGACCCTTTTCGATTGACTCGAGTATCGAGCGCAGCGAACCGGAGATCGCCATCACGTTTGCGATCAAATCGTCGGTGCCTTCGCGCTGCAGAATTGTCTCGTAGTCGATCGGATTGACCGAAGCCAGGATGGTGTCCGGAGTCGCGGGCGGCGCGGCGGCGGTGCCCGGCGTCAGCGCGACGAACTTGTCGCCGAGCAGGCCCATCGAATGAATCTGCATGATTGAATCGGTTCGCACGCGCTCCGCGGCGGATTCTTCGATCCAGATTCGCACGACCACGTAGCCATTCTCGGGTTCGGGCGGAAACTTTATCGACTCGACGGCGCCGACCCGGACTCCTGACAGGGTGACCGGCGCTCCGGTCTGCAAGCCGTTGATTCGCTCGAAATGAGCCTGCAGGATTTCGGTGCGGGTGAAGAGTTGCGCGCCGTGGCCGATGGTGAGAATCGCGAAGCACAGGGTCGCGAGCGCGGCCGCAATCAGTGCCCCGACCCGCACTCGCGAATAGGCGGAATCAGCCACGCTCGCCTCGCATCGTGATTGTCATAGCGAGATCTCCACGAATTCGCGCATCAATTCGTCGTGGGTCGCGCGCACTTCGTCGGCAGTGCCGCTGAATCTTATCCGTCCCTGGTCGAGCAGCGCGAAGCGGTCGCCGACCATGAACGCGCTCTTGAGATCGTGGGTCACGACGACGGACGTAAAGCCCAACTGCCGCTGCAAGCTCCGAATCAGCAAGTTTATCTTGTGCGTCACCAGGGGGTCCAATCCCGTGGTCGGCTCGTCGTACAGAACCGCCTTGGGCTGGAGCGCGATCGACCGCGCGAGCGCCACGCGCTTTTTCATTCCGCCGGAGAGTTCCGCCGGATAAAGATGCTCGACGCGCGTCATCCCGACCATGTCCAGCAGTTCGGTCACGCGGCGCGCGATGGCAGGCTCGTCCATGCCGCCGTGCTCGCGCAGCGGATAGCTCACATTGTCGAACACGGTGAACGAATCGAACAGCGCGCCGCCCTGGAACACCATCGCGACCTGCTTGCGGATATCGGCCATCGCGTCCTCGCTGAGATCGTTCAGCCGCTGGCCCTCGACGATCACCTCGCCGCTGTCGGGTCGCTCCAGCCCGTTGAGATGGCGCAGCATGACGCTCTTGCCCTCGCCGCTGCCGCCGAGCACGACCAGAGTCTCGCCTTCGAAGACGTCGAGATCGACACCATCCAAAATCGGCTTGCCGGCGAAGCTCTTGCGGAGCTGGCGAACCTCGATGAATCGTTTTCGTCCGTCGTTGGGCATCAGATCGACAGAAAAAACTTGGTCAAAAAGAAATCCGAGATCAGCACCGTGATCGAGGCGCCCACCACTGCCGAGGTCGTCGCGCGGCCGACGCCGTCGGCGCCCCCGGTCGCGGACAGGCCCTTCGCGCATGCGATTATCGCGATCTCGAAGCCGAAGAATACCGATTTCCCAAGTCCACTCAGGAGATCCTCGAGCCGCACGTTCTGAATCAGGGAACTGTAGAAGTAGTCGGCGCTCACTCCGAGCTGCGTGACCGAAATAACCAGCCCGCCGAGCAATCCGATCGCATCGGCCAGCACCGTCAGCACCGGCATCATGATGATGGTCGCAAGCACACGCGGCACCACCAGTTTCTTGACCGGACTGGTGGCCAGAGAGCGCATCGCGTCGATCTGCTCGGTTACCTTCATTGTGCCGAGCTCGGCCGTGATACCCGCGCCGACGCGCGCCGCGACCATCAGCGCGCTCAACACGGGTCCCATCTCGCGCAGGAGCGAGAGGCCCATTATCCGGCTCACGTAAATCTTGGCGCCGAACTTCGCCAAAAACTGGCCCATTTGCAGCGCCAGCACCATGCCGGAAAAGATCGCGGTCAGATTGACGACGTTGACCGATTTCACGCCCACCGCGTCGAGTTGATCGAGCAACAGGCGGCCATCGAACGGGCGGCGCACCAGGTAGCGGAAGAAATCGCCGGTCAGTACTCCGACTTCGCCAAGTTCGTCGAGGAACAGGTATATTCTTTCCAGCATCTCGCTTTGACGATGCGAGCGTAAGCGAAGCCGGCGGATGCGGCAATACGGAGTTGCGGCGGTAACGATTTTGGAAAACGGCGACGAACTGCTTTTCGTGTACGGCACCCTGATGAATCCAGCCGAGCGCGTGATCCTGCTGGGCCGGCCCATCGACGCAAGCCCGGGGCGGATTACGGGCTACGTTCGAGGCCGAAAGCGCCACTACTTCGTCGCAAAGCAAGCGGACGCCATCACAGATGGCGCAATCCTCGAAGGTCTAAGCGCGGGCGACCTGGCGATCCTCGACGAATACGAAGAGGCGCCGGCGCTATACGCGCGCGAGCGGATCGAAGTGCTCGCCGCCGATGGGCGCAAAATCGAATGCTGGATTTACCTGCCGACCAGCTGGGCGAAGGACTAATATCGACAGAGAGCACTGAGCCTGACTGTCACTTCACTTCGGGCGGGGGCGGCTTGGGCGGTTCTCCGCGCTTCAAGCCGAACTTGTCGATTCGGTATTGCAGAGTCCGATAACTCATGGCGAGCATTTTTGCCGCCTTTGCGATTACCCAGTCGTTGCGCTCGAGCGCCTGCAGGATTGCGTCGCGCTCGAACGTTTCGAAGTTGAAGCCCTCGCTCGGAATCTCGTACTTGTCGCCGCGCTGACCGTCCCTGCTGCGGCCCGGCTTCTTGCGCGACAGGACCTCATCGGGCAAATCGCGCGGCATCACCTTGTCCCCCTCGCAGAGCAGGATCGCGCGTTCGAGCGCGGACTCGAGCTGGCGCACGTTGCCCGGCCACGAGTAGTCGAGCAGGACTTCCATCGCCTCGCGGCCGATCTCTTTGACGCGGCCTTCGGCAAGATGTCCAAACTTGGCGAGCGCATGATTGGCGAGCACGGGAATGTCGCCGCGCCGATCGCGCAGCGGCGGCAAGGTGATGGTCACGACGTTGATGCGATAGTAGAGATCCTCGCGGAAGCGGCCCTCGCCGACTTCCTCGGCGATGTTGCGATTGCTGGCGGCGACCAGGCGCACGTCGATGCGAAAGGAATCGTTGCCGCCGACGCGGCGGAGTTCCTTTTCCTGCAGGACGCGCAGAATTTTCGCCTGCATTCCCTGCGGCAGGTCGGCGATCTCGTCGAGAAACAGCGTCGATTTGTCGGCGCTCTCGAACAGCCCGATTTTGCGCTCGTTGGCGCCGGTGAACGCGCCGCGCTCGTGGCCGAAGAGTTCGTTCTCGATCAAATTGTCGGGAATCGCCGAGCAATTGATCGCGACGAACTGCCGCGCCGCGCGCGGCGACAGCCGATGGATCGCCTTGGCCACGATTTCCTTGCCGGTCCCGCTCTCGCCCTGGATAAGGACGGTCGAATTCGAGGGCGCGACTCGCCGCACCAGCCGGATCACTTCCTGGATGGCGGCGTCCTGTCCGATGATGCCCTCGATCTCGAAAGTGCCTTCCAGGCGCCGCTTCAGCAGTTGATTTTCCTGCTGCAGGTTTGCGAATTCCGCCGCCTTGGCCACCCGCGTCACGAGTTTCTCGCGATCGGTGGGCTTCTCGAGGTAGTCGAACGCGCCCGCCTTCATCGCCTGCACGACGCTGTCGGTCGAGCCGTGGGCGGTCAGCACTACGACCTGGCTGCCGGGATAGGCGCTGCGCACTTTCGCGAGCAGCTCCTCGCCCGACATCCCCGGCATCATGAGGTCAGTCAGGACGACGTCGAAACGCGACAGCGCCAGCAACTCGATCGCGCGCTTGCCGACCGCAGCCTCTTCGACTACGAATCCCTCTTCGCGCAACGTGTCCGCGGTGATCTGGCGTTCGAGGTCGTTGTCTTCAACGACCAGCACTGAGGCCTGGGTCATGATTGTGTCCGTGTACCGCGCTTGGCGGAAAGGTGAAAGTTACCGTGGTTCCGGGCCCGTCCGCGTTGGGTCCGACATCGATTGTACCCCCATGCGTCTCGACAATCGCTTTCGACAGGAACAGCCCCAGGCCGATTCCATCGCGCTTGGTGGTGAAAAACGGCTCAAAGACGTGGTTGGCGACTTCAGCCTGGATGCCCGCGCCGGTGTCCGAAAACGTAATCACCATCGAGCCGTCCACGCGCCGAAACGCAATCACCATCGCGCCGCCTTCAGGCATCGCCTGGATCGCATTGGCGACTACGTTGATGAAACAGGTGCGGAGTTTCTCGGCGTCCACGCTGAGAATCGGCGACGTGCCGTTGCATTCCTCGACCAGGTCGATTCCCTGGCTTTTCATTTTCGATTCCGACAGCGCCACGACTTCATCCACCAGTCGATGCACGTCGGTGGGCGCCGGGAAAATCTCGATCGGCTTGCCGTAATGCAAAAAGCTTTGGACCAGTTCCGACAGCCGCCGCATCTCGTCCTTCATGATCACGAGCTGATGCAGAAACGCTTCGCGATCGTTGGGCTGCTGCGGAGCATAGCGCGCGCGGAGCTGATCGAGCGCCAGGCTGATGAAGTTCAGCGGGTTCTTGATTTCATGCGCCAAGCCGCCGGCCAATTGGCCAAGCGCGGTGAACCGTTCGAGCCGGTTTAGTTCCTGCTCGCGCTCGCGCGCACGCCGGAGCTGGCCGACCATGTCGTTGAAGCTGCGCGTGAGCAAGCCGATCTCGTCGCGCCGATGCGCCTCCGGAACCGGTTCCAGGCCGCGCGCCGCGATATTCTGCGCCGCGTTGGCGACCGCATGAATCGGCTTCACGTAGCGATCGGCGAGGATGTACGCGAAGACCAGGCCGATTGCGAAAATCGCAAACGCGATCATCAGCTCACGGGTCCGGCTCTGCGTCAGCGGCTGCGCGAAGTCGCCAAAATTCGCCACCACCTGCACGTAGCCAAGCAGATGATCTTCGACCTCGACCGGAATCAGATAGACCGTGGTCTCCGGAGCGAGCGGACCGAGCTTGCCGGCCGGAATAGTCAGCAGGCTATCGGGATGCTTGAGTTGCTCGGGCGTAAGCCATTCTGCCTGCTTGGGCCGGAGCGCCGCGCCGATCAGATGCGGATTCGAGCTGTTGAGGATCAGATTTTCGCTCGACGCGATCGATACTTCGAGTCCCTTGGTGTGCAGGTCGCCCACGTAGTGGTGCAGCAGATCGCGATCGGTGCCGCCCACGGCGGTCAGCTCCTGCACGCTGATCTGGATCACGCGCGCCAGGTCCTTGACCCGCTCCTGCGTGGTCGCGACGATCGCCGCCTGCGTGCCCAGGCTCACCCACACCTCGGCGCCCAGCGTCAGCCCGAGCAGGCCCACCATCAGCACGATCAGCTTGGCCTTGAGGTTCAGCGCGGGAAAGTATGATTCCATTTTCGATGTCGCCGGGCAGGCCGGCGTGGCCACGCGATAATTCGACCTATTCGCTCTTGCTCACAGGTTCGTTGGTCTTGCGCAAAACCAGCATCCGGGTCCCGTACACCGCGGCGCTCAGGATCGCCACGATCACGATCAGCCGCTCGAAGCCGCCGATGTATCTGACCATCATCTCGATTTGCTTGCCGAAAATGTAGCCGAGCGTCACGACGATCGGCACCGATATCAGCGCTCCGAGCAGATCGTAGAGTAGAAACACCGCCGGGCGCACGCCAAAAGATCCCGCCGACAAATAGATCAAGGCGCGCAGACCGGCCAGGAATCGCGCGTAAAAGATCGCGCGAGCCCCATGACGCTGCATGAAACGCGCGATGCGCTCGATCTGAGGCTGTCGGCCCGGCCACGCCAGCGCGAAGTAGCGCACCAGTCCCGTGCCGAAGCGCCGGCCCATAAAGAACAGCGAGTTGTCGCCCGCGACCACGCCCAGCAGCGAGACCGCCAGCGTGATCGGGTAACGCGTGATCCCGCGATGCGCCAAATAGCCGCCCGCGAGCAGCGCCACGTCTTCCGGAATCGGCATCCCAAGTCCGCACAACATCAGGACAACGAACAATCCAAGATAAGTGAAGTGTTCGATGTACGCGGAGATCAGCCCGACCAAGCTCAGCTCCCGTGGGCGTAACGCGCGCGCAATGCGTCGCGGATTCGCTCGACCGGCACGCCCCGGCTTGCCATCGACTCGGCGTCGTGAGCCTCGCCGACGCAGATCGCACACTTGCTGCCGTGCGTATCACGGTAGCAATCGAGCAGGTTCTTGTGCCCAATCGCCTTGTCGCAGCCGCAGTAGCAATGCATTTGCGACAGCAGCGTGGGATCGCGCTCGGCGATCTCATATGCCTCGCGCACATTGCCCTGGAAATTCTTCGGGTCAAGCGTTACACGCAGCCGCGCCGCAGGATCGGAGGCCGCGGCCATCTGGCCCGCCGGCGGCTGCGCCTGAGTCGACACATGGCTGGCGTACGCGATTGCCACCACCACCACCGCGGCGGCCGCCAGTGCGACGATCCCTTTGACGCCCTTGAACATGAGTTTCTCCGCAGCCGGAAATTATAGCATCTCGATGAATCTTAGGCTTTGATTCGCAAAACTGTATAGAGCGGCTGGGCGATGCGGTCCGCGACGGGTATGCGGCAGGCGTTTGAGCATGCCCATCGCGAGAATCCGCCGGCGGAAGTTTCGCCGATCGAGCGGACGGCCCAGGATTAGCGAGTATAGCTCCTCGAACTCGGCGAACGTGAATTCCCGCGGCAGCAACGCATACGCGATATTCGTGTACTCGAGTTTCGACTTCAGCCGCTTGACCGCATACGCAGCCATCAGCGAATGATCGTACGCAAGCTGCGGCAGACGCGTGACTTCGTACCATCTGCCGGTCGCGTATTTGTCGCACGGCGCGCCGATGCCTTGCGGGTCGGGAATCAAAGCCATGTACGCGACCGATACCACGTGCGTGCGCGGGTCGCGCGACGGATCTCCAAACGTGAACAGCTGCTCGAGATAAGCGCCGCGAAGTCCCGTCGAATCGTAAAGCTCGCGCCGCGCCGCCTCGTCGAGCAGTTCCCCAACTCGCACCAGCCCGCCCGGAAACGCCCACCGCCCGCGACCCGGTCCGCGGCGCAGCTCGACCAGGTAGGTCTGCAGGCGCCCGCCGTTGATCGCGAACAACACGGTGTCCACCGCGACCATCGGCCGCGCCAGCCGTTCACCGCGCGCCGCGCCGGAGGCGGCGGCTTGTGCGTTCGCGCTCAGACGCTCAGCTCGAGCATGCGCTCCAGGGCCCGCTTCGCGCCCGCGCGCACGTCCTCGGAAAGTTCGATTTCGTAGCGCAGGTGGCGCAGCGAATCGAGGGTGCCCTCCAGCGTGATCATCTTCATGAACCGGCATAGCTTGCACACCTTGTAGAAGTGCTTGTCGGGAATTTCCATCAGCAGGCGGTCCGAGAGCCCGCATTCCGTCACCACCAGGAACTTGTCGGCGTCGCTGCTGCGCGCGTAACCGATCATCGCGCTGGTGGACAGCACCGCGTCGGCCAGCGCGAGCACGTCGTGGCGGCACTCGGGATGCGCAATCACCTTGATCCCGGGGATCGCGCGCTTGACCTTGTTTATCTCGTCGGGAGTTATCTGGTGATGAACGTAGCAGTTACCGTCCCATGAAATTACCCGCTTGCGCGTCTGCCCCTGCACGTAGTTGGCGAGATTCTGATCCGGCACGAACAGGATATTGTCCGAGTCGATCCGCTCGACGATCTTCGCCGCGTTGGATGACGTGCAGCACGCATCCGACAGCGCTTTGACGTCGGCCGTGCAATTGACGTACGACACCACCTTCAGGTCGGAATAAATCTTGAGCAGTTCTTCCTTGCGCTCCGCCAGCCGCTCGGCCGTCACGCTGTCCGCCAGCGAGCATCCCGCCTTCAGATCCGGCAGCAGCACCTTGCGATCGGGGTTGAAGACTTTGGCGGTCTCCGCCATGAAGTGAACGCCGCAAAAGACGATCACGTCGGCGTCGCGCACGTCGCGCGCGTTGCGCGCCAGCTCCAGCGAGTCGCCGATAAAATCCGCGACCTCGAAAATCTCCGGCCGCTGATAGTTGTGCGCGAGCACCACCGCGCGTCGCGCCTTTTTAAGCCGCTTGATCTCCGCGATCATGTCCGCGTAGCGCTCGCAGTTGTCAGCCGTGTAGCTCTCGTTGCCGAGCACCCCGAGCTTGTCGCGCAGCGCGCTCCCGCTAACCGCAGTTTCAACAGATTGGTTCACCGTGAGTCCTCTCCACCGTTGCCGCCATTACTTTGCGTCAATCTGACACTTACTCCAGCCCGGCGGTCTTTGCAAGCCGCGCTCCGGTTGGCGAACAGCGGCGCTTCTCTGATAAATCAAGTGACAATTGCGCACGCGGATAACGAAGCGCCGCTCTTTCAGCAGTTAATGTGATGGATGAAGTATTGGATCGCGAGATTTGAGCGCCAGATCATGAGCCATCAAATCGCACTTGCACTCGTCCGCGACTTGTTCTTCCGCTCGAAGATCGACGCGGTCGCCGCCGCCGCCGGTGCCGAGGTTGGCTACGCCTCGACGCTCGACGCCGTTGCCTCGCGATGCGCCGAATTGAAACCCTCCGTCGTCTTCACCGATCTCTCAGACAACGCCTTTCCCGCACTCGACACGCTGAAGGAAATCCGCGCGGCTGCCCCCACCGCGCGCGTGATCGGATTCGCCTCGCACGTCGATTTGAAACCGCTTACGGCCGCCCGCGAAGCAGGCTACGAGCTGACGCTCTCGCGCAGCGAATTCACCGCCCGCCTCCCCGACCTGCTGCGGCCCTAAGCGACGATCCGAGATTGCTAGACGCGCCGCGCGATGAACCGCGCCTGCGCGATCTTGCCCGCGCGCGCCATCTCGCCAATGAAGCGGAACCCGGCGATGAGCGCGTCCAGCAGGTCGGTGTTGAACCCGACGATCCGCAGGGCATCGTACCTGAGCTGCAACTCAAGCATGTCGAGATATAAATCCACATGGCGTGTAAACCGCCCGGTGTCTTCGGCGGCGCGCACCTCGCAGCCGCTTCCTGAGAGCAGCTTGGCATAGCCCGCAATGTCCTCGACGTTGGCGAACATCATCAAGCCGAGAAAGCGCTGCGCCTCGGAATCGGTTAGTCCCGCAGGCCCTTCAACCCAGTCGGTGAACGCAATCACGCCTCCGGGACGAACGATGCGCGCCGCCTCCGCAATCAACCTGGGCTTGTCCGGGACATAGCACCACGCATCTTCGCTCCATATGAAATCCGCGCTGGCCGACGGCAGGCCGCTTTGGGATGCATCGGCGAGAATGAATCGGATTTTATCGTCCAGACCTTCTTCGTGGGTCAGCCGCCGCCCGCGCTCGACTATTGCTTCGGTTACATCCACGCCGACCATCGAGGCGACATTGCGAAAGCGCACCAGAAAGCGCATGTCCGCGCCGTTGCAACAACACAGATCGACCCCACTCATCCCGGCCGCGATTCCGGCGCGATCGGCCAAATCAACCGACGCCTTCATTCCTCCGACGTGAATTTGCTGCCCGAACATAAGTTGAAAGAGGTCGCCCTGCGCACTGCTATAGACGGAGACGACATCTGCCACCTTGACCCCGGTTATAGATTTCACGATTTCCTCGCGGCGCCCGGCTTGCGGGCACGGACGAAAGCGCTCATGAATTTGCCATCGGCCATCTGCGCGTATTTCTCGAGGTCTGGATTTTGCGCAAGAAATCCCTGCGCGTCAGCCGCCGTGTAGATCCGCGTCGGTTCCACTTCGATCTGTTCGAATCCCGCCGAATCGAGCTTCGATTGGTATTCCGACTCCTCCAGCGCCCCCGCGATACATCCGGCCCACAACTCGACGCGGCGGCGAATCTCGCCGGGCATCTCACCGCGCACCACGATGTCCGAAACGGCGAATCGCCCACCCGGTTTCAGCACGCGAAACGCTTCGCGCAGCACGCGATCCTTGTCCGCCGAAAGATTGATCACGCAGTTCGAGATGATCACATCCACCGAATTGTCGGGCAGCGGAATATGCTCGATCTCGCCTTTGAGGAATTCGACGTTCCCGACGCCGGCTTTGCGCTGGTTATCGCGCGCAAGGGCGAGCATCTCGTCGGTCATGTCGAGCCCGTACGCCTTGCCCGCCGGCCCAACTCTCCGCGCGGAGAGCAGCACGTCGATCCCGCCACCCGAGCCCAGGTCGAGCACGGTTTCGCCCGGCTTCAGCTCGGCGAGCGCGGTTGGATTCCCGCATCCCAGCGACGCGGCAAGCGCTGCGGCGGGAATCGATGCGGCCTCGCCCTCGCGGTAGAGATTCGACGTGATTGGGTTTCCCGCAGGCGCCGCCGAGCCGCAGCATGAGCCGCCCTGATTCGTGACGCGCCGCGCCGCTTGCGCGTACTCCTCCCGGACCTTTTCCCTTATCGATTCATTACTCATCGTGACCTCCAGGCCTGCCCGTTATTTTACGGGAGAGGGATTAGCTGATAGCGAACGAACCGGCGATGCGCCCGGCGTCTTGTGAAGGCCGGCGCAACAGTCTTCGGTCATGAACCGGATCAACTTTGCGGCTTTCGGCCAATTGACTGCGTAGTAGATGAATCGCCCCGCGCGATGCGCCGTCAGCAGCCCGCATCGGGTCAATGCGTCCAGGTGATGAGACAGCGTCGAGCCCGGCATCTTGACCCGGCGCTTGATCTCGTCCACGCAGGTTCCTTGCGGCCCCGCGCGCACCAGCAGGCGGAAGATCTCGAGCCGGCCGGATTGCCCAAGCGCGCTCAGTTGCGACACAAACTCTTTCACTACGATGATTCTAGTATCATCGAAATGTGAACGACGCAACACCCCGCCCGCTGCGGTTTCGGGAAATCCGTTTATTCGACTATGATCGTGGACGCTGGGGTGCTTTGATTTTTCGCCTGGCGTTCAAGCAATTGTCGAGACGATGGACCCCGATACAAATCCGCAGACGGTCAGCCCCACTTACAGCTTGGCCAGCATGCTGTGTCTGCTCGCGCTGGCTGTCGTAATCGCGATACTTGCATTTGCCGCATCACGCATCCCGTACTTTCCGACCGACCTGGCGATCGCGCGGGGATTGCAGTCGCGCGCTGCGATGCCTGTCTCGGCAGCAACGTGGATCACGGCAACGGCGGGAAAACCGTGGTGGCTTGTTCTACTTGCTCTGACCGCCGTATTTGCCTGGGTGATCAGCGGATGGCGCGCGGCGCTGCTCGCGATTCCAATCTTCTTCGGTCTGTTGCTTTTCGGAATCTGGCTCAGTCCGCATGTCGCCCAGCCGCGGCCATCCCCTGAGCTTATAAAAGTGATCGGGAACCCAAAGGGCTATGCGTTCCCTTCCATTTTTGGACTCATCTACGCGGCTACCTTCGGATATATCGGCTTGCTGGCGGCCCGGCGATCGCGGGGCGCATCGGCAATCGTGATCCCAATTCTGGCGGCTGCTGCGCTGATTTTGGGCGGCTGCGCCAGGATCGTGCTCGGCGCGCACTGGCCGAGCGACATCTGGACCGCCTATCTCATGGGCCTTTTCTGGATTGGGCTCCTGATGCCGTTATCACGCCGCGACCTGATCGATCGTACGTGAGAGTTACCGCCTAACCGGGGCGAGGTAATTCCCCTAACCCTTCTAACAGGGACGAAGTCCCGCATCTTCTCTTAACATTGGGTGCAGGGGTC
>OBLT010001885.1_pt1 | contig 13242 bp, 11 predicted proteins | sample 1518721 | NCBI WGS metagenome assembly OBLT01 (sample SAMEA3539307, study PRJEB22396) | soil metagenome | biome: tundra; feature: field; material: soil | place: USA | collected 2010-05 | depth 0.15 m | reverse complement strand
GGAATAGATTTTTGCGTTGAGCTCGTGCACCTTGTCGTCCCAGGGATCGGTCTTGAGCCAGAAACCGAGAGGGTAGGCCGCTCTTTGGGTGAGGTCGTCCCAGTTCAGCTTGGGCGCCATCCTCTGCAGGTCGGCCATCCACGGGGTTCCGTCGGCTTTAAGCAGTGAATCACCGAGTTTGGGAGAGTTGAGAGCCTTCAGCACCTTGGCCCGGTCAGCCAACTGCGCATAGTAGAGTCCAGCGTTGGGCAGTTGGTCCTTGTACATGGAGTTCTGCAGGTACTCCATGGCCCTCTTGGCGGCTTCCGCGTTGTCGTGGTCCGAGTGGTACATGTCGATGCGCTGGAAGGAGGACTCGTCGGGGAAGAGCAGGCGGTCGTTGAAGGCGTAGCGGGTGTCGATGTGATGGCCCATGGCGATGTGGGCCAGTTCCATGGCCACGACGGAGGCTATGGACGACTCATTGGGCAGGGTGTCAATGAGCCCCTTGCTGATGAGGATGGTGTTGCCGACCGTGGTGGCTTCGACGGTGGTGGAGAGCAGGATGCGGGTATGGATCTGGTCAGTAAAGGCCAGGTTGTTGGGTACGACCAAGTTGATGACGATCTGATCGAGGATCTTGTTTTCGTATCCGCCCTGATTCAAGGGCGCCACCAGGCCGGCTTCGACCAGGCGGTCGATGACGTTGTTTTCGGCCTGGGTGACCCAGGCGCGCGTGGCCTGCAAGGGGCCCACGTCCTGCGAGTCGTCGCTCTTGTCGACGGCGTCGTCCACCTTCACGCTGACGTTCTCGCTATCCCGGGTGGGCAGCTTGAGGGAGTAGCCCCAGAAGTGAGTCTGGGCCTTCAGCCCGACCGTCTTCTCGCCTGCCATGCGGGTCGTCTCTTCCACGTAGACGGCCACCGGCAGCCAGATTCCGGGCTGCACGTTCATCCGCCAACTGTCGAAGTGGAAGTAGTATTTCGAGGAATCCTCGGAGTTGGGCCCGGTGTAGGTGCCGTTGAAGCGCACGATATTGCCGTCCTGATCCTCGATCCAGATGCGGCCATAGAACCGGCCCATGCCGGATACCTTGGGATGCACGTCGAAGACCCAGGTGCGCACCGAGCCAAGAAACTCCGGGCGCACAAAGCTGAACACGTAGTGCTGGGAGTCGAAGCCCGTGGGGTCGAGGAACATCATCTGCATGAAGCCGGTGGGGGAATAGGTGAACCGCTCCAGCCCCAGCGCCTTGGTCAGCCCGGTGATGGCCCCAAACGAACCCTTGAAGAAGCCGTGCCTGGCGGCCGTGCGGGGTTGGTAGGTCTTGTCGAAGAACCCCTTGCCGAAATCGACGCGGCTCAGCGTGTACTGGTCTTCGATCGGCACCTCGTAGAGCTTCACGTCGGGCCGCGTGTTCTGGATGTAGGTCTCCACCAGGGGCGTGCGCTGCTGAATGGCCTTGATCAGCACCTTTTCGCGTCCGACGGCCCTTTCCACCAGTGCGGCCTGTTCGGCGGTGAGCGGGTGCGCCTGTTCGTACTTGGGTTCCTTCTTTTTTGCGTACGCGCAGGGTACGGCCAGAATAAGGATCAGGATGGTGAGGGGGATCTTCCGAAACGTCATGTCAAACTCCTAGGGCGAGTTCTTCCAGGTCTTCCTTTGGCCGCGAGTGCCGTTTCGGCGTCGCGCGGCTGAGTTCAGCCTTTGTTTCTGTGTGCAACGTAAATGCTACGCCAACTGGAACGAAACGGTGATATTGGTTGTCAAGTCGACCGCCTGTCCGTTGCGGGTGGCCGGACGAAAACGAATCTGTTGCGCTACCCGGCGAGCTTCTTCATCGAGGCCGTGGCCCAGCGAGTGTACCACGCTTTGCACCACCACCTGGCCAGAGGCGGTGAAGGTAACGCGCAAGATGACATCGCCCTGAACCTTCAACTGCCGGGCTTCGCTGGTGTACTGGGGTTCCGGCTTGGAGATGACCACCAGATCGGTGGGGACCGGTTCGGCGACCATCCTGGGGGCTGGCGCCACGGCTGTGGGCGCGGCGGAAATGCCGGCCGAGGCTACCTTGCCCACATTGCCCGATGGGGCCGCCTTCGCGGCGTCCGGAATGCTGGCCGAGGCTACCTTGCCGCCGGGCCTGCCGCCGTTGTTGCCGAATTTAACTCCATCGCCAATGCCGGTCGAGCCTGGCACTCCATGGGGCGCGATGGCCGGACCCCTCATATTGCCATATTCGTTGCCGATGGCCGCGATGGTGGCTGGCCCTTTGGCGTTGGGATTCGGAATGACGCCGAAGGTCTGGCCCAGATGCACGGGCGCCGTGGAGGGCTTGAGGTGGTTGTCTTGCGCCGGCATGGCCGCGGGCCTCAGAGCCGCCTTGGGCTGAGGCGCCAGTATGACGGAAGTCCTGGCCGGCTTGATGGCCGGCAGCGCTACCTTGGCTTCCAGCTTCAGCTCGGGCAACTTGGGCTCCGGCTTGGGCTTGGGCATCGCGATCCTGGGAGCGTCCAGCTTCAACTCGGGCAGCTTGGGCGTATTCTGCGGCGGCGGAGGCGGCGGGGGTATCTTGGCCTTGATCTTGGGCGGAGTGTTTGGGACGATCAACTGCGTCTGCTCATACTTGTGCGCATCGACCACATGCTTGACCGTCAATCCGACGTAGATGCTCAGGGCAAGGATGATCCCGTTGATCACCGTACTGGTGATAAACGAGGCGGAGCGGCTCTCGGGTTCGGGGAGCAAACCGAGGTTGGTACTTTCCGGGTAGTATGTCACCGCCATGTTTTCAGACCTCGTTTGCGTCCGTTGAGACGGCGCAGAACCGCATTTTCAAAGCAGGCACGACCGGAGGCCGCAGCGAATCGGGGAAAAGAACGCGCGCGGAGGTCTTCAATTTCCCTTGCGACTCGTGCGCAACCCCGAACCTGCTTCAACCGGCCGGAACGAGGCCGCAGTCCGTGCCCGCTACAATCGGTTAGATGCAATTTGCATCCCGTCGGGTGACGCCGCGCGGTCGCTTTCCGGGGTGAATCTGCCGCGATTCGCCCGGCCGCCCGGCCCATTTGAGATCGCCCCAAGGTGAATTCGATGGGGAGAAGGGGAAAATCAGTCCTCATGCCTGTAGCGAATGGCCAGGGGAAGCCGTAACAATTGCGGGCAAGCACGGCCTTGCCATGATCCGCGCACTTCGCAATGTGAGCCGCATAGACCCTGGGCATTGAGGCGCTCCAATTCAAGTCCAAGGCATCCAACCGAAAAACCTGCAATCTTCCGCTTCCGGGAAGGGAAGCCTAGTGCGTGGCTTGCGGCTAGACGACGCCGGCAGCCACCGTACCCAGCGCCAATATCGAACGGCGCTCAACACTTAGTATAGGGTAAGCCGCCTGGGCGACGGTGTGAAGGAGGGCGGCTTTGGGCCATCCCAACCATACTCTGTAGTAATACTGACAGGGTAAACCAAGTGCTCGGGAAAGGGCAGTTTTTTTGTGAAGATATTGGTTACAGGGGGCGCGGGGTATATCGGTGGTGCAGTCGCGAGCCTGCTTGCCGAACAGGGGCATCGAGTGGTGGTTTTTGACAACCTGAGCCACGGCCGGCGAGAGTTGCTGCCGGCAGGAGTGGAATTTGTGGAGGGCGAGCTGGCGGATCGGCGCGCGCTTGAGAATATCTTCACCACCGCCAAAGCCCAGGGCCGGCCCTTCGACGGCGTGCTCCACTTTGCCGCCCTCATTGAAGCCGGCGAGTCCATGGCGCGGCCTGAGATCTACTTTCGCAACAACACCGCGTCCACCCTCAGCCTGTTGGAGGCGATTCTGGCTCACGGTCCGCGCCGGCTGGTTTTCTCCTCCACCGCCGCCGTCTACGGGGAGCCGGAGTCCATTCCGATTCAAGAGGATGCGCGCCTTCTCCCGGCCAACGCCTATGGCGAGTCCAAGCTGCTGGTGGAGCACATGCTCGCCTGGCTGAACCGCATTCACGGCCTGCGCTACGCCTCCCTGAGGTACTTCAACGTGGCCGGAGCCGCTGAGGGGCCAGACGGTGTGACGCGCGGCGAGGCCCACGAACCCGAGTCCCACCTGATTCCCCTCGTTCTCGACGTCGCCCTCGGCCGCCGCCCCTCCATCCGCATCTATGGCGATGACTACCCGACGCCGGACGGGACCTGCATCCGCGACTACATCCACGTCTCCGACCTGGCCGACGCGCATCTGCTGGCCCTCGATGCCCTGGAGACGCGGGACCGGCTGATCTTCAATTTAGGAAATGGCCGGGGATTCAGCGTCCGCGAGGTCATCGAATCGGCCCGCCGCGTCACCGGCCACCCCATCCCGGCCGAAGTCCGTCCCCGGCGTGCCGGGGACCCCGCGGTGCTGGTGGCCAGCTCGGAGAAGGCCAACCGAGAATTGGGCTGGAAGCCCAGGTACACCCAGCTCGACGAGATCATCCGCACCGCGTGGGTATGGCACCGGAAGCGGTACGCTTGAGTCTGCCATCAACTGCCGATATGAAATGGGTGCCCCAAGTCTCGACTTTGAGACCCGGGAAGTCCGCAGAAGCAAAGGAGGATTCCATGAGCCAAACACTCCAGTACAAGGGCTACGACGGCTCGGTCGAATACAGCGCGGAGGATCGTGTTCTGCACGGATCGCTGCTCGGGATTCGCGACGCCATTGTTTATGAAGCGGCGGGCGTGGACAGCCTGGAATCGAACTTTCGTGCCGCCGTGGATGAGTACCTGGCCTTCTGCGCCGCAGAGGGCAGGGCTCCAGACCAGCCCGTCGGGTGATTGCGGAGGAAATGAACAACTGGTTGCACATCTGTAATCCAACGCCAAAATTTAGCTCCGTAGCTACATTTATAGGTATATTTGTGGTATTCTGTAATTGGCGTGGGAGACCGTCGGCTACCCAGAAAATCTGGACTGCGCAGACCGGGAGAGAAAGCGACTATGAATGGAGACGGTGAATTGGCAGGCGCCAAATGGCGTGGAGTTCGAGTGGTACCCGGCGAAAGCTCAAGCCAACCTGCGCAAGCACAAGGTTCCCTTTCTGTTGGCCTGCGAGGTCTTCAAGGATTGCAGCAGGCTTGAACGTCTGGACGTTTCCAGCGACTACGGCGAGGAACGGTGGACCGTCCTGGGGCGCGTCGAACAGACGATTCTTTTTGTGGTCTATACACAGCGCGGGCAGCGGATCCGCTTGATCTCCGCACGAAGGGCGAATCGCAATGAACAGCGAAACTACTGGACTGGTGACATACCGGCTTGATCCCGACAATCCTCCTACCTTGACGGCTGAAGAGCGGCAGGCGTGGAAGGAGCTCCAGGCGATGGGCGACGATGCCATCGACTATAGCGATATTCCGCCGCAGACCGGCGGCGGCTGGCGGCGCGTTTCCGATTTGATCCCGGCCGAAAACAAGCAGCAGATCACGCTACGCCTCGATGCCGATCTGATCGCGTTCTTTCGCGCAACCGGGCGGCGCTATCAAAGCCGCATCAATGCGGCGCTGCGCGAGTATGTCCAGGCACAGAGAAAAGCCGGTTGAGGGCTCCGGCCGTAAAATCTGTGAATAAATTCACTTGACATTTATGCATTCGAACAATCATTGTGGCGATTGAAGGCTAATCCTGCCGGCGGTCCAGCCCCGGTTCCCCAGTTTTTTGAAGCCATCGCTGCCCCTGATGTCGCGCGTCCATGAATCCTGTCTTACTTTCGCTTCCGCTGAGTCTTTCTGCGCAAGCAGACCCACGGCACGCTCGTCCGGGACGAGGCATCCGGCTCGCGTGCGGCCTGACTCCCTTCCGCCCGCCCCGCCTGGCCGCTGTTTGGCGTTCTGGAGGGAGAGGTCGAATTTTTAATGGACAGAGAGAAAAATCGGTATTGACTCCACTGGATGGCAATGGCCCGGTGGAGATTCTGAATGAATAGGAGACCTATGAAAAGAGAACGTACTGTGCGCCTCTTGTCTCAGGCTGCCGTTTACACGGTTACGGCGGTTCTGGTTTGCTGGCTCTCTGGATGTACTCCCACGCTGGAATGTGGCACCTGGGCCTTTAGCGGCACGGTGCAATCCAATCCCAGCGCGTTTCCCTTGAGCTCGGCATTCACCTACACGCCGGCGACTTGCGGACAAACCTGCAACGTCGACTCGGATGCCATGATCCAGATGACGTGGGTCTACGACACCGTCAGCCGGACGAACATCTATGCCTCTGGCGTCGGGGATGAGGCCCGGCACGATGCGAATGGATGGAATATCGACCGGGTCGATGGCGAGGCCTATGGCTGGTATGGGCTGACCAACGACGGCTCGACGTTCAACACCGGCTGGAACACGCCGGGGGCGAACAACACGGCCAACACGCTCTACGACGATCCGAGCAACTGGGGCCCCAACACCTGGTTCTATGCCGTCGATGCGGCGGTTTGCTTCAGGTCCAGCACCTGCCAGAACAAGATACTTGGCTATTACTTCTGGAGCTGGACGATCGACAACAACGGCAATGCCTCGAAATTCATCATTGCCCCTGCATGGCAGAATCTCAACGTCGAGTTTCAGAGCGCGCTGGCCGGTTGGAATGCCTGGGCGCCTGGGTCGGGCACGGAATCGGGAGGCTTTGTTCCCAGTGAGCCGACGGTCCCCCATGCGGTGGTATTCCCGGCTTTGTCCGATTTGTAAACTGGCGAGCACCCAGGAGGGTGACAAGATGAAAAAGCTGAACCTAGCAGTATCCGCCTCGATGCTCTTGTGCATCTGCTTGGCCGGATGCGCCACCAAGGCCGCCGGTCCGGACGCAGCCACACTGCAGGCGCGAGACCAGGCCAAGGCGCAATTGGAGTCCACGGAGCAGATTGCCGCCCAGACGGCGCAGAGCTACCATGCCATGGACAACCCCACTCTGCTGACCAAGCTGGTGGAGCAAAGCACGGCCAAGAAAGAGCCGTTCAACTCCCTGGCCTATCGGGAACTGAGGGGAAGAACGGATGTGGATCCCGGCTCTCTCGCCGCCCTGGTCCGCGCAAACAAGAACGGGAATGCCCTTCTGCCGCTGCTGCTGCTGAGAAAGCAGAATGAGAAGGCGTACCTGGCTCTGCCGGTCGAATTGCGGGCCGCCGTGCTTACCGATGCATTGCAGAACTCGTCGACCTTCAACACCTGGGGATTGCCGCACCTTTATATGGAGGATGCATCGCACGCCATGCTGGAAGCCGGCAAGAGCGCCTATCCGGCTCTCAAGCGTATGCTCTCCGACACACGCCCGGCGCCCGTTTTTGGGAGCCAGGAGTCTATGGAATATAAGAAATATCAGTATCGCCTTTGCGACTATGCCTTGTGGTACATCGAAGAGATCCAGGGTACTGCGAATTTCCACATGCCGCTGGCGGTAGGGGACAGGGACGCCCTGATCAAGGGGTTGATGAAGTAATGCACGTCTGAGTTATGCCGGATTCGACTGAGTATACGGCCGAATCCGGCGTATCGGCAGCCATCTGAGCCGATCGCCTGCTTCAGGGGCTCCCGGTTTCGTCTCGTGGACCAGCGGTTCATCAGGCAGATTATTTCATTCATGGATCAGCGCAGATCATTTGATTGAGAGATTCCTTCTCCGGCCACTTGCCGTTTGTGCGCCTCGCTCGGTAGAGTTACACGCACACGGAGTCTCTGCGGGAGCTGCATCCCGAGCCGCGCCGCGAGCCGTTTCGATCTCTCTTCCCCAAAGGACGGTTCGTATGTCTTCCCTGCCCGATTCCGCTGTTGCCAACCCTGTTGCCGCCAATCGGGATATCGACTCGACGCTGCGCGAAGACCGCGTCTTTCCGCCCCCGCCGGAGTTCAGCCGGAAGGCACACATCCAGAGCCTGGAGCAGTACGAGGCGCTCTATAAGCAATCGATCGACGATCCGGAGAGCTTCTGGGCCGGGGTGGCGCGGGATTTGCACTGGTTCAAGCCGTGGGACAAGGTGCTGGAGTGGGATCTGCCCTGGGCAAAGTGGTTTGTGGGCGGCAAGCTGAATCTAAGTTTCAATTGTGTGGATCGCCACGCGCTCGCGGGCCGGCGCGACAAGACCGCGCTGATCTGGGAGGGCGAGCCGGGCGAGGTGCGCCGGCTGACCTACGCCGAGCTGCACGCCGAGGTGCAGAAGTTCGCCAATGCGCTGAAATCGCTGGGCATAAAAAAGGGCGACCGCGTGGCCGTTTACATGGGCATGACGCCGGAGCTGGCCATTGCTCTGTTGGCCTGCGCGCGCATCGGGGCCGTACACTCGGTGATCTTTGGCGGGTTTGCCGCCAACGCCATCGCCGACCGCGTGAACGACTCGGCCTGCGTGGCCATTCTCACCCAGGACACGAGCTACCGCCGGGGCAAGGAGATCCAGCTCAAGCAGACCGTGGATGAGGCCATGGCCGCCTGCCACAGCGTGAAGCATGTGGTGGTCTACCGCCGTAGCGGCAGCCCGGTAAAGATGGTGAAGGGCCGCGACCACTGGTGGCACGATCTGGTGGCCGCCGCCGCGCCCGACTGCCCGGCCGAGCCGCTCGACTCGGAAGACCCGCTCTACATCCTCTACACCTCCGGCACCACCGGCAAGCCCAAGGGGCTGGTACACACCACGGGCGGCTATGCGGTGCAGACCTACCTGACTACCAAGTATGTTTTCGATATTCGGGACGAGGACGTTTTCTGGTGCACGGCGGACATCGGCTGGGTTACCGGGCACTCGTATGTGGTGTATGGGCCGCTGCAGAACGGGGCCACCGTGCTGATGTATGAAGGCGCGCCCAACTGGCCGGATTTTTCCCGCTTCTGGAAGATCGTCGACGACCACCATGTGAGCATCTTCTACACCGCGCCCACGGCCATCAGAGCATTTATGAAGTGGGGCGACCAGCATGTGGAAAAGCACAAGCTGGACTCGCTGCGCCTGCTGGGCACGGTGGGCGAGCCGATCAACCCCGAGGCGTGGATGTGGTACCGGGAGAAGATCGGCCACAACCGCTGCCCGATCGTGGATACCTGGTGGCAGACCGAGACGGGCGCCATTCTGATTGCGCCGATTCCCGGCGCTGTTGCGACCAAGCCGGGCTCGGCTACTCGGCCCTTTTTCGGCATTCAGCCGGAAGTGGTCAACAAGGAAGGTGAACCTGTGCCCGCGGGAAGCGGCGGCCTGCTGGTCATCCGCAAGCCCTGGCCTTCGATGGCGCGCACCGTCTACGGCGATCCCGAGCGCTACCAAAAGACCTACTGGAGCGACGTGCCGGGCAGCTACTTTACCGGCGACGGCGCCCGCATGGACGCCGACGGCTATTTCTGGCTGATGGGCCGGGTGGACGACGTGATCAACGTGAGCGGCCACCGGCTGGGAACAATGGAGGTCGAGTCGGCCCTTGTGGCGCATCCCAAGGTCGCCGAGGCCGCGGTAGTGGGCCGGCCGGACGAGCTGAAGGGCCAGGCCATCTCCGCATTTGTTTCGCTGGAAAGCGGCAACTATCCCAGCGAGCAGTTGAAGGACGAGCTGCGGAAGTGGGTCTCGAAGGAGATTGGCTCGCTGGCCCGGCCGGACGATATTCGCTTTACCGAGGCGCTGCCCAAAACCCGCTCCGGGAAGATCATGCGCCGGCTGTTGAGGGAGCTTGCCACGCATGGGGAGATCAAGGGTGACATTACCACGCTGGAAGATTTCACGGTGATCGCGAAGCTGCGCGAGGCGGAAGAAGGATAGGGCAGCCTCAGAATTCCCGGACCCTGCGGCATTTGTGTGGAGTAATCTCCCAGAACCGGACTTCGGGACGGCTTCAATGTCAAGACAAACGCCACAGCGAGGCTGGTTTTTGCAGTACGCTGCTTCAAAGGGGTTGCAGGAGATTTCTAGCCCAGGACAGGCTGTCTGTTCGGGAAGGCGGCTATTCGGCCTTCACCAAGAGCGCATACTCGGATGCGTGTTCGTGAGCCTGAAACAGCTTTGCGCCAGGAAAGCCCCTGGACACGGTTCTCAGCCGATTACGAAGTTCCTGCGAGGACCTCAATCCGACGACTAGCTCGACGATGGCATCTGCGGGAAAGCTGAAGAGGCATATTGAATGCGGTACGGCCTCTAGCCGACGTTCGACATCCTGCAAAACCCGCATCATACGCCATTCCTTTTCGTAAGCCCACTCATCGGACTTTGTCTCAAACCACTCCACGCCTGTGGTATCCGCAAGGGTGACTCTCGGGCGGCTGCGACAGTACTTCACCTGACGCAAGAAGCCAAATTCGTCTTCGGGCCCTCGCCGCACCGAGAAGAAAGGATGGTTCTGGTCAAACCCGATGACGAAACCTTGGTGGTTATCAGTGTAATGACCCCACATCAGAAGTGAGTCGCGAATTTCGCTGAGACAAAGGACCCCGACGTTCGCATTCAGTGATGAGTTGATCGCCGTCGATACACCTGGCAGAAACTGTGGCTCCAGCATCTGAAAGAGGCCAGGGATCCGCGATTTCAATGAACGTAGTAGGTCAACCTTATGCTCGTCCGGGAGAGGTCTGCCCAGGATCGGATACTCTTCCAGCTCCCGCCTTAGAATCTCATCGAAGTTCTGTTCTACGTACTCACGGAGATGACCCTGCGAGACTGCAGATTCGATACAGGGTTTGAACTCGAACGGGTCGTTGAATGCAGCCGGCTGAGTAAATCGGATCATGCGTCCTTCGAGAACGTCGAGGCGAGCGGGGGGGAGGTATTTGTATAGGACCATTTCACCGCCGTGAATTCAACGGCTTGATAGTAGCAGACCACAACCGACAGCGCGTCGGAAACGGCGTTCGGGGAAGTTCTCCAGGATCAGGAACGATAAGTCGGCTTATAGAGATTGAAATGTCTCTGGGGGCTGAACGGCTACCCGGAACTCACTCTTTTGTACCTGCCAGCCCGCCTTCATTAAGGGGAACGAGAAGCGCTGGACGCAGCCGACCATGGCAACTTCTTCCCCACATCCGAAGTCTGGGCAAAAGTGGAGCGCGCCGGACACGAATCCAGACCAGTTGACACCCACCCCGGAGGCTCCTAACCTCAGTTTATGGAAGTGCAACTCAGCGTCGAGCAGGAAGTGCAGCTCTCCCAGATGGCCGACCAGACCGGCAGGAGCGCGGACGAGTTGGCGCGTGAGGCCGTGGAGCGTTACATCGCGGAAGAGGGCCGCTTTCGTGCAGGGGTTCAAGCCGGGTAGACGCAGCCGCGTGTGGCGACTTCATCCCCACATCCGAAGTCTGGGCAGCGGTAGAGCGCGAGTTGTCAGCCTGAGAAATGTCCCCTATCTAAAGGGGTCGAAGGGGCCGCTTTGGCCCGTCCAGAGCCGTTATTGATCCTCGGCCTTTGCCGCTGAGGGAAGATTGATGGGCGTAAAGAACTTCCCTCAGGGGCTAAAGCCCGCATTGATTTTGCAGGGTTTATGTACGGGCTAAAGCCCGTACCCTTCACTCAAAACCAAGCTATTCGACAGACGGTCAGAACTTGTAGACCACGCCGACGGTGGCGCGCGGATCAAAGGTCCTGTGCGGGGAGTATCCAAGGCCCGATGAATTCCCCCTCACGGAAAACGACGCGCCGATGTAGTCGCCGGAGGCGCGCACGGCAAAGTGCGGGCTCAACTTGTACTCCGCGCCGCCGCCGACTCCCGCGGCAAAGGAGATGTTGGGGGTCATGCTCTCGCCGCCGGTGTGTTCTCCGCCCAGCAGCACATGAAGGAACACGCCGGTGCGCTGGTAGAGGTTGGCATGAACCACGGGTCCGAACAGGACTGTATCCACCGACGGGGTTCCAGGGTTGCCCGATGCGATAGGAAGCTCGTAATAGGCGCCGTCCGCGGTGACGCCGAAGTACTTGCCCCAATCGCGTGTGACGGAGAGGTTCACGCCCTGCAATCCGTAGCGGGACCCGTTCAGCTGGTTGAGGCTGGTGTAGCCGTAGCCGGCGTAGACCTCGTACTTGTAAGCGGGTTCAACCCGCTCGGCGGAGGCCGATCCAGAGGCTGGGGCAACCTGGCTTGCGGCCGCCAGGGGCATAAGCGCGGCCGGAACCACGGCCAAAATCGAAAGCAACAACTTTCTCTTCAACTTGAAACTCTCCTCAATATCGTGCTGTGGCTGGCCTGCAGTTCCCAGGGCATTCCCCTCGAGCAGGCGCCGTGACTGGGATGCGGTACCCTCATAGACTATCCTCTCCACCCCGGTTCGATGAAGTCCGGCGGCTGTTCACAGCCATCAGTGAACGGGTTTGAACCGCAGACGGTTCGGCGAGTGGCGCGAGTTTGCCGGATCTGTCTGTATCTGTGACGGCGATTCCACCCGAAAGATAGCGACCGATGACCTCGGGGCGGGCCCAATCTCATTCGATGTACCAGGGAATGTTGATAATCACGATGCGGCGGTTGCCGCGCATGAGCAGAATGAATTTCAGCATGTCGGCGCGGCGGTTGTGCAGCAGGTTCTCCCACCAGTGGCGCACCACCAGCTCCGGCACCAGCACGCAGACCTTGCGGATGCTGGACTCCCGCTCCACCGTCAGGATGTAATCGACCACCGGCGCCAGGACGTAGCGGAAGGGCGATTGCAGAATCTCGAGTTTGGGAACGCACTTGCCGGCGGCGCGCAGTGGAGCGGCCACGTCCTTTTCCCAATCCTGCGAGATCTCGTCCGGCTCCTCGCCGGTCTGCACGTGCAGGCAGCGAATGTCGGAAGACATGGACAGCGCAAAGCTGAGAGCCTTCTCCGTGATGCGGCTCCAGCGGTCGATGGGCAGCACGACGATGGGTTCGGTGACCTCGGCGGGCAGGATGGGCCGGCCGAGGGCGGTCTCGCGGTCCACGCCGGCGTAGTGGCGCTTGACGGCGCGCATCAGCACGATCATGGCGATGACCAGCAGCGCCGTGATCCATGCGCCCTCAACAAACTTGGCCACCAGCACCACAATGACGGTGATGCCCGTGGCCACGGCGCCCAGGCCGTTGACAAACATGTGCACTGGCGCGCCGCCCTGGCGCTTCCAGTGCATCACCATGCCGGCCTGCGAGAGGGTGAAGGCCAGGAACGCGCCGATGGCGAAGAGCGGAATCAGCCGGTCGGTGACGCCGCCGAAGACGACGAGCAGCAGGGCGGTGAGCGCCACCAGGACATAAATACCCCAGGAGTAGAGCAGGCGGCGACCGCGCAGCAGAAAGACGTGGGGCATGTAGTCGTCGAGGGCGATGGCGCGGGTGAGGCGGGGAAAATCGGCA
>OBLT010001879.1_pt1 | contig 13264 bp, 10 predicted proteins | sample 1518721 | NCBI WGS metagenome assembly OBLT01 (sample SAMEA3539307, study PRJEB22396) | soil metagenome | biome: tundra; feature: field; material: soil | place: USA | collected 2010-05 | depth 0.15 m | reverse complement strand
ACTGGTGGGCCGCCAGGAAAGTTCCGGTGCGGTACATTCCCGTCTGCACTTCATCCAGTACCAAAAGCGTGCCCGTCCGCCGGCACAAGTCTCGGGCTTGCCGCAAATACGCAGGCGGAGGCACCTGAATCCCGCCCTCCGCCTGAATGGGTTCTACTACGAACGCGGCCTGCCGTTTGCTCGCCAGCGCACTCGCTAAGGCCTCGATATCTCCGAACGGCACGCCTTGAGTGTCGGGCAACAATGGGCCGAATCCCTCGCGCCAAAATGCATCATTCATCAACGAAAGCGCGCCTGCGGTCAGTCCATGAAAACTGCTTTTTGCATAAACGATACCTGCGCGACCCGTCGTGGCGCGCGCAAATTTGATCGCCGCCTCCACACCTTCGCTGCCACTGCTGCCGAAGTAGACTTTTTGCAAATCGCCGCCCGCCAACGCGCACAAACGCCGCGCCAATTCACCGGCGATCTCCGGGACATGACTTTGCAGCATCGCCGGACCGCAGCGATCCATCTCATCCTTTAATGCCTGAATGATGTCCGGATGATTGTGGCCGGCGTTGTGAACGCAATAGCCGGAGAGAAAATCCAGGATGCGGCGGCCGTCTTTCGTGAATAATTCACAGCCCAGGCAGCGCTCGTACTCGACGTTCATCCCCAATAGATTGAGCAGCGCCACCCACTGCGGGTTGACGTAATCCTTGTAGTCGGAGGCGTGGTTGGAAGTGGCCTTAGACTGATCGCGGGAAGCAATCGTCGTACTCGCAGTTGCCATATGGATGCAATATGGGATGCGCTGCTCTTTCACTTGGGATGTCCTCTATCGCTGAAATCATCAGTACCTCTCTCCATTTTGGCTATCCGGACGAATAAATGGCGAAATAAAAAATGGCTTCGGGCCGCGACTCTTCGATGCATCTCGTCATCTAACCAAGCCTTGAAGGTAGGTCACGGTCGGGTTGCCTTCAAGTAGCCCTTCGTCCGTTTAAGCGACCAGATTAAGCGACCAGACCAGGAGCGCCGGATGCTTGCCGCGGAAAAGGCTGTCGCAGTCTCCCACGAACTCACTGAACGAATCTCTGACGAACGAATGTCCGGCGAACGAATGTCAGACGCTCGTCGGCAAACCGATGCCATCTTCTCCCTGGTTCGTCCCGGCTCGCTCTATGAGAGGCCGATACCCGAGCGGCACCGTATCATCTTTTATGTCGGACACCTGGAGGCGTTCGATTGGAATCTGCTGAACCATGCGGGATTCGGGCTGAAGAGCGCTCATCCTGAATTGGATCGCCTCTTCGCCTTCGGCATTGATCCAGTGGACGGCGGCCTTCCCTCCGACCAGCCCTCCGACTGGCCAACGCTGGAAGCCGTCGGCGATTATGTGAGCGGCGTTCGCGGCGCCATCGACAAGAAACTTGCGCAGATAAGTGTCGATTCATCGCAGTCCGGCAATCGTTTTTCATTGCCCACGTTGCTGAATGTGGCCATCGAGCATCGGCTGATGCATGCCGAAACACTGGCCTACATGCTGCATCAGTTGCCTTTTGACATGAAGGTGACAGCCGTCGATCCGCCGATTCTAGCGGGCCCGCCGGTCTTCCCACGAGTGGTCGCCATCCCTGCGGGTAGCGCAGCGCTTGGTCTGGATCGGAATTCCAACACCTTCGGCTGGGATAACGAGTATGAAGCCCATTCGGTGGAGGTCCCAGCTTTCGAAATCGATCAGTACAAGGTGACTAACCAGCAATATCTCGAGTTTATTGCGGCTGGCGGCTACGAGACGCGTGCTTTCTGGACGGACGATGATTGGAATTGGAGGGCCGCGCAGGGAATTTCTCATCCATTGTTCTGGAAGAAGGATGGGGATCGATGGCTTTGGCGCGGCATGTTTGCTGAGATTGCGTTACCGCTCGATTGGCCTGCTTACGTGAGCCATGCCGAAGGGAGCGCCTACGCGCGCTGGGCAGGGAAGTCGCTCCCCACCGAAGCGGAATGGCAGCGCGCCGCCTACAGTACCGCCGAAGGCAACACAAGATCCTACCCGTGGGGCAATGATCTTTCCGGCGTCAAACTCGGCAACTTTGACTTTCACCGTTGGGATCCGACCCCCATAAATGCATTTCCTGCCGGTCAAAGCGCGTTCGGCGCTTATGACATGTTGGGCAACGGGTGGGAGTGGACATCCACAGTTTTCGGTCCGTTTCCCGGTTTCGAGCCCTTTCCCTTCTACCGCGGATATTCAGCCGATTTCTTCGATGGCAAGCACTTCGTTATGAAGGGCGGCTCGGCGCGCACTGCGGCTTGCATGTTGCGGTCAACGTTTCGCAATTGGTTTCAGTCGCATTACCAATACGTGTATGCGGGCTTTCGTTGTGTAAGCTGCCGGCGGTCGAGTTAACCGACGATTCGGCTGTGACCCGATTTTCGATGTGACGATAGTGACGATAGTAGAGGAATGAAATGCTGATTCATGCAATCCCTCCCAACGCCGCTTACGAGTTTGCCTCCGAGTTTGCTGCCAGCGTCCGCGCCGGACTTACCCGCCCAAAGCAGAAGGAACTCCCCTCCAAGTATCTCTACGACGATGTGGGCTCGGCGCTGTTCGAAGTGATCAGCCATTTGCCCGAATACGGCCTTACCCGAGCGGATGAGCGTCTGCTGCGACGGCATGCGAGTGAGATTGTGCAACGGCTCGACCCTCCTGTAGCCGTAGCTGAACTCGGCAGTGGTAGCGGCAAGAAGACTCGCTGGATATTGGAAGCGCTCGGTCGTTGGCAACGCACTTTTTATTATCCGGTTGAAATATCCCGCTCCGCCCTGCTCATGTGCCAGCGTGAACTGAGCGATATTGACTCGCTCAGCATCGTGGGATTTGAACGCGAGTATCTCGATGGTCTGCAGGAAGTGGCCACGCATCGCCAGCGCAACCAGCATATTCTTGTGATGTTTCTGGGAAGTACAATCGGAAACTTTGACCGTGATGCCGGAGTGAAATTCCTGGCCGGGATCCGGCGCATTCTCCAGCCTGGAGATTCTCTTCTCCTCGGAACAGATCTGGAAAAACCCAGCGCCCAATTGCTCAAGGCGTATGACGATGAAGTCGGAGTGACCGCCGCGTTTAATCTAAACCTTCTGGCCCGTATCAATCGCGAACTCGATGCCGATTTCGACTTAAAACAATTTGCGCACCTGGCCAGGATCAATCCTGAAGCGCGCAGCGTCGAAATGCATCTACTATCAAAGCGGCGGCAAACAGTCCGCATCCCGGCCTCCGACCTAAGCATAGATTTTGAGGAGGGCGAGACCATCTGGACAGAGAGCAGCCACAAATACGCGCCGGACGAGGTCTTCCATATGGCGCGCGCCGCTGGTTTTTGCTGCCAGGCGCAATGGATTGACGAGCAATGGCCTTTTGCCGAGAATCTGCTAGTCGCCGAGTAACTTCGGGTTTGTTTGTTGGGTGGCGCAGCGGTTTACCGCTGCGGTAACTGCCTTGTTGTGCATCAGGCTTTAGCCGCTGAGGGATCCACTCTCGCTCAGCAATGACTCTTCCGCGAGTTGCTCAGCGCTGGGAAACACAGCGAAAGATGATTGCAGTCGCGGAGGGACGACCGAAAATAGCCCAGCGCTTCAGCGCTGGGAACCATACCGAATAATGACTTAAGTCCCGTAGGGACGACCGAAAGCCTAAGACGATGCCGATGCTTTACGCCACGTGCGCAGGTTAACGACACTCATCACGATGCAGAATACATTGGCTGGAATAAACCCGAGTTGCGCAGTCTTGATGCCGATGACGCAGATGATTGCGCTATTCAAGGTTGCTAGTAGCCAGCCTTCCCAGCAATGACGTCCAACCAAAACGGTAGAAGCGATAGTCAACACGCAAGAGAGATAATCGAGCCGTAACACGAATGAAATACCTCCGTGCGATCATTCTGTGGGAGGGTCGCACCTTTTTCCGTGACTGTGATGCACGGGTCAGATGACCAAAGTCGCACGACTTCAGGGGAAGTGATACAAGTACCGAACCAGTCCAGGAGGAATTTATGGCGGAAGAATGCACCCATCTTGACCAGATCAAAATACGAAAAACAAAGAAACATGTCTGTGAAGAGTGCGTGAAGATGGGCGATACCTGGGTCCACCTGCGTATGTGCCTCATCTGTGGACAGGTCGGCTGTTGTGACTCGTCCAAGAACAAGCACGCCACCAAGCACTTCCACCACACCCAACATCCTCTGATGCGCTCAATCGAGCCGGGAGAGTCTTGGATCTGGTGCTATGTAGACGAGGTCGAGGCTGGAGAACTTGCAGCCTGAACTCAAGAGCCCCATTCAGGTTTATCATCAAGGCCAACAAGTGGGGATTCGTCATGGGGATCCGCAAACAGGGGATTCGTATCGGGGCACGCTTTCAAGCGTGCCGAAAAGCCAGGAATGAATGCGCCTTCAGGCGCTGGATCTCGATTCGACTTTTGTCATAGGGCCTAGAACGAGTCATGCCGAAACCGATCCTGCTGAGTGTCGATGACGACTCCGACGTGTTGCGGGCGATCGAACGCGACCTGCGCTCGCAGTACGGCGCGGAGTATCGCGTCATCGGAACCGATTCTCCCGAAGGCGCTTTGGATCTGCTAAAGCAGTTAAAGGTGCGCAATGACAGTGTAGCGCTGCTGCTGGCTGATCAGCGCATGCCCAAGATGGACGGAGTCACATTCTTACGGGAAGCCCAGCATGTTTTTCCGGATGCAAAGCGCGCATTACTCACCGCGTACGCCGATACGAACGCCGCGATTAGCGCCATCAATCAAGCCAGCATCAACTACTTTTTCTTGAAGCCATGGGATCCGCCCGCCCAGAATCTCTATCCGCAACTGAATGACTTGCTCGAGGACTGGCAAGCGTCCTACCGTCCCGCTTTCCAGGGAATCAGGGTCCTCGGCACCCGGTGGTCGCCCCGATCGTATGAGTTGCGAGATTTTCTGGCACGCAACCACGTGCCCTATCAATGGATCGACGTAGAAACATCCGCCAATGACCCGGAGACCAAGCGTCTGTTGGAAGCTCTCGGTCCCGAGGCCGCCAGCCTCCCCGTCGTGCTCTTCCCGGACGGAACCAAGCTTCTGGAAAGCCTGCCCGCGGACGTAGCGCAAAAAGTCGGCCTGCGGACACGTGCACAAACCAGCTTCTACGATTTGGCGATCGTGGGTGGAGGCCCCGCTGGCCTGGCCGCCGCAGTCTACGGCGCGTCCGAAGGCCTGCACACCGTGATGATCGAGCGCGAAGCGCCGGGCGGACAGGCCGGCATGAGTTCTCGGATTGAAAACTACCTGGGCTTCCCGTCGGGTCTCAGCGGGAATGATCTGGCCCGGCGCGCGGTGACCCAGGCCCAGCGTTTTGGCGTGGAGATTCTTTCTCCTCAGGAGGCGGTCGGCGTTCGCACCGAAGGTTCGTATCGCATCATCAAGATGGCGGACGGTAACGAAATATCATGCCACGCACTGATGATCGCGAGCGGAGTTCAATGGCGGCGCCTGGAAGCTCCCGGAATCGATCGGCTCCAGGGCGCCGGTGTCTACTACGGTGGCGGCGCGACGGAAGCATTGTCGTGCAAAGGCGAAGATGTCTATGTAATCGGCGGCGCAAATTCGGCGGGCCAGGCTGCCATGAATTTTGCGAAATATGCCGAGCGCGTCGTTATGGTCGTGCGCGGCAGTTCGCTGGCCAGCACCATGTCGCAATATCTGATCGATCAAATCAAGGAGATGTCCAACATTCAAGTGTGGTCGAATGCCAGCGTGTCCGAAGCTCATGGAGAAACTCATCTGGAAGAGATTTCGGTCCTGTGTTCCGACTCCAATAAGCTGGAGCGGGTGCCGGCGAGCTCGATGTTCATCTTTATCGGAGCGCTGCCGCGCACCGATTGGCTGGGCGATCTGGTCGAGCGCGACGAGCGCGGCTTCCTCTTGACCGGCCCCGATCTCATTCGCGATGGCCAACGCCCCCGGAGTTGGACGCTGGACCGGGATCCATTTCTGCTTGAGACCAACGTTCCCGGCATCTTTGCGGTGGGCGATGTGCGGCATGGTTCCGTGAAACGGGTCGCTTCCGGTGTCGGCGAAGGATCGGTAGCCGTGCAGTTCATTCATCAATATTTGAGCAAGGTATAAATGGCCGACAAATCGGATTTGCTTCGCGTCCCCGTATTCGCGGATTTGCCTGACGATCAGCTTTCCTGGTTCATCAGCCAGGCCCAGGAACTTCCTCTCAAGCCGGGCGAGAGCTACACACGCCAGGGCGATCCTGCCGACGCAATGTTTGTAGTCCTTGAGGGGCAACTCGAACTTCGAGGTGATTTTGGCGGCGAAACCATCGTCATCTCCGTCAACAGCGGTGAGGTCACGGGAGTGCTGCCCTTTTCCAGAATGAAGGAGTTCACCGTGGGCGGGCGGGCCCTGACTGAGAGTCGACTCTTGCGATTTCCCAAGGCCCATTTTCCGGACCTCGTGCTGAAGATGCCGGAACTCACCCAGCGTCTGGTCGGCCTGATGTCCGACAGAATCCGCGAAACCACGCGTATTGAGCAGCAACGCGACCGGTTAGTCTCCTTAGGCAAGCTGTCCGCGGGTCTGGCCCATGAACTCAATAATCCGGCTTCGGCGGCCAAGCGTGCCACCAGCCAGCTGCGTGATCTCCTGAAAAAAATCAAGGACGCCAGTCACGAACTGGGCCGGCGCGAGCTGACCACCGCGCAGAAAGCGGAGATCGAGAAGATGGAGGCGTCCTTCATCCAGAGCCACGAACCTCCTCCTGATGCGCTAACCATCAGCGACCTGGAAGATCAGGTCGATTCCTTGTTGCGCAGCCACGGGCAGAACGACCTGTGGCAATTGGCGGCGGATCTGGCGCGGAAAAACGTCAAGCCCGGAGTTCTGGAATCATTGTTCGCCGTCCTTGATGCTGACACGGCCCGGGCTGCCCTGGTGAGGATCGCCGCCTCCGTCGAGATCGCAAATCTACTGAACGAAATCGAGAGCAGCACATCACGAATCTCCGACCTGGTTGGTGCGATCAAGGAATACACCTACATGGACCAGGCCCCGGTACAAAATATTGACATCGTCAAGAGCCTTGAAACCACGCTTACCATCCTGAACCACAAACTGAAACGAGGCGTTGTGGTACAGCGCGACTATCATAGCGTTCCTCTTCTCGTGAATTCATTCGGCAGCGAACTCAACCAGGTGTGGACTAACATCATCGACAATGCCATCGACGCAATGGGCGGCAAGGGCGAGCTTCGCCTTCGGACCTACCGCGACGACAGTTGCGTGGTAGTGGAGATCGCCGATAACGGTCCCGGAATTTCGCCGGAGGTGAAGCCGCACATCTTTGAACCCTTCTTCACGACCAAGGGTGTGGGGGAAGGGACCGGACTCGGGCTCGACACGGTTCAGCGCATCGTCAGGAAACATAAGGGCAATATTCAGGTCACTTCGAAACCCGGCGACACTCGTTTTCAAGTGTGGCTGCCTCTCGCCGAAACATCGGCTGTGGCAGTGAGAAATCAAAACTAACCAAGGAGAGAATCTTATGCCTACGATTACGACCAAAGACGGCACACAGATTTATTACAAGGACTGGGGAAAGGGCCAGCCCATCGTGTTCAGTCACGGCTGGCCGCTCACCGCGGACGACTGGGACGGACAGATGTTGTACTTCGGCCAACATGGCTACCGGGTCATAGCGGCTGACCGGCGAGGGCACGGCCGCTCCACCCAGACGTGGGACGGCAACGATATGGACACCTATGCCGACGATCTAGCAGCCCTCACTGAGAAGCTTGATCTGAAGGATGCAATTCACGTGGGGCACTCCACCGGCGGCGGAGAAGTTGCTCGTTACATCGGCCGGCATGGTAGCAAGCGTGTCGCCAAGGCCGTGCTCATCAGCGCCGTACCGCCGCTGATGGTGAAGACGGACAAGAATCCGGCGGGCGCGCCGATCGAGGTGTTCGACGACCTGCGAGCCCAATATACCAAAAATCGGCCGCAGTTTTATAAGGACATCACCCTTCCGTTCTACGGCTACAACCGGCCGGGAGCCAAGATATCGGAAGGCATCCGGGAGCACTGGTGGTTGCAGGGAATGATGGGAGGAATGAAGGCGGGCTACGACTGCATCAAGGCCTTCTCCGAAACGGACTTCACCGAGGACCTAAAGAAGTTCGATGTGCCCACCCTCATTCTTCATGGCGACGATGACCAGATCGTGCCCATCGGCGCGGCGGCCCTGCAGTCCTCGAAGCTGGTGAAGGGGGCGACGCTCAAGGTGTATCCAGGTTTCCCGCACGGAATGCCCACCACCAACGCGGACGAGATCAATGCCGATCTCCTCGCGTTTTTCAAGCGCAGCGCACAAGTGGCGGCGTAACCCGCGGATTGAATATATGCGTTCCTGGTGATTCGGCGATTGGTCATTCGGCTACAGAGGCGCTGCGTCGAACCGCCCCTGTATCAGTAAGTTAGAAGTTGTCATCCTGAGCGAAGCGAAGGACCTGCTTGTGGTCAGCCAAGAGAGAGCAGGTTGTTCGCTTCGCTAGGATGACCTTTCATTTGGAGAGCTCCTATGTCCATTCGACCCGTGAAACGGCTCATAAAATCCAAGCCAACTCTCGAAGGCGCAGGCGTGCATCTGCGCCGCGCCTTCGGCTTCGGCAACACGAAAGAGTTCGACCCCTTCCTTTTGCTCGATGACTTCCGCAACGATGTCCCCGAAGACTATCTTTTGGGCTTTCCTTGGCACCCTCACCGGGGGATTGAGACCATCACCTACGTGCTCGCCGGAACCGTCGAACATGGCGACAGCATGGGAAACCAGGGTGCCATCGCCGCAGGCGACGTGCAGTGGATGACAGCGGGCAGCGGAATCATCCATCAGGAAATGCCCAAAGGTGATCCGGCCGCATGCATGGCTTCCAGTTGTGGGCGAATCTTCCATCGTCGCTCAAGATGACGCCGCCACGTTACCAGGAAGTGAAATCTCCCGACATCCCTGAGGTGAAGGACGATGACGGCACTCACGTCCGCGTCGTCTGCGGAAAGTTTTGGGGTAAGGTCGGTCCGGTCGACGGAATCGCCGCCGATCCGATTTATCTCGATGTGTCGGTGGCGCCCGGCCGCCGCAAGACGCTTCCTGTAGAGACAACGCGCCATGCCTTCGCCTACGTATTTGCCGGGGCAGGCAAGTTTTGCAACGCTTCAGGTCCTTTGGCAGTGCCGACCGAGGCAGTCGAGTGGGCGGACACGCACCCTCCTGCTGAGGCGGATAATCGCTCTCTCGTGCTGTTCGATCGGGGCGACGAGGTCACCGTGCAGGCCGGGGACGACGGAATCCGTTTTCTACTGGTCTCGGGCAAGCCCCTCGAAGAGCCGGTGGCGTGGTACGGCCCGATCGTGATGAACACGCAAGAGCAACTCCGGCAGGCGTTCCACGAACTCGAAAGCGGAACATTCCTCAAGTCGGCCTAGACTCGTCCAGCAAACTGCGAAAAAGTTGGTAAATGCTTTTGGGTGCCGTAGCGGTTTACTGCCGCGATTGCCGGCCTCTTTTCGAAGTCTGCTCGGTTTGGTATAAACCATCGTTTCGTATCAGGGGTATTGCTTTAGCGATACCGCAAGCTCTTAGAACATCAATTGCCCCACTTGGGGCTGGCTGTTGAATCTCGATTCGTTCAGCAAACTGTTTTAGCCGCCGACGTCATACGTCTCCGCCTTTTACGGAAGCAGTCCGAACACTCCCACCCCGCTCGTCGTCCCCACATACACCTTGCCGTTCGCGATGGTCGGAGTGATGAACTTGTTTCCGTCTCCAAAGTGGTCGCGCCCGCCCGCCGCCTGGTTCGAGTTGTACAGCTCCACACTCAGGTTCTTCCCATGGTAGGCGTGCAACACCGCGGGCGAAGTATTTTCGGTAGCCCACAAAATCAAGGTGTTGCCCGAACTTCCGGAAATGCTCGGTGTGGCCCCCGGGTAATCGAAGATGGTGCTCGTTGCCGACGCTGGAGTGGTGTTCAGCAGCCCGCTGGAGTTGAACGAAAACTCCTTGATCGAATCCCCCACAGCCCCGTAGTAAATACTGTTGTAAGAAAATGCCGGGGCCGAAAACACCTGTCCGCTCAGCCCTCCGGTCACCTCCTGGTAGAGCTGGTTATTGTTATTGGGATTAAATTTACCCATGTTGGTTCGATCCGCCACATAAATGTTCGAGTCCTTCCCGGCGCCCACCACCAGTTGGTGCACGACTCCGTTAGAGTCTTTGAAATTCGGCACCACCATGGCGCCGCCCGACCCCAAATCCTCGTCCGCATTCGATTCGCTCACCGTGTTGTACATGTTGAAGTAGTCGGATACGGTCAGTTGACCTTTCTTCACGGAGAGCTTCACGATGGCGTTTCCATAGTCGCCATTTGCCGGGAAGCCGCTGGCATTCAAGGTCGTGTCGAACGTTCCATTCGCGTCCAGGAAGTAAATGCCGCCACTCGAATCGGCCGCCGGTCCCGCTCCCGCCGCCCAGATCGCTCCTTCATTCCCATTCGGCGTTATGTTGAGCACCGACTGCTGTGCCAATGTCGACTCGTTGTAACCGATGATCCATCCCGTGTATGGCCGGATGTCGCAATGGGAGGCCCACGAGGTATAAAGGATGTGATTCAGCAACAACAGCCCAGCCCGCTCTTTGTACTGCTTGGGATCAAAAATCACGTACCCACCCTGACTGTTATCGCCGGTTCCAGGATATTTGGCGCTAACATCCACCGGCGCGCCGAACTCCTCCGCTCCGCTGGTGATGTCCATCGCATGGAGCCGCTGATGATAGTTACCACTCATGTCCTTACTCATAGCGACTACAAAGATTGTGCCGTGCGTGCCCGCCGTAAGATCAATGACTGGAGTAGAAGTAACTCCGATCTCCGGAGTAACCTGCGAGCAACCCCGATCATCCGACGGAGTCTCGCCGGCATTCAGCGTAGTCACATGCCAGAGAGTCGATCCACTGTCCGCGTCAAACCCGTAAACCGTGCCGTGTTCACTAGCGACAAACAGCACGTTGTGCGTACCATTTCCCGGAATACTAATGTTAGGGGCATACAAAGGCTGGGCATCCACCCGGCCGTCCGTGGAGATCGTGAACAACTTTCCAAACATCGTGGAGTTCACGTTCTTGAGCGTGAGTGTGGTCTCACTAGGATTCAGTCCCGTCCTAAGATTGTTGTTGTGATAAGTCAGGACGCCCTTGAACACCGGCGCAGCGCTTACCAACATGAGGCGCCGGAAAGTCAGCATCGAAAGGACTGAGAGAAACAAAATCGCAGCTGAAAGGAAAGAAATTCGCGCGGACAGGCCTCGTCGCATCATGCACCTCGGGCTTTAGATCCAGATTTCCAACCGGCTGTTGCCAGATTTCAAAACAAAGAGGCGATTGAGTGATTCTACCCGAAGCGGGAGACAGGACTCGCGCCCCGAAACTCGGAAGTGCCGTGAGTAGCAAGAGGCGCCCGCGCGGTTGGCGCAGGCGGTACAATGGTTGCAGTAACCAGGAACGCAACATCGGACGGCTTCAGGGAAGCGTCGTCGGCCTGCTTGACGTTCCAGAGAAGACTCCAATACATTCAAGAGCCGGGCACAACGCACTTCGCCCATGTGTTTTCCAAAACAAAACCTGACTTTGGAGAGGTACTCGCGCCATGACCATCAAGCAAAACGCTGCCCGCAGAACGACCCTCAAGCAAAAAGCGCAGTTGATGGCGGGCTCCGAGATTGAACGCACCCTGGTACGGTTGGCTCACGAAATCCTCGAAAAGAACGGGGGCATCGATGGCTTGGGGCTAGTGGGAATCCGGCGCCGAGGTGTCCCCCTAGCCGAGCGGCTCGGCAAAATGATTCAGCAGGTCGAAAAGAAGAAGGTCCCCGTCGGAACTCTGGATATTACTTTCTATCGGGATGACCTTTCTACTCTGGGCCCCAAGCCCGTAGTGCAGGAAATGGAAATCGGATTTTCCATCGAAGGTAAGAAGATCGTGCTGGTCGATGACGTACTCTACACCGGCCGCACCACCCGGGCTGCCCTCGATGCCCTGTTTTCGCATGGACGTCCGAGCCTGGTGCAGTTGCTGGTGCTGATCGATCGCGGCCATCGTGAACTCCCTGTCGAAGCGACGTTCATCGGCCGCACCGTCCAGACCACCGATAGTGAAGTGATCGAAGTGAAGCTGACCGAGATCGACGAAGCCGAGAAGGTCCTGCTGATGGAGCGCTAAGATCGCGGTACACCGCGAACACCTTCAATAAATCGTCATCCCAATAATGAATTGTCATCGCTATAATAGATCGTCATCCCGATAATGAATCGTCATTTCTACTAATGAATTGTCATCCTGAGCGAAGCGAAGGACCTGCTTCTTGCGGCAAAGCGCAGATCCCCCGCTTCGACGATCTAGGTTAAAGAACCGATCGCACCTTCGTAAACCAACGCTAGCTCTTCGTCCTTGCACCCCACTCCGCATCAAATCGCGTCCGGTCATAAAACGATTTCTGGGTTCCCACTCCTGTCGTCGAAAGCCCGGCATAAAGGTTAGCGCGCATCACCGCTTCCTGCTCCGGCAGTCCTTCGCCAAGAAAAGTAGCGAAGCTGCCAATGAACGCGTCGCCGGCTCCGGTGCTATCCACACTCTTCATGCTGAAGGCGGGCACGTGCTGCATACCATCACTTCCGGCCAGCAGCGAGCCATTCTCGCCCAAAGTAATGATCACCCGCCCAATACCGCTGGCCAGCAGCTTGCCGGCACAGCGCTTGGCATCGTCAAGATTGCGTACCGGCATACCGGAGATCGCCTCCGCTTCGCTCTCGTTAGGAACAAAATAGTCGAGATCGGCAATCGCCTTCACGTCGATAGGCTGCGCCGGCGCCGGGTTCAAAATGCAGCGGATGCCGTGCTTTCGCGCAAACTTAATCGTGTAGTACACGGTTTCGAGAGGGATCTCGAACTGGAGCACGATGCAGTCAGCTCTCTTCAGCATCTCCGCCGCAGCCTCCACGTCGGCAGGTTTCAATTCATCATTGGCCCCTTTGACCACGATGATCCGATTCTGCCCCGATGGATCGACGAAAATCGACGCCACTCCGCTGGACATACCGCTTACCTGGCGTACATGCGTGGCATCGATGCCCAGAGATCGGAAGAGCGTCGGGTAGGGAAAGAG
>OBLT010001877.1_pt1 | contig 13265 bp, 8 predicted proteins | sample 1518721 | NCBI WGS metagenome assembly OBLT01 (sample SAMEA3539307, study PRJEB22396) | soil metagenome | biome: tundra; feature: field; material: soil | place: USA | collected 2010-05 | depth 0.15 m | reverse complement strand
ACGGAGCCGCGCGCGTAAGCAAGCGGTTGTGGCGCAAACAATAACGTCGCCATGTTTAAATCGTCGTAGCATCTCAGTCTGCGCAGAGAAGTTCCGTGCCAAGCCGGAGGGCTATCTGAAACCGAGGAATACCACCCGGCTAGTTGAGGCGGCATCCAGATCGGGCGGGCAGGTTGAATATACCTGCCCCATGCACCCCGAAGTACGGCAATTGGAACCCGGTAGCTGCCCAAAATGCGGCATGGCGCTTGAGCCGGCCGTACTCGCTCCTGTCGTCAAGAAAGTCGAATACACCTGCCCCATGCATCCGCAGATTGTGCGTTCCGAGCCCGGAGCGTGCCCGATCTGCGGCATGGCGCTGGAACCGCGCGAAGTGACGGGCGAGGAAATCAATCCCGAACTGGTGGACATGACGCGACGGTTCTGGATCAGCCTGTCGTTCACCCTGCCCACGCTGCTGCTCATGGTTTCTTCGTTGATTCCGGCCGATCCGCTTAAGCACCTGCTGGGTTCCGGTCCATCGATCTGGCTCGAGTTTGGGCTCGCTACCCCGGTAGTGCTCTGGAGTGGCTGGCCGTTTTTTCAGCGAGCTTGGACGTCGGTTGTAAACCGGCATCTTAATATGTTCACGCTGATTGCGCTCGGCACGGGAGCTGCTTATTTCTACAGTGTCGCTGCTCTTCTTTTTCCGGGACTCATTCCAGCTTCGTTCCGGGACATGACCGGGGATTTGGCGGTCTACTTTGAGCCTGCTTCAGTCATGGTGACCTTGGTCCTGCTGGGCCAAATGCTTGAACTGCGGGCCAGGAGCCAGACGAGCAGTGCGCTGAAAGCCTTGCTGGGGTTAGCGCCCAAGAGCGCGCGCATTGTCAGAGAGGATGAGCGCGAAGAGGATATTCCGCTGGACCGTGTGATCGTCGGCGACCGGCTCCGCGTCAGACCTGGCGAAAGGGTGCCGGTTGATGGCGTCGTGCTCGCAGGTACAAGCAGTGTCGATGAATCGATGGTGACCGGAGAGCCGATTCCGGTAGAAAAAACGACCGGCGCAAGAGTCACCGGGGGCGCCGTCAACGGTACCGGAACTTTCATCATGCGTGCTGACCGCGTAGGAGCCGAAACGCTCCTGTCGCAGATTGTCCGGATGGTCGGCGACGCTCAGCGGACCCGCGCGCCGATTCAACGCCTGGCCGATGTCGTCGCCTCCTATTTCGTGCCCGCCGTTATTCTGATCGCCGTCATTACTTTTGCCGTGTGGGCGATTTGGGGACCGGAGCCGCGACTCGCCCATGCGCTTGTGAATGCCGTGGCGGTGCTGATCATTGCGTGCCCCTGTGCGTTGGGTCTTGCTACACCCATGTCGATCATGGTTGGCACGGGGCGAGGCGCACAGGCCGGTGTTCTGATTCGGAACGCGGAAGCTTTGGAAACACTGGAGAGGGTCGACACTCTTGTGATCGACAAAACGGGCACCCTGACGGAAGGCAAGCCCAAGCTGATCACTTGGGAGTCCGCAGAAGGCCGTGAGGACTTGGAAATGCTGCGCCTGCTCGCCAGCCTTGAACAGGCGAGCGAACATCCGTTGGCTGGCGCCATTGTCGCTGGAGCCAAGGAACGCGGCCTCCAACTCGCCAAGACGGACAGTTTCCGTTCTGTCACGGGCAAAGGCGTCACGGGCACAATTGAGGGCCGCACGGTAGCCGTCGGCAGCGCCAAGCTGCTCGAAGAACTTTCTGTTGACCCACAGACCCTTGTCAAACGCGCCGAGGAGCTACGGCAACAAGGTCAAACCGTGATGCTCGTCGCCGTCGAGGGCCGACCGGCTGGCTTGGTTGGCGTAGCCGATCCAATTAAGCCCTCGACGCCGGAGGCCATTCAGCTCCTCCACGCGGAAGGTATTCGCCTGGTTATGCTGACCGGCGACAACCGAACGACAGCCCAAGCGGTCGCGAGCAAGTTGGGCATTGATGGCATCCAGGCCGATGTGTTGCCAGACCAGAAAGCCGTAGTGGTCAAGCGACTTCAGTCCGAGGGTCATGTCGTCGCGATGGCCGGAGATGGCGTGAACGATGCGCCGGCGTTAGCTCAGGCGCAGGTAGGCATCGCGATGGGTACGGGGACCGATGTCGCCATGGAGAGTGCCGGAGTAACATTGGTACAGGGCGATCTTCGCGGAATCGCGCGGGCGCGTCGGCTGAGTCGGGGTACCATGCGCAATATTCGTCAGAATCTCTTCTTCGCCTTTTTCTATAACGTGCTCGCCGTCCCGATTGCGGCCGGAGTGCTCTACCCGTTCTTCGGCCTGCTTCTCAGCCCCATGATTGCGAGTGCGGCGATGACGTTCAGCTCCTTCTCGGTGATTATGAACGCGCTCCGGCTTCGACGGTTAGAGCTATAGCAACCTAATGGGTGTTGTTTTCGCGGAACTCACTTTCAAACTCTCATGAAAACCAGTCGGGTTTCATTTGGCTCTTTCGAGGCAACCCTCGCCGGCTGCCGCATGCTAAACTCGAATTCCTCTCGTCCCCAATGGATTTCCTCACAGGGTTGAACGCACAACAACGTGAAGCGGTGACCTGCACCGAGGGTCCGCTCCTGATCCTCGCCGGCGCGGGTAGCGGCAAGACGAGGGTCATCACGCATCGCATCGCGTACATCGTCACGGCGCGGCACGTGCCGCCCTCCGCCATCCTGGCCGTCACCTTCACCAACAAGGCCGCCAGGGAAATGCGGGGGCGCGTGGCCGCGCTGCTCGAAGGCGCCGGCCTGGATTCCACGCCCCGGCTCTCGACGTTTCACTCGTTTTGCGTCCGGCTGTTGCGGATGGATGGCGACCCGCTGACCAAAATCCGCCCCGGTTTCACGCGGCGCTTCACCATCTACGACGAAGACGACCAGCTCGCCATCGTGAAGGCCGCCTACAGGACTCTCGGTCTGGAAGAGAAGGAGTTCATGCAGTACCGGGCGGCCATTTCGCGCATCAGCCACTCCAAGAACTTGAAGCTGGGGCCGGCGGATCTCTACAAACAGGCCGCCAACCCGGAAACCGAGAAGCTGGCCTCGATCTTCGAGCAATACGAAAAGGCATTGCGCGCCGCCAACGCGCTGGATTTCGACGATCTGCTGCTTGAGGCCGTGCGCCTGCTGCGCCACGACGATGCCACGCGCGAAGCCTGGAACCGCCGTCTGAGTTACGTGATGGTAGACGAATACCAGGACACCAATCGCAGCCAGTACGAGCTGATGCGCCTGCTTTCCGAATCGCATCGCAACGTTTGCGTGGTGGGCGACGAAGATCAGTCGATCTATAGCTGGCGCGGAGCGGATCTCCGCAACATCCTGGATTTCGAGCGCGACTTTCCCAACGCCCGCACCATCCGGCTGGAGCAGAACTACCGCTCGACCAAGAACATCCTGGCAGCCGCCGGCGCCGTGGTGGAGAACAACAAAGCGCGCAAGGGAAAGAAGCTCTGGACCGAAGCCGCCGCGGGCGAGATGGTGGGACTATACGCCGGTCACGACGACCGGAACGAGGCGCTGTTCGTGGCCGACCGGATCGAGAGTCATCTGGCCGCGCACCCCGGCGATCAGGTGGCGGTCCTGTATCGCACCAACTTCCAGTCGCGGCAGATCGAAGACGCGCTGCGGACCTACGGCCGGAAATACAACATCGTGGGCGGATTCAGTTTTTACCAGCGGGCCGAAATCAAGGACACGGTGGCTTACCTGAAGCTGGCCGTCTCCAACACGGATACGGCGAGCCTGCTGCGCGTGATCAACACGCCCGCGCGCGGCATCGGCCGCACTACCGTGGAGCAGGTCGAGCGCCACGCGCGCGAGCACGGCCTCAACCTGTGGGAAGCGGCCGAGCGCCTCATCGACGAGGGGCAGCTCTCCGCGCGCTCCCAGTCTTCGCTGGCGAACTTCCGCAACCTGATACAGGAACTTTCGCTGGTGGCGAGTTCGTCGCCGTTGCCCGACGCGATCCGCTTCGTGTTGGACCGCACCGGCTATCGCAAGATGCTCGATCAGGAGCATACGCCCGAATCGCAGACGCGCCTGGAGAACCTGGACGAGTTGATCAACGCGGCGGCGGAGGCGGCCGAGAGCGGCAAGACCATGTCCGACTTCCTGGATGAAGCCGCCCTGGTGTCCGACGCCGATGCCTTCGAAGAGACGGCGCCGGTGCACCTGATGACCCTGCATAACGCCAAGGGGCTGGAGTTCCCCGTGGTGTTCCTGACCGGCATGGAGATGGGCCTGTTTCCGCACAGCCGTTCGATGGATTCCGAAGCGGCGCTGGAAGAGGAGCGCCGGCTCTGCTACGTGGGCATGACGCGCGCACGCAAGCGCCTGATTCTGACGTGGGCGAAATACCGGCGGCGGTTCGGCGGCGGAGAGCAGTCGCGCTCCACGCCCTCCTGGTTCCTGAGCGAGGTTCCCGCGCACTTGATTGTGGATCTGGGCTCGCGGGACGAGCCTGGAGAGGTCGATCTGACGGCGGAGCGCGACGACGCGCGGCAATTGGCCAGGCGCAATACGTTCACCGGGAAAACCTATAATTCGCTCGACAACATCTCACAGTTCTTCGGCGCGCGGGGCCTGCCGTTCAACCCGCCCGGAGCGCAGCCGCCCCGGCCGCCCGTTCCGCCAAAACCCGTGTACGCCGCGCCGGCCCCGGCGAGCGCCGGGACCCGCAAGACCAGAGCCGGCATGACCGTGGATCACCCCAAGTACGGCCAGGGGACGGTGATACGGCGCGAAGGCGACGGAGAAGATGCTAAGATCACTGTTAACTTCCCCCGTTACGGTCTCAAGAAGCTGGTTGAAAAATACGCAGGACTAAAAACAACCCGATGAACACGAAGAACATTACCGATAAAGCCGAACGCAAACAGAAGAAACGCGCCCTGCGCAAGGCCGCGCCGCCCAAGGCGAAGCGCGCCGCCGCGGTAGCCCGCGGCTCGATGAAAAAGAAGATCCGCCGCCAGGTGCAGGGCCAGCGGAAACGATAGAAGCGGCCGATAGCCGATAGCTCTCCCCACGTGAGCCTTTTCCGAACGAAGAGCATCGACGCTCTGATCGCGGCCGCGGAAGATCCGGAGCGGAAGCTGCGGCGCACTCTGGGTCCGTGGAGCCTGACGGCGTTCGGCATCGGCGCGGTGATCGGGTCCGGCATATTCATCCTCACGGGGACGGCCGCCGCCGGCGAGACGCTGAGCTTCAAATCGGTCCTGCATGCTCCGATCCTCGACCTGATCATGCACGGCCGGAACGCGGTCTCAACGGTCGGCCGGCCCGGCGCGGGGCCGGGCATCTCCCTCTCGTTTCTGCTGACGGCGTTGGCGTGCAGTTTCGCGGCGCTGTGCTACGCGGAACTGGCGTCCATGATCCCCATCGCGGGAAGCGCTTACACGTACGCATACGCCACGCTGGGCGAACTGGTCGCCTGGATCATCGGATGGGATCTGATTCTGGAGTACGCAGTCTCCAACATGGCGGTGGCGGTGGGGTTCTCCGGGTATCTGAACGATGTCCTCGATAACCTGTTCGGCTGGCATTTGCCGGCCAAGCTCGCGGGTCCGCCCATCGCGGGAGGCGTGCTCACGGGGGCGTGGTTCAACCTGTCGGCGCTGATCATCCTGCTGATCCTGACTTACATTCTGGTGATCGGGGTGCGCGAAAGCGCCGGGACCAACAATGTGATGGTGGTGATCAAGGTTGCCGCCATCCTGATATTCGTGTTCGGCGCCGCGCGCGCGGTCCGCACCGAGAACTGGCACCCCTTTCTCCCCAACGGTTTCCCCGGAGTCCTGACGGGCGCGGCCATCGTGTTCTTCACCTACATCGGCTTCGACTCGGTTTCCACCGCGGCCGAGGAGTGCCGGAATCCGCAGCGCGATCTGCCTTTCGGCATCATCATGACTCTGGTGGTCTGCGCGGTGCTCTATATCTCGGTGGCGCTGGTGCTTACCGGCATCGCCCCCTGGAGGACGCTCACCGGCGACGCGCCCGTGGCCGACGCTCTGAAGCACCTGGGTTACAACGGCGTGCGCCAGTGGGTGAGCATCGGGGCCATCGTGGGGATGATCTCGTCGCTGCTGGTGTTTCAGTACGGGCAAGCGCGCATCTGGTTCGCCATGTCGCGCGACGGCCTGCTCCCCAAGGCGTTCTCCAAGGTGCATCCGAAGTACAAGACCCCGCACGTCAGCACCTGGATCGCGGGTTTGGCGGTAGGGATTCCGGCGGGCATCTGGGATATCGGCACGTTCGCCGACCTGGCCAACATCGGCACGCTGTTCGCGTTCATCATCGTGTCGCTGGGCGTCATCGTCCTGCGGCGGACGCAGCCCGAGCGCCGGCGCGGCTTCCGCGTCCCCGGATCTCCCTGGCTGCCGATGATCTCCATCGCATTCTGCCTGCTTCTGATGCTGGCGTTGCCGCTGGAAACGTGGGTGCGGTTCTTCGTCTGGCTGCTGATCGGCTTTGCGATCTACTTCCCGTTTGGGCGCAAAAACAGCGCGCTGGCGGAGAAGCGGACGGCGTAAGACCGCAACACCAAGAAGGCAGGCCAGGAGGCCCGCCCCACCCGGCGCCAGTCTAGTTCTAGCAGGATGCTGAAAAAGGCTCCGGCCTCCGCTCCCTCACGGTCGCGGCTCAGTAAGTTCGTGCAAACACGCGGCCGTGCTTCCGAGCCGCGCGCGTCACCACACACGGCCATTCTGCATCTTCGGTGATGAAACCGCACGGATCGAAACTTATGCGAAAACTCTTTCTGCTTCTGCTGGCGGGGCCTCTGTTGGCGCAGGATGCGCTCTCGCTGCGGGATGCCGTTCGCCTGGCCCTGCGGGAAAACAAGTCCGTGGCCGCCGCCAACGCGGGAGTATTGGCGTCCGGAGCGCGCGTGGAACAGGCCCGCGGCGGAATGCTGCCCAAAGTCGACTACTCCGAGTCCTTCGCGCGCAGCGACAATCCCGTATTCGTCTTCAGCTCGCTGCTCACCCAACACCAGTTCGGCCCCGACAATTTCAATATCGGCCCGCTGAACCGGCCCGGAGCTTTGAACAACTTCCAATCGCAAGTCGCGGTGGACCAGCCGCTATACGATGCCGGCCAAACGCGCCATGCGGTGAAAGCCGCCGAACTTACCGGGAAGATGACCGGCGAGGAACAACGCAGCGTACAGATGCAGGCGATTTCCGCCGTCGCAATCGCCTACTACGGCGCGCTGCTGGCGGCGGAGAATCTGAAGACCGCGGAGCAGGCCATGCGCTCGGCGGAGGCCGACCTCACGCGCGCCGAATCCGTCCGCGCGGCCGGCATGTCCACCGATGTGGATGTTCTTTCGATCCGGGTACACCTGGCCGCCGTGAACGAGCAGCGCATCGACCGCGCCGCGGAACTGGATGTGGCGAAGGCGGCGCTGAACGACGCGCTGGGGGTTCCGCTCGATACGCTGCACTCGCTGACCAGCGCGCTGGCGCCCCTGGCGCTTCCGGACCTGGCGCTTGATGACCTCGAAAAGGAAGCTTCCGCCGCGCGGCCCGAAGCGCGCCAAAGCCGTCTGGCGGCGGACCTGGCACAAACGCAGGCCGACGCCGCGCGCGGCGCGATTCTGCCGCGGGTGAATTTCCACGCGGCGTTTGAGGCCGACCGCCAGCGGTTCGTCACGCGAGGCGGCGCCAATTGGCTGGCCGCCATCAACGTGCGGTGGAACCTGTTCAATGGTTTCGCCGATAAGGCCCATATTGCGGAAACCGGCTATTCCGCCGCCCGCGCGTCAGCCGACGCGCAACGCGCCGATTCGGCCGTCCGGCTGCAAGTGCGCCGCGCGTACGCCGGTCTGCGCGCGGCGGCGCAACGGATTGACGTGGCCAAGGCGGCGGTGGCGGAAGCCGAAGAGAGCCTGCGTATCACGCAAAACCGCTACGAGGCCGGCATGACCAATGTGACGGACCTGCTGCGCAACGAGACCGCAGCGCTCGAAAGCCGCACTCGCTATCTGGCCGCGGTACACGATCAACGGGTGGCCGCCGCCATGCTGGAATTCGCCGCGGGCCGTCTCTCCGCGGATTCTGAGGTGTTGAACTAATGAAAGTAACTCTCTTCCCCGCCCTGATTCTCTTTTCCTTGTCGATCTCCTGCGGGCGCCAGGAACCGCGACGCGCCCAGACCTCGCCCGGCGCTTCGGTAACGGTCCAAACCGTAGCGGCGGCCGCGCAGCAATGGCCCGCCACCTACGAAGCCACAGGCACGGTTCGCGCGCGCACGGCCGCCACGATATCGAGCAAGGTGATGGGGTACGTCTCGCAAGTGGACGTGCGGGTGGGCGACCGCGTCCACCAGGGCCAGCCGCTCATCACGCTGGATTCGCGCGACCTGGATGTCAACGTAAGCCGCGCCGAAGCCGGGCTCGCTGAAGTGCGAAGCGCCGTCCCCGAAGCCGATAACGGAGTCGCCGCCGCCAAGGCGGGGCTCGACCTGGCGCAGTCGACCTTCAAGCGCATGGAGGAGCTGAACGCCAAGAAGTCGATTTCCAGCCAGGAGTTCGACGAAGCCTCGGCCCGGCTGAAGGCGGCTCAGGCGAACTACGAAATGGCCCGGTCGAAGCGGGTGCAACTCGATTCCAAGATGGCGCAGGCCGAGCAGGGAGTGCGCGCCGCGAACATCATGCGCGATTACGCCCGCCTGGCCGCGCCGTTCGACGGCATCGTCACCGCGAGATCGGTCGAGCCCGGCAATCTGGCGGCGCCCGGCGCTCCACTGCTCACCATCGAGCAGGATGGCGCCTACCGCCTGGAAGCGCAGGTCGATGAATCGCGGATTCCCACCATGCAGGTAGGCCAGACGGTGGAAGTCGAGCTGGAAGCATTGGACCGCAGGATGACTTCTCGCGTCTCCGAAATCGTTCCGGCGGTGGACGCGGCGTCGCGCGCGTACCTGGTGAAGATCGACCTGCCGGCAGCGCCGCAACTGCGTTCCGGCATGTTCGGGCGGGCCGTCTTTCCGCTCGGCGCGCGAACGGTGGTGGCGATTCCCGCATCCGCGCTGGTGGAGCGCGGCCAACTGCAATCGGTATTCGTGGCGGAAGACGGCGCGGCGCGCACGCGTCTGATCAAGACGGGCGAGCGCTCCAAGGGCGTGGTGGAAGTCCTGTCGGGAATCGGCGCGGGCGAGAAGGTGGTGGCGCCGGTTCCACCGGGGCTTCAGGACGGCGCCAGTCTGGAGGTCCGGCAATGAGCGCTCCCCGGCGCCTCGGGCCGGCTGGACGATTCGCCCAGGCGTGGATCTCCTCCAAGCTCACGCCCCTGCTGATTGCCACCGCGCTGCTCCTCGGCGGCTTCGCGGTCTGGAAGCTGCCGCGCGAGGAGGAGCCGCAGATCATCGTGCCGATGATCGACGTGTTCGTGCAGATGCCCGGCGCCTCCGCGCGGGAAGTGGAGGAGCGCGTCACCAAGCCCATGGAGAAACTGCTGTGGGAGGTCCCCGGCGTCGAGTATATTTACTCTACTTCGAGCCCCGGCGCGTCGATGGCGATCATGCGCTTCTACGTCGGGCAGGATGAGGAAAAGAGCATCGTCCGCCTCAACCAGAAGCTCATGGCGAATTTCGATTTGATTCCGCCGGGCGCCTCGCAGCCCCTGGTCAAGCCGCGCTCCATCGACGACGTGCCGATCCTCGCCCTGACGCTTTCGAGCAAGCGCTACGGCGATTTCGAGCTGCGCCGCATCGCCGCGCAAGTGGACGACGCCATCAAGCAGGTCCCGGACGTTTCCGCCGTGACCCTGATCGGCGGCCAAAGGCGCGAGATCCTCATCGCGCTCGATGCAGGAAGGCTTTCCGCACACAATCTTTCGCCGCTCCAGGTGGTTGGCGCGCTGGGCCTCTCCAATCGCCGCTTGCCCTCCGGGCAGTTCTCCAGAGGCAACCGCGAGTACGCGCTCGAAACGGGCGAGTTCCTACGGACCGCCGAGGACGTGCGCAACGTCGTGGCCGGGGTGGCGAACGATAAGGCGGTGTTCGTGCGCGACGTGGCCGAAGTGACCGACGGAGGCGAGGAACCGAGCGAGTACGTTCGCATGGCGCAAGCCGGCTCGCCGCAGTTCCTTCCCGCCGTCACCATTTCCATCGCCAAGCGCAAGGGCACGAACGCCGTCACGGTGGCGGACAATGTGCTCCGGCGGATCGAGCCGCTCAAGGGCGGCGTCATTCCCCCGGACGTGAGCGTGGCGATCACGCGCAACTACGGCGACACCGCCGCGGAGAAATCCAACGAACTGCTGTTCCACATGCTGATCGCCGTAATATCGGTGAGCCTCCTGATCGCCATCACGCTCGGATTCCGCGAATCGCTGATTATCTTCATCGCCATCCCTGTGACGCTGGCCCTCACGCTCACGGTCTTCTACCTCTACGGCTACACGTTGAACCGTATTACCCTGTTCGCGCTGATCTTCTCGATCGGCATCCTGGTGGACGACGCCATCGTGATCGTGGAGAACATCGTGCGGCACTGGCGCATGGCCGCGAACCGGGAACGGCCGCCGTACGAAGTCGCCATTGAAGCGGTCGACGAAGTGGGCAATCCCACGATTCTGGCGACCCTGACGGTGGTGGCCGCGATCCTGCCGATGGCCTTCGTCGGCGGCCTGATGGGGCCGTACATGCGCCCCATCCCCATCGGCGCTTCGGCCGCCATGGCCTTTTCGCTGCTGGTCGCTTTCATCGTGACGCCTTGGGCCGCGGTGCGCATTCTGAAGTCCAGCGGCGCGGCGGCGCACGGCGAGCGGGAAGACCGGCTGACGCGGTTCTACCGGCGCGCGATGGGCGCGATCCTGCATCGAGCGGCCCTGCGCTGGGGATTCCTCGGCGGCGTGGTGCTCCTGCTGGTTGGGTCCGCCTCGCTGGTCTATTTCCAGTTCGTCAAGGTCAAGATGCTTCCCTTCGACAACAAGAGCGAGTTCCAGGTGATCGTGGATATGCCCAACGGCACGACGCTCGAAGAGACCGCGCGGGCCACCGGCGCGCTGGGCCGCGCCACGCTGGGCCAGCCGGAGGTGGTCAATCTACAGACCTACGTGGGCACGGCTTCCCCGTTCAACTTCAACGGGCTGGTGCGGCATTATTACTTGCGGCGAGGGCCCAACGTCGCGGATATTCAAGTCAACCTGCGGCCCAAGGGCGACCGCCAGTTGCAGAGCCACGAGATCGCCAAGCAGGTGCGTCAGCGGCTGCTTCCCATCGCCGAACGATATGGGGCGCGCGTCAAGGTGGCGGAAGTGCCGCCCGGCCCGCCGGTGCTCGAAACGCTGGTGGCCGAAGTCTACGGCCCCGCGCAGGACGACCGGCTGGCCATCGCGCGGCGCATACGCGACCTATGGAAGCGCACGCCCGGCGTGGTGGACGTCGATTGGTACGTGGAAGACGACCAGCCGGAATACCGCCTCATCGTGGACAAAGAGAAGGCCGCGCTGAACGGCATCTCCGAAGACGATATCGCCCGTACGATGCAGGTGGCTTCGGCCGGTTATCGGGCGGGCTTGCTGCACGTGGATTCCGAAAAGGAAGACGTGCCGCTCACGGTCCGCCTGGACCGCGCCAGCCGCTCGGATCTCGACCGGCTCCAAGACCTGAAAGTGGCCGGGCGGGTGTCGCTGCGCGAACTGGTGCGCGACGAACCGGCGACGGTGGACAAGAGCATCTATCATAAGAACCTGATGCCTGTCACATACGTGACCGGCGACGTGGCCGGCGCGATGGAGAGTCCGGTCTACGCCCTCCTCAAGCTGGCGCCGGACATGGCCAAGATGCGGGCGCCCGAGGGGTATGCCATCGAGCAGCACATGGGCACCATGCAGCCGACCGACCCCGAGCGCTACTCGGTGAAATGGGACGGCGAATGGCACATCACCGTCGAGGTTTTTCGCGACCTGGGCATCGCGTTCGCGGCGGTGCTGATTCTGATTTACGTGCTGGTGGTAGGTTGGTTCCAGTCCTTTATCACGCCGCTCATTATCATGGCGGCCATTCCGTTCTCGCTGGTGGGCATTCTGCCGGCGCACGGTCTGATGCACGCGTTCTTTACCGCGACTTCGATGATCGGCTTCATCGCCGGCGCCGGAATCGTGGTCAGGAACTCCATCATCCTGGTGGATTTTGTGGAGCTGCGGCTGGCCGAGGGCATGCCGTTGGCGGAAGCCGTAGTCGATGCCGGCGCGGTGCGGTTCCGCCCCATGATGTTGACCGCCGCGGCCGTAGTGGCGGGGGCCGCCATCATTCTGTTCGACCCCATTTTTCAGGGCTTGGCTATCGCCCTGATGGCCGGCGAAGTCGCCTCGCTGGCCCTTTCGCGCATGACCGTGCCAATCGTCTATTTCGTGGTAAATCGAAAGAGGAAAGCCGCATGACAATCGAACGCTATCTCCGTTTCATCGCCGGATTCTTCGTAATGCTCAGCGTGGCGCTGGGCTATTGGGTGAGCCCGAACTGGTTCCTGTTCACCGCATTCGTGGGACTGAACCTGTTCCAGTCCGCGTTCACGAACTGGTGCCCCATGATGACATTTCTGCGAAAGCTGGGCGTCGGCTCGCGCCCTTAAGTACTATCTGCTTCAAGCCGGCTCCGCCGGGCGCCAGCCCGGCCAGCCCCTCGCTTGCATCCCAGTCCCCCCAAGTTATAAAGTGGACCGCATGGAACACACCCGCAGATCCTTTCTCTCGTCCACCCTCGCCGCCGCCCCGCTACTGGCGCCGCGCGGCGTTTGGGGCGCCAACGACCGCCTCGCTTATGGCCAGATCGGCGCCGGAGGGCGAGGCCGCGATCTGACCGCCAACTTTAAGAAACTCGGCGCGGAATGCGTGGCCGTGGCGGATGTCTACGAGCCCAACCTCCAGTCCGCCCTGAGAATCTCTCCGGACGCCAAGGGGTACGTGGACTATCACGACCTGCTGGCGCAACCGGGCCTCGACGCCGTGGTGATCGCCACGCCCGATCACCATCACGCTCCCATGCTGTTCGCCGCGCTGGAAGCGAAGAAGGACGTGTACCTGGAAAAACCCATGTCCCATTCGCTGGAAGAGAGCCGGCGCATGATCGACGCCGTGCGCCAGTCCAAACAGATCGTGCAGGTGGGGATGCAGCGCCGTAGCGCGCCCGCGGTGATCGAGGCCAAACAGATTCTGGATAGCGGCCTCCTGGGAAAGATCACGCTGGTGAAGCCCATGTGGAACTGGAACGTCTCCAAGCCGCTGGACAACACGCCGCTGCCC
>OBLT010001875.1_pt1 | contig 13266 bp, 14 predicted proteins | sample 1518721 | NCBI WGS metagenome assembly OBLT01 (sample SAMEA3539307, study PRJEB22396) | soil metagenome | biome: tundra; feature: field; material: soil | place: USA | collected 2010-05 | depth 0.15 m | reverse complement strand
CAGTCACTCCATGCTTCTGAAACACTTGTTGCGCCGAGGGAAGCACCGGACTCCATACGTTGTCGCCGGGAATCTGCTGGTTGTACCGTTCCTGGTAGGTTTGCAGTTTCGTGCGCAACACCCCCAGATACGTATTCACCTGGTCCGCGAGCTGCTTCGGCGAATTGGCTTTATCGATGGTGCTCTTGATATTGGCGATTTCCGGGTCTGTGGCCACGCCCTTCAAAGCGTTCGCCAGCTCGCCCGATGCGGTAGCGCGCAGGCCTTCGAAGTTGGTGGGTGCCGACGCTCCGAACATGCCCTTGAATTTCTGGAAGACCTCATTCGCCGGCGTGAACGTTCCGTTATCGAGCGCCGTCGCTGCATCGCCCAACTGGTCGAGGTGCACCGCGGCTGTGTTCAAGTTGCCGATGTTGCGGCCGTCGGTCGTGCCTGGGCCGAAAGCTTTGCGCGTCTGGGCGCGCTGGGCAGTGAAGGTCGGATCGTACTGGTAAACCGCATTCACCAATTGCAAGCCGGGACCGGACATAGCCGCGCGTCCGGTGGGCATCGGCTCGCCGCCGCTCGCCATGTTCTTCACCCGCGCCGCAAAGGCTGAAGGCAGCGTGCTCAAGTAGTCGTCGCCCGTTCTTGTCGTGGGCGCGGTAGGAACGCCGGGAATCGCGTTCACGTTGACCACCGGCCGCGCCGCTTGCTTCGACTTATCCAGGCGCGCCAGTGCCGCATTCGCCGCGTCTCGTTCTTCTTGTGTTCTGGTGGGATCGGTAGCTATTGCCGCCAGCCCCGCCTCTGTAGGTTGCGGTGGCTCTTTCGCAGCGGCCTGGGCTGCCGCAGTCCGCTGCTCAGAGGTCAAGCCCGACTGTGTAACGATGGCCTGCTGTCCATCCAGCCATTTACCGTTCTGGTCGAAGACCGCCCGCGAGGGAGGGAACACGGCAGGGCTGCCTTTTTCGGGGCCGATGAATTGGTCGCGCCTGGCATCGTAATCCGCTGGGTTGGTAGTGGAAACCAGATCGCTGGCCGCTTTCGCCTTCACCTTCTGTGCGGCATCGGCCTGCTGGCCGGGCAGTTCCGCGTCTTCTTTGGCCTTACCCGCATCTGCCGTGGTCTGCCGCGCCGCGGCTTGCTTCTGCTCCGCGTCCTTGCCCATCCAGTTGGTGGTGGTTAATCCCATCACCCTGGTGTCCAGGTCGGCCTGTCCCGTATAGGGGTGCGCGGAAAGCGCCCCCGCATCCTGATAACCTTTGGCCGAGCCGGTCTGCATGGCCTGGTTATAGGCGGCTTGCTGGGCCGGACCTTCTTGCATCTTCTGCACCGGCAGCAGCAGCTCGTGCATGCCGTCGTTGTTCAGGTTGCCGACGTCGCGCTGCTGCACGGTGAGCTTCGCCTGCTCCATCTGCCAGGTCTGGATGGCCGTGCGGATGGGCTGAATGACATTCGGCCCTACGCCTGCATTGACCGATGCATCTAAAGCTTTCCCCATGTCGCCGTTGTATTGCTTGTAGAACCCACGGAACGTCTGCATGTCCGCCTGGTCCTGCTGCATCTCCTGCAACTTGATCTGGTTCTGGGCGTTCTGGGTGGCCGCATCCTGCGTCTGCTGCGCCATCAACTGACGCTGCGCGTTGCCCGTGGCCAGGGCGTTCATCTGCGTGCCCGGATCGGGCGCTTGCTGGGTGGGGTTCTGAATCTGCGGGAGATTACTGAACGACGTCGGTGGGGCGATAGGTGACCACGGCATGTTACTCTGCCTCCTGTGCGCCGATGTCCGAGGCCGAGGGGCCCGCAGCCGGCTGCGTGGGATATCCGAATTGTTTGCTTTGGGTGTCGTAGCTAGTGGCGCCGGGCGCGGAATTCCAGTTGACGTTGGTCCCGCCGGTGAAGAAGTTGCCGATATTCTGCGCCATCGACATCACCGAGGTGCCCATGTTCTGGCCCATCTGCTGCAGGCTCGGCATCCCTTGCTGGGGCATTCCCATACCTTGCTGCTGCTGGGGCATTCCCATGCTTTGCTGGCCCGGCTGCTGACCCGGCCAGGTCGAAACCGGCGGCCGCATGGCCAGCGAGTTCTGTTGTTGTTGCTGCTGCCCGTTCTGTTGCTGCCCCGGCATCGGGGGTCCCACCATTTGCCATGCGCCCATAAAAATCAACCTTTGTAATGAGTACTGTTTTGGTACGTCTTGACCCTAGGCGCTAACCGCCCGCACTGAAGGCCAGGGCATTCAGCCCCGATCCGACTCCGCCTAACATGCCGTTCCAGGCGCTGGCGCTATTCATGTCGCCCTGCGCCTGCGCTTGGCCGCTCCCAATTTGGGTTTGGCCGAGGTAGTTAGCTGCACCCATCGTGTTGCTCGCGGCGAGATCAGTGCTTTGCATTCCAGCCGTCCCCGCGAATTGCGCGGCGCCGGTGTTCAGCGTTCCGCCGTACTGAGCGGCTTGGGAGCCTTGCGATCCTGCGTATTCGGCTCCCTGCTGTCCCATACCCGCCGTGGTCGCCAGGCGGTTGAAAGTGTTCTGCTGCTGGGTCTGGTATTGGTTGAAGGCCTGCCCGTAATCCGAGGCTGCGAGGTTATTGGTCTGCTGGTCCAGCGCTTTCATAGCCCCGCCCGAGCCAGTCACTCCGCTCGCGGCCTGCTGGCGGCTCATAGCCTGCTGCATCTGTTGCTGCTCGAATTGGTAGCCGGGATCCTGCTGCTGAAATTGCTGAAAGCTGAAGGGCGTATTGAGCGATCCACCGGGCGCTAGGCCCGTGGCCAGGGTATTGGCCGCTTGCGCGCCGGTCGCCGTATAGGGGCTGACTCCCGCCTGCGCGGCGCCGGCGGCGGCATTGGCATTGGTGGCCGCCGTGCCGGCGGCGCCAGTGACTCCGGCGCCCGCGGCCGTGCCCGCGGCGGTGATGCCGGGGTTGACTCCGGCCGCGGCATTGGTGACCGTCTGGCCGGCCGTGTTGTAGCCGCCCGAGAGGGCGTTGGCGGCGTTGTGGCTGGCGCTACTTCCCTGAATCCCTCCAAGAACGCTGGTGATTAACGAAGGCACCTAGCGCCTCCCTTCAGTGAGAATGATTGCGGTGACGAGAGAAGACATGGAAAATTCCTTTATGAGAAAATAAGGCGGAATGACCGATGAGGCGCGCATAGCGAAAGCGCTGGAACTGGGCTGGACCCACATCTATATCGCCACCGGACCGAGCACAAATCCCAGGTGTGCCGGAATCAGGAGCGTAGAATCCGGGCCGCGCGAGGGCGATGAGCGGCTGATGGGGACGCCTCCAGGACAATGGCAGCAGGGGCGCGGCGGCTCGGGAACGGGAAGCGGTCCTGCCGTCGATCTGCCGGGCTAAGGTCGGGATCGCCCCATCAAAATCTGATCGACCAGCCGGCCGCCCTTCATGAAGCTGCGCCGATTGACGCCATACCGGATCAATCCCATGGCCTGGACACCGAAGCGCACGGCTGCCGGATTCGACGCCGGCACAGAGGCAATCAATCGCCGGCAGGGCGTGTTGCGCCAGAGCCATTCAATGATCTCTTTGCCGGCCCGGTGAGTGAGCGCCGGGTGAACCTTGCGCAGCATGGCGACGTGCGCCGCCCAGCAGATCTCGTTCTCCGGGATGAAGCAGAACAGACCGATGGCCCGCCACTCGTCGGAGACCAGCACGTATGAGATGCGCGGATCGGTGTTTAAAACAAACTGCTCCGGAGCCGGCAGAAAATCGTCCCCCATATGCGGAAACATGCGCGGATGGGTGAGGATCTGTCGCACCAGGGCGAAATCCGTGGTCCGATTAAAATCCATAACGTACGTTCACTGGATCTCGGCGCCGGATGCCATGATGTTCACCGAGGCCGTGGTGGGGCACAGGGCGGCGATGAAATCCCCCGGCATCAGGACGTGATTCTCAGCGCCGTAAATTTCGACGGTCGAACCGGCGGCCACGCTGCCGGTCCAAATCTGCGAAGCCGCGCCGGCCGCGCCGGCCGAAGGCACCAGGTAGACGGTCGCGACGTAGGCCGTCGCGGTGGTATTGGTCAGGGTCAGTTTTTTGATGACGGTGGTCGTGGACGCCGGCGCCGCATAATACGAGACCGCGGACGCAGTGAGGAGCGAGCCTTCGATGAGACGTTTATTGTTGACTGCCATTGGTGGTCCCTTATGCGGCGAGAAGCCCGGCGCTCTCGAGGAGCGTAACGATTTCCGCGATCATCGCGGAGCACTGCGCCAGAGTGGCGGTGCCACCGGGAAAATTGGTGAGCATACTGGCGCCCGTGGGTGTGCCGAAACCGGTCAGGGGCAGGGTGGCTGCAGCCGCTCCGATCTGGATCTTCCCGTTGGCCAGCAAGGCGAGACTCGCGGCCCCGCCGGCGCCGGCCTCGAGCTGAATGGTTCCCCCGGCCGCGCGCTGATTGTTCCGGATGTGCAAAACGTCGGGGTTGGCGTTGTCCAGGTAAACGATTGTGCGTGCCGTTCCCGCGCTGTCGTAGATGTCCACCAGCGCATCGTTCGGAAGCAGGAGCCCCGGCGCACCTCCCAGGCCCGTACCGCCAATCTGCAGCAACGCGCCTGGGGATGTGTTGCCGATGCCTAAACGTCCGGCGATGTAACTCTGTGTGCCAGTGTCCCAGCACATTCCCACCGGGACGCTGGAGTCCGCGGCTTCCAGGTGCTCGAGGGCCGTGGCGTGCGCGCTTTCCTGGGTTCCTCTGTCGATCGAATCGAACAGCGCCAGGCGCATCAGGTCTTCCGCGGCGCTGGCGATATCGGTGTGTTGCAGGTAATCGAGCCAGGGGCGCGATACCTTCCCCGTCTGCGGATCGAGCAGGGTCGCGTCCTTCGGGATGGTCTTCGCGACGTTGGTCTTGTTCTGCTGGTTAAGTTGTGCCATCGATTGCCTGCATGTAGGCCGCCGCGATTTGCATATCCACGCCCACCGGGAGCGTCTGCGAGTACTTCGAGAGCCAGGTCTTGCCGCGATCGTCGGACCAGAACAATTGCACGGTGACTCCGGTCGATGCGGTCTGCTTACTCAACACCATCCACAGGCGGTCTCTGCCGTCACCCAATCGACTCCAGTAAACGCGCGGCACGATGCCGGCAGCGGTTTCGCCCGCCACATCGCAGTCCAGCTCCCAGCGGGAATAGAACCTGCGGTTGTTCTCGGTGGTGACGTGGCCGGCCCTGCGCAGGCGATAGATGGCCGTGCCCGCATCATCCAGATAAGCCGACGAGATGACGTAGATCTTGCCGTTACTCCAGTCGCCGCCATAGTGCGCATCCCCCGTGCCGAAGTCCACCACGCAGTGATAAGCCACCCGCTGGCGATCGAATACCGGGAAGTTGTTACTGTCGAAGGTGCCGTGCCACCAGCCGCGCTCGGTCCACTGCTGAGTCATGGCGTCGTAGCACCAGGTGGCGTTGGCGGTGGGGAAATTGACGATCCAGAATTCGTGGCCCGCTTCGGCATAGGTAAAGGCCACCGCATCGGAGACGGTGCTGTATTGCCGCCAGGCGCCTTCTACGAATGGCGTCGAGATGCGCTGCGGCGAGAATCCTACGGCCTGCACGGCGAAGCGATCGCCGCGCCGGTCGTCTCCCGCCAGCCATGCGACTCCGTTGCCCAGCCTGGCTACCGCATAGCGTGCCTGGGAGCCCAGGTGCATGGTGTAACCGGGATTGGGCTGGAACGTGGTGTTCGTATTGCCGGTATCCTGGAAGACTTCGGTGCATTCCAGGTCGCCGAAAACGTACACTTCCTGGTGGTCGGCGAAGACGCTCTGCACCTGGTCCGGGTAGGATGCTTTGGAAAAGTAATCCAGCGGACTCCAGCTCGTCCCATCGTTGACCGCGGAGTAGAAAACCTGCTTGGAGTTCGCGGCGGACACGAAGAAGTAGCCGTCCATGAAAGTGCAGGTGCAGGCCGCCACCGTGCCGGCGGGTTGATATCCATGCCCACCGGTAGAGCCGTTGGTTCCCGCGGAAGAGGAAAGCTGCACCCGGCCCGAGCCAGCCGGCCATTCCTGGCCGACCACCGTATACGTCCCCGGCGTGAATCCCGTGCCGCTCGTAATCGTTATTTGCGCGCCAATCGCGGGGGGATTAGTGAGGAACGCCGAGCTTCCCAACACCAGGCCAAAACCAAGCAGCGTAAGGTCCGTGTAGTAGATGGGGCCGAGGTATTCGATGCCCACACCCCCGCTCGATCCAACCGTGCCCAGAGCCGCGCTACAGGTGGCGTTGCCGGAGGTGTCCACCGAATTGATGGTCACGGTTTGCACCGTCCATCCCACCCCGCCCGTAATGGCAACCGGAAATCCAACATCCCCGGCGCCGAAAGGACTGGTCGGGCAGGACATGATCGTCGACGTGGTGGGATCGATAAGCAGGCCCAGCAATGGAATCGACTGCACGCACTCGACCGGCCCATTGCCGTTATCGCAATAGGCATTGCCGGCCGAGACCACCAGCAACTGATTGCCGTTCACTGCGAACTGGACCGGATTGCCGTCGTTGCCGATCGTGCCGCCGGCCGTGCCGATACCGGAAGCGCCCGAGAATCCGGACGTGGAGCGGTCGATAATGGTGCCGTCCACCAGGATCTGGTAAAGGTGATCTGCACCTACCGCGTAAAGGGCGCCGTCGCCGGGAAAAATGCCTCTACAGGGGGACTTCGGCAGGGTTACAAATAACGAGAGGCCTGGAGTGCGAACCAACGCAAACGCCGATTTTTCAGAAGTCGGCTCTTGAGTCCAATTAACCGTTCTCGCGGCACCGATATTTAACGATGGGAAACTGTCGGCAGTCCCCGTGAAGGAGTCGAATTTCATATTAGTAAGACAAACGGTCCAGGTACTTTTGGGTCTTCCAAAACTTCATGCCGGAAGAGTGGCTCCTGAGGCTCCGCGCCAAGATGGGGACATGAAGATCATATTGGGATTCATCGCGGGTGTACTCTCCGCTACCGCGTGGCTCGCGTGGATTCGGCCGCTCGCGCCGCCCACGGCGCCGCACGCGCCAGTTTTCGAGATTGCCTATCTAAAAGCCGGCCGATGCGAAGCCAAGTTGCGGCACGAAAAGGCGTGGCACGCTATCGAGAACGATATCTTCCCCGCGATGAGCAACCGGGATTTCGTGCGCCTGGCATACCAGACCGTGCTGCGCCGGGAACCGGACGAGGGAGGCTGGTGGATGTACACCAACGGCCTCGATAATCCATCGATCAACGGCGGGCCGCCGGTTACGCGCGGCTGGATCGTATGGCAGATGATGCGCAGCGAAGAATTCGCGGACCTATCTACCCGCGGAGCCCAGTAAGCCAGTTGTAGAGGCCGCCAGATCGGCCAGCGTCGGAGGAAAGCGTGGGACAATGCGCGGCGGCGTTTGCCCGCTGGATATTGGTCATCGCATAGCTGTAGAGCTGCTGGACGTGCGGGGGCACTTCCATGCGATACGTGCCGGCCAGGCGGATCGCCAGGGACGTTATGAAAAACTCCTCGTACCCGTCGGGCACGATGATGCCGCTCTGGAGATTCGCCGGTTTGGCGTTCGCCAGCCAGGTGTAGAGCTCGATCTGGTAGACCGCATCGGGCGCCGGATACAGGAAGATGTTCGCCAGCGGAAATGCGTAGTCGCAGTAGAGACTAGCCGGCCAGGTGTCGATCCCTCCCGCCGATCCCGCAGGCGGAAACGGGTTGGTGGCCTGCAGCGGGATCCGCGCCCATTGGGCTGCCGTCAGGATTTCGATATGCCTGCGGATGGTGGGGCTGGTAGGGAGCAGCAGGTTGGCGCGCGTGATGCGCATGGGCCTGGCGCCGTTCCATATGCCGTTCGCTCCCAAGGTGTAGTTCTGCTGGCCGGTGATGGTCGGATACTGGTTGATGGCTTCGCAGAAGATATTCGCCCGATTGGCATTGGCCGAGGCGATCATACGGCAGAGCCACAAGAAGCCGTCTTTCAGCTCCGAGGTGTTCAGACCCTGCCCCGGCCGGATCTTGCCCAGCAGGATGGCCGCGGCTTCGACCACGGATTGAGCCGAGGGATAGACGACTAACCCGCCCTGGCCGGTTGCCCCGCCGCCCCACAATGTGCCGCCGAAGGCGCCCATGCTACTGACAACTCCATGCGCTTCCGTTGCCTACGGCCATGTGTCCGCTGCCGGTCGTTGTACAAGTCGCCGCCGTGGTGCAGTTGGAGCAATACACCGACATCCCCGCCGTGGGAGTCCCCGGCAGGTTGGCGTAGGCGTAGACCTTGTTTTGGAGTGGGAGGGCTTCGGTAATCTGGGTGGTGCCAACCGTGAAGCCAGCGGTTCCTGCGCCGCCGGCGTCGAGGGCGATGGTGCCGGCCGTGGAAGATCCGGCCTGCAACCACAGAATATTAGTCGCGCCCAGAAACACGTTCGCCGTCTGCGCAACCGACGAGCCGTTATACGAGGTCATCTGGATGCGTTGCGAGGCCAGGGACGCCGCCGATTCGCTGACCGCTCCGATGTTCAGGGCGATAGCGCTGGCCCCGTCGTGGAGATAGATGGCGTTGCCGTACTGATACGTTCCCGGAACGCGCTGAATCTGGATGCCGGTCGTCAGGCCCGTGGCGTTAGCAACGTGATTCGAGACGATGGAGATGGCGTTGATGAGAGCGGGTGCGCCTGCGCCGGAGGCGGAATTCTGGGTATCGAATTCCCAGCCGGTGAGGTTGCTCCCGCCTATGGCGCTCGTGCCGTTGGTGATGGTCGTGTTGCCGGACCAGCAGGAGGTTAAGGCCGCCGCACATTCCGCGTACCCGTAGAGCGCCACCGCCATCTGGCTCTGCTGCGTGGTTCTGGCGTACCCGGAGACTCCCGAATTCAGCCCCACCGTGTTGCCGTTGCCGCTGGTGACATTGATCGAGCCCACCAAAGCCTGCACGGCGGGGCCGGTTGTGAATGCAAACTGACGAGTGTCCGGGTAGCCGCCAATGTCGAACTGCGATCCGTTCCACAGGGTAGCAATGGTGAGCCAGTTCGGAGAGGTGTGCCAGTACTGGATCTGGCTGAGTTGCGAAGCCGATGCGCCCATGATGGTGTACGCCCCACTCACAACCGCGCCTGTGTCGCGCACTACGCGCGCATAAGTCTTGCCGCAGGTCGTCACGTTTGCGAGCAGGGTAAGCGTAGAGCCGCCGGTGATAAGCACGTCGCCGCCCGTCGATGGCACTGAGCAAACAGCCTCCTGGAGACCACCCGAAATGCTCTGGATGGTATAGGCCCCGGTGTGGGTGTAGCCGCAGTCCAGGATGATGGCGCCCGTCGACTGTCCCGAGGTTCCCAAGCCGCCGGTAATCAGGCAGGCCTCGCCACCCGATCCGGTCCCCCCTCCACCGGATACCCAGACGCTATGCAGCGAGTCCGTGCCGTTCATGCCCTTGGGCACCGGGGTGAACGTTACCGAAGTGTTGCCCACGATCAGAGACGTTCCAGGGGATTGCGGCGTGAAGTTATAGAGCGAAGCCGCCAGGGTGGAGTATGCTGCGATGTTCGTGAGATTGGCGCCCAGCGCGCCTTCGATAGCCTCGATCTCCGCGGCCGCCCGCTGGTGGAAACAGGCGTCTACCGCGGCGCCCACCGTGGAGCCCTGCGGCCAGGTTCCGGCAGTGGTCCCGGCATAGGCCCGGGTGACCGTTAGAACGTTCCCGGCTATGCCGGTCACAAGCTCTTGCTCGTAGCCGCCGGAAACCCCGGCGGTCACCGTTCCAATGGTGGCCACCATGTCGACCAGCCACCCGCTGTTACTGGCAACCACCAGCACGGTGTCGGTCGGATTCTGCGCCGACGAGTTGGTGGTCTGGACATTGTCCGCCGCCACCAGCATTTGGGAAGCGCCCGCGACGAGGCTGGGATATACGGCCGTGTTGCACACCTGGGCGCAGGCGAAGATCGGGAAGAGTAAAAGCAGGGCGAGTTTTCGCATTTGGAGATTCCTTTTAAACGTTGGGGGCGGCCTGGGGAGGAGTAGCGGGCGTGATGATCTCGGCTTTGGATAGCGCCGCCAGATTGACCAGGGTCGCCGTTGCCGGCTTGCCGTATGGCTCGCACAGGTCTAAGGCCACGTTGAACCCCAACGCCCGCGGCCACCCATTGGGCAGGGTCAGGGTGTCGGTCAGGTTGACAGTAACCGGGACCGGCACGAAGGCGACTGTCGTCGATACGGTGGCGCTCGCCACAAATTGGGCCACCGCGGCGGACAGCGTAGAGGCCACCGTGAAGACGCTGGGATCGTAATCGGCCAGGGCAATAGTCAGGTCGGTCTGCGGGCCGGCGATAGCTTTCTGGATATCGGTCAGGGCTAGAGCCAGGGCTTTTGCAAATTCGGCCTGCTTCACTGCCAGGGACTTTTTGACGGCCGCGTTCCAGCTCCCGATCAGATTATTGAGGGTGGTCTGGGCGAGCGTGTAGTCTTCGGTGGCAGGCGTTTCCCCGCCGGCCACGGCACCGATGGTGGTGAGGGAGGTGGTGAGTAAATCCGATACGAGCATAACCGCCGATGGCGCCAGACCTCCGCAAGATCGCGGGGGCCTGGCCTATGGGCGGTCAGTGCTGAGGTCTGTCGAGCTACCTGCGTTTCCTCTTACTCGCGGGCGCGGGCCGCGCATCGGACTCGGCAGTCTCCGCAGGCGCAGCGCTTCCGAGTACGGCGTTGGCCGCGATGTCGGGATCCGGTGTGGCGCCGGGGGCCGTCTCGATGCCATGTGCCGCGGGGGAATCGGCCCAGCCGTCGCCTAAGGCGTCGTGCTCTTCGGCCGACGCGATCAGGCGCGCCGGTTCAGTGGCGCTGTAGCGCCATACGGGGAATTGCATATGAATGTGAACCTCGGGAAAAAAAAGAACTGCAAGGAAAAAATGGGGCGCGGTGGCGCGCCCCTCGAATTAAGGGAGAAGCTTAGTACCTACAGGCCGGAGTGGACGCGGTATGCAACTTTGACGGTGACGTGGCCGGCTCCGGTGATGAAATCGGCCGTGGCCGAGGCCAGGTATACCGCCGTGTTGAGCACGGCGCTTGCAAGATTGGTAGCCAGTGCGCCCGCCAGCACGATGACCTGACTCGCCGTGGGACTGGTCAGGAACGTGGCAGCCACAGTGGCGGACGCCGGGACTGTGGTCGAGGCGCCATAGGAAAGCTGGATTACGCCGCCATTGGCGAAGGCTGCGGTGAGGAACACGTTTTCGAGTACCGCGGAAAGCACTTCGATCAGCGTACCGGCGCCCGCAGCGGCGATAATCGCCGGCGGAGCCGAATTGAGCGCCTTGGTTTGGGTATTGGTGAGCGCCACCGTCGCGTACTGGATGGTCGACGGGTCCAACTGCGAGCTCGGCACCGGGGTGGTGGCGCAGGCGTTGATGCCCGCGCGCAGGCTCGTATTGTTCAGATTCTGGGCCGCGATCATGGCCTGGATGGCATCCAGGTTCGATTCGTCGAAGACCCCGCCGCCGGCCGGCAGCTTCACAAGCGTAGTTTCGGACACTCAGTACCTTCCGAGCGACACGGACATGTTAGCCGCGGTATCCGACGAAGCGGTCACGAACTGGAAGGTGATCACGTCCCCTGGAGCAACAGCCACCGAATGCGCCACGTCGATGCAGGCCGCGGCGGCGGCGGTGGCGCAGGCGGTAGTCGAGGTATTCAGGGTCAGGGTCGTGGACGAGCCGTTTTTGTAGACGGTCAGCAGGTCTTTGCCGGTGCCGCCGGCGCCGGCGGCGGAAAGCGAAATGCGCAGGTTGGCGAGGGTGCCGAACTGCGGGACCACGTAGCGCGCGGTGGCCGTGGTGGCTCCCGAGCAAGCCGCGTCGTTCAGATATTCGGTTTCGCCGGATCCGGCCGTGCCGGTACAAAACGCGCGGATGGTCTCGACGCTGCCGTCCGAGCCGGTGCCGTGGCCGATCTCAATCCACTGTCCGGAAGAGCGGCAATCGAAAATGCGGCCGTCTGCCAGGTTGATCCACGGCAGCACATAGAGACTGGATGCGGTGCAGCCCCCGCCCACGTTGGCGTCTTCGTTACCGAATTGCTGGGGCGGCCCCAGATAGAGGGTTTGGCCGGAGACATGCGTGCCGGGCGCCCAGTGGCGGTCCACCACAAAGCATGTGGAGCTGGTCCCCGCGGCCGCGACTTGCATGGGCTCGAGGTCCATGAACAGCATCGTGCCGGGCGCGGAGACGGTCGGGACGCTGATCCCGGTAGCCGAAGCCACGCACACCTGCGTATCCGTCTTGGCGACGGCCGCGGAAAGTGTGGTGGTTCCAAGAGTGTATGTCTGCGCTAAGGCAGAAATGGCGAAAAGGGCCAGCAGGCCGCAGATCGCAGAAACTTTCGAAAGTGTTCGCATGCGGGTTAGTTGTCCCGGTCGATGGAAACTCTCAGCGGCCGGCCCGGGTGTTTGGGGCCGACCGCTGAAAGCCGAATGCTGCAGGCTGCTTTATCCTTCCACGCGGCATGCCATTTCGCGGTACAGCGGCGCGGCATCCCACAGGACGTCCATGCGGTTGATCTCCTTGCGGTAGACGCCGTCGAAGCAGCGCACCATGGAGATGTTGAGGCCGGTTTCGGCGTCGTTGGCGGTGGTCACCAGGGCGCCCATGCCGGGCTCCGGATTGCATAGAGGGACGCATACGAATGCGAATGCGTTCTTGTGCAGCAACAGCGCCTGCGGAGACACCGTGTTCGCGGCGCCGTCGAAGGTCAGGGCGGCGCCGTTGGCCGCCACGGCGCTGACGTTCTGGTATTGCCCGCTGGCCGTAATGGCCGGGGCGATGGAAAGCGTCAGGTTGCCGGAACCATCCGAGGAGCCGGGGGCCAGGCACACGAACTGTTGCAGGTCGCCGGTCGATTGGCGGGTCTGCGGATGCACGGAATACACGCCCGCGATGGTGAAGGTATCGCCCTGGAGCACGCGGGAAGCCGCCGCAGCGGTCCAGCCGTTGGTAACCAGGCTCATGGTGGCGTTGTTGCCGCCGTCCGCCTGTGCGCCGCCTACGACGTTCACCAGCGGAGATCCGCCCAGCGGGCCGACCGTGCGCGTGTAGATGGTCTGGTCGCGGAAGACGTTGTATCCGAGACTGTCCACCATCTGCCCTTGTTTCCACTGCTGCGAGATCGCGCCAGTGGGGTTATACAGGGTCTTCACGCCGTGCACGAAGGTGCTCGAAAACTTGCGGTTGACGATGAGGTTCAGCTCTTCGTCTTGCGGCAGGCCTTGCTCGATCAGCAAGTCGCCGGCTTTCAGGTAGGGCTGCTCGTC
>OBLT010001874.1_pt1 | contig 13266 bp, 9 predicted proteins | sample 1518721 | NCBI WGS metagenome assembly OBLT01 (sample SAMEA3539307, study PRJEB22396) | soil metagenome | biome: tundra; feature: field; material: soil | place: USA | collected 2010-05 | depth 0.15 m | reverse complement strand
CCCGCCGTAGAAGTTGCCTGCCTTGTACATCGCCCCTGTCTCCGGGTCGATGAGAGGGTTATCGTTGGCGGAGTTGATCTCGCGCTCCACCACCGCGCGGGCATCCTCGAGAGCTTCCCATACCGGCCCAAGGCCCTGCGGCACGCATCGCAATGAGTAGCAGGTCTGCCCGCTCGAAGGTTGCGTGTACGTGGAACCCTCCAGCAGGTCGCGCAGGTAGGCCGCTACGGCGATCTGTCCGGGATGGCCTTTGCGCTCGTGTACCCAGGGATGGAATGGCAGGTCAGGGCCTTCGAGGGCTTCGATGGAAAGGGCGGCCGCGGCCAATAGCGCTCGCAGCACGCGGCGGGCGTCCAGCCAGACCAGGGATGCCACCGCGGTCATGACCGTAGTGCCGTTGATCAACGCCAGCCCCTCCTTGGGCGCGAATCGGATGGGCGTGAGACCGGCGGCCTCCAGCGCTTCGACGGCGCCCAGGCGGCGGCCCTGGAACTCCGCCTCGCCCATTCCGAGCAGCACGCGGGCGATGTACGCCGAGGGCATCAGGTCGCCCGAGGCGCCCACCGACCCATATCGTGGGACCACCGGAGTTACCCCGCGATTCAGCAGGGCAGCCAGCGCGTCCACCAGTTGGTTGCGCACGGCCGAGGTGCCCGTCACGAAGGTAGCCATGCGCAGGAGGGTGGCGGCGCGGACCACGTCGCGCGGCAGCGGCTGGCCGGTCGCACAGCCCAGTTGCCGGACGAGGTTGTGCTGCAACAGCTCCATCTGCTCGGGCGCGAGTGAGATTCCCACATTCGCGCCAATGCCCGTGTTCACTCCGTAGATCCGCTCACCCTTCGCCAGCAGTTCCTCAAGGCGCGCGCGCCCGTTGGCGATGCGGCTGCGCGCGCCCCCGGCGATCCGTACGGTTGCGTGGTCGCGCGCGACGCGAGCTACGTCTTCGATGGTGAGGGGTTGGGCGCCTAATACCAGGGTTTCGGCCATGAATGTAGGGTATCGCGAAGGGCGGCTATACTGGTTCAAGGTAAACGTATGGGTATCGCGACCAAGCAACGCTCGGGTGCCGCGAAGCGTTCGGGCAAGAGGAATGGTTCCAATTCGCGTGCTGCTATCGACTTCGCCCCCGGCTCGCTGGAAGCTGACCTGTTGGCTATCGGGAAGTCGGTGCCAGCCCAAGAGTGGGCGAAACTCCCTGAGGACTACTTCGCTAATCTCGACCACTACCTACACGGCGCACCGAAAAAGTGAAGCTGGTCTTTGTGCGGCGCCACGGGATCACCGAAGTCCATACGAACGATTGAAGCCCCTCTGCGCTCATCTTGCGTTTCACCATTCAAAACCCAACCCACACAGGCAAGAATGCCCGTGTTACACACCCCGAACGCCATCGGCCGGCAGTTCCAGCCGGACCCTCCACTTTCGCGAGAAGCCGCGGCCCTTCCACCGCCGAACTTCTAGAAGCAATTCCTCGCCAGCCTTCTGCCGCTCCGCCTGAAGGCGCGTGACGATCGCCGCCTCCGCAGGAATTCCCGCGGCGGCCAGCAGCTCCAGGGCGATGTCGCGGTCCCGAACCGCGCCCGCCCGATCCCCCAAATCGGCGAGTTCCCGCCGGATCTTTTTCCAGGACCGGTCCGGGTAGAATTGCGAAAAGACGCTCAGGCAGCGGCTGAGGCGTCGAATCGCCACGCGCAGGTCGTGAATGGAATCGGCATCGCCCGACCGGGCGGCCCGGCTTACCTGGAATGCAAACCGCCGCAACCGAACCGCCGTTTCGAGACGTACGTACTCCCGCATGTCAATCCCGCGCCTTGGCCACCAGGATCGGCCGGTTGTAAACCTGCTGGAACACCTCGCCCGCGCGTTCGGCGGCCCACTGTTCCAGGTCGATGTCGCCTTGAGATTGGACCTGCAGCAAGACCTCGCCATCCCGCACCCGGCACGCCACGCTTTGGATGCGCTGTTCATGCCCGCGATCCAGATTGTCCGCCAGCCGCAGGATCGGGACCAACATCAGCACGATGCGTTTCTCTTCGGCCGCGAGCGATTGATACGCATTGTGCAGCGGACTGGGCAACGACTTGCGGTGATAGCGGCACAGCATGGCGATCAGAACGCGTTCCCGCTCGGTGAAGCCGGGCATGTCCGAGTTGGCCACCACGTAATACGAATGTTTGTGATGGCCGACGCCCGAGACGAAGTGGCCCACATCACACAGATAGGCCGCCGCCTCCAGGAGCTTGCCCGAGGACGGCGGCAACTCGTGCAGCGGCTGGAGCGCCGTAAACAGTAGGCCGGAGATGTGAGACACCCTGCGCGCGCGTTCCAGCGATACCGCGTAGCGCCGGCACATGCCCTCCACCTCGCTGCGCTGTTCGCGGCTGAGGCGGGAAAGCTCCGCGCCCACGTTGCGGGCGGCCAGGTCGGCGATGATTCCGTCGCGAACGCCCGCGCGGGAGTAGTAGACCGCGGGAAGCTGGAATTCTTTCAGGAACTCCAACAGGACAGCGACCCCCGGCACGATAATCTCGGCGCGGCGAGGTCCAATCCCGGTGATCCTGCGCCGGCCCACCAGGTTCAACTCCGCGATCCGCTCGAAGAGCTTGCGCACCTGCGTGGTGGAGACTCGCAGCCGGTCGATCTCTTCGCGTTGGGAACGCGGTACGCGGGCCACCGCGCTGGCTACGGCCGAAGCGGTGGCGGAGGTGGCAATCACGCGATCCCACCCCGAGTGTCCGAGGCGTTCCACCACGTCCGCGAGTTTCTCCTGGATGTATTCCTGCATCTGGTGAAGCTGGCGCGGAGCGGGCGGGTCGTCCGGCAGAAAAATCTCGCGCAACCGAATGGCGCCCAACGGCTTGGAAAACGCCTCCCGCAGCCGGCCGTTCTCGCCCGCCATAATCTCCGCGCTGCCGCCGCCGATATCGATCATCAGAGTGCGCTTCCCTGGCTGCGGCCAGTTGCTGTCCACGCCGAGGTGAATCAGACGGGCTTCTTCCCGGCCGGAGATGATTTCCACCGGCGTGCCGGCCGCCTCCGACGCCCGCGCGATGAATTCCATCCGATTGCTGGTATCTCGAATGGCGCTGGTGGCCACCGCGCGGATACCCACCGCGTCCAACTTGCGGTACAGTGCAGCCATGCGCGCCAGCACCGCGCAGGTGGCCTTCAACGCATCTTCGTTCACCGTGCCGTTGCGAAATACGCTCTCGCCCAGACGGGTGACTTCGCGGTCGGAGGCCAGAATCCGGACGGGCTGCCCCGGCACCACCTCCGCGGCCTCCATGCGGATCGAGTTGCTCCCAATGTCGATAGCGGCGTAGCGAGGCACATTCTCATGCTAACAGGCTGCTGAAAGCGGGCTACACAGGCGTTTTCGCGGCAGCCTGACGGTGTCACACGGTTGTAACCGGCCGTTGGTAACCTAAGAGCCGGCTCGGGGGTAGAACTACCTCATCCTCGATGACGGGTAGCGCGACCGAACCGCCAAAACGAGGTCATGCGGCGCCTCATCCTTGGATCCGCTGTAGAACCCTACCGTGGTGTTCAGCCGGATGAAATAGGCGTCGCCTTCCTTCGCGGGATACCGCCCCTCGTTGCCGTCGGCGCCGCCGCCCGCCACCATGTCGCCGCGACCGCGCAGGACGTAGTAGATCTCTTCCTCCTGGTCGTGGTGATGCGGAATGTTGGTCCCGCCGGAGGCAAAGTCCATGATGAACAGGCTCACCATCTGATTCGCCGCCGGGAGCTTATCGCGCGTGCTCTCGGTAGTGCCCATCAGCAGCTTGAACAGCGACGTGGGGCCGTGCCCTGCCACCGGCACCAGCGGTACATCGGCGGCATTGGCCAGCATCAGCTTAGGCGTGGGCGCAACGGTGGTCCCTCGGGGAATCTTGAAACCCATCACCATCACCCGTACCGGCCGTGCCGACGTATTGGCCATGCCGTGTTTGACGCCCACAGGAAGGTACAGGAAATCGTCCTTCTTGACGGGGACCTTCTGCTCCTCATAGAGCAGCGTGCCATCGCCGTCGAGGATGTAGTAAATCTGCTCCTCGGCAGGATAGCTGACGATGGCCGTCGACCCGTCGGGCCCGACGGTGAGCTCTCCATAGCGGGCGATTCCCTTCAATTGAGTGGCCTGGGAATCGCCGATGCCAAACAGAGGCCGGTAGACGGCGGCTTTGGCGCCGGCGGTCAGATCGTCGGGACGTGGCTCGACATCGGCCACGGCCCGCCGCAGAAAAGTCGGGTCCGCAGCATACAGAGAGGATGCCACCAGCAAACACATCACGATCGGATTCATGGATACTCCTTAAGCCCTGGGCCGCTGTTTGGCTGCGCTTCGATAATCGAAGCGAACTGCGCTGGCGCTTTCATGCGGGTGGCCTTACTCCTCGCTGGACGCTTACTGATAGGACACGCAGTTGCACCACTTGCCTTCTTCGTCGAAGTGAGGCCATGCTCCACCCGTCCGGAATCCGGAGACGATGGGTTCGTCGAACATGGGCGTCGGCTCGAAGTATCCCGGCTTGCGCAGATGCTCCTTGACCACCGAATCGTTCAGTTCGAGTCCCAGGCCCGGCGTTTCCGGAACGGCCACATAGCCCTTGTCGATGATCGGCTTCGGCACACCGGTCACCAGGTCCTGCCACCACGGCATGTCGAGCGCATGGTTTTCCATGGCCATGAAGTTGTTTCCGAAAGTGGCGGCACAGTGGTATCCGGCGAACGCGCCAACCGGCGATCCGGCGTGGTGCATGGCTACCTGGATGCCGGCCAGTTCGGCATGGTCGGCGATGCGTTTGGTTTCCAGAAGTCCGCCGGAGGTTTCGATATCGGGGTGAATCGCGTCCACGGCCCGGTTGTCGATAAACACGTCGAAGCCGCCGCGCAGTCCGAACACGTCCTCCCCGGTCAGTATCGGTGTCGTGGTGTTGGCTTTGATTTCCTTGAGGCCCTGCCAGTTGGGCCATGGCACCATGTCCTCGGCCCACGAAAGCTGATACTTTTCAAACGCCTTGGCGTACTGGATGGCGTCCTTCACAGTCAGGGGTCCGAAATGGTCGGCTGAAAGAGGAGCTTTCCAGCCGATCACATCACGGATGGCCGCGATAAATTCGCAGAGGTATCCCAAGCCCTTTTCCGTACACACCCCGCGTTCGTTGACTGCGCCTGGGCGATCCGCTACCAGGTTGGTGTGCAGGTCCATCTTGAACCAGGTAATGCCCATCTCCTTGCGCTTCTTCATGCGCTCGGCGTAGACCTTGGGGTCCTTGTGATCCGTCGTATCGGCGTAGATCCGAATGCGGTCCCGCCGCTTCTCGCCCAGCAGACGATAGGCGGGGACGCCGAGGACCTTTCCCGCGATGTCGTGCAGCGCCATATCCACGGCGCTGTAGCCGCCGCCTGGGCGGCCCGGTCCGGCAAACTGCCGCAACGTGCGCAGGTTGCCCTCGATGTCCAGAGGATTCCTGCCCAGCAGATGAGCCTTGAGAATGAGCGCCTGTCCTTCCACGCCGGCGTCGCGCACCTCACCCAAGCCGTATACGTCCTGGTTGGTGTAGATCTTGATGATGGGATAGTCGTAGTTGGCCGCCACGCGACACGCGCGCATGTCGGTGATCTTGAGGCCGCTGGGGGAGGAGTTCCGGTTCACCCTGGTCTGGGCGCTCACCGAACCTCGAGTGGCTTGGAACAGAGGGCCCAGCGTCGCTGCGGCCGCCGCACGCCGGAGCATCGTCCGGCGGCTTAACCTGTTGTCTCTCGGATTACTCGTCATGAATATGGGTCCTTCTAAAGTACTTCTGCATGTGCTTTCAGATCTCGATCTGCATATACCGCTCGTGCCGGGGCTCAAGATAGGCCCGCGTCTTTGGGAAGAGCCGGCGGCCGACGCTGCGGCCGACGGCAGCTTCCGAATTTCAGGACGGCTCAGAATGCCAGTCTGAGCACCCCCTGCAAAGTCCCGTTATAGCCGTACCAGTTGCTGAAGCTATAGCCGGTGGTGCCTGGGAACCTACCGAATATTTGCGGGCTGGCCAGGTTAACCACGGTGTTAGCGGTGTTCAGCCAGCGCGTTTCCGGAAACAGGTTGTTGGCGTCCATCCGCACGGTCAGCTTATATTTTTCCCGGTAAGTCCAGGTTTTCGTGATGGAGTACTGCGGCCACCACACTCTTCCCATGCGGCCGATGCCGTATCCGGCATTGCCTGGCGTAAATGGCGCCGGATTCGAGAAAGAATTGATGTTGAAGAAGGGGTTCTGCGCCGACTGCGGCCACATGTTCGCGCCGATGGAATAATTCGCGACGTTGACGGTCTGGCCCGCCACAACACTGGGCGCATTTCCCTGGCCAGTCAGATACTTGTACGGACTCCCTGCGAGTGTGAAGCCGGCGGGCAAGCCGCTGCGGAAGCTCTGAATGGTCAGGAAGGTCCAGCCCCCAATCAACTGATTCAAGACGCCGCCACGATTCAGGAAACGCCGGCCCTTGCCAACGGGCAGTTCATAATTCGCCTGCGAAACAAACTGGAACGTCTGGTCGTTCGAAGTGACTGCCTTGGTCAGCCTCCAGTCATAGAACTCCCAGCCGGTGGCGGCGCCTCCCCCAAGATTCTTGCTATATGTGAACAGGAAGTTATAGGAGAGCCCCGAGTGGAACCGCCTCTCCAGACGCGCAATCATTGCATGGTAGGTGCTGTGGCCGTAATTGCTGAACTCGTTGATACTTCCAAACTGCTGATAGGGCAGGTAGCTTTGCGTGTTCGCAAAGACCGCATTGAGCAGGGTCGTGTCGGTGGAATTGAAGATGGACTGAGGTAGGACGTTGATGTTGTTGGAACCGGTCAGGCCCACGCCCGCCGCCCCCTGATAGACCAACTCCGCCAGCGCGGCCGGGTGAAACTGCCATTGGAAGCCTGCCGACCACGTCATCGTGTAGGGATTTCGAAGCTGGGGATCGACATACGTGGCGGTTCGCGAGCTGTAGTTAGTCCCCACGAAGTAGGAGGTTCCAGTGGAATTGATTTTGAAAGGAATTGTGCCCGGCCCTTGGGACAAATAGAAAGCGGGGAGAGGATTGCCCGAGGGCTGCTGGACATTCGCCGAAGTGGTGTATTCCTCCTGGCCCATGGTCGGCAGGACGTCCTGAGTGAACATCCCGAAAGACCCGCGGAATACGAATTTCGGCGAGAAATTCCACGACAGCCCCACGCGCGGCGTGAAGTTATTCTTGTCGGCGCGGTAGAAGCCGCCGGCCGGATGGGTAATGGCTCCCATCATTCCCGTTAACGGGTCGGCCACATTGGGATCGAACTGTGACTTCAGCCCGTACTTGGTGTCCGCGGGAGTTTCATAGCTATACCGGACCCCAATGGCGAGAGTAATGTTACGGGCGATTCTAAAATCGTCCTGGACGTAGAACTGGTGCGTCCACCAGCGCGGCAGGTAGTTGGACAGAAGCGAGGAAAACGTGGCTGAGTTCACAGCACCTAGAAGGAACGAAGCGAATGAGTTGCCAGTATTCGGGACGAAAGGAAGGCCGCTCCCGGCCGTCGAGAAGTTATAGATCCCCGATGGTTGCGCCGCCGTAACGTCATTCTCCCGGGTCAACATGGCCTGGTAACCCCATTTGAAGGTATGGAGGCCGCGCACGTACGTCATGTTGTCCGCCAGCGTGAAGTCCTCATTGAGCGTTCGGGAGCCGCCGCCGGGGTTGGCGGTCCAAGTGACGGAACTGCCTCCCGAGCTTACAAACCCGGGGAATGTCTGAGGCCCGACTCCGGGAATTCCAAGGGTTGCAGCCCATCCCTGGTTCGCGGTCACGGGATTGATCGTATCATTGCGCCGCTGATAGCCAAAACGGAATTCATTGATCAGCGTGGCACTGATCGAGTAGATGTATCCCAGGGCGAGATTCCGCTCGTCGATCGGTTCCGGCAGTCCCGGGCCGAGTGCCGTATTGTCGACCGCCTGCCAATTGTACAGGACGTTGTTGCGGTTGCCGATGGAGCGGTACTTGTTCCACATGTACCGGACGAACAGCGTTTGATTGTTACCGATCTGCCGATCGATCTTCGCCAAGTGTCCCTGTCGATCGGAGAGATATTTGTTTCCCGAGATAAAGTTTCCAGTCGGGCCTGTATTGGTGTAAGTTCCTGCTAAATTGGGCAAATTGTAGGGCTTTAAGGACAGGAATTTCACCGTTACGGGGTCGAAGCGGCTCTGCGGGATCGCATTGTTGGGGAACATCGTGGCCGTCCAGCCGGTGCCTCCGGAACATCCGGTGGCATTCGTGCACGCAATCGACTTGGGGTCGTAGATGGGCAGGCCGATGCCGCCGAAAGCGAAGTTGCCATTCAGCTCATTCTGGTCCGGAACGTTGACGGTGGCATTGTTCGTCTCGTGGTCGTAGTCCAGCCGGTAACCCAGGAAGAAGAAGGTCTTGTTCCGGCCATCGTAGAGCTTGGGGATCAGAATCGGTCCGCTGAGCACCGCATTGAAGTTGTGGTATTCGAACGGGGTAGTGGTCGGACCCTGGTTGAAAACCTGCCGATGGAGCCAATCCTTGTTGATATAGCGCTCTTCGGCGCTGAAGTGGAGTTCGTTGGTCCCGCTCTTGGTGGTCAAATTGTACGCCCCGGCGGCCGAGTGGCCGATTTCAGCCGGGACGCCCGTGGTATAAACCTGAGCCTCCTGAAGAGAATCCACCGGGGGAGTGATCAGCGTGTTGGTGTCGCCCAGCGCCGTACGGAGCGCCCGTTTGGCGTTGACGCCGTCCAGAGTGTAACTCAGTTGGGCTTCGGGCTGGCCCAGAATGTGGTACGTGCCGTCGTTATTGGCCTGTGCGCCTTGCAGGTAATACAGGAAATGCTGGGGCTTGGACTGAGGAATGGGAATATCGTGAATTTCCTTTGCCGTGGTGACGCCCCCCACCACCGCACTATCGGTGGCCAGCAGAGGAGCTGCCCCGGTCACGGTGACCTTTTCCGCGATCGTCCCCACCTCCAGCTTCACGTCGATGCGCGGCATTTCACCGGCATTCAACGCAAGACCGCTCTGTTCAAAGGTCTTGAAACCAGCCGCCTCAATGGTCAGCTTATAATCTCCAACAATGAGAAATGGCACATAATATGCGCCGGCCTCATTCGTTTTGCCACGGGTCACGACTTGCGTGCCGTTGTTGGTTACAGTGACGGCGGCGTTTGGCACGACTGCGCCAGTGGTATCGGTTACGGTGCCTACCAGGGTTGCTGTTCGAAGGTCCTGGGCGAATGCCGCGCCCAGAGTGGCGAACAGGGCCAAGGCAAGGTACTCCAGTGATTTCCGCATGCGCTCCCTTTCTTTGCAAGACCTGCGTCTCGGAACGGAGGGCCGAGTCGTACATGGAGGACAAGACCCTAAAATCGTGCATTGATAAATGGGAGGCTAACATGGAAGGGGATCAAAGTCACCTATCCTAGGTTAGGCTGCTTGGTGGAGCGCTGGTTCCGCCTGTCAGTCTGGCAGCCGGCCGCGGCCGTTCGCGCTACAATCCCGCCAGCACTTCGGCCGCGTGGCCTTGGGCCTTCACTTTGGAATAGATCTTCTCGATCCTGCCATCCGGCCCGATCACAAAGGTGGTGCGCTCGATGCCCATCACCTTCTTGCCGTACATGTTCTTCTCTTTCCACACGCCGTAAGCCTGGGCCGCGGTCTTGTCCTCGTCCGCCAGCAGTGTGAACGGAAGATCGTACTTGGTTTTGAACTTCGCCTGTGCGGCCGGCTTGTCGGGCGAAATCCCCACCACCGCGGCATCCTTCTTTGCGAACGCCTGGATGCCGTCGCGAAACTCGCAGGCTTCCACCGTACATCCGGGCGTGTCGGCCTTCGGATAGAAATACAGCACCACGCGCTTCCCCTTCAGATCCGACAGCCGGAACTCTTCGCCCGTGTCGGTGAGAACCCGAATATCGGGAGCCTGGTCGCCTTCTTTCAGCATATTTCCCCCGTCCCCAGTTTGCGCTTCAACAACTCGGTTACCACCGTAACATTAGCCTGCCCCCGGGTGGCCCGCATAGCCTGGCCCACCAGGAAGTTGATCACGGTAGCCTTGCCGCCCCGGTACTGCTCCACCTGCTTGGGGTTGTTCGCGATCACCTCCGCGATGACCCTGTCCAGCTCGTCGGTGTCGCTGATCTGTTTCAGGCCTTCGCGTTCCATGACGACACCGGCAGACTCGCCCGAGGAGAACATCTTGGGGAAGATCTCCTTGGCCAGCTTGCCCGAAATCTCGTCCTTGGCAATCAGCTTCACCAGCTCACCCAGGTTCTCGGGATTTACCGGCGATGCCGCGATTTCCTTGCCCTCGGCCTTGAGCAGGGCCATCAGGTCGCCCATCACCCAGTTGGCCGCGGTCTTGGGATCGCCCGAGACGCGCGCCACGGTTTCGTAATACTCGCTCGCGGGCCGCGTGGCCGTCAGCACCTCGGCATCATAGGCGCGAAGGCCATACTCTTCGATGAAGCGCGTCCGCTTCTGCGCCGGCAACTCGGGCATGGCGGCCCGGACTTGGGCGAGCCACTTCTCGCCGACCCGCAAGGGGACCAGGTCCGGCTCCGGGAAGTAGCGGTAATCGTGCGCGTCCTCTTTGCTGCGCATGGTGAACGTCTCGCCGAGATCGGGATTGTACAGCCGGGTCTCCTGCACCACCCGGCCGCCTCCCTCCAGGAGCGCCACCTGCCGCGAGATCTCATAATCCAGCGCCTGCTTCAGGAAACGGAACGAATTCAGGTTCTTCACCTCGGCCTTGGTGCCGAACTTCTCAGCTCCGTGGAGCCGCACCGAGACATTCGCGTCGCAGCGGAGGTGGCCCTTCTCCATGTCGCAAGTGGAGACCTCCACAAACTGCAGCACCTGCTTCAACTCCGTCAGGTAGGCATACGCTTCGCCGGAGCTGCGCATGTCGGGGTCGCTGACAATCTCGATCAGCGGCGTGCCGCAGCGGTTCAGGTCCACGTAGGAGTAGCGGTCGGAATCCTTGAAGCCGTCGTGGATGCTCTTGCCGGCATCGTCCTCCATGTGGACGCGCGTGACGCCGATGCGCCTGGCCACGCCGTCCACCACGATATCGACGTAGCCGTGCTCCGCCACGGGCTCATCGTACTGCGAGATCTGGTAGCCCTTGGGCAGGTCCGGGTAGAAATAGTTCTTGCGCGCAAATCGCGATTTCGGACGGATGTGGCAATTCAGGGCCAGGCCGCCTTTGATGGCGAGTTCCACAGCCTCGCGGCTCAGCACCGGCAGGGCTCCCGGCAGCCCCAGGCAAACCGGGCAGACATTGGTATTGGGTGGCGCGCCGAAGCCCGTTGGGCATCCGCAGAAGATCTTGGTCGCGGTAGCCAATTGCACGTGGACTTCGAGCCCGATGACGGGCTCGTAACGCGCGATGGCTTCGGGTGTGGCCACATCGATCGCGGAAGAGGACATGGTGTCTTTCCATTATAGGTGGGACAGGTTCCGAGCGGTTAGAATGAAGGGCAGAGTTGCATGAGACCATCCCTCACACGTTTGACGTTACGCGGATTCAAGACCATTCGCGAGCTGAAGGATTTCGAGCCGGGGCGGATCACGGTGTTGATCGGCGCGAACGGCGCGGGCAAGAGCAACTTCCTCTCATTCTTTCGGATGCTGTCATGGGCGCTAACTCCGCCGGGAGAACTGCAATCCTATGTGCTCCGCCAAGGCGGGGCCAGCACGCTCCTGCACGACGGACCTGCTAAGACCCGCGAAATTGAAGCGGTCCTGGAAATCCGCAGTGCTCCCGACCTTGTTTACCGTGTTCGGCTCTCACACGCCGCTGAAGATACGCTCATTCTTGCCGACGACCTGATGTTAGCTGAGGATTATTTTGAATTGAAGCGTGGCTGGCAGATTCTCAGATCGGGGCGAGAGTCGGGCATCATCGCCAAAGCTGAGAGCGGAGACGAGGAGGCGCGCTATATCCGCGACATGCTGACGCGGATCATCGTGCACCACTTCCACGACACTTCGCCGACGTCGCGGTTCCGCAATCGATGGCCGGCGGACGACGGCCGGCGACTCAAGGAAGATGCGGGCAATCTCGCACCCTTTCTGCTTCGTTTGCGGGACATCGAGCCGAAGTATTACCAGCGACTGGTGGGAACATTGAGGATGATCTTTCCGTTCTTTGCCGACTTCCAACTCGAGCCCGAGGCCGGAAGCCTGCTTCTTCGCTGGCGGGAGCGAGGTTCGGACCAGATCTTCGGAGTTTCCCAGGCGTCTGACGGGATGCTACGGGCAATGGCTCTGGTAGCTCTCCTACGGCAGCCCGAAAAAGACCTTCCCAATGTACTGATTCTCGACGAGCCGGAGTTGGGTCTGCACCCCTACGCTATCGAGGTGCTGGCGGCTCTTATCCAAAGCGCGTCGTACCACTGCCAAGTGATTGTCGCGACTCAGTCCGTTTCGCTCATCGATCAGTTTGAACCGCATGACATTGTCGTCGTGGATCGTGTTGGGAGGGAGTCGACCTTCCGCCGGCTCAACGATTCCGATCTTACGGAATGGCGTGAACGGTACACAATGTCCGAGCTGTGGGAGAAGAATGTTCTCGGCGGCAGGCCGTCGCGGTGATTCGCCTGCACGCGGTCGTAGAAGGGCAGACGGAAGAGACCTTCGTGCGTGATTTCCTCGCGCCTGAATTCGGGGCGCAAGGGATCTCGATGGACGCCCACAGGATCACCACAGCACGAAGGAGGCTGCAGGTCTTTCGGGGCGGTATCGTCAGCTACGACCAATTGAGGAGTGACTTGGTGCTATGGATGAAGCAGGATCAGCGTTCGGATGCCTGGTTCACAACAATGGTCGACCTGTACGCGCTTCCGCGGGATTTTCCTGGGTACGACTTCTGCATACGGCACACGGATTCGATCCAACGAGTCGAGTGTCTCGAAGAGCATCTGCATCGCGATCTATCCCATCGACGATTCATCCCATACCTCCAATTACATGAATTCGAGGCCCTGCTATTCTCGGAGCCGAACCGGTTTCAAGTTGAATTCCCCGAAAGTTCGGCAGAGATCCAGAGACTTGCGGAAATCCGCAGCGAATTCCAAAGCCCCGAGCACATCGATGATCGGCCGGACCTGGCTCCTTCGAAGAGAATACTGAACATCCTGCCCGACTATAGGAAGCCGGTCGCGGGGCCACGGATTGCTGCACAGATCGGACTGTCCAAACTCCGCCAAGAGTGCCCGCACTTCA
>OBLT010001872.1_pt1 | contig 13279 bp, 7 predicted proteins | sample 1518721 | NCBI WGS metagenome assembly OBLT01 (sample SAMEA3539307, study PRJEB22396) | soil metagenome | biome: tundra; feature: field; material: soil | place: USA | collected 2010-05 | depth 0.15 m | reverse complement strand
TGAGGAAGGCTTGCTCGCACAGGCTTTCGTCGAGCGGAACCAGCGGCAGTCCGCTAGCGTAGTGGCGCTCGACCCGCACCGATTTGCCCGTCATCGATTTGCCCGTCTCTTGCGTCCCGGTAAGTTTGCCGGCAAAACGCTCGGCGACAATTTGCAGCACGCGATCGAGAAGGGCGGTCAGGTCCGCGGGATGCGGTTCCGCATGAAGTGGACGGGCGAAGTCCAGAAACTCGGTGACCAGCGCGCTGAGCCGGTTGACTTCCGTCGAAATGTAGCCAGCCAACTCGCGCGCAAGTTCGTCGGAAGCCTGCAATTTCTGGGTCAACATTTCAGCCGAGCCCTTGATGACTCCCAGAGGATTGCGAATCTCATGCGCTAATCCAGCCGATAGCTGGCCCAGAGCGGCCAACCGTTCCGAGCGCCGCGCTTCAGCCTGCGCGTGCTCGAGGCGGCGATTGGTTTCGGCGAGGCGTTCAGCGAGATCGCGATACAACTGGGTTTGATGCTGGCTCTGCTGCGAGAAGCGGTTGACGACCATGGCGGCAAGAAAGAAAAACAAGATGCGCAGCGCGAGGTAGCCGATAGCCTCGGGAGTCAATTCGTATTCCTGCATCGCGGGATAGAGATACGAGCAGTAGAAGGCGGATGCAATCAGAGTCCAGAGCACCGTCAGCCACGTGCCACAGTAAAGTGCCGCGGTGACGACCGGCAGATAATAGATGGGATAGTAACTGCTGTTGATTCCGACTTCTTCGGTGTGATCGAGAAGCAGGGTCGCCAGCAGGATCTTGAGCAGAATGACGTAGAAGACTCCTCGTGTGGGAAAGCGGGAGATCAACTTTGTCTCCAGCAGTTGCACAATTCCGATGGCGAGGAGAATCAGCTGCTTGTGCCATTCGAGTTGTGGAGGCAGCACCGCCAATCCGAGAAGGAAGAGGAGCCAGATGATGAGCCAGGCTGCATCGAGGCGGTTAAACCCCCGGGAGTCGGGATCGAGAATGTGAGGTGCAGGCGCCACGCAGCTTCCATCCAACCGCAGAACGCCCTCCGGCGTCAATTGGACGCCAGTCTTCCTCCAGTGCTGGAGAGGCGGGGCTGAAGACCGAACTGCAGACATAAGGATTTCCAATCACGCACATAAATAGTTTAAATTTCCGCAAACCGAGACCAGCGGCTATTGTTACGATGCGGTTGTCCGATCCGGCTATAAATGAGTATCATCAGCGTGATTGAATCAGGACGGACAAATCGTGTCCGGGGACGGACGACAATGACCAAGGTCGAAGCAATTATTCAGGTCTCAAAGCTGGATGCCGTGAAAGACGCATTGCACGAGGTTGACGTCGAAGGCATGACCGTTTTTGAAGCCAGAGGACATGGCCGGCAAAAAGGACACACCGAGTTCTATCGGGGTCGCGAGTACACCGTGGACTTGATCCCGAAAGTGAAACTCGAGATCGTGCTGGCCGATGAAATGGTGGAGAAAGTCGTGCACGCGATCACCACTGCGGCACGTACGGGCAAGATCGGCGACGGCAAGATTTTTCTTTCCCGCATAGACGAAGCGATTCGGATTCGCAACGACGAACGTGGCGATAGCGTGCTGTGAGCGCACGAATTTCGATGCGGCAGATCGGCAGGCAGGTCAGGCAAAGATCGGCAGGCAAAAGATCGACATCCCCCTTATCTGCTCGTTTCTGAGCAGAGCGGAATAAAGGCTGGAGCAGGGGCTAAATAGTTTGGGGAGAGTGTCATCGAAATGACCACCGTGGCCACCGTCCGCAGTGAGTTATGGGACCTATACGTTCGGGAATCCGCTGCCATCGAGCAGGAATTCTCCGCTATTGGTGAAGGGCGCACGGCGGTCGCACGGCGCACGGCGCTGGTCGATACCATCGTCCAGCGGCTCTGGAACGAAATCATCGTCAGTTCTAACTACGCCGAGCCCGACGGCCCGAAGAATTTCGCGCTGGTCGCAACCGGCGGATTCGGGCGCGGCTGGCTTTTCCCTTACTCCGATATTGATCTGCTCTTTCTGCACGCCGGCAGTGACTCCGAGAGTAAGTTCAAAGATCCCATCCGACGCTTTTCACAGGAGTTGTGGGACCTGCGTCTGAAGCTCAGTCCCGCTAACCGAAATCTGGCGGAGTGCGAACGATTGGATCCGAACAATGTTGAGTTTGCCATCTCTCTGCTCGACTGCCGGTACCTGGCCGGCGATCGCGAGCTTTTTTCACGGCTGCGCGAAAAAGCTGTTCCTCGTCTGGTCGGGCGGGATTGCCAGAACCTGATCCAGAACCTGGCCGAAATTACCCGTGCGCGTCATCATAAATTCGGCAATACCGTCTTTCACCTGGAACCGAACGTGAAGGATGGGCCAGGCGGTTTGCGCGACTACAACGTCGCCAACTGGCTGGCGCTGATTTCCGCGATGGAAAAGTTGAAGGTGTGGCCGGACGCGAAAACGCTGCTGCCCGTTTCTTCCCGAAGGGTGTTCGACGCGGCGCTGGATTTTCAAATGTCGGTGCGTTGCTTTCTGCACTTCCGGCACGGGCGTCACGACAACACGCTCACTTGGGAGGCGCAGGACGCAGCCGCGGCGAGAAAAATCGGCGCCAGCATTGGAGCGAACGATGCGGAAATCGCGAACGCGGCGGATTGGATGCGCGTCTACTTTGGCCACGTTCGCAGCGTCCACCGAGTCTGCAACCAATTGCTGGAGGAAATTCCGGCGGCTTGGTCGTCGTTGTACCGGCAATTCCAGGGCTGGCGATCGAAGGTCTCAAGTGCCGACTTCTCGGTGGTCGATGGACTGATCTTTTTACGAAAAACGCAGCAACCGGGCGGGCTGCGCGATCCGGAAATGCTTTTGCGGCTCTTTCATTTCATGGCGGAACATGGCCTGAAGCTGAGCACGACCACCGAATATAAAGTCGAGCAGGCGCTGCCGGCGCTGGCGGCGACGCCTCCGCGGGGCGCCGAGTTGTGGCTTTACCTGCAGGAAACGCTGGTGCAGCCGCATGCGGCCGACGCTCTGCGCGCCATGAACGCGTTGCGCCTGCTGGCGCTTCTGCTGCCGGAACTGAAGGGGATAGAGGCGCTGGTGGTGCGTGACTTTTACCACCGCTACACGGTGGATGAGCACTCGTTTTTGGCGATCGAACATCTGCATCGTCTGAAAGAATCGAAATCGGAATGGGACCAGCGCTTTGCCGAGTTGCTCGGCGAACTCGAACAACCGGAACTGCTATACCTGGCGCTGCTGCTGCACGATTCCGGAAAAGCCATGCCCAGCGAGAGTCACGTTGAGGGCAGCCTGCAACTGACTGACAGCTGCACGGAGCGGCTGGATCTTGATCCGGTGGATCGCGAGACCGTGCGCTATCTGGTGGCCAGCCATCTGGAAATGTCGGCGGCGATGCGGCGGGACGTATTCGATCCCGCGAATGTGAAGTCGTTCGCGGAAAAAGTGGGAGTGCCCGAGCGGCTGAAGATGCTGTGCCTGATGACTTATGCCGACATCAAAGCCGTGAACCCGGAGGCCATGACGCCGTGGAAAGCGGATAACTTATGGCAACTTTATATTGCGTGCGCGAATTACTTGAGCCGAAGCGCCGATGAGCGCGTGCACACGGGCAACGACAGCTCCAGCATTGGACCGTCAAATCTGGCGCATCTGCAGTCGCTGGCGTCGGTGGCGGGGAAAAAAGTCAACGTTCTTCTGGAAGGATTGCCGCAACGGTATCTCCGAATTCATGGCGTCAGCGACGTTCTGGCGCATGCCGAAATGGCCGCCCGGCTGGGACAGGACAGCGTCCAATTAAATTTGAAGCAGGTTCGTCACTGGTATGAGCTGACGTTGATCACCACCGACCGGCCCTTCCTGTTCGCCTCGGTTTCCGGGGCGCTGGCTGCGTGGGGAATGAACATCGTGAAGGCGAACGCGTTCTCGAATACCGCGGGCATGGTGGTGGACACTTTTTATTTCACGGATCGCTTTCGCACCCTGGAGATGAATCTGCAGGAATGGGAGCGTTTGAAAAAGAGCATCGCGGCCGTGGTCAAAGGCGAAGCCGATGTGGTGCGCATGTTGCGCGACCGCTTGAAAGCGGAGAAGGCGAACGGCACGAAGGTCAAGATTGCGACGCAGATTGAATTCGACGACAGTTGTTCGGCGCAAAGCACGATGATGCAGGTTCTGACCCAGGATCGTCTGGGACTGCTTTACCGTATGTGTTCGCTGGTCTCGAAACATGAGTGCAACATCGAAATTGCGCTGATCGAAACCGAAGGGCAGATGGCGATTGATGTCCTGTATCTGACCTCAGGCGGGACCAAGTTGAGCGCGGATCGGCAAGCGGCGCTGGGGCAGGCGCTGCGCGAGGAACTGGCGGAAAAATAATTTCTGCAATGGAGCGACGGGCGCCCCGCCCGTCCAGCCGCTAGCGATCTGCGTAGTATCCGTCTCTCGTCTGCGCCGTAAGGTCCTTCTTCTTCACCGCCAACTGGAGGTGGTGATAACCGCTGGCAGTGCTGTCTTTGTCCGGTGTATAACCCATGCTGTACTGGGTTCGCAGTTCCTCGACAATGCTGGTGTAGATATCGCCGACGGATTCTTTTTTAGAAACTTCAAAGAAACGTCCACCGGTTTCTTTAGAAATCCGCTCAAGAATTTTCTTGCCATCGGTACGCGGGCTCTCGGCAGGACGTTGGCCTCCGCGACCGCCTCGACCACCGCCGCCACCCGGCCAGCCGCCTCCGCCGCCGGGCCAGCCGCCACCACCGCCGCCAGGGTAACCGCCGCCGCCCCGTCCCATTCCGCCGCCCTGATTCTGGCGGTCGTTGCGGTGAGAATCCGCGAAATAGATGGAATAGACCACCGTGTCAGCACGTTGGGCGGACTCGATCGCGCTTTCCAGATAAGTCTTGCTGCCGTGGTCGACGCCGTCCGAGAGAATGACGATAGCCTTCCGCCCCTGCTGCTTTTTCATTAATTCGTTCGACGCCAGATAAACGGCGTCGTAAAGCTGCGTGCCGCCGCCATGATGAGAGCGAGAGCCTGAGCCGGAAGGAGAATTAGAGGGATCGTTGGGATCGTTCGAGCGCTCGCGGTCCGTTGACGTCTTAAGCAATTCGAGCGCCGATTGCAGCTTTTCACGGGATGAAGTCAAATCCTGCAGCAGTTCCACTTCCCGATCGAAGTGAATAAGGAAGGCTTTGTCCTTGGGTTGCACCAGCATCTGATCGAGAAAACTGCGGCTCGCGTTGCGCTCCGCGTCGAGCACGTTGTCTTGACTGCGACTGGTGTCGACGAGCAGACCGAGGGTGAGCGGGAGATTTGTCTCCTGCGAAAAATATTTGATGGTCTGTGGGCGGCCGTCTTCCTGCAGCGTGAAATCGTCTTTAGTGAGGTCGCGGACGATCTTGCCATGTTTGTCGCGAACGGTGACGGGCAGCGTGACCACCTTGACGTCAACGGCGACGGTGGCTGCGGGTTCCTGAGCCCGCATCGAGGGGCCGAAGCCGGGAAGAGCGACCAGCGCGATCATCGCAGAGACGATCAGCGCACGGACGCTCAGCGCAAAGACAACCGCCTTCCACCAGGAGGAGGATGTGTGCCTCGATGATCTCTTCGCAATCGTTTCTTTGCCTTTATCTCTACTCGGACGGGGATTATCAGGCCGGGACTCATTCACCGCAGGTCCTCCGTTTGTCACGTTCCGGAATCGTTTATCTCAGACGAATCTTAAGAGCGCTGAATCTGTACAAGAAAATAGAATACACCGCAAGGATCGCACCCGCCCAACTCGGGAAGGCGATCGTCAACCGGTATAGGAGGCCTGCCGCGACCGTATGCGACTGCTTTTCGGGACTGGATTTGTCCGCCGACATGTGCACACAGATCTCAGGTCCTTGCTCTCGGAAAACACTTGCATCCACGGAAGCATCGTTCTAATTGTGACGAACTCTTATGACTGGATGCGCGACGACGGAGTTGCAGTTGCCAATCATCCTGTAAAAGCAACGTCAGCGCCGGGTAAAATTTCGTAAAGGCTACATATCGCGCATTTGGCGATGCTAAAGTTAGACCATGCGACGTTTCCGGCAGAGACCCGCGCGGCTGTGCCCTCTAAAGACGTGCCTTCTAAGAACGCGCCTTCCAAACCCGCGCCTTCTTGCGACCTGCCTGCTCGCGGCCTTGGCAGCTCTGATTCTGGCGCAGCCGAGCTACGTTTTGGCGCAGGACAAACCGCAGGACAAACCAGCGAGCGCTTCCGGCAGCCCGCAAGTCGCCAAGGCCGTGGGGACGATCAAGAGCATCCAGCCGGATTCCATTACGGTGGCTGAGTCTGGTGGCGAAGTAACGGCACGGCTGCTGAGCTCGACCAAGATCCTGCGCGTGCTGCCGGGAGAAAAGGATTTGAAGAACGCGACCACTCTGCAGCCGCAAGACTTGCAGCCAGGAGATGGCGTACGGGTTCGCGGATGGGCAGCGGCGGATGCACACACCATCGACGCCTTGGAAGTGATTGTGGTGAAGCCGGCCGATTTGGCGGCCAAACAGCAGCACGACCGCGACGACTGGCAAAAACGAGGGGTGGACGGGATCGTCACCAATGTGGATGCTGCCACGGACGTCATCACCATCAAGCCCGGTGCAATGGGCGCGAATCGGAGTATCGCCATCCGCGTTGCCAAGGATACGATCCTGCGGCGCTACGCGCCCGATTCTGTGAAGTTCGAAGATACGAAGCCTGCGCCCATCGATCAAATCAAGACGGGAGATCAATTGAACGCGCGAGGAACTCGCAGCCCGGATGGCAGTGAAGTGAAGGCAGAGGAAGTTGTCTCCGGCACATTTCGCTATATTGAGGGAACCATCAACGCCATCGACTCCGCCAACAATACGATGACGGTGCAGGATGTGATCGCCAAGAGCGCGGTGGTGGTGAGGGTCTCTCCCGACTCGCAAATGTGGAAGCTGCCGGCGGAAATGGCGCAACGCATCGCGATTTTCTTGAAGGGCGCGGCAGGCGGCGGCAGCGGAGATCAACCGGGCGCCAACGGCCAAGGCCAAAGTATGCGCAGTGGCCAGGGTGCTGCGCCAAGCGCTGGCGGGGCGCGGCCAGGCACAGAATCGCAAACCGGGCGCGGGCCGGGCGGCGCACCAGGGGGAAATGGTCCGTCGAATCTGCAGCGCATGCTGAGCCGCTCGCCCAGCATCAAGCTGGCGGACCTGCAAAAGGGCGACGCCGTGGTGATCCTGACGTCCGCGAGCGGAAAGTCGGACATGGTTACAGCGAGTAAGCTGCTGGCTGGAGTGGAGGCCATCCTGACGGCGGCACCCAATCGAAGCGCATCCTCGCTGCTTTCCCCGTGGGCGCTGGGCGCGCCCGGCGGAGAAGGGGAAGCCGCCCCGTAGCCAACAAATCTCAACCCATGTTCTCAAGCGATGTGATCTGCCTGGAAAGAAAGGGTGTGCGTTTGAAGCTTTTATCAGTCTTCGTTCTGGCAAATCTCACTTTGGCGATTCTGATTCCGGTGATGCTGGTCGGGCTGACTGCGCCTGCATCGGCGCAGTCACCGGCCCAGTCATCAACCCAGTCACCAGCGCAGTCACCAGGAACGACGGGAACCTTGCGCGGGCAAGTGACGGATCCTTCGGGGGCGGTGGTTACGAACGCCACGGTGGCGGTCCTCGTATCCGGCGGACAAACGCATTCCGCCGCCACCAGCAAAACCGGCGGTTACGAAATCGGAAATCTGGCGCCGGGCAAATACACAGTCACGGCGAATGCCAAGGGATTCGCCGTCTTTGTGCAAAACGATGTGGACGTAGCGGCGGGCCAAGTCGCGCAATTCAACATTTCGCTCGACATCAACGTGCAGGAGGAAAAGGTCAACGTCCAGGGAGAGGAAGAGACCCCTCAAGTCGACGTCAACCCCGCGAATAATGCGAGTCAGATCGTACTCAGCGGCAAGGATTTGGAAGCGCTTCCCGACGATCCCGACGAATTGCAGTCTGACCTGGAAGCGCTGGCCGGACCATCAGCCGGCCCCAATGGCGGTCAGCTTTACATCGATGGATTCACTGCCGGACAACTCCCGCCGAAATCATCGATCCGCGAGATTCGCATCAATCAGAATCCGTTCTCAGCCGAATACGACAAGCTCGGCTACGGGCGAATCGAAATCTTCACCAAGCCCGGCACCGACAAGTTCCATGGACAGCTCTCAATCGTAGGAAACAGTTCGGGATTAAACACGCGCAACCCTTTTCTCGGCGACGCTGCGCAGGAACCGTACGACTCCGTAATCTTTATGGGAAATGTCGGCGGTCCCATCAACAAGAAGGCATCTTTCTTCCTCGACGTGCAGCGCCGCAACATCGACGAGATAGCAGTCGTAGACGCGCAAGCATTGAGCCTGAACGAGAGCGTTCCCAATCCGCGTACCCGCACCAACATCAGTCCGCGTATCGACTACCAAGTCAGCACCAACAACACGCTCACCGCCCGTTACCAGTATTACCGCGACACACAGGAGAACGCAGGCGTCGGCGGGTTCGTGCTGCCGGAGGCCGGCTACGACACCCTGTCCACCGAACACACCGTGCAGATCACCGATACGCAAGTCCTCAGTACGAAGGCCATAAATGAAACCCGCTTTCAATACCTGCGCAACAACAGCAATCAGAATCCAGTGAGTACGGCGGTAGGCATCAATGTGCAGGGAGCGTACACGACTGGAGGCGCCACCTCGGGGACCCAGCTCAATCACCAGGATCATTACGAACTGCAGAATTACACCTCGATATCGCAGGGCAATCACTTTGTGAAATTCGGAGGGCGACTGCGGGCAGTTCACGAGGTCAGCACGTCCGGCGCCGGATTCAATGGCACCTACACCTTGTTGTGCCCGCCGAGTCCCGCTAGTTGCAGCCCGACCCAGCTTTCCAACCCGATTCAGTATTCCATCGATGCAACCCACAGTGGCGTGGTGCCCACCGTGCCGGTCACCGTTGTGGATGCCGGGCTATACGTGCAGGATGACTGGAAGGTGCGTCCTAACATCACACTGAGTGGCGGGCTGCGCTTTGAAACACAGAACGCAATCCACGATCACGCGGACTGGGCGCCTCGCCTCAGTTTTGCATGGGGCATTGGCGGAGGAGGCAAGAGCGCTCCGAAAACGGTACTGCGCGGCGGTTTTGGCCTTTTTTACAATCGCGTCACCCAGGATATGGTACTCAATGCGGACCGTTTGAACGGCGTGACGCAGCAACAGTACGTTGTGGAACCGACACCCAGCAGTTCGGTGCCTTACCCGACTCCTCCGGCGGTGGACACGTTGTCGCCAACGACCCAGACGATCTACCAGATCAATCCGATTCTGCGCGCGCCCTACATCATACAGAGCGCGTTTAGCATGGAGCGACAGGTGACAAAGATCGCCAACGCCACGCTTACGTATCTGAATTCACGCGGCGTCCACCAGTTGATGTCCCTGAACGTCAACGCCCCACCGCCGGGCACACCGTACTCGCCGAAGTCGAACATTCCAAACCCGGCGTTTGGCCCAATCTACCAGTACGTTTCGGACGGAGCTTTCTGGCAGAACCAGTTGATCGCGAACTTCAACATCCGGGCAGGAGCGAAGCTATCCCTGTTCGGTTATTACTCGCTGAACTATGCCAACAGCGACCCGATCGGTAGCGCAAGCTCAGCAGCGTTTGCAACCAACTTTCCGTCGAATCAGTACGATTTGAAAGTGGACTACGGGCGAGCTTCCTTTGCCATCCACGATCGGGTGTTCGTGGGGGGTACGATCGGGCTGCCGCGGGGGTTTCGCCTAAGTCCGTTTATGATTTTCAATTCCGGCTCGCCCTACAACGTCACCGTGGGCCAGGACTTGAGCAATGACTCCCTCCTCAATGACCGCCCCGCATTTGCGATCAATCCTTCGAGTTCCTGCCTGTCGCCGACGGTGGCTTGCCACTATGCGGTTCCGACCACTTCCTACTCTCCGATTCCGATCAACTACCTGACCGGCCCGTCCCTGTTCACCCTGAACCTGCGCCTCGCGAAAACGTTCGGCTTCGGGCCAGAGACCGGAAAGAGCGGAGCGCAGCCGGGCGGGGGAGGCGGCGGCGGGCCGCGCGGGGGCGGCGGTGGTGGCGGCGGCGGATTTGGACGCCCCGGAGGTGGCGGCAACCCTCTTAACCTCGGACCGGGATCCAATCGACGCTACAACTTGACGTTCAGCGTGAATGCGCGGAACGTTCTGAACCGGGTGAACCCGGCGCCGCCCATAGGAGTTCTAAGCTCACCGGATTTCGCGAAATCAATTGCTCTGGCTGGTGGGCCGTTCTCAAGCCCGGCGGCAAATCGGAAAATTGAATTGCAGGCGATGTTCAGCTTCTAAGGGAACTGCGCTAAGTCGAATAGTCGGCGTTGATCCGCACATACTCGGCGGTCAGGTCGGTGGTAAGAAATCGCACCGAGTGTTGGCCGCGCCCAAGCTGCACGCGAATATCGCAGACCGGCTGCGCGAGATTGCGGTGAGCTTGCCGCTCGTTGAACGCGCAGGCGATTCCGTTGCGGCATACCTTCTGATTGCCAATGACAATCTGCACGCGCGATGGATCGATGGGCGCGTCGCACCTGCCCACTGCCGCCAGAATGCGTCCCCAATTCGGATCGGCCCCAGCCCACGCGGTTTTGACGAGCATCGAGTGCGCAATCGTCCGCGCCACCAGCAACGCCTCTTCCCTGCTGCGCGCCTGTTCGACAAACAGACGGATCACGTGCTGCACGCCTTCACCGTCACTGACAATCTGCTCGGCGAGGGACTGGCACACTTCGGTCAGAGCCGCGGACAACTTCTTTCGGGTGCGAATATCTCTCGCCTGAGCACCGCTGGCGCCGCTTGCGAGCAGCAGCACGGTGTCGTTGGTGGAGGTGTCGCCGTCAATGGACATGCAATTTAACGAACGGTCGCACGCTTCGCGCAGAAGAGGCTGCAACTCCCGCGCACTCGCACCCACATCGGTGAACAAATACACCAGCAAGGTCGCAAGCTGCGGATGAATCATGCCGGCGCCCTTCGCGATACCCAACACGGTGACTTCTTTTGAGCCTTCTGTCGACGAAGCGCGGAAGCGCACGGACGCCAGCTTGGGCCGCGTGTCGGTGGTCATGATGGCGTGGGCGAACGCGAGGACGCCACGCTGGCTCGCGGATCGCGCCGCAATAAGCTCCGGCAACTTGGCGCGGATTTTTTCCGCCGGCAGTCGAACTCCGATGATGCCGGTCGAAGAAGGAAAGATTTCGGCAGCGGGGACGCCGAACAGCTTTCCGGCTTCGCGACAAACCCCTTCGCAGGCTTGAATGCCGGCGCGTCCAGTGGCGCAGTTGGCGTTGCCGGAATTCACGACGACGGCGCGAACGCGGCCGCCCGTCGAAACGAGCGCCGCCCGGCCAACTTCCACGGGAGCGGCGACGACCCGGTTCTTGGTGAACAACGCGGCCGCGGTCGCGCCACCGGCGGCTGCCACCAGAGCGAGGTCCGGCCGGCCGCTGACTTTAATGCCGGCAGCGACAGCAGAGAAAGAGAACCCCAGGGGCAAGCGAATTTTTTCGGGAGAACGGCGCAGCGAGGTCATGCTTGTATCTTCAACCAGTTTTTGGGCGGCGGCAAAATTGCAAACGTGGGCGCCTTGCCCAGGATCATCGCTACTTCGTCGCAGCGATAGAGCCTGGGGCACTGATAACAGTCTTTGTGGATCTTGTCGGGAAGATCCTCGTGATTAGCAAGGCTGAATCCCATGCGCGAGAAGAATTCCGGAATGCGCGTGAACAGGCACACACAGCTGACTTTGTGCTTTTCCGCTTGCGCCAGCAGAGCCTTGACCAGCCGTCCGCCGCCACCGCGGCTTTGGCTCGAGGGATCGACGGTGATCGAACGAATCTCGGCCAGGTGCACGCCATAGAGGTGGAGAGCGCCGCATCCAATGATGCGTCCGTCATGTTCGAGGACGACAAAGTCGCGTACGTTCTCGCAAATCTCCGCCAGCGTGCGCGGCAAAAGAGTGCCGTCGCCGGAGTAGGCCGAGATAAGAGCGTGAATCTGCTCGGCATCGGGAAGGACCGCTTCACGCGTGCGCATGGACGCCTTTGCGCCGCGGCGGAGCGGTTCTCTTTTTCCTGTGCTTGCGCTTTTGCGGGAACTCTCCATTTTTGTGCAACGCCGCGTCCAGGGCCTTGACCACCTGATCCACGTGCTTCTTCTGAATCACGTAGGGCGGCAGAAAGCGCAGCACGGTCTCGTGCGTGCGATTGATGATAATCCCTTCCTGCAGCAGTTGCCGGACCACCGCCTTCGCCAGTTCGGGCGAGTCCACTTCCACGGCCTGCATCAGGCCCGCTCCGCGAACTTCCTCAATTGATTTATGATTTTTGTCTAGCGCTTCGAGCGCCGCGTGAAAATATTCGCCCAACGCGCGCACGTGCTTTAACAGCTTCTTCTCCTCGCGAAGGAATTCGATAGCAACAGCGCAGGCCAGCGGACCTCCGCCGAAAGTAGTCCCGTGCAGCCCCGGATGCATGCACTTCGCAACCCGTTCGGTGGTGAGAATGGCGCCGAGCGGCAAACCGCCAGCCAGCGGCTTGGCGACGGCGACCACGTCCGGCAGCACACCATAGTACTGGTAGGCAAAGTGGCGTCCGGTGCGGCCGAGGCCGCACTGAATCTCGTCAAGCACGAGCAACGCGCCGCTGCGTTTAGTCAAGCGCCGAGCAAGTTCGAGAAACTCCGGACTGACGGGGCGAATGCCGCCCTCTCCCTGAATAGTCTCGATGCACACGGCGCAGACGCTGGCATCGAATTTTCGTTGCAGGTCGTCCAGGTCATTGAACTTGACGAAAGTCACGCCCGGCACAAGAGGAGCAAACGGGGCTCGATATTTCGGCTGACCGGTAGTGGCCAGCGCGCCAAAGGTGCGTCCATGAAAAGAGTTTTCCATGGCAAGAATGCGCGTCTTTCGATTGGGCTTCGATTTGGGCTTGTGGCCGTTCGTATTATTCATTTGCGCAAAGGCGCGGGCCAGCTTGAGCGCTCCTTCCCAAGCCTCGGTGCCGCTGTTGCAAAAGAAAGCGCGGTCAAGCCCGGAGATTTCGGTCAGCAGCCGCGCCAGTTCCGCTTGATACTCGTGGAAGAAGAGATTCGAAACATGAATCAACCGGCTAGCCTGACGCTTGATCGCCGCCTGGATCGCAGG
>OBLT010001871.1_pt1 | contig 13282 bp, 15 predicted proteins | sample 1518721 | NCBI WGS metagenome assembly OBLT01 (sample SAMEA3539307, study PRJEB22396) | soil metagenome | biome: tundra; feature: field; material: soil | place: USA | collected 2010-05 | depth 0.15 m | reverse complement strand
CATACGAGATTACAAGGTGACTGGAGTTCAGGACGTGTGCTCTTCCGATCTACTCTTTACTTCAGGTACTTCAGGAAATCCTAAGGGGGTTCAATTATCCTTCCATAACCTAAGAGCAAGTTTTGACAATAGTAATACAGTTTTAAACCATGATACGAATGAAAAATGGATTGCCTCCCTTCCCTTCTATCATATTGGAGGTTTTTCTATTATTACCAGGGCACTCCTTTCAGGAACATCAGTAATAATTCCTAAAAGTTTAAATACTGATGACCTTGCCAATACTTTAATAACCCACAGACCTACATTGTTGTCTCTTGTATCTACACAGTTAAGAAGATTAATTGCTATGAGAATTAAACCCAATGCTGAGTTAAAGTGCGTACTACTTGGAGGAGGATTTATAGAAGATTCTCTTGTAGATGAAGCAATTAAGGAAGGTTGGTCCATTGCTAAAGTTTATGGTTCAACCGAAACATCTTCCTTAATCACTTTTGTTGATTGTAAAAAAGATAGGAATAAAAAATTATCAGGAGGTAAATCCCTTGCTAAAAATCGAATATTCATTGTAAATGAAAGCAATAATTTCCTCCTACCCCTAATAAAGGGGGAAATTGTAGTCAAAAGTGAGTCCTGTTCCAGGGGATATTTTAATAATCCCAAGGCAACGGATGAAAAATTCAGAGATGGACTTTATTACACCGGGGATTCCGGATACATTGACGAAGAAGGATATTTATTCATTGACTCCAGAATGGATTATATAATTATTTCCGGAGGAGAAAATATTAATCCCCTTGAAATAGAAAATGCACTATTGGAGTATCCCGGAATTCAGAATGTTTCTGTCTTTGGACAAGAAGATAAAGAATGGGTTCATATTGTTGCAGCGGCTGTAATAATCAAACCGGGTTTAAATGTTTCAGAAGGAGATCTGAAAGAATTTTTATTACAAAAGATTTCACCTTATAAACTTCCGAGGAAATATTATTTCATGAATGAATTTCCCATGAACCCACTTGGTAAAGTCCAGAAGGAAAAACTAAGAGAAATAATTAAGAATCATTAAATATTCTTTCTAATCCTGCTCTTACTTCTTCATTGATTTCTTTTTTCTTCCAGGTTTGTTTGTCCACAAAAACATGGATTGTTTTTATTTCGACACAAACATCATCCATCTCATTTTTGCATAAATAACCAAGTTCAAAAGAACTGTTCCAGAGCTGAACAATAGTCAACTCTATTGCAACAGTTTCACCATATTTTATAGGTTTCAGGTATTTTGCTTCAGTGGAAATAATGGGTACTGCATAATCAGTATTATTCCAATAATCTTCTTTTAGTGAAAAGGAATCGACCATCGATTCATATGCAGAATGGCATATCTGAAAAATTCTTGCATAGAATAATATGCCCGCCGGATCACAGTCAAAAAAGTAAATTTTAGTTTTATATATAATCATAATATCGTTGACTGCAGAACAGACATTTGCAAAATCACCTGATTTTTTTAGAAAATCTGGTAATACAATTTGCAAAGATATATAATATTTTTAATTATTTACGAAATCTATATCAACAATAATTATTTCTATTTATATACTTTGAATCACTAAAATAATTTAGATAAATACAAAAAAGGTTAAAATATGAACAAAATATTATCAATCGGGTCTCCATTCCCGGAATTTAAGAAAAAAGCAGTCGTTTCAATTGAGATGGGGAAGGAATTCAAAGAAATCTCCTTTGATGAACACATAAAAGCAAAGAAATGGATGGTAATGTTCTGGTATCCAAAGGATTTTACATTTATATGCCCAACCGAAATTGCCGAATTCAATCATAATTTTGAGGGATTTCAGGAAAGGAATACAATTTTATACGGAGCATCTACAGATTCAGAATATGTACATCTTGCATGGAGAAATGACCATCCTGATCTTAAAGGATTGAAATTTCCCCTTATAGCTGATACTTCTAAATCTTTAGCTGAATCTTTAGGGATACTAAGCACTGATGAAAAAGTTGCGTACAGGGTTACTTATATTGTTGATCCGGATGGCATCATACGTTGGGTGAATGCTAATGACCTTGATGTAGGAAGAAATATTCATGAAGTAATAAGAGTTCTTGATGCACTTCAGACTGGTGAGAAGACCCCATGCAACTGGGAAAAAGGTCAAAAGACTTTAGGTTAATAACTTAAAAAGCCTGCCGAAAGGCAGGTTTTTTCAATTTTATATCAAAGAAATATCATCAAGAAATGGAAATTTATTTCTTACCTGCTCTACAGACTCCCTGGAAATTTCTGCAGAAATAATTTTCTCTATATCGGGTAAAAACGCAACCTCATTTCCCATCGGATCATAAATACAAGAACATCCGTTATAATGGAGCCTTAGATCATCCCCTACCCTGTTCACAGCAGCGACATAGCATTGGTTTTCAATAGCCCTGGCACACAGCAAAGTTTTCCATTGTCCTATCCTTGAATCAGGCCAATTAGCTATAATAATAATAAGTTCTGCTTTTTCCTTTCCATATTGTCTGAACAACTCAGGAAATCTGAGGTCGTAACATATAGATAGCCCGACTTTCCAGCCATTGATGTCTGTAACCACAGTTTTGTCCCCATGTGAATAAAATTTATTTTCAGCCGAATAAGAGAAAGGATGTATTTTTCTATAGCTGGTCTGTAATGCTCCCAAATGATTAATATGAACGAGTGTATTATAATTTAAACCATTCTTATGCTCTATCAAACCAGCAATAACATGAACTTTATTTTCTGAAGCAATTCTTGCAAAGAACTGAAAACTATCTCCTTTCAGATCCTCAGCAAAGTCATTTGATTTCATTGTAAAGCCGGTTAAGGTCAATTCAGGTAAAATCAGCACCGATTCCTGGATAAGATTGCCGGAAATTAATTTTATAAGTTTTTCCTTATTAGTTTTCTTATTTTCCCATTCAGGGCAGTATTGAACAAGATTTAAATACATATAAATCCACAATTAAATTATCGAAACAATATATATACCTTTTTAATTTACAAAATTTTCTCAATATTGAGAGGATTTATTTCCTTATTTTTACTTAGGAATTCAAAAGGATTTTGTACCAGATAATATGAATAATAACTATAGTTTCGGTTTTGACCTATTCGAAAAGTTTGATGATATGTGTTTCATATTATCCGCGACAGGGGAGATTCTTAATTTAAACAAATCTGCTTATTATATACTTAAATCCGGAAATGGATCAATTATTGGGAAAAACTTTATAGACTTGATGGAAATATCTTATAGAGAAAGATTCAGATTGATTTTTACTAATTGTGTAATACAGGTTACGAACGGAAGTACTTTTTCTGTGATTCATTTGAATAACCAGTTGATTGAAGTAAATATTTTAATAATTCCTACAAAATGCCATGGAGATGAAAAACCTTACATTTATTTTATACTTGCAAAAGATATCACAGAGCAAAGGAAAAAAGAACTTGATCTACTGCGGTTTTACAATGTAGCTGAAAACACCGTTAACCCATTGCAGATCACTGATGTTCAGGGAAAAATGGTATATGCAAATCCTGCTTTCATCAATGTTAGCGGTTATAGCAAAGATGAACTTATCGGAAAGAACCCAAGCGTTTTTGGCAGTGGTAAACATTCCAGAAAATTCTGGGCAAGAATGTGGAATACTATTAATGCGGGTAAGGCGTGGGTCGGTGAAGTGGAGAACAGGAAAAAAGGAGGAGAACCATTCTTTACACAAGTTCTTGTTTCCCCTATTGTTGATCATGAGGGAAATGTGTCAGCCTTCTTCGGTATACATAGGGATCTAACAGAAAAAAGGATAATGGAAAGGCAGCTTATCCATACACAGAAAATGGAAAGTATTGGTACCCTTGCTGCCGGCGTAGCACATGAAGTAGGAAATCCGTTAGCATCTATTTCCGCATTAGTGCAAGTTGTTCAGCGTTCTACTGATGATCAATTCGTAAAAGAGAAACTTGAACTTGTTAAGAACCAAGTGACCAGAATTTCTAAAATTATACGGGATTTGGTCGATTTTTCAAGACCTTCTAATTATGAATTACAACTTACCGATATCAATCAGATTGTTAAAGAGGCAGTAGAAATCATTAAGGTAGGCACAAAGGCAAAAAATATTGATTTTAAAGTGTCGTTGAACGAAAGAGTACCTCTACTCCCTCTTGTGGCGGACCAGGTTCAGCAGGTCTTTGTAAATATCCTTTTAAATGCAGTTGATTCCATCTCGGAACATGATCCCCCAAAACGTGATTGTTCAATCGCTACAAAAACGGATATTAGTGAGGAGAATGTTATTATTACTTTTGAAGATGATGGTGTTGGTATTTCAGAAGAAAATACAGGTAAGGTATTTGAACCTTTCTATACAACAAAAAAAGAAGGTAAAGGTACCGGGTTAGGTCTTTGGGTAAGTTATGGAATCATAAAAAGTTTTCAAGGGGATATTATTGTAGAAAGTACTATTGATGAGGGGGCAACATTTAAAATACTATTACCAATTCAGCCTTAAGAGGAAAAAATGCTAGGAAAAATATTAGTCGTTGATGATGAAGAAATAATCAGGGAATCACTTTCTTTCATTTTGAGAAAAGAGGGTTACGAAGTTGACGAAGCAGAAAACGGAAGGGTAGCGCAAAGTAAACTACTTGAAGGTAAATATGATATAGTTGTGACAGATCTTGAAATGCCCCAAATGAGGGGGATTGAGTTATTGGAAGAAATTAAAAAATTGGATATTCACACATCCATCATTATTATAACAGCATTCGGTTCTCTTGATACGGCTATTTCTGCGTTGAGGGCAGGAGCCAGTGATTATATTCTAAAGCCAATTGAATTTGATGAGCTGCTTATTAAGATCAAAAGAATGTTTGAAGTTAAAGAGTTATTACTCGAAAACCGAATACTAAAGAAAGAAATCCAACGGAGTTATGACTTTGAAAATATAGTAGGTAAAAGTCAGGCTATCAAGAAAATATATGATATGATACATACTGTTGCTGAAACAGACAGTACAGTACTAATTACTGGCAACAGCGGTACTGGAAAGGAATTAGTGGCCAGGGCATTGCACTATAAAAGTCGAAGGAAAAACAAACCATTTATAATTGTGAACTGTGGAGCTATCTCAGAGAACCTAATCGAAAGTGAACTATTTGGTCATAAAAGAGGTGCATTTACCGGTGCTATTTCAGATAAAGAAGGATTTATAAAGGCAGCTGATGGAGGCACATTATTTCTTGATGAAATAAGCGAGCTGCCTTTGCAACTGCAGGTAAAACTACTCAGGGTACTTCAGGAGAAAGAATTTACTCCAGTAGGTACTACCACATCAATTCCTGTAAATATAAGGTTTATTGCTACCACTAATAAAGAATTAAAGGAAGAAATAAATGCCGGCAAGTTCCGCGAAGATCTGTATTTCAGGTTAAACGTTATTGAAATCAATCTTCCTTCGCTGAAAGAAAGAGAAGAAGATATTCCATTATTAGCAGATCATTTCCTTAACAAATACAGAAAAGAGATGAACAAAAACATCAAGGGAATTGACAATGATGCTATGCGAGTTCTCATTAGTTATGAATGGAGAGGCGAAGTAAGAGAACTGGAAAATATAATTGAGCGAGCTGTAATCTTCTGTAAAGGAGAATATATAACAATACAGGATTTACCTCCTGCGTTCAGACCTAAGTTTGGAGTAGTGGATTTCTCAAAACTCGGCTCTCTTGAGGAATCAGTCAGAAGATTTGAACGGGATTATATACTAAAGGCTCTTGAGAATAATGCTTATAATAAAGAAAAGACATCAGAACTTCTCCAGGTTGGTCTTTCTACCTTATATAGGAAATTAAAGGAATTAGATATAAAAGCTTAATAAGATAAGCTTCTTGTTGTAATTTTCTCAATTATTAAAACAATAAAATTATTCCTTTTCCATATGCGGGAAACCTGGTAATTGATATTCTGCATTTTTAATCAAAATACTGATATTTTCTGTTTTTTTCAATTCCCTTTCTTTGGCACACAAATGGTCTATTTTTCTATGTATAAAAGCGTCTATTTATTGAATTTACAGCTACAAAATCAGATTAAATGAAAAACATAGCTTTCTATAGTACAGATTTTAACATGTGCGTAAGTCTCTTAATGTACTTGCAGAACCGCTATAATATTACAGCAACTACAGATCTGGATGTGTTAAAAAACGTAATTCATACATCAGAATTTGACTTAATAATTCTGGATACAGAACCTTCGGTAAAGATTGAGGATTTCTGCAAGGAAATAAAAAGCGAAATAAAGATCCCGGTTATTCTCACCTATGTATATAAAAATCAGCTTAAAGATTTTGATTTCAATATCAGAAAATACGTAAATACTATTTTTTACAAGCCGTTTGATCTGAATGAAGTTTCAATGAAACTTTCTGCGCTAGTTGCCTGACCACCCTATTATTTTTAAAATAAAAAAAGAATTTATTGGGAAGTATCTTTTTTTATCATTTTGATCAATTTATCAAAATGACTTGCCTTAGCCCTATTACTTGAAAGTTTTTTGTGTTTAAATCTTTTGACAATCTGATTGATTGAAACATCTCCCTGTGTTTTATGCTGAGCACGTCTGTCAAGATAATCTTTTATTATTCTTATCTGTTCAGGGATTGGTTTTAGAGTTAAATTTACTTTTGCCATCTTACCCTTTTATATTAATTAACAAAACTATTTTGCTCCCTCTTATGAGCAATAATTATTTAACCAAATAGAATTGATATAATAAAAAATATGAAATTTTTCATGATTATATGCAATTATTATTATCAAAAATTATTAATGTTATCTATATTACATCCTATTCTAAATTACCAAGATTGAATATGGAGTTCATTTATATTGAAGCTCGAATTTAATTTTACACAATCGGGTGTTCTTCCTTACAGAAGAAAAGAGGATAAAATTGAAGTCCTTCTAATTACCTCAATTAGAAAGAAGAAATGGATTATACCCAAAGGATACGTAGAATTTAATCTTTCTCATTTTGAATCTGCTAAAAAAGAAGCTTTTGAAGAGGCCGGTGTATATGGGGAAAACGAAACCATTGAGCTGGGATCCTTCAAGGTAAATAAAGCAATCGGTATTTGTTTTATTAAAATCTATTCGATGGAAGTAAATAAAATACTTGATGATTATCCTGATAAAGAGAAGCGGCAAAGGAAATGGTTCTCAATCGAAGAAGCTGCACAGAATGTTGAAATACCAGAACTTAAACAGATAATTAATACTCTTCCTCTAAAGATAGGTTAAATAATTTTTCTATTGCCTGCCTGCTTACATCATAGCTATAACCCTTTGAAATCAGAAAAGCATACAACCGTTTAACCAATTTCTGCTTTTCCATATTCCTATTCTTTAACGAATTGTATCTCTTTTTTGCAAGCCGGGATGCGTTTTCAAGTTCCTCATCTATAGGGGGAAACTTTTCTTCCAAGACAGTTGTAATAATACCGGATGATATCCCCCTTTTCATAAGTTCTGATTTTAGTTTTGTCTTACTCCAAAGCTTTAACCTTAATTTTTCTTCCGAAAACATTTCTGCAAACTTCATATCATCTAGATAGTGACCGTTAAGGAGATCATCTATTGTAAGCTGAATAAGGTCAGCATCATATTTTTTTTGCCGGAGTTTTGTGCGGAGTTCATATACAGAATGGAGTCGTTTCCCCAGCAGAGTAAAGGCTTTTTGCTTAATAAAGTATTTCTGATTTTCCTTAACCAGAGAATCAAAATGGCTTTCAGAAATCTCGCTCCCATTCCTCAAGCCATTTTTTAATAATACTTCATAAGACAGAAACAGTTTTTGGTCGTTATCAAGAAGGACTATAACATTATTGTCATTTTTCTTCTGAATTTTAGCAATAACCATTATATTATTTTACCGGTTTCTTTTCCTTTGGTGCAGCTTTTTCTTCCTGTTTGACTTCAGCAACGACTCCATTCATTCCAAGCTTAGCTCTAACATCGGCATCCAATTTCTTAAAGAGTTCCGGAGATTCGATAAGTTTTTGCCTCATCTGTTCCCTACCCTGGAATCTTTCCTCTTCATAGGTAAACCATGCACCGCTTTTTTTAACTATATTAAAGTTAACTGCGAGATCAAGGAGATCGCCTGTTTTGCTTATTCCTTCATTATAAAGGATATCGAATTCTACTTCTTTGAAAGGAGGAGCGACTTTACTCTTTACGATTTTGACTTTAGTCCTGTTTCCAACAACTTCATTCCCTTCTTTAATTGCTGCTATTCTTCTTATGTCCATTCTTAAAGAAGCATAGAATTTTAGTGCATTACCACCTGTTGTGGTTTCGGGATTGCCGAACATTACTCCGATCTTGCTTCTTAGCTGATTGATGAAGACAACTGCTGTCTTGGATTTAGAGATGGCTCCTGTTAATTTTCTCAGAGCCTGAGACATCAATCTTGCCTGAACTGCCATAGTTGCATCCCCCATTTCGCCTTCTATTTCCGAACGAGGCACAAGAGCTGCAACGGAGTCAATAACAATAATATCGAGGGCATTACTTCTTACTAGAGTATCAGTAATCTCAAGAGCCTGTTCACCAAAATCGGGTTGGGAAAGAAGCAGATTGGGAGTATCAACGCCGAGACGTTTGGCATAATTAACATCGAGGGCGTGCTCTGCATCTATGAATGCAGCAAGTCCTCCAGTTTTTTGGGCTTCGGCAATAATATGAAGACAAAGGGTTGTTTTTCCACTGGATTCGGGACCATAAATTTCAGTTACTCTTCCTCTTGGGATGCCCCCAATACCCAAGGCATAATCCAATGAGAGGGCTCCTGTAGGTATTGATTCTACGGGATTTACGACACCATCTCCTAATTTCATTATTGATCCTTTGCCGTATGTTTTTTCGATACTTGCAATAGCTTCATCGATAATTTTTAATTTTTGTTCCCTATCTGAACTCATTATGCCTCCATTCAGTTTAATTTATAATTTAATAATTCTTTATGTATAGATCCGTGCGCAAGGAGCCTGCTCTGATAGAGAGCTATCTCATCCGCAGTAAATTTAGTTTTTAATTCTATTCTGGTTATCCTTTTAAGAGGTTCAATATCCTCATATCCTTTAATTCTAAGCAATGTTAAATGAGCATGAAATTCTTTTTTCTCACGCGGGAGACTTAAAGTTTCAAGCTCATCATTAAGCCGGATAACTAATTCATTTATTCTCTCTTCCATTTGTAATTTCACAAAGAATATAGACGGTTTTCCGTTCCTGTAAAAAAAATCATATTTAACTAACCCGCATTCGAACTTCTTATACTCTTTCATAAATGAGATTTTTTCCTTAACCTCATTTACAAGCTCCTCTTTTATATCACCAATGAATTTTAATGTAAGATGAACCTTATCTAACTGTTCCCATTTATATTTATCATAACCCGGCAAAAACCCACTTGTTAAATTAACAATTTCTTTTCTAATATATAAAGGAATTTTTAACGCTATAAACAGCCTAGTCATCCTGTTGAATTCCAAGGATATGCTTTCTTATCATATCAAGAGCAGCCTGTGTAGCTCTTTGTTTATTTAACAATCTATCCTCACCGAAAAGAAATTTCTTTACAATACAGGATTTATTATTGCAAAGGGAGATAAATACTAAACCAATAGGTTTATCAGGTGTTGCTCCAGTGGGACCTAAAATACCAGTTATTGAAAGTCCCAAATCAGTACAGCTGATGGATTTTATCCCTTTTGACATTTGTTGTGCTACTTCCGGACTAACCGCACCATATTTCTGGATAGTATCCTCATCAACCTGTAGCATTTCTACTTTGGAGCCATTGGAATAGGACACCACGCCTCTTTCAAAATAATCGCTGCTGCCGCTTATATTAGTAAGCAAATTGGAAATATTCCCTCCTGTGCATGATTCTGCCAAGGATATAGATAATTCTCTTTCTTTCAACAAACGACCGACTACTTCCTCGAGGGTTTCTTCTCCTTTGGCGAAGACAAACCTTCCCACTATATTTCTTATTTTCTGTTCAATTTCTGTAAGCCTGTTATTTGTGGTTTCGACAGATTTATCTTTTACAGTTATGCGAAGTTTAACGCCGTAATGGCTTGGAAGGAAAGCCATTGCAGCACCATTCAGGAGTTCATCGATATTACCTAATCTTTCGAAGAGGAATGATTCGGGGATGCCGGTAGTTTGAAGGATGAGTCTTGTTGATACGAATTCCTGTTTTCCTAATTTTTCTTGAAGGTTAGGCATTATGTAAGAAGACATCATTTCTTTCATTTCAAAAGGAACGCCGGGCATAACAATAAATATTTTATTATCTTTTTCAATCCACACACCGGGAGCAGTACCAAGTTTATTACGGATAACCTTTGCGTTTTTAGGGACTAATGCCTGGTCTTCATTTAATTTTGTAACCTGCCTTCCTCTTCTGGAAAATATATTCTTAACATCCTTTAAGACATCCTCATTGAGTACAAGCTGTGTATTAAAAAATTTGACTATACATTTGCGGGTGATATCGTCATGCGTAGGTCCAAGACCACCGGTAACGATCACAAGATCATTTTCGTTAAAACATTCCTTAAATTCATTTAATATATGTTTCTCATTATCCCCTACCACCGAGGTTTTTTTTATGTCGATGCTAAGCTCGATCAGTCGGCTCCCGATATAAGCAGCGTTTGTATTAAGAGTTTGACCGATCAGAATTTCATCCCCAATGGTAATTATATGAGCATTCATGTATTTCAGAAAGCCTGTAATGTTGTTACTTAAAAATAAATAAAATTAAATGAAGAAGTAGCAGTGAATATAGCCCTGCGACAATGTCGTCCATCATAATTCCCATGCCGCCATTGAGACTTTCGAGCTGTCGTGCAGGAGCAGGTTTAATAATATCGAAAGCACGCCATGATATAAAGGCAGCGGTGACGACAAGAAAAGTTTTAGGGAGGAACAAAAGAGAGATCCACATGCCGACTACTTCGTCTACGGTGCATTCTGCCGGATCCTTTCCATAAATAACATCAAATTTATTACCGGTAAATACTCCCAGTATTGTAAATACGATGATGGCAGGAATAATAACTACCGGTTTTTCAAAGCCGGGGATTAAATATATAATAAGAGCAGCAAGGCTTCCCCATGTGCCGGAAGCAAATGGTATATAGCCAGTGTAGAATCCTGACCCAATTAGTTTTTCGAAAAAATTAAGTTTCATATCTGAACAGTCTAAGTATTAAATGGTGGTTTTTAATTATATAAGTTACTCCTGAATGAAAAGTAATTACTGTAATAAAAAACATTGTGTAATAAATAAAATTTCCATCCATCAGGACTGCAAAGATTTTTTCATTACCGTTGAAAACCTGAGGGGTATTTATTGCGGTATATATTAAGAGCAGATAGTAGAGAAATGCCATCTGAATAAATGTTTTCCACTTGGCGTAATTGCTAGTAGGGAATGAGGCACCTTTATAGTCAGCATATGCCCGAAGGATAGTGACAATAAAATCTCTTAATAAGATTATAATCACCATCCATAACTGAAGGACTCCGAGAAAAACAAAACCGATAAATGCAGCCGAAGTCAATATTTTATCTGCAAGCGGATCCCAGAACTTACCCCAGTTAGTGATATAATTAAATTTTCTTGCGAGCCAGCCATCATACCAATCAGTTAAAGCTGCGATAATAAATATCCCGATCGAGATCTGTTTGAACAGAGGATTTTCTGAGAGAAAGAAAAAAAGAAATATTGGAGACAGGATTATTCTTAGTACGGTTAATTGGTTTGGTAATACCATAATTATTATTGAAGAACAGAAATTATTTCAGGTGTGATAATAATATAATATAAGGCGGCAGTATATATATCATTTAAGTTACCACTTTTTGCAAAGCTGAATGCCGAAAAATCAGGATACAGAGGAATTTCCGATTTCATTTGAAATTGTTCTGATTTTATAAAAATTAGATTAGAATTTAGTGAAAATATTCTTCTTTTTTCATCTAAATCAAAAAAAAGAGTTAAATAATGCGTGATATAAAGTTTAATTTTGTTATGAAATTAGGAGTAAATAACTAGTTATTATAATTTTTACAGGGAATTATTGTCTATGATGGCGAACACATGTTGCTTTTGTCCGGAATACTATACAATCACCCTTATCGTCTACAAAAGGCATCTACGGGTATTTTACGGGTATTCTATGGGTATTCTATGGGTATTCTGCCGGGTGAATTAGCATAGGAAGAGCCGGACCACACCAATTATTGAGGGGAAATGGGGTAATAGTGATATTTTGGACGAAAAATGAGAGAATTATTGGTAATTATTAGTAAATTTTACTGAATAATTATACTCGATTTTAATAAAGTGACAAAAGCATGGTCAATATTTATATAGGGACTGCCGGATGGAGTTATAAGGATTGGGTTCCTTCTTTTTATCCAAAAGGACAAACAGCTAATTTTGACTGGCTGAATTTTTATGCAAATTATTTTGATACGGTTGAGGTTAATGCGACTTATTATGCATATCTATCACCAAAGATTGCTGAAGGATGGTTAACAAAGACATCAGATAATGGGGAATTTAAGTTTACAATTAAGCTTCACCAAGATTTTACGCATAAGAAAGTCTTTACTAAAGAAAATACAAAAGCAGTTATAGATAATTTAAATATTTTATCGAGGGAGGAAAAATTAGGAGGATTGCTTTGTCAGTTTCCTTATTCATTTGGATTTAATGAAGCAGCTATAAACCACATAAATACACTTAAAGAAATTTTTAATGATTACAACTTATTTGTTGAAGTAAGACATACTTCTTGGAATAAGCCGGAAGTTATAAAGCATTTTAGTGAATCTAATCTTTCATTATGTATAATCGACCAGCCTCAGATATCAAAATCGATCTCATTCAATCCAGTAGTTACTAATGATAAACTTTATGTGCGTCTGCATGGGAGAAATGTTAAGGCATGGTATAATTCCATTCAGAATTTTAATAAAGAGCAGAGCTATGATGAGCAGAGTGCACGATATGAATATCTGTATACTCCAGGAGAGCTAATTGAATTAAAGAATTTGATTAAGGAAGTAAGTAACCAGGTAAAGACTATATACATAATTTTTAATAACCATCCGAAGGGAAATGCAGTAGCGAATGCGTTTGAGA
>OBLT010001869.1_pt1 | contig 13284 bp, 6 predicted proteins | sample 1518721 | NCBI WGS metagenome assembly OBLT01 (sample SAMEA3539307, study PRJEB22396) | soil metagenome | biome: tundra; feature: field; material: soil | place: USA | collected 2010-05 | depth 0.15 m | reverse complement strand
GCCGCGCGTGAATCGCGCCCCACGCGCCGATTTCATCGCTTCTCCAAAAAGTAGGGAAACATGCCAGACTGTGTGGCGGAGAGGGAGACATTTGAACCCCCGAGACCCTTCAGGCATCAGCCCGTGAAATTCTGCGCGAGTTTGGCCCAGTATTCAGGCCTCAATTAAGCAACAGCGCTGCAGAGATATGTTCGCCTACGTTTCGGCCTCCTTTCGAGCTATCGGTGCCCGACAAACTCCTGTCGGCTCGGGAGGAATGGTAAACGACTTCGAGAATCGACTGAAAACAAAAGTTCGAATCTGCCCCTCTTAGCAGAGCAGTCCGCTCTCAGCGGGAATGGGCGCGAGACCAATTCTGGCAACCCACGCAGTATACGACATACAGTTTTCCGTCTCCGCGTTGATCTGAAGCGACGCCAAGCAAGTGCTATTGTTGCGGGTAAGGCTGCATCTCTTCGACGGGACGTATCAGCTCTTTCGGGATCCCTATTCGCCGCGCCCAGATCTCCGCGAACCCTTAGGGACCAGGGCGACCGTCGGCATTGTGGACTCGCTGTTGGCCCTACTGCATGAACCCCAGGAAGACGTCACTAAGGCTGGTGCGAGCATTCGAAATGCTCGCACCGCCTTCTGCTTTCGATAACGCCGTCGTCGCAGCCATTCTTGTGACTTCACCGGGCGGCGGCTATCCTTGAAGTCGAAGTGTTGCGAAATCTTCTGAAATTCAGCGGACGAACGATCGCCACGACTCTCCGCGCGGCGGCGTGCATCCTAAGCGTGGCGATGCTGCTTTCCTTCCCCATTGCGAATGCTCATCACTTTGGCCAACACTTTGGAACCACCGAGATACGCCAGAATATCGTACGGCACACTTTCGTCGCGGGCCCTGAGTCCGGTGGCGAAGAGAAGATCGCGCATATCGATGCGCAGCCGTCGATTCCGGTGCCGGTGACGATAGAGAACGTCGCGAAGCGCTTCTTCCCCCTGGCAAGAGTTTCGGACGTTCCGACTTTCCGTATCCTCCAGCATTTCAAGCTCGGGCCTTCGCGCTCGGGCGCATCCGACCCACTGCTCTAGCCTCTATATTCGGCGATCGAGTTCCCGTCGCGATGTACGTTTGCGTACACCTGGCGGGATAGATCCGGAAACATTGCTGGAGTTCGCTCCAGCCCTGATCGCACGAGGTCACGTACAGTGCCTGGTTTTTCATTGCGCAATCCGCATGCCGTAATCGTGGGCGCGCTGCTCACGATCATCCTGGGCGTCGCGGCATTTCTCAGCATGCCCGTCGATGTCTTTCCCACTCTCGACATCCCGGTCGCGGTCGTCGCCACGTTCTATCCGGGGATGCCGCCGCTGGATATCGAGGCGGACATCACCACCCGCTTCGAGCGTTTCTTCACGCTCGGCAGCGACATCGATCACATGGAATCGCGATCGCTTCCCGGCGTCAGCATCATCAAGGTCTTCTTCCAGCCGGGCGTTGATTTGAGTGCCGCGACGGCCACGCTGGGCAACCTCGCGATGGCCGACTTGCGCCATCTGCCGCCCGGCACGCTGCCGCCGCTCATCCTGAAATCAGGAGCGTCGTCGTTGCCGGTCACGCTCGTCACCGTGGCAGGCAAAGGATTCAGCGAGGCGCAGCTCCGCGACCAGGCGCAGTACAACATCCGCAACTGGATCGCGACCGTGCCCGGCACGTCGGTGCCGCCGCCGTTCGGGGGCAAGTACCGGCAGATCATGGCGTACGTCAATCGCGACGCCCTTCAGGCGCGCGGGCTGACCCTCATGGACGTCGTCCATTCGCTCGACGACGCCAACCTCATCATTCCGGCGGGCGACGCGAAGATCGGCCCGACTGACTACTTCGTATACAGCAACAGCATGATTGAAGACCCGGCCGACATTAATCAGGTGCCGATAAAGGTCGGGGCCGGTGAAGCTCCGGTGTTCCTGGGCGACGTCGGCCATGTCGAGGACGCGGCGCAGATTCAGCAGAACATCGTGCGCATCAACGGCCAGCGCTCGGTGTACATCCCCGTGATGAAACAGGGCAACGCCAACACGATCGCGGTCGTTGACGGCGTCGGCAATGCGATCAAGAAAATCGCCGGCCTGCCCGACGGGATAAAGATCGATGCGATCTTCGGGCAGGACTCGTACGTGCGCGCGGCGATCAAAAGCCTCGAGCATGAAGCGGCCTTGAGCGCAGTCCTTGCATCGCTGATGATCCTGATTTTCCTGGGCAGCTTTCGCTCGACGGTCGCGATTTTTTTGTCGATTCCCCTTTCGATTCTTGCCGGCGCGTTCGGCCTGCGCATGAGCGGCGCCACCATCAACGTGATGACGCTCGGCGGCTTCGCGCTCGCAATCGGCCGTTTGGTGGACGACTCGACGGTCGTGCTCGAAAACATCAACCGCCATCTGGCCCAGGGCAAAGCTCCCGCCGACGCCGCCCGCGACGGCGCCAACGAAGTTGCGCTGGCGGTCCTGGCCTCGACGATCACCACCGTCATTGTCTTCTCGCCGGTGATGTTTCTGTTCGGCGTAGCCAAGTCGCTGTTCAGCGCGCTGTCGATGGCGGTGGTCCTCTCGATGCTGGCGTCGTACGTGGTCGCGATGACGGTGATTCCGGTTTACTGCGCGCATTTTCTGACCGCAGAGGCGGGTCGAGAGGCGGAAGAAGGCACCGGCCGCGGTTTTCTGGACGCGTTCATCCGGATTTACGACCGCTTCGCGGAACGTTACGAGCGCCTGCTCGACCGGGTGCTCAATTATAAGGGCGCGGTGATCGCGGCTGCCGCGATCCTGTTTGTCGTGAGCATGGCCGCATTTCCTCTGCTCGGCACCGAACTGTTCCCCAGAACGGATGCCGGTCAGTTTGTCGTTCAGTTCCGCGCGCCGCTCGGAATGCGCATAGAGCTGACCGAACAACTGGCTGAACGGCTGGAAAACACGATTCGAGACGTGATACCGCCGGCCGACCTCTCGACGATCGTCTCGAACATAGGATTGGCGCCAGGATTTTCGTCGATCTATTCGTCGAACGCGGCCAGCGATTCGGGCTTCGTGATGGTGGCGCTCAAGCCCGAGCATCGCGTCTCGACCTGGGATTACGTCGCGAAGCTCAAAGCGATCCTGCCCGCGCGCATGCCGGAAATCCGCACCTTCTTTTCTTCGGGAAGCATCATCGACTCGGTGCTTAATTTCGGGCTGGCGGCGCCGATCGATATACAGGTGAGCGGCCGCCATTACGCCGAACTGTTCGATCTGTCGCGCCAAGTCGATGCGCGCGTGAAAGGCCTGCCGGAAGTCGCCGGCACGTTCATTCCCGAGGAATCGGACTATCCGACACTCAGGATCAACGTTGACCGGGTGAAAGCCGCCCGGATGGGTCTCAACCAGCGCGATGTCATCACCAACGTGATCACCGCGCTCACGTCGAACCAAATGATCGCACCGTCAATCTGGATCGATCCGAAGACGGGCAACGATTACTTCCTGACCGCGCAATACTATGAAGATCAGATCAATTCGCTCGACACGCTGCGCAACATCCCGGTCCGAAGCAGCGACGGCAACCATTCGCGAGCCGACGCACTGCTGCTGCGCAACGTCGCTACGATAACCCGCGAGCAGCATCCCGCTGAAGCGGACCATTACAACATTCAACGCGTCGTCGATGTGCTGGTTGCGCCGAGCACCGATGACATGGGCGGCACGCTGAAAGCGGTGCAAAAGGCGCTGGCCGATCTCAAATTGCCGGCGGGAACTGAAATCGCATATCGCGGCTCGGTTGACTCGATGCAGCGATCGTTTTCCAGCTTCGGTTACGGCCTCGCGATGGCGGTGGTGCTGCTCTACCTCGTGATGGTGGCGCAGTTCCGCTCGTTCCTCGACCCTTTCATCATAATGTTCGCGGTTCCGATGGGTCTGATCGGTGTCGTGTGGACGCTTTATTTCACCGGCACCACGCTCAACATCGAGTCGTTCATGGGCATCATCGCGATGGTCGGGATCGTGGTCTCCAACGCGATCCTGCTGGTGGATTTCGCCAACCGGCGCTTCCGCGGCGGAGAGGAACTGCGCCTGGCAATCGTCGAGTCGGCGAAAATCCGGATGCGCCCGATTCTGATGACAACGCTGGCGACGGTGGTGGGCCTGATGCCGATGGCGCTCAAGCTGGGCGCCGGATCGGAAGCCTCCGCTCCGCTCGCGCGCGCGGCCGCGGGCGGGCTGGCAGTCTCCACACTGCTGACGCTGTTCCTGGTCCCTGCGCTCTACGAAACATTCTACGGCCGTCATCAGCAGATATCTAAATGAATAAGTTTCATGGCCGCACACTAGCGGCCGTCTGCATACTAGTTGCGGCGACTGGATGCTCGCGTCCGCATAGCGATGCGCCGAACGATTCGCGGCGCACGGTTGTCGTGATTCGGCCGGATCGTGGCGACATGATCCGTTCGATCGCGTTGCCCGGAGATTTGGTCGGCCTATACCAATCGACTCTTTACGCAAAGGTCACTGGCTATTTGAAAAGTATCTCAGTTGACAAGGGCGATTGGGTAAAGAACGGGCAGGTGCTTGCCGAAATCGAAGTTCCCGAGCTTCAGCAGCGACTCGCACGCGCCAGGGCCGATCTGGAAGTTCAGAACCTCACCTATCAGCGCCTCGAGCAAGTCTGGAAAAGCGATCCGCGGCTGGTCGCGCGCCAGGACGTCGATATCGCGCACGGCAAGTATTTCGAGGCCAAGGCGCAGATGGATGAGCTCGAAGCGATGGTCTCGTACACCAAAATCGTCGCGCCGTTCGACGGAGTCATCACCGGCCGTTTCGTCGATCCGGGAGCGCTCATCAAGGCCGGCGGAGAGCAGACGGCCTCCGCTCCGGAGCAGGGCTCGGCGCATCCCAGTGGCGGCACGTCGCCGGTGCTTAGTCTCGCGTCGATCGACACGATGCGCACGTATGTTTACGTGCCGCAGGACGGAGTCGGATCGATCAGGCGCGGAATGCCCGCGAAGCTGACGCTGCAAGATCTGCCCGGACACTCGTTCGATGGCACTGTCGCGCGCTACTCGAACTCCCTGGACCTCGGAACGCGCACCATGCTGACCGAGATCGATCTGAAAAACCCTGGGCATCAGCTCTATCCCGGGATGTACGCGAATGTGACGCTCGAACTCGAGCGGCATCGCGACGCGCTCAAGCTGCCCGAGTCGGCCATCGGTGATTCGCCCGACGGAAAATACGTAATGATCGCGCACGACGGGACGCTGCGGAAGCAGGACGTAACCGTCGGGATCAATACCGGCAAAAGTGTCGAGATAGTCCACGGTCTTAGCGGCGGAGAAACGGTAGTGGCGACTTTGGATCCTTCAATAGTTCCGGACGAACTAGTCAATATCGTAGAGCAGAAGGCCCAGCCTGATGAACGATCGAACATGGTTGCAAAAACCCAGTGAGTATCGGAGCTATACTATGCGGAAATCGATTATCGGAACTGCAGTTGTGTTCGCAGGCTGCCTACTGACTATAGCCAATGCGCAATCGGCTTCGGCGCTCGAAACCTTGCAGCCGGGTGAGAAGCTCACTCTCGAGCGCGCAATCGAGCTGACTATCCGCAACCATCCGCGCGGACTCGAAATGAAATCCGAGGCCATCGCCGCCAACGAGCGCGTGGGAGAGGCTCGCGCAGCGCTTCTGCCGCAGGTGTACGGCGCCGGCGAATACCTGCGTTCTACAGACAATCCGATCGGAAACACCACGTATCTCAATCCGGGGTTCATTCCGCGCATCACCGGCACACTGCACGGCGGTTCGGCGAATGCGGGGCAGACCTTTTCGAGTACCAACAACTATTTGGGCGGGGTCGCGGTGCAGCAGTACGTATTCGACTTCGGGAAGGTTCGCGGCCTAATCGAGCAGCGCGATGAAGAAGCGCGTGTGGCGTTGTTTCAGTCGCAGGCGACGGAACTCGATCTTGTCTTCGAAGCAGCTCAACGCTATTTCGCGTTGCTGGCGGCCGCGCAAAAGGTAAAGGTCTATCACAAGGCGATTGAGCAGCGCTCCGAGCAGTTGCATGCCGCGCAGGTGAAGGCCAGCGCCAACCTCACTCCCCAGATCGATGTACTTACAGCGCAAGCTGCGCTGACACGCGCGCAAACCGACCTGCTGGAAGCCTCCGATCAGCAGTCCATAGCCAGGGTGGCGCTCAACAATGCGATGGCGATAGATCGCAACGCACCGGACTACGAGCTGGCGGACGTGCTTACTTATAAGCCGGTTTCAGGGAGTCTCGAGTCATTCTTCGCTTCCGCAATCGCAATCCGGCCGGACCTGCGCGCGCTCGAAGCCCAAGCGCGAGCGGCCGGTGCGCAAGTCCGGCAGGCCCGCAGCGATTATTTTCCTTCGGTGGGAGCGACCGCCGGCTACAGCGCGATGGGCACGGGTCTTCCGGCGGCGAATAACTTCAACGCGGGAATAGTAGTGACGTGGCCTATTTTCAACGGCTTCGCGACGGAGCATCAGGTCGAGGAAGCAAAGGCCCTTCAGAATGCCGTTCGCTACTCGATCGAAGATCTCGAGCAGCGCGTGTGGCTCGACGTAAAGAGTGCCTACCTCGAGCTGCAGACGTCGGTGGAGCGAATCCATCAGGCAGAAGCAACGCTGGCTGCGTCTTCGGGGCAGCTCGAACTGGCGGACAAGCGTTACAACGCGGGTCTCGGCAATATAATCGAGCTCACCGACGCGGAGCGTTTCTATATCGAGGACGATGCAGCATACGTCGACGCGCTGTACGGATACTCAGTGACAAGAGCGACACTCGATCGTGTTACCGGCGCGTCAATCCAGTCGGCGCCTGACAAATGAAGGGTGGAACTTTTCGAATAGCCGGAATCACCTGCGGCGCTCAGGCAATTTTTCCGGGTTTTTTGGTGGGCCGTTGGAGACTCGAACTCCAGACCCGCTGATTAAGAGTCAGCTGCTCTACCAACTGAGCTAACGGCCCACCGTCGAAGCGGAGATTACTGGTACAGGCGAAACATTGCTGCCAGCACCGCGAACTCTCCGATGCGGGGGAGAATGATGCGGATGCGGTCACGATCGTCCCGTAGCCCCGCTGCCAGCTCGCCCATCGCGCCATCCTCCTGGCCCGCCAGGCCGGCCAGGTCCAGCACCACTCGATCCTTCCGGCGCGCCAAGGCCGCTCGCAGATCCGCAACGAACCTTCCTGCTGCCGATGCCGTGAGCCGTCCCTCCATAAGCACCCACACCGTCGAGGCAGGCCGCCGCTCGACCTGGATCGAGAGTCCCGCGTGATCCTCACCGCGCAGGCGCTCCCAAGCCCGCCCGCAACTGGCGTCCGACATTCTGAACGTATTCCTCACGAGCGGCGGGTGCTGGAAGAGGCCCAATCTAAGCGTAAGTCCCGTCCAGGAAGCCAAGCCTATTGCCGCAACCGACTCGATACGCTCCTTCCAGGTGGGACTCCCCAGCTCTGCATGGAGCTGCTTTTGGAGCCTGCCAATCCAACCCCGTACCTGCGCTGTCGGCCCGAACAGCCTGCCCGTCAAGAACACGGGGTAAGCTTTCCTGAGGTCGGTTGCTATCCGCTGCGCCTTGGCGCGGAGAAATGCGCTCGGGGAGTCCCGGAGCTTGAGGTATCCCGCGAGCCATCGGTCCACTGAACGGTACAGGACCGGTCCCAGCGTGCGGAAATCTTCCTCGTAGCAACGCTTTTGGGCACCCTCGATCTGTTCGGGCGTCATCGATGGATGCTTGACCATCGAATAGAATCCGCTCCCCCGGCGATAGAATAGTTCGGGATCGTCGGCCACCTCTGGAAGAAGTTTTCGCTCCCGGATGACTTCGTCGTAGAAGGGAGTGCCGGGACAAGGGCCGTAAATCAAGAACTGTGTGAGCACCGGCCGCAACGCGAGCAGGCCCGAGAGTTCCTGTTCAATGATCTCGGGCGTCTGGTAGGGGAAGCCCACGATCATCGAGGCCAGGATCGTGATTCCGTGCTCGCGGAACTCGCGGAAGATCTCTTCGACCGGCCGCCCCGACTGTTTCGCATAGCCCGACCGCGTTCCCTCGTAACCGATCCACATCCCGTCGATCCCCATCTCGAGAATCTCGGTCACGGTGTACTGGCTCAAGGCCTTGACGCTGGCGAAAACGAAAATGGAGAGCGGCTTTCCACTGCGGAGAACACATTCCCGAAACTCCATCGCGCGGCGACGGTTAAGCAGAAAATCCTCGTCCATGATCATGATGGAGAGCTTGGGATCGACCTCGAGATAGCGTTCGACCACCTGGTAGATGTCGGCCCCCGTAGGAAGCAGGCGGATGTGCTTGCGCTTGAAGAAATGAGAGGTGCAGCAGAAATCGCACCCGTTCGGACATCCCAGCCCGCCGAACACGATCCCTGTCCGCGAAATCTGCTTCGAGAACACTTGGAGGCGGTTGATGATCAGCGGGTGGCGGTACGGCTTCGGGATCTCGGATTCGCCCAGCAGGCGGCGCATGAAGCCTACTCCCTCCTCGCGGCAGATATGGTCGCCGTAGGGGAGCAGCATCTCATCGGGCGCCACGGTACCGTACCCGCCCAGCACGATCTTCGACTGCGGCGAATATTTCCGGACCAGCGCCACAACTTCCTTCATGCGGTGGTAGGTAGCCAGGACGAAACATACGCCCACGACGTCGTACCCGCGCCTGAGCTCGCGGATAAGTTCCCTGTGGGAGGGATACTGGAGCACCACGGTGGGAGCCTCGAGGTTCTCGGCGATGTAATCCAGCGAGAACTGGGTATGGTGAGAACGGGGGCTGAACAGACCCTGGGCGCGGGTCACCTGTTCGTGGAGCAACTCGTACCCTACACTCGGGGAATCGCCGTAGCGGACCCCCAAGGGACGGCAGACGGACGTGAGCAGGACTTGTTGTGTCAAGGTGAATAGTTTACGTGGTTAATCGGGATTTCCATTTTGGATCCCGAACAGCGGCCGTTTAGACTAGACGGTCTGCCTGTGCAATGGTTCTCAGCCCGGTTTTTGGTTCAGGTATTTCCAGCGACCCCGGAAGCGGCCATATCTGCCTCTCCCGAGAATCCCAAAACCCGGACCGCCGCCTTTCCAGCTAATTCTGAGGGCTCTTCGCCAGATCCGTAGCGTCAGCGATGCGAGTGTACCTACTGAAAACTCCAAATGCGAGGGAAAGGCCCGAGTCTTTCGATTGGCCGCCGCAGTGTCCCCTGCTCGCTGGCGCTCATGTCATGAACACGAGCAGGCTGCCGACACTGCTTCTCCGCTCGCAGCCGGCCGCCAGGTTAGAGATTTTTCGGCAGCGAATAAGAACTGAGGACGCGCACGTAGTTGGGGCGCTGGAACGCCGCCGGGTTGGGCACATTGCGCTGACTCATGCTGCCGCACATCTGGCGAATGGATTCGTACTCGTGTTCTTCCATCCAGCTCAGGAGATCGCGCAGGACGACATCGAGATGCTTGATACCGTTGTGCAGCAGTGCCGAGGTCATCATCGTAACGCGCGCGCCCGCCATCACCGCCTTCAACACATCCTGCGCGCTATGGACGCCGCCGGTGATCGCCAGGTCGGCGCCGACGTGGCCGAAGATGATCGCCACCCAGTGCAGCCGGAGCAGCAATTCCTCGGGGCTGCTCAGCGTCAGGCTCGGCACGACTTCGAGCAGTTCGAGATCCAAATCCGGCTGATAGAAGCGATTGAACAGCACCAGCGCGTCGGCGCCGGCGGCATCGAGTTGTTTTGCCATGTTCGCGGGAGCACTGAAGAATTGCGACACCTTCACCGCCAGCGGAACCCGGACGCTTTGTTTTACTTCCCGAACCAGCTCGGCGTATGCCCGCTCGATGTGTCCGGCGGTAAGTTCCGGGTCGGTCACAATCGAATAGAGATTCAACTCGATGGCGTCGGCGCCCGCTTGCTCCATCTCGCGCGCATAGCGGATCCAACCGCCGGTCGAAGTGCCATTGAGGCTGCCGATGACAGGAATCGAAACGCTCTCCTTGGCCGTGCGAATCAGCTCCAGATAGCCATCGGGGCCGAGGTTGTAGGTCGTCAGGTCGGGAAAGTAGTTCAGCGATTCGGCGAAACTTTCAGAGCCGCGAAAGAGATCCGCGTCAAGCGTCTCACTTTCCAGCGTGAGCTGCTCTTCGAAGAGCGAAGGCAGCACCACGGCGGCAATCCCGTGATCTTCGAGACGCCGAATACGGTCTATCGAATCGCAAAGTGGCGAGGCCGAAGCGACGATGGGGTTCTTCAAGATGAGGCCAAGGTATTTGGTCGCAAGATCGATCATTGCTTGCCCTCTTTGGCCGGCTTGGCCGAGGCAGTCTCCGCTTCGGTGGCGGCTTGCGAGGACGGGCTTCCCGATCCCGCCATCGCGGCGCGGTTCGCGTACACCCGCCACTGGCGCTCGACATCGTCCTGCGCCAACCGCAGCAATTCGCGCGCCGCTTCAGGATTGCTGCGCGCGAGCATCGTGTAGCGCGCCTCCTGGTAGGCGTACTGCTTGAGCGGAATGCTCGGCGCCTTCGAGTCGAGCTGGAAGGGATTCTTGCCTTCCTTTCGCAGCGCCGGGTTGTATCGCATCAGCGGCCAATAACCTGAGAGCACCGCGTTCTTCTGCTGGTTGATGCCGAATGCCATGTCATAGCCGTGCGCGATGCAGTGGCTGTAGGCGAGGATCAGCGAGGGCCCGTCGTGCGCTTCCGCTTCGAGCAAGGCGCGGACCGTGTGCGAGTCGTTGCCGCCCATCGCCACCCGCGCGACATACACCGAGCCGTAGCTGATCGCCTCCATCGCGAGGTCCTTCTTGCCGGTCTGCTTGCCGCCGGCGGCAAACTTTGCAACCGCGCCGCGCGGCGTGGCTTTGGACATTTGTCCGCCCGTGTTCGAGTACACTTCGGTATCCAGCACCAGCGCGTTCACGTTCATTCCGGAACCCAGCACGTGATCCAGTCCGCCAAACCCGATGTCATACGCCCATCCGTCTCCCCCCACGAGCCAAACGCTCTTGCGCACGAGCGCATCGGCAATCGCCATCAGGTCGCGCGCGTCGTTGGTCTCCAGGCCGGCAATCAGCCGCTTGACCTCGGCGATGCGCAGGCGTTGCGATGCGATACCCGCCTCGGTGGATTGGTCCGCCTCGAGGATCCCCGCGACCAGACCTTCGCCCATTTGACTCGCAAGCCGCCGGAGCAGTTCCCGCGCGTAGTCATATCGCTTGTCGAGTGCGAGCCTCATCCCGAGCCCGAATTCGGCGTTGTCTTCGAACAGGGAGTTTGACCACGCCGGCCCGCGGCCTGCGGCATTCGAGCTGTAAGGGGTAGTCGGCAGATTGCCGCCGTATATCGAGGAGCATCCGGTTGCGTTCGCAATCAGCAATCGATCGCCGAAGAGTTGGGTGAGCAGCTTGATGTAGGGCGTCTCGCCGCATCCTGCGCACGCTCCGGAAAATTCGAACAGCGGTTCGAGCAGCTGCGTATCTTTAACTTGCGCATGCGTGAGGCTGTCTCGATCGAACTCCGGAAGCGACAGAAAAAAGTCCCAGTTCTTCGCCTCCGCGGCGCGGATTGGAGCTTGCGGCAACATGTCGATCGCCTTGTGCCGGACCTCGCTCTTGCTCTTCGCCGGGCAAACTTCGACGCACAGGTTGCATCCGGTGCAATCCTCGGGCGCTACCTGCAGCGTGTAACGCATCGCCTCGAGTCCACGCCATCGCGGCGGCGCCGACTTGAACGACGCGGGCGCATCGCCGAGGTAACTCGGCTCGTAAACTTTCGCGCGAATCACCGCATGCGGGCAGACCAGCACGCACTTCCCGCACTGGATGCATAGCTCCTCATCCCAGACCGGGATCTCCTGGGCGATGTTGTGCTTCTCCCATTTGGCCGTGCCGGTCGGAAAGGTGCCGTCTGGCGGCAGCGCGCTGGTAGGGAGCGAATCGCCTTGGCCCGCAATGAGCGTGCCGAGCACATCGCGAACGAACGCCGGCGCGTACGAGGGCACCGGTGCCAGAACTTCTATGGTGCTGCTCACCGATGCGGGGATGGTGACTTCGTGCAAATTCGCCAGCGTCGTGTCGACCGCGGCGAAGTTATTTCGCACGATCGCTTCGCCGCGCTTCCCATAGGTTTCCTCAATCGCGGATTTGATCGCCGCGATCGCTTCGTCGCGCGGCAAGACGCCGCTCACTGCAAAAAAACACGTCTGCATGATCGTGTTGATGCGCCCGCCCATGCCCGCATCGCGCGCCACCTTGTACGCATCGATGACGAAGAAGCGAAGCTCCTTGTCGAGGATCTGCTGCTGCACCTTGCGCGGCAGATGGTTCCACACCTCGTCGGGAGCGTACGGCGCGTTGAGCAGGAACGTCGCTCCCTGATCCGCGGCCGCAAGCATGTCCATCCGTTCGAGAAAGGCGAACTGATGACATCCGATGAAGCTCGCCTTGCTGATCAGGTAGGTCGAACGGATCGGGTCCGGCCCGAAGCGCAGATGCGACACCGTGACCGAGCCCGACTTCTTGGAATCGTACACGAAGTAACCCTGCGCATAGCTGGGCGTCTTCTCACCGATGATGGCGATCGAGTTCTTGTTGGCGCCCACGGTGCCGTCCGATCCCAATCCATAGAACAGCGCCCGCACGGTCTGCGGGCTTTCGGTCGAAAACTCCGGGTCGAATGCGAGGCTCGTATGCGTCACGTCATCGTGGATTCCCACCGTGAAGTGATTTTTCGCCGGCGCCCGCTTGAGCTCGTCGAAGACCGCTTTCACCATCGCGGGAGTGAATTCCTTCGACGACAAACCGTATCGCCCGCCGATGATTTGTGGCCATCGGCTATCGATAGCGCCCGCCGAGCGCGCCTCGCTCAGCGCGGTCACGACGTCGAGGTAGAGCGGCTCGCCGGTGCTGCCGGGCTCCTTGGTGCGATCGAGCACCGCTATGGCGCGCGTGGTTTTCGGCATAGCCGCGGCAAAAGCCGCGCTGTCGAAGGGACGGAACAACCGCACCTTGAGCAGGCCGACCTTCTCTCCGCCTGCGAGCAGGCGCTCGATCGTCTCATCGGCCGCGCCGGCGCCCGAGCCCATTAAAATGATCACCCGCTCCGCTTGAGGATCCCCGGCATATTCAAAAACGCGATAGCCGCGGCCGGTCTGCCGCGCGAAGCGATCCATAACGTCCTGAACAATCGTCGGGCAGGCGCGATAGAAAGGATTGCTCGCCTCGCGCGCCTGGAAGAA
>OBLT010001867.1_pt1 | contig 13286 bp, 15 predicted proteins | sample 1518721 | NCBI WGS metagenome assembly OBLT01 (sample SAMEA3539307, study PRJEB22396) | soil metagenome | biome: tundra; feature: field; material: soil | place: USA | collected 2010-05 | depth 0.15 m | reverse complement strand
AAGGGTACTCTCCGGACGCTGATTCGAGAAGCCGGGCTTACCGTGGAGGAATTCGCGCGGCTACTTTAGGATCGGTGACACAGCGGGCCGGTCGCGGCGTGAGTGCGAATCCCTGCCGTAGAGCGCTGGTCAATACTCATCCGCGTGCTGCTCCACACGCTGTTCCCGATTCAACGCAGGAACAAGGCGAGCGGCAATCCGAATCGCCGCGAGAGCCGCCGCGCATGCTCGCCGTTGATCTGGCGCTTGCCTGTCATTACCGCAGACACAATGGATTGCGATCCGAAACAATCCACTAGATCCACCTGTTTCAAGCCGCCCTCTTCCATCAAGTGTTCCAAGAGGGCGAGTGGTTGCATGGCCTCAATCCGGCCCTTCATGCGCCGCTCGTCGTAGTCATCCACCAGGCGCTCCAGCAACTCAATCAGCCGCTCTTCTTCTACCGTCCTTTCCCGGGAAAGCGCAAGCTTCATCAGGAGTTCGGCCAGCCGGTCATGCTCCCCATCGGTGCGAATGACACCTGGCAGGTACTTGGCCAGCAGCCGTCCGTACTTTTTCTCATCGATGACATCGATTACGGGCATAGGGCCTCCACATTCGTTCGGTCATACTCGGCGTGAGTCAAGAGCGCGCGGAAGAAGAGGCGCTGCAACTCCCAACTGACACAGCAGAGCAATCGGTAGTTGTTTCCACCTACGTTGAAGATGAGGGTCTTGCCCACCTGGTCGGCACTGGGGTAAAATTTCCGGACGTCCATCAGGCTACGACACTCGGCGGCGGTAATCACCGTCAGCCACCGCGTTACCGGCGTTACCGAATCCGGATGACGCCGCGCCGCTTTCAGAGCGTTGTAGCGGCTGGTGACCTTCACGGCTTCATTATCGCATTTTGCTAAGTCCTGTGCCGCCGGCCATTCGCGCCGACGTAGCCGCGTTCGCCGGCCCCCCATGGCGCCTACACTACGCTCGAACCTACCCACATCACCGTTTCCAGCACGGACAAAGGCTACCAGGGTGACGCCGCGCTGGAGATGCTGTTCCACGAATCGTCGCATTCGTTGGATGAAAAGGTGCGCACCGCTTTGGAAAAGTAGCGCCTCGCGCGGGGCCTGGTTTTCAAGTGGCGAGGTTTCAGTCACGCCGTTCTTTTCCATACCGCCGGCGAAATCGCGCCGCTACCTGCCCGGCTACGAGATGTATGGCGTCCGGAATCGTATCTTCGTGGACGGTTGGCCCGAAAGCCTGTTGTTCCTACGTGGATGACGTACCAGCCTTGAGCTTCTTGACCTGCTCTCGGCACTCTTTGAGCTTCTTGCGGTATCGGTCCTTCCATCCTGCGTGTGCCGCCTCCTTCTGTAGCAGCTCGAAGATTATCGACCCTGCTTCCTTCCCGTACTTCTTAACGTAAGATTGTTCAGTCCGCAATCAGATCACCTTAGAAATCCAGGCCGCCCTCAACCTTCGATGCCGCTAGACAACCCACCGCAAAATCCCTCACGGTCTGCTTCTGCAAGACCATGCGCCAACTTTCCTCGGTTGTCTCTGGAGACCGCTTTACAGCAGTATTCATGCAAGCCTGAACCGCAACGGCATAGGGCCGCAAGTGTTCCATCGTGTCGAGCCGTTGCATCGCCTCACGAGTCGAACCGTACTTCAGTTCCAACCCCTTCGTCGCAATATCAGCGGCGGGCGCCAACTGGATTCGGTAGCTGGTAACCATCCATTCAGACATGGACGCTGCCGATGAAAGACCGCCCGAATACCATTCTTGGCCGGTTGACGTATCAGTCCTTTGAGTAGTCTGATTTGCGTTATCGTGTACGGCGGAGACGATGCTGCACGCCCCCATGCATGCCACTAGGACGCCAACTATCCAGAATATCCCATGAAGAGGTTTGACTGAACTACGTTCACCGTCTATGGTCCCCCTCACGCATGGGCAATAAAGCTCGGCGATATTGATGGAGAACCCCATGTCCAACGTCATCGAACTGCGCCCTGGCGGGGAAGCGGGCGATCCGGCCGATGGTGGCTACGAGGATACGGAGTTTGAGATCCTAGATGCTGGCGCGGATCAATATATTGTTGCGGGCGTGTCTGGAACCACAGCATCGGCCCGCACGGTAGTGCGCTTGGTCTTATAAAACATGGAATTGAGGAGGGCGGTGTAAGACAGACCTCCCATGCGGATCTTAGCCCCAGACCTCGGCGAAGTCAGTTGCTAACTCCGAGCAGCTTCAATTCGGGGAAGTCCTGGTGGTATCGCGACTGGTCTAGTGTGAGAAGGCGATCCGCACGGAACAGAGCATGAGCGCCGACGAGGAAATCCACCAGCAGTCGCTTCGGGTCGCTACCGCCGGAGAGCCTTCTTCGTTGGGCATAGATTGCGAAGCGAAGTCCAGCTTCGCGCCAGATTTGATCTCCCAGATCGAACTCGATCATCACTTGGGTCTGGTGCAGGAAGTCATCCACGAAGCTTTGCGAAGCTCCCGGATAAGCGAGCAGTTCCGCGTATACCGGCCCGCATACAATCAAGCCACCGTCGGAACGCGCTCGGGCGAGCAACGCCGCAATTTCTGTCGCCAAGGGTTCCGCGGACCAAAGGGCGGAAGGAATGTTCGTATCGAGCGCGGTGATCACTCGACAGTGGACTCCCCGTCTCGGAGGTCCGCCACCCAAGCGTTAATATCGTCTTTGCCGCGAAATGCCGGCAGCGCGCCAATATACCGCGCAAACGGGTTTGCCTCCTGACGGTGGCGGCAGATCAGGGTGCGCTCGCCTTCGATCACGAATTCCACTCTGTCGCCTTCGTGCAGACCCAGGCGCCGACGAATCTCTTGCGGGATCGTGATCTGGCCTTTGCTGGTCACGGTGGCGGCGAGACGATTCATATCGATGTTCCTTACATTAAGATTATAGCTCCTTACCCGGACTCGCGAAACCTGGTTCTCTTCGTGGTATGCGTGCCGCTGGGCAACGCGGGTTTGGTCCAAACAATTAGAATCTTGTAAACTCTTGTGACCATTGACACTTTTGAGCCCCAGCGTCTATACTTCTGCATGTCTGAATTCGCTCAGAATCCTCCGCCGGAAACGTTACAGTTTCAACACGCGGAGCCACTTCCTGAAGTCAGTCGGAGCGCCGGTTCCGGGCCGCTCTGCGTAGTCTGTAAACGGCCGACAGGAAGCACCTACTTTCACGCGCAGGGGCACGCGGTATGTCCCATGTGCGCGGATCGAATTCAGTCCGGCCAGCAGGCGCCGGCACCGGTTTCCCTGGCGCGCGCCTTTCTATACGGAGCAGGCGCGGCCCTCGGCGGCTGCATTCTGTATGCGACCGTATCCATTGTGACTGGCCTCGAAATCGGCCTGATCGCGATCGTGGTCGGCGTCATGGTGGGTAAGGCAATCCGCCACGGCTCGCACGGTTTGGGCGGACGCCCGCAACAGATTCTCGCGGTGGTCCTTACTTATTTTGCGATTACCACCAGCTATATTCCCGTGCTTCTGTACCACATTGCGAAGAACCCGGAACTGGTACAACAGCGCCAAGCAAAGCGCCAGCAGACTCAGGGTCGTGCTGCCGCGGTGGCACCGGACCCCGGCACGTCACCAAAAGGACGGCGGCCGTTCGGCGGCGTTGTCCTGCTTCTTCTGCTCTTGGCGGCGGCAGCTCCGTTTCTCTCACTGGGTTCGGGTTTTTCCGGGCTGATTACGCTGTTCATCATCTTCATTGGTCTGCAAAGGGCCTGGAAGCTCACGGGAAGATCGGAGATACTGGTGATGGGCCCGTATGAGGCGGCCCCCTCCCAATGATCTGTTCCGCCTGTAGCATCGATCTCCCGGAGCCGGTGCTGAGCTGCCCGCAGTGCCGTCGATTGACCCATTCCTCACGATTGGAGGAGCTGGCGCGGCAGGCGAAGGCGGCTTGGCGCGTCGGCAAGTTTGCCGAAGAGCGCGAGCTGTGGACACAATCGCTCGTACTGCTGCCGGAGGATACGGTCCAATACCGCAGCATCCATGCGCGGATCGAAGAACTCGACGGGCAAGCGGCCGTGGCAGCTTCGTCCGGCGGCAGTTGGAAAAAAGCCTCGATGGGGATCGGGCCGGCGCTGCTGCTTCTGCTGACCAAAGGAAAATTCCTGCTGCTGGGGCTCACCAAGATAGGAACCCTGCTCACGATGCTCGCCTCGCTGGGCGTGTATTGGAGCATCTATGGTTGGGCGTTGGCCCTGGGGATCGTGGTCTCGATTTATATCCACGAGATGGGGCATGTGGCCACCATCCGGCGCTACGGCTTGCCGGCCAGCGCGCCGATGTTCATCCCCGGACTGGGCGCATTCATTCAGCTTCGCGGAGTGCGGCTGCCGCCTATTCCCGATGCCCGCGTGGGGTTGGCCGGTCCCGTGTACGGCTTCGCGGCAGCCCTGGCCGCGTTGGGGATCTATTTCGTCACGCACGTCAGGATCTGGGGCGTGATCGCGAATTTTGGCGCGGTCATCAACCTGTTCAACCTGATTCCAGTTTGGCAGTTGGATGGATCGCGCGGGCTGCATTCGTTGACCCGCATGCAGCGCGGGGTGGTCTTGACCATAGCGGGCATGCTGTGGCTGATCACGTCGAACCCCATGCTGCTGCTGATCACGCTGGTATGTGCATACCGCATGTTCACGAAGGATTGGGAGACGGAGCCCGACAACCAGGGCCTGGCGCTGTTTGCCGGACTGCTGGTGGCTCTCTCGGTAGTGGTGGCACTGTCGAAGGTCGCCACGGCTACTCCCGCGGCGGGCTGACTGTTGGCCGGTGTTCTCTCATAGGCTGCAAGACTACTTGCAGCGATTCGCCCGGAGGAAGTAGTACATGTGCGTGGCGGCAGGTTCGGCCCCTACCAGGCAAGCGTCTGCAATCCGGGCACGTGGACGAAGTTGCGCGTCCCTGGTTGCGAGAGGAAGATCGAATTGGCGGGCCGTGGCGGCGATCCAAATGTCGTTATCCGGGATCAGCTTGCCCATGCCGGCGAGTTCCGCCGTAGCTTTCAATCGCGCGGTGAGATCGGGATGGGTTCGGAAGTGCGCGATGACCCGTTCCAACTCGTCGGCTTCTTCCGGCGAAAGTGCGCCGGCCGTGCGAGTGAACATCGCCTGACGCTCTTCCTCGCCGATCCGCTTGAGTCGGTGGACGAAGTCGGCGGCAACTTTCAGCTTGGCCGGTGGCAGCGTCTTCAGGTCCTGGACGATGTCTTCGAGAGGGCTCACAGCCTTTAAGATACACCGCCTCGACTCGGCTGGCAAACGGCGGGACCGGGGCGAAGGTACTTCAGTTTGGCAAGCTGAGTTTGAGGGAGGGCGCTCCCATCACCTGGTCTTCGCATTGAAGAGCCTTGGGTCGTCCAAATGCAGGCGGTAGAGGATCTGGTTGTAGTCGTAGCGGGGCGTCTGCTCTTTTGCGGCGCTGAACGACGCGGTGTAGGTGCCCTCAAAGTAAATGACGCGGCCTCCTTCCTGGTCGAAGAAGGGGTGCTGCACGACATTATAGAAGTTGTAGTCATTGTGGCCCACGATCTTTACCGCGCGGCTCCAGGGGCCGATTGGCCGATCGGCCTCCGCGTAGTAAACCGATCCGATTTGCTCGGCGAGCAGAATCCATTTCTTCCGATAAAGGTTCCAGGCAACCGAGCTCGGCGAAGCTCCGGTCTCCTTGCCCGATTCCGCATCGCGCAGTGCGAAGAAGGCTTCCTCGTTCTTCATGAACCCGCCTGCAATCAAGCGCCGCTCGTCACCGGCTTCGATCCGGTCCGTGTCCGCCTTCCAACTCCACGCGAGCGCTTGATCGGGCCCGCGTTCGAGCCGCGGATTCTTCGCATCGAATGTGGCGCCGGGCTCCAGGCAGGTGTACGATTCCCAGCTTTTGGGGTCCGTCAGCCCCTTCCAGTCATCGCGCACGCGTTGGTGCGGAAAAAGATACCAGTAGGTCACGCCCCGTTCAGTGACTTGAAACGGGTGAGAAGACTTGTGACCGCGCCGCAGCGGTAACTGCGCCAATACGCGAAACTCTCCGGCGGCATCGTCGAACACCGCCACGCCGCGCTCGGCCGCGGGCGCCAGACCGGGCTGTCGCGTGTAGGTGGCGACCAGCCGTTCGCGGCCCGCTGGATCCTTCACGGTGAACAGTCCCTCGATCCAGACCAAGCCGGGGCGTGGCAGCGGCAGCATGTTGCGGCTGAACCCTTTCGCATCCACGAAGTAGGTCAGGTTGACGCCAACCTCCGGATCCAGCCCGCCCTTTCCCGGGAGTTGGGACGTGGCACACGAAGCCGAAAAAATCGCCGCCGCGAGCCCAAAGGTATCGCCATAACACCAGAAAACTCTTCCCTGGTAAGGAATCGAGATATTCGTGTCCTGGCCGGTGACGCCTCCGCTCAGCAGCGGCTCGGCGATGGGCGCAGGCAGCCCGGCGAGAACGCTGTCCCGATAGATATCCGCCCCCGTGACGCGGTACAGCCGCTCGGCAATGTTGATGCGGCGCACCTTCACCTCCACGTGGTTACCCGGCTCGACATGCAGCCGTTTAGCAGGTTCGTCGAAGATTCGCTCCTGGAATTCGTAGCCGTGGCTCCGGAAGGAGAAGATCACATCGTGGCCGGCCAACGCGGCGTCGTCGATGGCAGCCACGCCATTGCTGTCGGTCCAGAAGCGGACGGCGTCTCGCGGTGTACTGAGCTGGACCAGCGGAACGCCGCGTCCGGTTTCCTGGTCGATCACGTGGATCCAAAACGGCGTAGCGGCCGGGGCTACCGCCGTGAAGAGCGCAAAAATGACGGCGCGAAGTGGGACCATACCATAAAATCTAACACCGTCGCCGGATGCTCGATGGCTTGCTACCCAAACAGTATGTCCATTTGCGTCGCTGGCCGAACGCGTGCCAAGCTCATCGTTATTGTATGATCGTCCGCATAATGCCGCTTCGCCTGTGCCTCCTCGCTCTGCTGTGCGCCGCGGCTGTTCCAGCGCGCCGCCTGCCATCCAGATCTACACCGTGGCGAACGGGATGCCGCGCAACTCGGCGAGGTGCATGGTGCCCGATCCCACAGGCCTTCTCTGGCTCTGCACATCGGAAGGGCTGGTGCGCTTCGATGGTTATCAATTCCGCGTATTCGGTCCCGAGCACGGCCTTCCTTCACGCTCGGTCTTCGACTTCGTGGTTTCGAAGAAGGGTGGCTACTGGCTCGTGACAGACCTCGGAGTTTGCCGATTGCCTCCCGGCTCCCGAATCGGGGAACCCTGCAGGCTTCTCGAGGTGGATAGGCCTATCGGCGAGTTCCAGGAGCAGTCCCTGGTGGAATCGCGAGGCGGCGCCATATGGGTCGCCACAACCAAAGCGGTGTTCCGATTATCGGATGATGGCCGCAAGCTGGAGCGAACGCCGATTCAGACGGAAGGCGACAACATCAGCACACTGGCTGAGGCCCCGGACGGCAGCCTGCTCGTCGCCACCCAGGTGGCACTGTACCAATGGAGCAAGGGGCGGACGCCTCGCAACATCATTGCCGGCATGGTTCCCTCTTTCGGCGTCGCGCAGATTTATGTCTCGCCGGCGGGTGAAGTCTGGCTCGCCACCACACGCGGCTTGTACCGTGTGACCGGGTCGCAAGCAGCTCTGCCTCCGGTGATCGAGCCTGTTCTGGTTGGCCAGTCGCGCTTCGTGAACCGCGTGATCCGCAGGCGCGATGGAACCCTGTGGACGGCAAACCAGGCGGGTATCTCGCGCTTGGAATTCACACCTGGTGGCCAGGCAAACGAGGTCGAGCAGTATGCCCCGCGCGATGGGTTGCCCGACTCGATGATCGCCAGTCTGGCCGAAGATGGTCAGGGGAATCTATGGGCGGCCACGGAAACCGGCGCCGGCATCTTCCGGATGGTCGATTCCGGCGTCACTGCGTATTACGAAGAGGACGGGCTCGGAAGCGCCCGCATCGCATCCATCTTTGAGGATCTTCAGGGGCGTCTGTGCGTCTTCGCGGTCGAGCGGCAAGCCGGCGCATTCCCCCGAACGGCCAGCATCGGGAACGCGTCGGTCCCGTCGAACTTCCGCGTGAAGAACGGCGACCGCTTCGAGCGGATCGATGTCCGGTACCCACCCGGTTTTATAGCCCTCGGCTGGGGCTGGAATCAGTTCGGTTTGCAGGCGCACGATGGGGAATGGTGGATTCCGACAGGCGAGGGCCTTTTCCGTTTTCCGAAAGTGGCGCGCCCCCAGGATCTCGCCGGCCGCGCGCCCGCTGCCATTTACAACACGAAGTCTCCGCTCGGCGAGAACGAAATCTTCCGGACCTTTGAAGACTCAAAAGGCGATATCTGGATCTCCACTCTCATACCGCAAAACGAACTGATCCGTTGGGAGCGCAAAACTGAAACCTTTCACCACTGGAACACGGGCGACGGCTGGCCTTTGGACGGCGCTGCAATGGTCGTTCGTGAGGCTCCATCGGGGACCTATTGGATTGGCACGTTCGAAGAGATCGTCCGCTTCCGCAACGGCCGTTTCGAGGTGCTTCCGGTGTTGCCTAAGGACCAGCCCGCTTACGTCAGGGACCTGTACATCGACCGTCGCGGCCGGGTCTGGGTGGCGACCAGCCGCTACGGACTGTACCGCTCGGATAATCCCGACGCTCCAACACCAGTCTTCCGCGCGTACACCACGCGCGAGGGTCTCTCCTCGAATTCCGTGCGCTCTGTCACCGAGGACGACGCCGGCTTCATTTATGCAGGAACCGTGCGCGGCCTCGACCGGATCGATCCCCGGGAGCCGGTGGAGGCGCATCGAATTCGCCATTTTGGGGCCGCCGAAGGATTTCCGAATAGTGAGCACAATGTTGCCTATCGCGACCGGCGGGGTCATCTGTGGTTCGGCACCCTGGGCGGCCTGGCGGAGTTCGATCCGTCGAAGGCCGAGCGTCTTTCTCCGCCGGAGGTGTATGTCACACGCGTGCGTGTTCGGGGTGAAGACATTCCCCTGCCGTGGGAGGGAGCGCGCAGCCTCAGGGTCGATCTGAGCGCGGAGAAAAACCAATTCGAAATCGAATACGCCGGCATCGACCTTCGCTCCGGCGGATCGCTTCGATACGAATACCGGCTGGTTGGCGTGGATGCCGGCTGGAGCCAGCCGGTGGACCATATGAGCGTCAACTACGCGAGTCTGCCGGCGGGACGCCTGCATTTCGAAGTGCGATCCGTCACTGCCGATGGGCAACTTGGTCCAACCCTGTCGGGGTTCGACCTCTCGGTTGAAGCACCGCTCTGGAGGCGATGGTGGTTCCTGGCTCTGGCCTTAACTCTGGCCGCCGCGGGCGCGAGAGCTTTCTTCAACTATCGCGTTCGGCAGTTGCTGGCCATGGAACGGCTCCGCACGCGCATTGCGACAGACCTGCACGACGACATCGGTGCGAGCCTCACCCAGATCTCCATCCTGAGCGAGTTGGCGCGCCGCGGCGCATCGCGCGACGCGCTTGCCGATGTGGCGGGAATTGCCAGGGAGCTCGTCGAGGACATGAGCGATATTGTCTGGGCGGTGAACCCGAGGCACGACCGCTTCGAAGCCCTGGCGCACCGCATGCGCCGCTTCGCCAGCGACACCCTTGGCGACATCGAACTGGAATTCGACGCAACCAGCTTGCCCCCCGAGTTTTCCGTTCCTCTGGAGTATCGGCGCCCGCTCTACCTGGTCTTCAAGGAGGCCGCGCATAACGTTGCCCGCCACTCCGCCGCGACCCGGGCCGCCATTCGCATCGAGCTCGACCATCGGTCGCTGAAGCTGACGGTGGAGGACAACGGGCGCGGCTTCGATGTCACAGCGCCTCGCGAAGGCGAGGGTCTGAACAGCATTCAGCGGCGCATGAAGGACGTGGGCGGCCGGGCCGAATGGGAGAGCAAGCCCGGCTGCGGCGCCCGGTTCACCGCCACGCTGCCGTTGCGCCGGCACGGGAACCTACCTAAACTGGGGGTTATCTTTGAGGGGCACCGCAAGTAGGATAGAGTCTTGGCCGCACATCCTCAAACGCCATTCGAAACCGCGATCCGCGTAGCCCTCGTCGAGGACCAGCGTCGGACGCGCGAAGGACTGCAAGCGCTCATTGAGGGCAGTGAAGGCTTTTTGTGCGTAGGAGCGTGGAGATCGATGGAGGAGGCGCTCGCATCGAACTGTTCCCCGGTTCCTCACGTGCTGCTGCTCGATCTCGGATTGCCTGGGATGTCCGGCATTGAGGGGATCGTCCCCCTGCGGGAACTCTATCCGGACACGGCCATCGTTGTCCTCACGGTATATGAGGACAATGAACGGGTGTTCGACGCCTTGTGCGCTGGAGCTACCGGATACCTGCTGAAAAACACGCCGCCGGTTAAGCTTCTCGACGCACTGCGCGATGCCATGAATGGCGGCTCCCCCATTTCGCCCGAGATCGCCCGGCGGGTGATCGAGCTGTTCCGCCGATTCAGGCCTCCGGAGAAGGCGCAGTACGATCTGACCCCGCACGAGCTGCGGTTACTAAAGCTGCTGGTAGAAGGCCACAGCTACAAGACCGCGGCCGTCGCGCTCGGGGTGACCATCAACACCATCGCCTTCCATGTTCAAAACATCTACGGCAAGCTCCACGTTCATTCGAAATCGGAGGCCGTGGCTCGCGCGCTTCGCGAAAACCTGCTCGGGTAAGAGTATTCGGAAGACCGGCGGCAAGACCGCCGGCGCTACCGGACCTAGTACTGCCCTACCTGAATATGTGGTCTCTTGAGGCCCCCGAACTCCCTATACTCCTTTCTGGGTGCGGTAACTGGTCTGGCGCGTTAGCTGGAATCGCATCGGTGAGCGGACCGGGTTTCGGAGGCTTGGTCCGCGGTCTTATTCCCAGGAGGCAAGCAATGAAAACGCAGATACCCATCAAGCCGCAGGCTTGGAAAACGAGGATCTCATGACGAAAAACTCCGGCCTCACGGCCCGCTCGGGGCGCATCGCGCTCGGACTACTTACCGCGTTGGTTTTCTTGCAGTCCTCACCCTCGTTAAAGGCGGGTACCCTCTTCTTTTCCGGGGATCTGCGGACTGACGCGACGGTGTTGGATTGTGGATCGGGCTGCACGCTCGGCCCGTCCAACACCGATGGCGATTACGCCCAGTGGGCGGCGGTCGTAAAAACCTTTGTCGTGAACAGCGCATCGACAATGCAGGCCGTCACCTACAGCTACGGCGGCGGAACCAGCAAGACCGGCCCGGTCGTCCCGGCGGGGGGGCTCGAGCCTTATCTGAGCCTCTTCGATGCCAGCGGCGGCTTCCTCGCGTCGACCCTCTTCGTCACCACATGCCCCGCCGGCGCTAACACGGTGGGCGGACACTGCTTCGACGTGTCACTGGATGGCGGGTTTCTGCTTCCAGGCACTTATCAGATCGCCCTGACGGCTTTTGAAAACATGTCGCTCGCCGAGACTCCCGGACCGACGCTATTACTCACCGACGGCTTCAGCGGGCTCGGCACTCTGGGACTGGGCGAGAACCTGAAGTACGCCTTCGACGTGATTCTCACCGACGGCAGCGGCCCGAGCGTCCCCGAGCCTGCGAGCGGCTGGTTACTGGCGCCGGCCTTAGGCCTTTTATGTTTCGCACGAAACTTTCGTAAAGGAAGATCAATATGAAAAACAAACTACTGACGTTGGCTGCGGGCCTGGCGCTGGTTGTCATGGCCGGAAAATTCTTTGCGGTGCCCCTCCTGGCCCAGGTGCGAGCGGCATTGGTCCAGAATGTGGATGAACATGGGCGCATCCCGTACCAGTCCACCTCCCAAGGCGGTAACTGCAATGGAGTTTTGCAGTGCGATGCCTTCTTTCCAGCCGTTCCGAATAATAAGCGGCTGGTCATCACTCATTTTGACACCTTAGTCTTCGTCCAGAATTCCGGGAGCCTGATCTACATGTTTCTGTCTACTGCCCCTGCTACCTTTTCCAGCAATAAAGCCTACCCGGAGTTCACGGCTGGACCGCCGTACGCTGGCGACAACACTTTCATCTCGAGCCGCTCCGTCCAGTTCTATGTCGACGCTGGCAGTGCACCGCTGGTGCATTTCAACGCCTCCCAAGGGGTATATCCTGTCAGCCTCACCTTGACCGGGTATCTGCTGGATTGTACGAGCGGTTGTGCTGCCATCGCGCAGTGACGCATTGGTTTCGACCACAACTCGTGATTTGGAGATCAACAGATGAAAAACAGACTATTTACGTTTGCCGGAGTTCTTGCGCTACTGGCCGTGCTGGGGAGATTCTACGCTGTGCCTGTGCTGGCGCAGGTGCGCGCTGCGCTAGTGAAGAATATCGATGAGCGGGGACGGACTCCATATGAGCAGACAGGGTCATGCTTTACCGCCGGGTCAACAGTTTGCCCGGCGTTCTTTCCCGCCGTCCCGGCAAACAAGCGGCTGGTAATCGAGCACGTGAACGGATATGTCGGCGTCGGCACGCCGGGCAGTCTCCTGTCTCTGGCGGTTCTCCAGGGGAACAATTTGCTAGTTCACTATATCTTTTTTCAAGTACAAGGTTCGGACCAATTCAATAACACTATCTATATCGCCAATCAGCCGACACTCGCATACTTCGAAGCGGGGCAAACACCCAATTTTTACGTCGGCATCAAGCCGTCGGCCGTCATCTTCGACCAACTGACGATCACCGGCTACCTGGTCGACCTGACCCAGTAACTGCCGGCGCCGATACAGCGGAGAACTTAGTGAAAGCGAAGACATTTCGTTGCAAGGCCGGTATTTGTGCCGCGATAGGTGGGTTACTCGCGTGCTCGACCCCGGCTTTTGGCGGCACTGTGGCGGAGCAGAACTTTATAGATAGCGTTTACCAGGACCTGCTGCACCGCCCCGCGGACCCGGCCGGCCTGGCAGCTTACTTATTCGTGTTTGATAGTGGGGGAAGCGCTTTCGACGTCGCGCATGCGATCGACACCACCCAGGAATATTACACCGATCTGGTCGGCTCCTACTATCAGAGTTACTTGAATCGCGCCCCGGATGCCGGCAGCAACGCATTGGTGGCTTTGCTGATGGTAGGCGGCGCCGATGCTGTCGCACAGGCGGACCTCCTCGGCTCACCCGAATACTTCATCAATCGCGGCGCAGGGGACAACTCCGATTTCTTGAATGCCCTCTACCAGGATCTGCTGAACCGTCCCGCGGACCCGGGCGCGATCGCCTTGTTCCTGCCCCTGTTGAACGCCGCAACCCCCCGGTCCCAGGTGGCTGCGGA
>OBLT010001863.1_pt1 | contig 13302 bp, 12 predicted proteins | sample 1518721 | NCBI WGS metagenome assembly OBLT01 (sample SAMEA3539307, study PRJEB22396) | soil metagenome | biome: tundra; feature: field; material: soil | place: USA | collected 2010-05 | depth 0.15 m | reverse complement strand
CACTCTTTCCCTACACGACGCTCTTCCGATCTGAACATGTCCGATGAGATCCCCAAGAATCGACCGACCGCTATCACCGTTTGCAGTCAGGAGTGCCAAAGTCCATCCAGCTTGAGTTGTCTGACGCTTGACCGACCAATAGTCCACAGTTCCATCGGCATTGGTGACCTTGAATTCGATGCCCTTGGATTCTTCTGGACTTATCGGTTCGAGTGTGAAATCAAGGGCTTTACCCTCGAGAATCCTGAGCAACTGGTCAACAGCCCACAGAAACTCGTATCGGTTTCCGAATTTATCCGAGGTGCCACCGTGTGTAGGCATAGATTGATTCTAAGGTGAGTTCAGTTGATCGAGGGCGGTCAGTCATTAGAACCCCCGCTCTTCTTCCTCTAACTTGAACTTCGGAACGTATTCGTCCGCATATTGAACTTGGCCACGCGCCCACCGTCGAACAGCTTCAATCGGGAAGTTCAGAAAAGGCTCTGCCATGGCAGCGCGACGCTCGGTGTAATCTGCGATCGATCCCGCAAAAGCCTGGCCGTTATACATGCCCGCGACCCAGCTTGAAAAGACCTGCTCATCGTCTCCGTGCCGCTCCAAAATGAATCGCGTGATGGGGCTCAAATCTGGTCCGTTGTTGCCCATAAAGGGCCCAGGCACATGACGAGCCAGCAAGCGAGCACCCGCCAAGCCATGCTTCTCCAGCCATCCAATGACCACGCCTTCAGGCAGCGAGACGATCGGATACTTCCGGAAAAGGAAGCTCATATTGCGCTCCCCTGACAACATAAATCTACCGATGCCATCCATCAATTCCTGCGGACGTTGCGCCGCTACGCTCGAAAAGAGTCCGATGGCCGCTTCGGAGGTCTCGTAAGAGTCGCTCTGCATCATCCCAAGCAGGATCGAAGTAGCGCGATCGGGGTTCGCCGGCATCACACGCGCAAATACCTGGGAGAACCAGTGAGAGCCCTTCTGCGTTGCCAAAGAAGCTTGCTCCAGTAATCCAAACACCACATCTAGCGATCTGTCATGAAAAACTGCCCGCAGCCATTCCAGCTTGTCCTCAGCTTCAGTAGTTCGCATCAAGACAAAAACAATAAACTCAATGCCTGTGTTCGCAGCAGCCTCATCTCCGCTTTGAGCCGCCTCAAGCAGCGTCTCCGCGGCGGTACGAGCCTCCGTGGGCCAAGTGTGCCGCGCGCCATTCCAGGCAACGAATGTGTGCAGGAATCCAGTTCGGATTTTCTTGGCACGCACCGCTGCAATAGCGCGGTCGAAACAATCAACGAAGTCGCCCGCGAGTGTCATGACATGAAAAGCAAGAACCGGATCGTCTTCCCAAAGCGCATCAAGAGCCCCGTTCAGCTTTGCGTGGACCTGTTCGGCCGCCTCAGACGGCAATTTGGGTTGAGTACTTTCGCTAACACCAGCGAAATATCCGCGCGCCAAATTCGGATTACGACTCTCACGGCAGGCTGCAAGAATGCCATCCAACAAGCCTAGGTTTTCGTCCAGTCGTCCAAGTTGCGCGCCAAACTCAACCGAGGAGCGTGCCTTGTCACTGTTCAGCCACGCCAACTCTTGCTCGAATTCCACCGGATGATGCAACAAATGCACGGCCAGCTCTCGGATGCGACCTTCCCACGCCTCCTGCTCAAGGTGGTGCTCCCATGACTCTGTACCTACGTCCTCAACCAGGCGATCATGAACGCTTATTGAAGCCAGCTCTGCGACCCATACCGCCACGGAATCCGTGCGTTGCTTCTTTTCCTCCTCAGAATGCGGGCAATGTTCCGAACTATTCAGCAACATGAACTCACGCAACTCGGCCCGAAGAACTGGGCGCACATGCGCAGGTAAGGTTCCAGCGCCTTCCTTAGCTTGCTGCGTAAATCCTCGAAAAACCAAACTGCGAACGGAGCTAATCAGAGCAGTCGTGGCTTTTTCTCGCACAACTTCGTCCTTATCAGAACTGAGCAGATTCAGTTCAGCCAAACATTCTTTCATGTACTCGTAGAGCTCCCCATACGTCTTCGGTCGCCAGGGGGTTGGAGCAATCCGGTTTCCATAGGGCTGGCCGCTTACGAGGTGAATCGAACGATCGTCGAGCGCATTCTGCAGCGCCGCGATGCAAAGGAGTCTTATTGGCCTATCGCCACTGCCCAAACGGTCACGGAGCAACTTCAAACGCTCATTGAAAGGCGTTGCCACGAAGCACATGATAGGAAACAAGCCGGCCCAGACCTTCGTAGCATTGTTGCCTAGGTCAGGCTCCGACTCGTCGCGCGCCAATGTAAACAGGATCTCTTCTGCGAAGAAGAACCACTGGGGAAACGACGCGATTTCAAGTGCGTCAGTAACTAGATTGCGACGTCCACCACCATACCGTTTGCCAAGCTGTTCTGACGTAGCTGCCATCACCAGCTGATGGAGCCGGGGAACCATCACGTCAGGAGACGACCGCACTAGAAGAAGGAGCTGTTCAGTCTCATGGGCATCGGTAAAGATGTCTCCCCCGCGGGAAAGTGCCCAGTTGCGAAAGTAGGCATTGACGACGCTGCCGACCTCCTCAGGAGCGCGCGCCATGCGTGCGAGAAATGATGGAACCAGGTCCGCCGGGAAACCTGCAAGAAAGGGCTTCGGGTCAGGCTCCGCCCATTTAGACCAAGCAGCTTGGAAGCACACCATCGCAACCGGGGTTGGGGTGACATAGAAATACCGCCCAGCCCGAGCCACAAGTCCGTTGGTCTTCTGCATACGATGAAGGCGCTCCCGCACTTCCTTGGGATCGAGCTTCACCAGACCACAAAGCTGTTCGAGCTCTGCAAAAACATTGTCCATGACCCCACATCGCTGCACCAATGAAATCACCATTAGTGCAGTGAAATCGGCCTCTTCGAAAGGGCCATCTCGCCCGAATAGCGTTCCGAGATAGCTCTTGGTGTCGCTTAGCAGCGTTCCCAAATGCCCCTGCTGCACGATCAGGCTGTCGTTGTCACACAGGAAGATGGCAAAGCGAAGGTAGCCTTCTGCCAGCTCGCAATAGCGGTAGCGGCGGCTGGGGTCGATATCCGGGAAATTGGCCTCGACGATCTTCTCCACTGTCGAAGTTGCAATACGACTGAGCCGCAATTCGGTCCTGTCCATGCGCTCTAAAGCATTGTCAATGGTAATCAGGCGAATCCGATGCTGCGTACCCTGAAGGATCTTCGCTAGTTGGAACGCGGTCGCATCCAGGCATTCGTCGGCAACAAGCACCGCATACAGATTCTGATCATTGGCGATTGCGCGGGCCACATTGAGTGCGTGATCTTCGTCATCCGTATAGAGGGTCAGCGAGGTAACTCCAGGAATCGCCGCGATTGCCTCAAATGCGGTGCGGCTCTTGCCCACGCCCGCATCGCCCGAAATTGTTAGCCGTGGGCTGGCCGGTTTGATCGACCAAGCAAGATGCTGCCGGACATTATCGAAAATGACATCCGTTTCCGGCGTCGTCACGAAGGTCTTGGTCACCGCCCGTTCCCGGTTTTGCCATGTCGCAAAGTGAAAAAAGTCCGTCAAGGTCGAACCCAGCATCTCCGCAGCAATAGCGGGAAATGCGTTGACCCAATCGACCACATCGGACGCAAAGAGCACGACTGCCTCCGGTGCTGCGGCGTTGACCTTCTTGATCTCCACATCCAGGAGACCTTTAATCTCGGTCTTCTTTTCGGCGGGCCCATCGTCCGCAATGCACAAACGGTACGCATATCCCTGTTGAAGTAGGCTACGGACATAGTCCTTACTGTCTCCGTTGATTTCTTCCTTCACCTTGCTGTCTGTGAAATCCTTCAACGCGACAGCTTTGTACTGCCACGCCGTAGGTTCGGTGAAATAACCCCTGGGATCGCCAGAGCAACCCTCTGTCACCTGGGTGTCCACACCACCGTCTGGGTAGTTGACTCTGGGGTTGTCCAGGACAGCCGTAGCGGGAATACCAAGGATGGGCGCGGAACTGCGGATCAACCGATCCAGCAGATCGGTGAAAGGTTTCCCCGTCGAATTCCGCAGAACGTAGATATTTTCAGCCGCGATCCGAATCATGACGAGTCCAATCAGTACACTGAAACGATTGTAGTTCGTGGCTGAAAATCGCGGAGAACGGATCTCGGCATAGAGGCACTCCCGCCACCGCCGCTCATCGCGGCGTCCGCGTCGATCCTTCGCGAGGCACTCTCGAAAAAATCCAGCTTCTGCCACTGCCCGCCGATGATGCCTTCCAGCCGCGTGACCTTGGCCGCGACCTCTTCGATCCGCCGGTCCCGCCAATCTGCTTCCAGACCACGCGCTCGACCCTATGGCTGGCGCCCCAAACGGCGCTTCCAAGCATAGAGACGAGTCCGGTGCGCACCCCCTCCTCGAAGCGCAAAGGAGGCGCCTGAAGAGCGTCCATCTATTCTTCTTCAAGGCTCTGACCGCTACAAAATCGTCTACATTGGATTATTTAATCGGAACAAAACTGCTGTAAGTTATTGATTTTATTAGTCGTGGAGAGAGGATTTGAACCTCCGACCCCCTGGTCCCGAACCAGATTCCAACACTTATTGAATCCTATTGAAATCGAGTGAAATTAAATGCTTTTGAATGAATGCTTTGCGCCCCTCATATTGGGAACTGTTGTTCTGTGTTGTTCTTGAGTGCTCTGACCGCTACGTTTTCGTCTACAGTCAAGCTTGAGTTGTGTCGAATCAGCAAATGGCTTTTTGACGAAAAGCGGGGGCAATTCATGGTTCAACCTCATTTGAAACCGGAAACAGTCAAGGTCAAACAGCTCGTGAACAACTACCGCGCTGGCCATATTGTAATACCAGAGTTTCAACGCGATTACGTTTGGAGAAAGAGCAAAGCACCAAAACTAATTGACTCGCTCTATAGAGGATTTCCGATATCTTCGCTTTTGCTCTGGCAAAGCACCGACGACGCGAGAGCGCGTCGCGTCGATCCTCGCCCCAAGCTGGCCTCGAATATGAGTTGGCTCATTGACGGCCAACAGCGAGTCATCACACTCGCGCGCACGATGAGTGGAGATGAGGGTATCGATGTTGTATTCCATGCTGAGAATGACGAATTCCGCTTGGCAAATGCTGCGACACGAAACGACCGCAATTGGATCAGCCTTGCCGATCTGTGGGATGACCACCTCTACCGCCAACTGAGAAGGAACTTGGATGGAGGCCGACATGCAGACAAACGCGAAGCACAATATGAACGTGTTAGAGCGATCCTGGAATATGAAGTTCCGCTCATCAGGATGGTAGGACACACCTTTGACGATGCAGTCGATGCATTCACACGGATTAACACACTTGGAGTTCGCCTCAAGGTGGAGGACATCGAAAGCGCCAAAGTTGCTGCTCGCCATTCCGGTTTCATTGCGGACGAAGTAGTCCCGTTCCTCGAAAGCCTGTCACGCCAGGGATTTACTCGCCTCAATGTCATGCATCTCTTCCGCGCATGCGCATTTATTGCACGGCCGGACGGCAGAAGTCGAACCCCATTACATGAACTTGAAAAGAGCGAAGTTCTGAAGGCATGGAAACGAACTCAACGAGCTACCGAGCAAGCAATTGGATTGGTCCGGAGTGAACTAGGGCTAGTTAATATGGAAATACTCTGGTCTGGTGCGCTCCTCGTTCCCCTAATTGTTCTCTGCGCAACAACTCCGCCACGTGAACGCGAATCGCGTGCACTCGTGGCATGGCTCGCTTTGGCTGCGCTGTTGCATCGGTATAGTCGTTCCAGCGAGACGGCATTGGATCAAGATTTGCGCGCTTGCCGCGCTCCAGATCCAATTCGGGCACTATTGGCGAACCTCCGTCAAATTCGTTCCTCGCTGGTGGCTGTTCCCGATGATTTCACAGGATCTTTAAATGACAGAAGCGGTCTTCTTGCCGTTTACATTGCATGTATGCACCGCGGAATTCTTGACTTCTTCACGGGAGGAAAGGTCCTTCTCCAATCCTCCATCGACAGACACCACATACTCCCTCGCGCGCAATTCTCAGAGAAGCTCCGAGGAACGGCAGACAATGTTGCGAACATAGCCTTCATCGCCGACGACGTGAACCGATCCATCGGTCAATCTGGACCTGAAGTTTACCTTAAGCGGATTTCGAATAAGATTCTTAATAGCCAATGCGTGCCCAACGATACTAAGCTTTGGGGCATCGATCATGCTGAGAAGTTTTGGGAAGCACGTCGGACGCTTCTCGCAGAGTCCTTTAATAATTTCTTGAAGGATGCACTGCCGGGACGACGACTTGCCGCCGGCTAGCCAAAGATATCCCGAGCGAGGTTTCCGCTTAGTCCGTGGATATCCCTTGGATTCGCCTTCGTTCATTTTGCTTTGGGAGATGAAGGATGTCAGCCACCATCGCCGAGCAGTTAAGCGCGCTACCACTCCTTTCGACCACCTTGAGGGTCGATATTGACCTAATTGATTCGAACTCTTCAGCGGCGGACGCCAGAAATATTCTGCAGGAGTGGATATCAAAGAAGGTTCGGCAGTTCGGGGTCGTCGCCGACTGGGAGAGAATGCATTCGGCGGTAAGAGATCGAGATATAGAGTTTGAATCGGCATTTGACCGCAATTCACTTGCGATTTACTTATCGCACAAAGATCCGGAGACGGATGGGCGATCATGGATCACTGAAGCTTGCATTGATGTTCAAGACACGGGACCACGACTTTTCACGAGAATCAGCTGTCGGCAACCGCGAAACTCCCTACAGCCGTTCCCACGCGCCCCAAGATTCCTCTCCCAGATTGTCAAGAGCGTGGGCGCTTCCGATGCTGCCCTTCTAGAGGGTATTCCGGAGCAAATTTCCGGTGCAAACGTCAATGGTCTTACAGGCTTGTTGACATCGGACTTCCGGCGTCTGCCAGTGATTGTGGTAAGCGAAGATCAACGCACTGATTCTTTCTGCGTCGATGCGAATGAGTTGGCATCGTATCTTTGCGGTGTTGCGCACGTAGTAACGATTGATTGGGTAGCTGCGAGATCGCTTACTGAGTTCCTCGGCAGTCGAGAATTGTCCGTCTTTCATGGCGGGGTCCGTTGTTATTGCCCTGGGCTTCGTCCTGACGACGATATATTCAAACACAAGTTATGGACACGTGAGGCCATCAGCCGTCTAGATGCGGCGCGAAGAGATGGATTCCTAAATTGGTGTGTAGGCCATACCTTCTCTGTTGTAACGGCGCAATTTGAGCCTTTCCAAATGTTATCGCCGAGTGCGCTTCGCAGAAGAAAGGAAGAGCTGGATGCAGTTGCTCTCGCGAGTGCCACCGCGGCATCTGCGATAGAGGAGGTGCCACCGGCTGCGGCCCGTGTTCTTACTCTGTCGCCCGAGGGGGGATTGCCCTCTGGGCCCGCAGTGTCGGAGCACGGCCCTTCAGGGATACCGGTCCCGGACGAGAGTGTCAAAGTAGCGTTCGCAGTCAACGAAGAGACGGGTGTTCTTGAGATCAGCGGCACTCCGAAATTGGTCGAAGACCTCCGCTTTGACATTGGCGACATTCGCCTCATCGAAGGGTTATTCCGGGAAGCGAGCCTACACAAACTGTCTGCACTACAAACAGAAGTCCAGCGCCTTGAAGAGATGTTACGCGAAGCCCGCGACGAGACAGCTCAGAAGAATAGCCAGATCATACGGCTTGAGCCCTTCGAGCAAGAAGCGCTCGAACTCAAAGAGGAACAGAAGCTCTTGCGAGGCGAGTACGAGGCGAAGGACTCCGCCGCGCTCAAAGATTTCTGGGATGGGTTTAACATGTTCTTCGAGACCGCCAAAACACTTGCTTCTGAAGCAAAGCGTGTCAAGTCGCAAGAATCCACGATTGAACAGATACAGGAGGAAATCCGAAGGCTTAAAACGACTCTGTATCAGCGCGATAGAACCATTGAAGCGCTAAAAGGGGGCAACGAGTTCCTGGACGAACCCGATCCTGATCCCCCATCGAGTTGGGATGAAGTTGTAGCACGTGCAAAGGTCGCCATGAAGTATCTCACAATTTCCGATGAGATTGAGGAATGCCTCCAATCCTGCCCATTTAATTCTGGAATCGCAGAGAGCGTGGAGCGCCTCCTCGGGATTCTTAACAGCATTGCGGAAGAATCAAATGATGATTGCTCACTCACCGAACGTGGCCTTCAAATCCGCGAGCATCATTTCGTTGGTAAGAATGCTTCGTTTTCCGACGAGTCCGACACCAACAGACGAGACTTTAAATCTGAGCTTACGTTCAAGGACCCAGAGAGTCCCGCGAAGAAAATTGAATGTACATGGCATGGAAAGATCAACCAAGAGCAATTTCGCATTCACTTCGAATGGCCAAGGCCAAGAGGGCAGCGCAGGATAAAGGTTGTCTATATTGGACCAAAGCTTACTAAGCACTGATAGCCCCTGCCTGAAGGCCAAGTCCGACTTACAAGAATGACCGCGTCTCAATTGACCGTTTTTGACGCGGGCAATCCTTCGATTTCGTCGGCCATTTGCCGCATAACGTCCCGCATCAGAACTCCGACGGCAGTCAGCGATTCATAAGCTGCCTGTGCGATCACACGTTGCTCCGGATCGCAGATCTCTTCTGCCCACTTTTTAATCCAGTTGTAGACTGCGATGTAAGCCTCCAGAGGAAATTCTTCGTCACTGCCGGCGCGATTCTCCTTGTTCGTCATCGATTTGGTCCTTTCAGGCCACTCCACCATCGACCAAGACTTGCTCGATGCGAGTGGCATCAGGCCATTTCAATATTTGAATATTACAAATGTCTCAAACGGTGTCTTTTGGGAAACCTATGCAATGCCAGGCGCGCGCGGCAGTGGCGACATTTGCCTGAACGGTCCACCGGCCAGGCACTTCCAGCGAGGAGATAAAGTCATAATCTTGGCAGAGGCGTGGCTTGAACCGGAAATACGGCAAGCCTGACGACAGATACCGCTGCCGTACGGTCCACACCGAGCAGCCAAGCAAAACCCCGACGACGCATTGATTTGCCGCTCCGCTGCTGTCAGAAGGGAAACATCCTCAGAAAATGTGGCTGTGTACAGCGCAACCACATCGATGTCGCTATCTCCATAGATATTGGTAGAGTTCCCGTAAGACCCCTGTAGAAAAATGTCGAGTTCCAGGTTGGCGACTGGCGAGGTCGATTTCAGTAGAGCGTGGCGAATGCTGCCGTAGGTCGCGGCTGAGGTGGTGAGCGCGCCCGGGTTGGCCCACGTTTCGAGTTGAGCTTTCGGAATTGCCATGTCGCCTTTGACTAAAATCCTACTCCGGAATGCCAGGCTGTCAAAGGTCAAGCGTAGGGCGCACCGGTCGCACCCCCATGACGCGAAAAGATTTCTAATAGCTCATTGTCCGCAGGAATTCCATCGCCCCCGAAAGGCTCTCATCGTAGCGGAAGATGACTTCGCCTCCAGGTGCGAGATTGGTATACTTTCTCTATGGAACCGCGCATCAGCATGATCACACTCGGTGTCTCTGACTTAGGGCGCTCGGTTTCTTTTTATAGAGATATCCTTGGCTTACCAGTCAGCGAACACAGCGTGGAGAACGTGGTCGCCTTTTTCGAATTGAACGGAACGTGGCTCGGATTATTTCCGCGGGCAGAACTGGCAAAGGACGCCCAGGTGCAAAATGATGGAGTGGGTTTTGACGGCGTGACCCTCTCGCACAATCTACGATCGGAAAAGGAAGTAGCCCAGTTTTTTGAGAAGCTGACGGGCTCCAATGTCCCGATAGTAAAAGAACCGACTAAAGCGGACTGGGGTGGATACAGCGGATATTTCAAAGATCCCGACGGACATCTATGGGAAGTGGCATATAATCCTGGGTTCTGGCCTGGGCCTCAAGCCGAAAGAATATAGAATCCGGTACGCCGACCACCGTCCGAGAGAAGATGGTATTTCCTGCGCGGGAGGCAGTTATCGGTGCGCCCGGCAAGGCTAAAAAAAGAAGGTGGGCCAAATCAATGGGCAAAGAATCTGGATTCATCAACGCGCCTCCCTATGTGGAAACGAAGATCTGGCATCGTGCCGCTTCGCATTAGAAAGATACCGGCAGCAATGGCGCGGTGATTGCCATCTTGAAGATAATAGCTTCCCCCTCCTGGCTCGCCAGCCACCTTTTCTCTCAATAAGATGGGGTCAAAACTCGCACCTTGCTCTAAGTCGTGAATAAGTTTTTCGATCCATTCCCGATGCCTTCCCGACTTCCATCCCATTCTTAGTTGGCGGTCGGCCTCTTTGGCAACTCCCTGCAATAGTCGATCCCCATTCTTGATTAGCGCCATCGATTCATTGCAAATAACCGTGACAAGTCGGTTAAACTGGTCGGCAGACAAAACTCTATTCACGTCCCAATAAGCACAGCAGTTGATTACGCGAATGTTCTCGCGCACGTTGCCGTCTTTGTCTAAATCGACATCCGGCTTCGTTGACTCGCGGGCTCGATAATAATCTATTACCGTTTGAATGCTTGCATCCTGCATATGCTTTGGAGGCGCCGATGTACAAGTTTGATTTCACATTCTACTCCGAACCCTCATCGAGCGATTCCGGCACATAAACTCGCTTCAGAGGCAACAATCCTTTGTATTTCGAATCGAACCGATCATAGTACTGCAAAACTAGAAGAATCAGTTCCTCGCCATCGATGAGCCGCAAGTTCGTCTTGCTCCGCGCAAAGTTCTTTGCTGGTGGCGTGAAGGAGCCCAAAGTCACGACGAGCCCGAATTCCCCTTGGCCCACTTTCCCATAGAGCGCCGATACCACGGGATCGCCAACGGGAGCCTCGCTGCTTTTCACCTGGACCTTAATGATCGGGGGCTCGAACCCCAATTCATCTTTATGTGCAATGATGTCCACGCCACCATCGGTACCCTCCGGCGAGAGTCTACAACGGTAGCCCATCGCGCCGAGAAGATGGCCGATGAAGTGGGCAAAAGGATGCCCTTTGAGTTCTTGCGCTAGGGTCTTGATAATGAAGTCTCGCGTCGTGGTCTCGATGTCTTCCACAACGGCAGCCACGGTCTCATCCTTGCTGACCAGAACTGGCGATTCTGATTCCTTTTCAAGGGCTGTTCTGAATTCATCTGCGTAATTCTTGACCTGAAATAAACTCATCGCGGACCCGATCTCATAGAGAGCGCCTTGTGAAAACCGCGACCTGGGAAGTGCCTTAAGCCATTTGACTGGTCGAGTGTTCGGGTACGACTCCTCCTTCGAGGGGTCGTATTGATAAGTACCTTCGACCCGACCGATATGGACCTGACGGTCTCGTTGCGATGGATAGACGACGAGATCCCCCGGTTTCATTTCAAGGACGAAGCGGAACAGCTGGCCTGCACTGTTTGCAACTGAAGGCGGCGTCTTGTCTGGATATGTGGCGGCAACTTTGGCCCGGAACGCATCCCGATCTGGTTTCAATCCTGACAAATCTCCAGCCTCCGCCCACCCAAGCGCAATGTGATTGTGCTTGAGAAAGAGGCTGTCTGCGTCACCTGTCTTTCCACCGTGAATACCCCAAATGACTGATTCTGCTGTGGCCATGTTTGAAGTATAGCTCTGAATCCAATATTGTCACGCTCCTATAAAGGAGCCTGCTCTGGCCGACATCCGCGCATATTCGAAATTACCTGCCGAAATGCAATATCCACTTGATCCATTTTGGATTCTCTTCTTCTGCTTTATAAGCCGCAAGAATACATTGAAGTCCTGTTAACATTAGGCCATAGCATACAAAGAAAACTAAACATTCAAGCAATAGGACCTTATCGCTAGGAAGAACGCCCGTATCTCCGGATGAAGCAACTGGAAGCACTGCTCCAATAAGCCCTGTCAACATTCCATAATTACAAAGCCTTGTTTGTTTAACCTTGATTTTCCGCTTAGCGAAACTCCAAAGCTTTATTAGAAGCTTGATGGCAATAATGAGAAACACTATGAATTCGATTACCTCTAGCACAACTAGCATTGAATTTATTGCTCTAGGAACTTGTTGAAATAGGCACCCTTCTGCGACGCGGCGGTGGTGTTGCTCGTCTAAGAAGTATGCGTGGAGATGAGCGGGTTCAGGATGGGATGTTCAGCTATGTTTCCCTTGAGCAGCGTGTTCCACAGGATCATCCGTTGCGTGGGATTCGCAAGCTGACGGACGTTGTGTTGGCTTCACTGGACGCCGAGTTCGACAAGCTTTACAAGGACTCCGGGCGTCCATCGATTGCGCCTGAGTACATTCTGCGGGCGCTGCTTTTGCAGGTGTTTTACTCGGTGCGCTCGGAGCGGTTGCTGGTGGAGCAGATCGATTACAACCTGCTGTTCCGCTGGTTCGTTGGCCTGGGCATGGACGACGCGATGTGGAACCACGCGGTGTTCTCGAAGAATCGCGACCGGCTGCTAACTTCCGATGTGGCGCAGCAGTTCTTCGCGGAAGTAAACAAGCAGGCCAAGCGTTACATGAGCGACGAGCACTTCACGGTAGACGGGACGCTGATTCAGGCGTGGGCATCGCAGAAGAGTTTTCGCGCAAAAGACGGTTCCGATGACGGCGGCGGCACGGATTTTCACGGTCAGAAGCGCACGAACAAGACGCATGAATCGACGACCGATGCCGATGCGCGGCTGTACAAGAAGAGCTACGGCAAGGAGTCGAAGTTGAGCTATCTGGGCCACGCGCTGGTGGAGAACCGCAACGGGTTGATTGCGGCCGCGAGGCATACAGTCGCAGTTGCAAATTCATTTGCGCAACTACCATGTCATCAAAGCCCCACAACTATGTCAGGACATATAGGAGACGATCAAGCCTCGGCCAACAAGACCTAGCGTTTTTGCTGGGATGCAAGGATCGCGCCAAGGTGTGTAGATATGAACAAGGCCACCGGCTCCCCTCGCTTCGCACCGCATTGGAGCTTGCATTGATTCTTGACGTATCGATCGCCGCACTATTTGGCGGCATACAACATGACGTGCAGAAAAGGATCGCGGAGCGAATCGCGGCCTTGCGCTCCGAACTCGAACACAAGCATGGCGCGGGCCGGGTGTCTGCATTGGCATCCAGGCAGTTGCGTTGGTTGGAGGATCGCTTAGGACCCCGGCGTAAGTTCTGGGAAGCCGAGAAATACTCCATGAGCATTTTCGACGCGGCTGCGATTGGATTGGCTTGTTTCATGCGCGACGCTACAACTGACAATGACAACGATAAGGCCCTTTTGACGCTTCCTCGTTGACGCATAGACCGTAGTCACGGTCCGTCAAACCT
>OBLT010001862.1_pt1 | contig 13305 bp, 11 predicted proteins | sample 1518721 | NCBI WGS metagenome assembly OBLT01 (sample SAMEA3539307, study PRJEB22396) | soil metagenome | biome: tundra; feature: field; material: soil | place: USA | collected 2010-05 | depth 0.15 m | reverse complement strand
CCAGCGACACAGGCAAAGGAGGTTCGGTGAGTGCTTAGCCCAGGTACTCCTTGAGCATCTGGGCACGGCTCGGGTGGCGCAGCTTGGACAGGGTCTTGGACTCGATCTGGCGGATCCGCTCCCGGGTGACGCCGAACTCCCTGCCCACCTCTTCCAGCGTCCGCGGGTGGCCGTCCATGAGGCCGAATCGCAGCTGGATGATCTTCTGCTCCCGCGGCGTGAGGTTGTGCAGAATCTGCTCAAGCTGGTCCTGCAGCATGATGAACGCCGCGGCCTCCATCGGCACCACCGCGTCAGCGTCCTCGATGAAATCACCGAGGTTGGAGTCTTCCTCGCCGATCGGTGCCTGCAGGGAGACCGGCTCCTGGGCGATCCGCTGGATCTCGGCGACCCGGGCCTGGCTGAGCCCCATTTCCGCGGCGATCTCGGCTGACGAGGCCTCCCGGCCCAGATCCTGGTGAAGCTGGCGCTGCACGCGCGCCATCTTGTTGATCGTCTCCACCATGTGCACCGGGATCCGGATGGTGCGCGCCTGGTCGGCGATGGCCCGGGTGATGGCCTGCCGGATCCACCACGTGGCGTAGGTGGAGAACTTGTAGCCCTTCGTGTAGTCGAACTTCTCGACAGCACGGATCAGGCCGAGGTTTCCCTCCTGGATCAGGTCGAGGAATACCAGGCCGCGTCCGATGTACCGCTTGGCGATGGACACCACCAGCCGGAGGTTGGCCTCGATCAGGCGCTGCTTGGCTTGGATGCCGTCCGCGGTGAGCTGGGCGAGTTCCGCACCCGCCGCATCCATCAGCGGGAAGCCGCCCTGCAGTTTCTCGTCCGCGAACAGCCCGGCCTCGATGGACTTGGCCAGTTCCACCTCGGCCTCGGCAGTGAGCAGGGGCACCCGGCCGATCTCGCGGAGATAGATCCGGACGAGATCGCCAGTCGCGGGCCGCCTGCCGGAATCTGCAGACCCGGCGCGGGGCAGATCCTCGGCCTCCTCGTGCGGCGCGTCGAGGATCTCGACTCCCTCGTCGCTGAGCAGGCGCACGACACCTTCGAGGGCCTCAGCTGGCAGGTCGGTGCCGTCCAGCGCGGCCGTAATGTCGGCCACGGTGACGGCGCCGCGTTCTCGGGCTCGCGCGACCAGGTCGGCTAGCTGATCACCTGACTGCGCGGCACTGGGCAGTAACGTAAGGGTCACGCAGACCAGTGTGCGCCCCTGAGCCCCTGTTACGGGGGCCTAATTTTGTCACCTTCCCGCTAGTAACGCGGAAGCCAATGACCTGCATGCGACACTCCGGAACCGGAGGGCAAACCCGTCACAGCATCCGCGCCAGTACCAGGAGCCCACGGTGCCAGTCCAGCGAGCCACGGCGCCTAGACCAGCGCGCTCAGGGCGCCAGCCCAGCTAACAAACGGTGCCAGCGCCAGCTAACCCAGGGCGCCTGCCGTCGCTAAAGCGCGCCCGCCGCCCGCTCCAGGAGCGCCTTCCGGCGCTGCTCCAAAGCCACCAGATCACCGAAAATCCGGTTGTACTCAGACTGGCCGTCCACCGGGCTCAGCCGCTGCAGCCTTGATTTCACCACCGCGATGTTCCGGCTCACCGCGAGTTCCTCCACCCGCGCGAGGACCGCGTCCGCGTACCGGGCATCCGGTTCCCCATCCGCCCTGGGCACCCGCAGCGGTTCCACCGCGAGCTGGGTGACGAATGCCCGCACCCGGTCATCCGGTGCCGCGTCGCGCAGCCGCGCCGCCCACTCCCGCCCGCTGCCCGCTCCCCTGGCTCCGCCGGACGCCGCGATCAGCTGGTACACCGCGGCATGCGGCGGCGCGGTGAACGCGCTCGCCTCGATCGCGTCGTAGGCCGGCCCGCACAGCGCCGGACGCTGCACGGCGAGCTTGAGTGCCTCCCGCTCCACCTGCATCACCGGGTCGGCAGGATCGTAGCGTTCCTCCCGCCACCCGTCCGGCGGCCGGGCGGGTGGCTGCTGGCCGGAACGTTCCGGCGCCGACGGCCGCTGTCCCGTGCCGCCCCGTGAGCCCGTGCCGCCCCGTGAGCCCGTGCCATCACGTGAATCCATGCCGCCCGGTGCGTCAGAGCCGCCCGGTGAGCCGGCCCTGCGCTGTCCTCCCCCGCGGGCGTTCTCCTGCCCTGTCCTGCCGCCTGTCCTGCCGCCCGGGCCGCCACCGCTGCGCGCGGGCGCATGCGCCCGCACCCGGGCCAGCACGAACTTCTCGTCCAGCATGCCGAGCCATCTGTCCAAGTTGACGGCGTACCTGTCGCGCAGGCCAGGGTCCTTGATCCGGCCAATGATCTGTGCGGCGGCGTCCAGGGCCGACAGCCGGCCTTCGTTGGTATCGAGGTTGTATTTGCTGAGCTCACTGCGGATGGCGAACTCGAAGACCGGAAGGCGCTGGGCGACCAGGTCGCGCACGGCCGCATCGCCCTGCTTGATGCGCAGGTCGCATGGGTCGAGGCCATCCCGCTGCACGGCCACGAACGTCTGCGTGACGAACCGCTCCTCCAGATCGAACGCCCGCAGCACCGCCCGCTGCCCAGCGGCGTCCCCGTCGAAGGTGAAGATCACCTCCCCGCGGAACTGGTCGGCATCCATCAGGAGCCGGCGCAGGATCTTGACATGCCCGTCGGCGAACGAGGTGCCGCAGGTGGCCACGGCGGTCGGCACCCCGGCCAGGTGGCAGGCCATCACGTCGGTGTACCCCTCGACGATAACCGCCTGCCGCCGTTGCGCGATCTCGCGCTTGGCCAGATCCGCCCCGTACAGCACGGAACTCTTCTTGAACAGCGGCGACTCGGGCGTGTTCAGGTACTTGGGGCCGTCCTCCGCGGGATTGAGTTTGCGCGCGCCGAACGCGATCACATCGCCGGTGAGGTCCCTGACCGGCCAGACCAGCCTGCCCCGGAACCGGTCGACGGGTCCGCGCCTGCCCTGGCTGGCCAGGCCGCCGAGGAGCAGTTCGGCGTCGGTGAACCCGCGGCCGCGCAGGTGGCGGGTGAGCGCCTCCCACTCGGCCGGCGCGTAACCCGCCCCGAAGCGCTCGGCGTCGGCGAGTTCGAATCCCCGCTCGGCGAGGAACGCGCGAGCTGGCACGGCGGCCGGCCCACGGAGCTGTTCGGCGAAAAAGTCCGCCGCGTCCCGGTGGGCGTCAAGCAGCCGACGGCGCTGGCTGTGCTCCTGGCCGGGTACCTGGCCGCCCTGCTCGTACCTGAGCTCGATGCCCGCGCGGGCGGCGAGATGCTCGACTGCCTCGGGAAACGACAGGCTGTCGATCTTCTCGACGAACTTGATCACATCGCCGCCGTCAGCGCACGAAAAGCAGTACCACAGGCCGCGGGCCGGGGTGACGTTGAATGACGGGGTCTTCTCGTCGTGGAACGGGCACAGGGCCTTGAGCGACCCACCGCCGGCGTTGCGAAGCTGGAGGTACTCGCCGACCACCTCGTCGATGGCCGAGCGTTCCCGGACGACTGCGATGTCCTCGTCGCGGATCCGGCCTGCCATTGGCACCCCCCGCTGCTCCCGCCCCGCTCCCGTCGCGGCCGAGTCTAGTCCTGTCGGCGACCCTGGGCATGCCCGCCGGAAGGCGCCCGGCGATGGCCGCGGCCCGCGCCGCCGCCGCCTGGGCACCAGCGCCTGCACGCTTCTGGGCACCCGTCTCGTTTACCTAAGCGTTACAGGCCGGTACTCACCTGAAATCGCTCCGCTGTTCACTCTTATGAGACAGTGATTCGTGACAGTAGACGGAGGTTTCACATGCAAACCACCGCGGCCAGCAACTCTTCCGCGGCGGTCGCCGTCGCCGACATGGAAAGGCCGCCGGCGCTGCCCGCTACCTCGACACCCACGCTGGCGCAGCGGGTGGCGGCCGATGAGGTGAATTTCATCCTGGCCACGTTCGTGGACCTGAACGGGAAGCCATGCGCCAAGCTCGTGCCCGCCCAGGCCGTCGAGATGCTGGAGACCGAGGGGGTGGGCTTCGCGGGATACGCCGCCGGCGCGCTCGGCCAGCAACCCAGCGATCCGGACCTGATGGCCATCCCGGACCCCTCCTCCTACACGCTGCTGTCCTTCCTGCGGCCGGGACTCGCGATGGTGCACTGCGATCCGCATGTGCTGGGCCAGCCGTGGCCGTACGCGCCCCGGAACATCCTGCGCGCGGTTCTCGGCCGGCTCACCGAGCAGGGGCTCACCGCGCAGGTCGGCGCCGAGGCTGAGTATTTCCTCGTGCGCAGGGATGCCGAGGGCAAGCTGGCCGTGGCCGACGACCGCGACAGCTCCGCCCGGCCGTGCTACGACGCCCGCGACCTCACCCGGATGTATGAGCACCTGACCGAAGTCTCGACCGCGATCAACGGCCTGGGCTGGTCCAACTACGCGAACGATCACGAAGACGGCAACGGGCAGTTCGAGCAGAATTTCGCGCACGCCGGGCCGATGACCACCGCCGACCGGCTGGTCACCTTCCGCTATCTGGTCCAGGTTCTCGCCGAGCAGCGCGGGATGACGGCGACGTTCATGCCGAAGCCGTTCACCGACCGGACCGGCACCGGGCTGCATATGCACATGTCTTTGTGGCGGGACGGCGAGCCGCTGTTCCCTGACCCGGCGGACCCGCGCGGTCTAGGCCTGTCCTCGCTCGCGTACCAGTTCATCGGGGGCCTGCTGGCGCATGCGCCAGCGCTGCTCGCGGTGGTCGCGCCGACGGTCAACTCCTACAAGCGCACCACCGCCGCGACCCCGGCATCCGGCGCGACGTGGGCGCCGAACTCGGCCACCTACGGCGGCAACGACCGGACGCACCTGGTTCGTGTGCCGGACGGCGACCGCGTCGAGGTGCGGGCGTGCGACGGCTCCGCCAATCCCTACCTGGCCATGGCCGCACTGCTGGCCGCGGGCATGGACGGAATCGGCCGGGGCCTCGATCCCGGTGAGCGCGGCACGGACCCAGGGCTGCCGCTGCCGCCCACCCTGCTGCACGCGGTGCAGGGGCTGGCCGCGGATGACGTGGTGAGCGGCTGCCTGGACGCCGCGGTCAGCGCCGGCCACCAGGTCGCCGAGTACTACCGGCAGGTCAAGACGGACGAGTTCCTGGCCTGGCACAGTCAGGTCAGCGTCTGGGAGACCGACAGGTACCTGACCGCATTCTGACGTCCAGCAGGCAGGGGAGGCGCGGCTGTGTGCGGGATCGTAGGGTTGCAGCTCCGTGCGGAGGCGCACCGGGAGCGTCTCGGCGAGCTGATCGCGGCCATGCTAGGCCAGCTCCGGGACCGGGGGCCCGACTCGGCCGGGGTCGGACTGTATGGCGATGCCAGCCTCTGCCAGCCGGGCGGGGCAGCGGTGAGCGTGCTGGCTGGCGATGTGCCAGCGAGCGACCTGGCCGAGGCTCTGCGGCGGCTGCTGCCGGGGCTGGCCGTGGACGTGACGGCGGTAGCCGAGGTCCGGGTGGCGACCGCGCCGGTCACCCCCGCCGAACTCACCGCGGCCGTGCGGACCGCCCTCCCGGCCGCCACGCTGCTGGGCAGCGGCACGGACCTCGTGGTGCTGAAGGGCATCGGTGACCCGCTCGACCTGGCCCGGTCCTTCGCGCTGGACGGCCGGGCAGGCTTCCAGGCCGTGGGCCACACCAGGATGGCGACGGAGTCGGCGGTGACAGTCGCGCACAGTCATCCGTTCTGCGTCCATCCTGGCCTTTGCCTGGTCCACAACGGCTCCTTCGCCAATCACGAAACGATTCGCCGCCAGCTGATCGCCGACGGCGTCACCTTCGACACCGACAACGACTCGGAGGTCGCCGCCAGGTTCGTCGGCGCCTGCCTGGACCGCGGCGACGACCTGGAGAAAGCGCTCCGCGGCGTATGCGAGACCTTCGATGGCTTCTACACGCTGCTCGCCACCACGCCGACCGAGTTCGCGGTGGTCCGCGACGCCATCGCGTGCAAGCCGGCGCTGATTGCCGAGGGACCCGGCTGGGTGGCGATGGCGAGTGAGTACCGCGCGCTGTCCGGGCTTCCCGGGATCGCCGAGGCCCGGGTATTCGAGCCCATGCCCGAGGAGGTGTACCTGTGGTCAGTGTGACCGGACTGCGTGATGGCGGCGCGCCGGAAGCCACCGCGGGCCCTCCGGCCTCCGGCCTCCAGCTGGATGCGGAGACTCTGGGCGTGCGGGGAGTCAATGCCAGATTGCGTGAGCTCGCCCCGGGAACAGCGGTGACAGTCGGCAACCCGGGCGGCCGTCACAGCCTCGCGGTCGGGCTGGATGCCGAGATCAGCGTCACCATCGACGGCCCTGCCGGTTACTACGTCGGCGGGCTGGGTAAGCGGGCCGCCATCACGGTCCGCGGGCCGGCCGGCTGGGGGGTTGCGGAGAACCTGATGTCCGGCTCGGTGCGGGTACACGGTGACGCGAGCCAGGCGGCTGCCGCTTCGGCGCATGGCGGGCTGATCGTGGTCGACGGCAGCGCCTCACTGAGGGCTGGCATCTCGCTGAAGGGGGCGACCCTGGCGGTGGCCGGGGACGTCGGCCCGTTCTGCGGTTTCATGGCCCAGGCCGGCACGATCCTGATCGGTGGCGATGCCGGGGACGGACTCGGCGACTCCCTGTATGAGGCGGTGATCTACGTGGCCGGGACGATCCGCGGCCTGGGCTCCGATGCCCGGGTGGAGGACCTTGGCGAGGCCGACGTGAGCGCTGTGCGGGATCTGGTGCAGCGGTCCGGGTTCGACCACATCGACCCGCAGAAGGTCACCAGGGTCGGGTCAGCCCGGCAGCTCTACCACTTCGACACCCACAACCACGGCTCGTACTGACGCTGCATGCCCGCATCGTCCCGGGCGGATGGAGGCCCCGTGTCGCACACTGTCCCGCCTCAGGCCGTAGCGCCGCAGGCTGTCCCGTCACAGCCGGCGGCGCAGCATGCCGCGCCGCCACAGGCCGTGGCGCCGCGGCCGGACAATCACACGTTCCCGCCGACCGTGATCGCGGACATCCAGCAGCGGGCGGAGCTTGGCCGCTACGCGATCCGCGGGATGGGCGCACGGCGCGCCGTGCCCACCTTCGACGACCTGCTGCTGCTGACCGCCAGCGCGTCACGCTATCCCCTGGAGGGGTACCGGGAACGCTGTGAGACCCGGACTGTGCTCGGCGCGCGCAACGCCGCCGACCCGGTGGTGCTGGACATCCCCATCACCATCGCGGGCATGTCGTTCGGCGCGCTCTCCGCTGCGGCGAAGGACGCGCTGGGCCGGGCGGCCACCGAGGTGGGCACGTCCACCACCACCGGCGATGGCGGCATGACGGCGGAGGAGCGGGCGGCCTCGAAAACGCTCGTCTACCAGTGCCTGCCGTCACGGTACGGCTTCAACCCCGATGACCTGCGGGCCGCTGACGCGGTGGAAATCGTGCTGGGCCAGGGCGCGAAGCCGGGCGGCGGCGGGATGCTGCTCGGCCAGAAGGTCGGCCCGCGGGTGGCCGGCATGCGGACCCTGCCCGAGGGCATCGACCAGCGCTCGGCCAGCCGGCACCCGGACTGGACCGGGCCCGACGACCTGCGGATCAAGATTGAGGAGCTCCGGGAGGCCACCGGCTGGCGGATCCCGGTGTACGTGAAGATGGGCGCCACCAGGGTCGCCCACGACGTGCGGCTGGCCGTTGCGGCCGGCGCCGACGTCGTGGTCGTGGACGGGATGCAGGGCGGCACGGCCGCTGCCCAGGACATATTCATCGAGCACACCGGGATTCCCACCCTGGCCGCTGTGCGGCTGGCCGCGGACGCGCTGGCGGACACGGGCGTGGCCGGCGACGTGCAACTGATCGTCTCCGGGGGGATCCGCACCGGCGCCGACGTGGCCAAGGCCCTGGCGCTGGGTGCGGACGCGGTCTCGATCGGCGTGGCCGCGCTGGTCGCCCTGGGCTGCAACGCGTCCTCCTATACCGCGGAGTCCGGCGCCCAGGTCGACGTGACCGATGACTACCGGGCGATGGGGACCGAGCCGGGCGGCTGCACGGGCTGCCACACCGGGCGCTGCCCCGTCGGCATCACGACCCAGGACGACTTGCTGGCCGCGCGCCTCGACCCCGCCCTCGGCGCTAGCCGGGTGGCCAATTACCTGCGCTCGCTGGCCATGGAGACCACGTTGCTGGCCCGGGCGTGCGGCAAGTCGGACGTGCATCACCTGGAGCCCGAAGACCTCGTGGCCCTCACCGTGGAAGCGGCGGCGATGGCGCGGGTCCCGCTGGCCGGGACCTCGTGGATCCCCGGGTGGCCATGATCGCAGCCGCACGGCCCGGCCGCGGCGCTGAGGTGGTGATCGTCGGTGGCGGGGTGGAGGGCACCGCCGCGGCCTGGTCGCTGACCCAGCGGGGAGTGCGCGATGTCCTGGTGCTGGAGCGGGAGACTGTCGGCTCCGGCGGGACCGGCAAGTCCAGCGGGATCGTCCGCTGCCACTACGGCGTGCCCTCGCTGGCCGCCATGGCCTGGCAGGGCCTGCGGCTGTTCGAAGCCGCCGCCGACGTGCTCGGCGAGGACATCGGATTCCGGCAGACCGGGTACCTGGTCGCCGTCGGCGCCCCCGACGTCGCGGCGTTGCACGCCAACCTCTCGGCGCAGCAGGCCCTCGGCATCGAGACCACCGCCATCTCCCGCGAGGACGCAGCGGAACTCTGGCCATCCGCCAACCTCGCCGACTTCGCGGGCTTCGGCTACGAGCGCCGGGGCGGGTACGGCGACGCCTACCGGACAGCCCAGGCATTCGCCGCGGCCGCCCGGCGCGGCGGAGCGACGATCCGCCAGGGCACGGCGGCCGTGTCCGTGCTTCGCCAGCGGGGGCGGGTGACGGGCGTGCGCCTGGCCGACGGCGACGTGGTGCCCGCCGGGCTGGTGGTGGTCGCCGCCGGGCCGTGGTCACCCGGGCTGGTGGCGCCGCTCGGCGTCGATCTGCCCGTCCGCGCCTGCCGTGAGCAGATCCTCCTCGTCGCGCCCGGCCGGGACCTCGGCCAGGCCCCCGTGCTGTCCGATCTGGTGTCCCTCCAGTACGTCCGGACGGAAGCATCCGGCGAACTGCTGTGCGGCAACAGCGACCTGCATTCCCTCGAGTCCGCCGATCCGGACAACTACCGCCGCGGGACCGATCCCGGATTCGTCGAGGCCGCCGTGGTCAAGCTCGCGCACCGGTTCCCTGGCCTGCCGGAGGCCGCCATTTCATCGGGTTACGCGGGCTGCTACGACGTGACCCCGGACTTCAATCCCATCATCAGCACCACGGATATCCCCGGCCTCGTTGTCGCGGCCGGCTTCAGCGGTCACGGGTTCAAGATCTCGCCCGCGGTCGGGGCGCTGGTCGCGGATCTGGTCTGCACGGGCTCCAGCAGTGATCCGGATATCCCGGCGCGGGATTTCCGGCTGTCCCGCTTCGCCGAGGGCGACCTGCTCACCAGCCATCATCCCTACGCCGGGGCCGCGCAGATGCGCTGACACCGGGCCGGACGCGGGACGCTGCGCCGCCTCAGGGCTATGTGCCCTATCGGCCACATCCGGCCGGTGTTAACATTCCTGAAACAAACGGCGTTTCTCAGGTGACCCCCAGCTCCGAGGCTCACGATGTTCCAGCGACTTCTTCTCGCCATTGACGGCTCCGATGCCGGACCGGTCGCCGTCAGCTTCGCCCTCGCCATGACGTCGCCCGGCACGGCCGTTCATGTCGTGCATGTCAACCAATACCAGACCGGCGGCCGGGGCCTGACCATCGAGACCGGGGACGAGGCGTGCCGGCCCGTGCACGTCGCGGTGACCGAACTGCTCGCCGCCGGCGTGCAGGCGACCGGCGTCGTGTGCACATCCAGCTGCTTCGCGGTGGCGGACCGGATCGTCGCGGAGGCCGACCGGTGGGCGGCCGACGCCATCGTGCTGGGCTCGCACCGGCGCCGTGGCGGCTGGCGGCTACTCGGCCAGGGCGTGCGGGCCCGGATCATCCGGCTGAGCCAGCTGCCCGTGCTCACCGCACCCGCCCCGCTTAAGGTCAGCCGCCGCGTCGGACGGCACGGGCTCGCGGCCCGGCCGCATCACGGCCGGTCCGAGATCACCTCCTGAGCCGCGCCGACCCATCCGGGATGCAGCCCCCGGACGGCGCGGTGGCCACCGGCTCACATGCCCGCCCGCCGCGACAGGGCGTGCACCGAGCCGCCGCGCTCGCTGGCCGCCGCCTCCACGATGAGCCCTGAGCCATGCACGCGCCGCCTGAGCTCCACGGCCAGATCGCTTCCGCCGCTCCCCGCGGCCGGCGCCGCCAGGGACCCGTCCAGCACAACGGCCCGGGCGCCGCGAGTCCTGGCCAGCCGCACCAGGGTGCGCCCAGGTGACCGGGTGACCGCGATATGCCCGAGCGCGGTCGCGCCGAGAGCCTCGACTGCGCTCATCGCCTCCGCAACAGTCCGGCGCACCTGCTCTCGCACGGCCCGGATGGGCACCGGCGCGGACTGGGGAAGCCCCACCGACCTGCCGCCGGCCGCGGCGATCGCGACGACGACAACCGGCCGGCCCGCGGCGAGCCCGGCCGCCCGGCAGATTGCTGGCTTCGAGACCGTGTCGCCCATCACCACCAGGAGCACACAGCTCCGGACCTCATCGGGCCCGATCTCCGGCCGGCGGCCGCGCGCAGCGCGGGCACCAGGCGTGCTCACCGGTCGGCTCCGGCGCCGGCCCGGATCAGCAGCACCGGCTAACCGCCCGCACCGGAGAGGTACGCCTCGATGAACTCCGAACGGCGCCCGCTTTCGTGCCAGGTAACGGGGAAGAAGCTCTCGTCCATCCGCAGGTCGCCGAAGCGCTTGTAGCGGCCATAGATTGCGCCGGTGATCGTTGGGTGAAATTGCGTCCGCGACGGCATGCAGTGCGCCACGAGGGACCGGCGCGGCCGGACACCGTGGTTGACGCCGGAGCCGTGCCAGGTCCAGCCAGCGTGGAACACCCCGCCACCGCGCGGGACCACGATCTTGATGATCTCCAGATCGTGGACGCCGGCCTCTCGGGCCGCCTCGTCGAGTTCTTTGCGGTAGTTGTCCGGGGCGTGGAACTGCTCGATCATCCCCGAGTGCGGCCACTGGTGGGAACCGCGGACGTATTCCACGGTGCCGCCCTCCGCCGTCGTGTCATCGAGCGCTATCCAGCAGCTCACCCACTCGGGGGGATCAGCCCACAATTCATAGGAAGAATCCTGGTGGTAACCCAGCGCCTTCGCGCCCGGCGGCTTCCAGAGCACGTTGTCCTGCGAGAGCCTGGTGCCCTCCCAGCCGCCAAGCTGCGCGCAAGCCCGCCCGATGCCCGCGTCCAGCACCACGGACGCGATCAGGCGGTCCGACTTCCACGCGTTGCAGATCTGCCGGGTGCGATCCTCCGGGTCCCGGCCGGGCTTCCAGTTCCACTCATCGGGCAGCAGCCCCGTCTCGAACTTGCCCGCGAAGAGATCCACATACCGCTCCGCCAGCTGCGCCGCACGCCGGGGATCGATGATCTGGTCGACGGCAACGAAGCCGTCGGCATGGAAAGCGGCAGCCTGTTCCTGCGTGATCGTGAGTCCTGCAGGCGGCGCCTGCGCCGGTGCGGCTGGCGCGGCTGGGGTCTGCGCGGGCACGGGTGCCTCCTGGGTGCTGGGCCGGTCAGACGTGGTCGAGGTAGCGGGCGCGCTCGGCCGGGGGGACGAGCAGCCGCATCTGGCGGTCCTCCTCGACCCGGGTCGCGGCGTAGTGGCTGGCGAACGCCTCACCCACGAGGTCGCGGGCAATGTCACTGGCGGCGAACCGCTCGGCGGCCTCCAGCAGGGTGCGGGGCAGTTCGCCGGCCGCGTCCGGTACGATCCCGCGGGCTGGCCCCGTCACCGGTGGCGGCGGGAGCCACCGCCGCTCCACCCCGCACAGCGCACCCCCGAGGGCCAGCGCGGCAGCCAGCCATGGGTTCACGTCGGCGCCCGGCACCCGCAATTCCAGGCGGGTCGCACCCGACAGGCCACGCGTGCTGCGCACCACCCGCAGGCCGCACCTGTAATTGCCAAGGCCCCAGGTGGCGGTGCGCGGTGCCCAGTTGCCCGGGGCCAGGCGCCGATAGGAGTTGACGGTCGGGGCGGCGAGCACGGCGAGTTCCGGCAGGGCGCGGACGATCCCGGCGACCGCGTGCAACCCGAGCTTGGACAGGCCATGCTCCTCCCCGGGGCCCGCCAGCGCGTCCGCGCCGGACGTGGCGTCGTGCAGTGACAACACTGGATGGCCGCCAAGCCCGGGGAACTCGTCGAGGAAACAGATCCCGGGGCCTACCTCAGCTCGGATTGCCGCGGCAACCTCAGGCGCCTGCACGACGACTTCACCCGCGCCACCGGCCTGCACCTGCGCGCGGGCACGGAGCCGGAGATGATGTGGCTGCGGCTCAACCCGGACGGCACCCCCTCCGTGGCGGGCCTCACCAAGCCGTACTGCTACCACATCGACCAGTTCTCCGAGCTCCAGCCGATCATCCACAAAGTGATCGAGTACTGCCAGGCTCTGGGCCTGGACATGATCCAGGGAGACCATGAGGACGCGCCCGGCCAGATCGAGCTGAACTTCCAGTTCGACAAGGCCGAGGCGACCGCGGACCGGCTGACCACCTACCGCCAGATCTGCCGCCAGGTCGGCCGTGAGATGGGCGCGTTCCCGTGCTTCATGCCCAAGCCGTTCATGGGCGTCTCGGCGAACGGCTGCCACCACAACATCTCACTGTGGCAGGGCGAGGAGAACATGTTCCTGCCCGAGGGCGACGATCCGCGGAAGCCGAGCAAGGCTGGCCTGCACGCCATCGGCGGGGTGCTTGACCACCTGCGCGCCCTGACCGCCATCACCGCGTCCACGGTCAACTCCTACCGGCGGTTCGCCGATGCGGGATTCTGGGCGCCGGTCTTCGCCGACTGGGGGTTCCAGAACCGCACCACGGCGCTGCGGGTGAGCGCGCCCGGCCGGTTCGAGTACCGCTCCGTCGACTCCGCGGTCAACCCCTACCTGTCGTTCGCCGCGCTGCTCGCCGCCATGAGGGACGGGCTGAACCGCAGCCTGGACCCCGGCCCGCCGGAGGAACGCAACATCTATGAGGCGATGTCAGCGGGCAAGCAGGTCGCGCGCATCCCGCAGACCCTGGGCGAGGCGCTCGACGCGCTCGCGGCGGACCCAGTGATCCGCGCGGCGCTGCCCGGCGACATGTACCGGGTCTTCCACCATCACAAGCACGACGAATGGATGCGCTTCATCTCCACCGTCACGGAGTGGGATGTCC
>OBLT010001859.1_pt1 | contig 13311 bp, 15 predicted proteins | sample 1518721 | NCBI WGS metagenome assembly OBLT01 (sample SAMEA3539307, study PRJEB22396) | soil metagenome | biome: tundra; feature: field; material: soil | place: USA | collected 2010-05 | depth 0.15 m | reverse complement strand
GGTCTTCACTCGCAAGGCCGGGTTTCGCAATGCCTGGGATTGCAGCGGGATGATGGTGCGCATGGGAATCGGTTCCTAATTCCGATGGTGGCGCCCCGGCGCCGGCGGCCGGGCGCTCAACAAGCACCCAGCAATCCGTTGCCGCTCTACTGTACTAGACTAACAGTGGCCCGCGGACGCTCACAAAGAGATTCGCCGGGCAGAGAGGATGTCCCAGAAGATGCGCCTCTGCGTGAAGTTTTGGGCCGTTGCGGCTTTGCTGGCTTTGCCGCGGGCGAGTTGCGCGGCGAATTCGGCGAGTTGCACAACGCAGGCGGAACTGCTGTCGGTGGATCGCGATGCGCTGACGGCGGCCGGGGGACGGCTGTCCGAAGCCGTGTTGCGGCAGGACTATGCGGCGCTGCAGGCCGCATTGCTGCCGGCCGAGGCGGCAGATTGGGACGGGATTCGCGGCGCCGTGGAGCAGGCCGCGCCGCTGGTGAAGGGCGGGCAGGTGCAACTGCGGAATTTGTATCTGCTGGATGCGACCGGCCTGGCGGCGCCGGCCGATACGCAGTTCTTCTGCTCCAATGCAACGGGGTCGCTGACGGTGACGATTACCATGCGCGATCTGCCTCCGGGGCGGTACGCGATGGTGCTGTCCGATGCAGTGGGTGCGTCGCTGGGCGGACAGTTGGGCATCATTCTGGCTTGGGATCCGACCGGCACAGCCGCGGTATGGAAGCTGGCGGGATTGTCTGTGCGGCAGAGCGTCTTTGACGGGCATGACGGAGTCTGGTACTGGACGCGGGCTCGCGAGCTGGCGAAGGAGGATTCTGCGTGGAGCGCCTGGTACAGCTATGAGGCGGCGCGTTATCTGCTGGTGCCGGTGGATTATCTCTCCTCGCCGAATCTGGAAAAGCTCGGGGCAGAGCAGGCGCTGATCAAGGGCTCGCCCCAGGATGCTTTTCCTTTATCGCTTGCGGACGGCCCGCGCACCTGGAAGATCGACGCGGTGCGGCTGGACGCGACGCTGCGCCAGGCCGATTTGGGAGTGACCTACGAATCGACGGGAGTGACCGATCCTGCCGCGGTGCGGACGGAAGCGGTTGCGGCGCTGAGCGCTCTCGTGAAGGCGCAACCGGGGCTCAGGCAGAGTTTTCATGGGCTGTGGGCTTATGCGGTGAAGGACGGCAAGCGGACGCCGGTCATCGAGCTGCCGATGGCGCAGATTCCGTAAAAACAGGGAACAGGGAATAGGGAACAGAAAGACGCCTTCAGTAGAGATTCAAATGAGGTATCATTCAAACTCAGAGGATCCCCTATGAGTAATAAACCAACGCCAATCGTTGAGCGGGTTGATCGCCAGCCCGAAGCCAAATTCGTCGTGATTGTGGACAATCAGGCTTTTCCCAACTTGTCTCTGAACGACGGGGAATTGGCCGAGTCAGAACTCCGAACGCTATTGGCCGACAAGTACGGACTATCCCCGTCGGAGATTGAAGCTCTGATACGACAGGCAAAAGCAAACCCCGCAATCAAGCCCACGCCAGTTCAGAAAGGGTAACTTGATGGCCGGTAAGAAGCTAACCTCCAATGAGATCGAGGCCGCAAATCGGGCGGAGGCGACCGCCATTCTGATTCGTGGCGGCTTTCGGGTATATCGGCCAGAAGCCGATGTATCCGGTGAGGATCTTGTGATCCGCAAACCAGACGGCGAACTGCTTTCTGTACAGATGAAAGGGCGGCCTATGGTTCACTGGTCCCTTTATGGCGGCCACAAAATGTGGATGCTATTCCCTGACCCGTCTGGCATCCTTCACGGGCGACCTTGGTTCCTCATTAGACACGATGAGCTATTCCATTGGTTTAAGGAGCACCATGGAGCAGTTCCGGGCTGGGCACAGCGGGCCAATGCACACCTTGCGGAGTGGAGCGAACGACGTTTGTCCGACGACTTACGCAAATACTTACAACCGTTCATGCTTCGCGTCGCCGCTTTCCACAAAGGGTAGAACTTTAGACCTTTCTCTAAGGCCTGAAAACAAGGGGCTTGCGCGTCTCAAGATTCAGTCTCAAAAATGAAGCGTTGAACGCGCCACCTCACACGGCGGCGTTAGGGCAGTTTTGCGTGAAATATTTTACCTGGCACGTATCGTAGATCGGCGTTGACAGGTTTTGTCGGACGAGTAGAATTGTATTAGAAACCACCCCTGTTCCTCGGTGGACAGGAAGCGAAGCCAGTCCGCAAGGGCTGGCTTCAGTGTTTGTGCTCAAGAAAGGCAGAAGCCAATGTCAACCATTATCGATTTGCGTTCGGATACAGTGACACGGCCCTCCGTGGAGATGCGCGCGGCGATGGCCGCGGCGGAGGTGGGCGACGACGTTTACGGCGAAGACCCTACCGTGAACCTTCTGGAGCATTGCGCGGCGGAGCGCTTTGCCCGCGAGGCGGCGCTCTTTGTGCCCACCGGAACCATGGGCAACCAGATCGCCATTCGCCTGCACACCCAGCCGGGCCAGGAGGTGATCGCCGAATCGCGGGCGCACATTCTGGACTATGAAATGGCCACCACAGCGGTCTTCTCCGGCTGCCTGATCCGCGCCGTCACCGCCGAGAGCGGCACTTTGACCTGGAAACAGATTGAGCCGGCGATCTTTGCGCGCGGAGCCTTTCGCGCGGCAACCGGACTGATTGAGATAGAAAACACCGCCAACCTGGCCGGCGGCCGCTGCACGCGCCTGGAGGCTTTGGAGGAGATTTGGGCCGGGGCGAAGGAGCGCAAGCTGCCGATGCATCTGGACGGGGCGCGGATTTTCAATGCGGCCACGGCACTGGGCGTCGATGTACGGGAGCTGACACGCGGGTTCGATACGGTGATGTTTTGCCTGTCGAAGGGGCTGGGCGCGCCGGTGGGGTCGATGCTGACGGGATCGGCAGAGATGATGGCGCGGGCGCGGATTTACAGGAAAGCGCTGGGCGGCGGGATGAGACAGGCGGGCGTGCTGGCCGCGGCGGGGCTGATTGCGCTGGAGCAGGGGCCGGCGCGGCTGCATGAAGACCACGCCAACGCGCGGCTGCTGGCCGAGGCGCTGGCAAACATGGAAGGCGTGGCGATCGAGCTGGATGCGGTGGAGACCAACATCGCGATCTTCCGGCTGACGGGAAGGTTGAGCGCGGCGGAGCTGGTGGCGCGGCTGAAGAAGCGCGGGATTCTGGCCAGCACCGTGGGGCCGGACGCGATTCGCCTGGTGACGCACCTTGATGTGGACCGCGCGGCCTGCATCACGGCAGCCGGGGCGCTGACCAGGGAGATCGAAGCGGGGTCGTGAGCGCCGAAACGATGAACCGAGCAATTCGATACACACGAGAGGAAAGCGTTGGTGGTACAAAAAGCGTGGGTGCGATTCCCGAGGGGACCGCAACTAATTTTGCCTCTCAACGTTTAATTCATCAACAGGCCGGAAGGCGGTCATGATTCCGGCAACTTAAACCCAGGAGATTTGATTCATCGTGAAAAAAATTGCACTGGCACTGTTGCTTGCTATCACTCTCTCCCCTGCGGCTTCGTTTGCGCAGGTTGTGGTTCGCATCGGACCGCCGGCGTCCATCCATGAAGAACGCGGCCGGCCCCCCGATCGTGGTTACGTGTGGATTGACGGCTACCACCGCTACGAAGGCGGCCAATACGTCTGGACCCCCGGCCGCTGGGATCGTCCACCCCATGAAGGGCAGCGTTGGGTTGCTCACCGCTGGAAGCACCGCGGCGATCATTGGGAGATGCAGGAAGGGCACTGGCGGTAGATTGCTGTCTCAACCAACAGAAAAGCGGGGCATACGTCCCGCTTTTTCTGCGCCTGCACACTCCACTCAGCTGATTTCGATCACGTCGGTGGCAGCAGCCGCCGCGGCTTCGGCGCGGGCCATCAGCTTTTCGGCGATGGCGTAGAACTCCGCAGCTTGCGGGCTTTTGGGGCCGGCCAGGGTAACGGGCAGGCCACGGTCGCCGCCTTCGCGGATGGCTGGCACCAGTTCGATGGATCCGAGGAAGGGAATGTTGAACTGCCGCGCGGTGCGCTCGGCCCCGCCTCTGGAAAAGATGTCGATCTCCTTGTGGCAGTGGGGGCAGGTGAAGTGGCTCATGTTTTCGACGATGCCGAGCACTTCGACGTTGACCTGGGCGAACATTTCCAGGGCCTTTCGCGCGTCCAGGAGGCTGACGTCGCTAGGCGTGGAGACGACGACAGCGCCGGTGAGGGGCACGGTCTGCACCAGCGAGATGACTACGTCGCCGGTGCCTGGGGGCAGATCGACGATCAGGTAGTCCAGCTCGCCCCATTCCACCTGCTGGAGGAACTGGCGGATGATCTGGTGGAGCATGGGTCCGCGCATGACGAGGGGCTTGTCGCCGGGCGAGATGTAGCCGATGGAGATGGTTTTTACACCATGAGTCAAGTTGGGTTCGATGCGGTTGTCGGCGCCCACGCGCGGCTGCTGGGCCGAGCCCATCATGAGCGGCACGTTGGGGCCGTAGATGTCGGCGTCGATGAGGCCGACGCGCTGGCCCATGCGGGAGAGCGCAACGGCCAGGTTGACGGCGACGGTGGTCTTGCCGACTCCGCCCTTGCCGGAACCGATGGCGACGATTTTAGAGACGCCGGGCAAAGCTACGGGGGAAGGCATGGCAGGTGAATGGGCCATATTTTTAACTGCTCCTTTTAGAAACCTGTTTCACAAGAATTCTGTTGTTTTCGATTATGGATTGATGGGCGCTGCGTCTTCCTGGGCGGCGGTGGCGAGCGTGGCTTCTTTTCGGCGGGCGGATTCGGCCTCGCGGTGCTCACGCCGGCGCAAGGCATCCTCATAGCGGCGGTGCTCGTCGGGGGTATCGGGGATGAGTTGAGGTACCTGCTGGCGGCGGCCCTGGTTGTCGATGGCGACAAAGACCAGGTAGGCGCTGGCGACGTGCACAACCGATTCTGTGCGGGTGTTTTCCGCCCAGACCTTGACGCCCACCTCCATGGAGGTGGCAAAGGCGCGGTTGACGCTGGACTTGAGGGTGAGCAGGTCGCCCAAATGCACGGGCCGGATGAAGTCGATATGGTCCATGGCGGCGGTGACGACGTGGGTGCGCGAGTGCCGGTAGGCGGCCATGGCGCCGGTGAGATCGATGAAGTGCATCAGCCGGCCGCCCAGCAGGCTGCCCAGGATGTTGGTGTCGTTGGGCAGGATGATCTCTGTCATCTCCGACTGCGTGCTGGCCACGGTGCGCGCAGCGGGGTTTGTTTCCGCGGAACTCATTCTTGGAAACCTCCATTTCCTGTAACCTGGCTCAGCCGGCCGATTGCGAACGCCGGGCAGCTACAATGGAGCTGGCGGCAGCGAGCCCGGACAGGCAGATTGGGCGAGGCATCTTGTTCCAGTTTCGGCAATCCCCGCCAAATGTGCAAATCCCCCAACGGCCGGCCAGGAAGAAAATGGGATTGGTATCGACCAAGATGGATAAGATAGCAGGACTAAAAGAGATTCTGGCGCTGGACCCCAAGAACAGCTTTGCCCGTTATGGGATTGCCATGGAGCTGGCCAAAAGCGGCGAGACGGCCGCGGCGATGGCGGAGTTCGACACGCTGCTGGGCAACGATCCGGACTATACGGCCGGCTACTTCATGGCCGCGCAGACGCTGGCCACGGCGGGCCGGACGGCGGAGGCGGTCGAGCGGCTGAAGGCCGGGATCGGCTGCGCAGAGCGAAGCCGGAACAGCCACGCCCTGAGCGAGATGCAGTCCATGCTCGACGAACTGGACCGGTAACACTTGTTCACCGGCCGCGGCTGCCGCTGGGTACCTTTCCGCATGGCATGACGCGCTTCGACGCGCAATGGAATCCCTTTTTACCGAAAAGACATCTATACTTGCATTATGGAGAAATATTCCATTGTCGTTCCTTTTCACAACGAAGAGGAGAACGTGACGGTTCTATATGCTCGCCTGAAACAAGTGATGGAACAGGTGGGCGACAGCTTCGAGCTGGTGCTGGTGGACGATGGCTCCAGCGACCGCACCTATAAGCTGCTGGAAGAGATAGCCGCGGTGGACAGCCGGGTGCTGGTGGTGAAGCTGCGCCGGAACTTCGGCCAGACCTCGGCCCTCGCGGCCGGCTTCGACCATGCTTCAGGCGAGTTTATCCTGGCCATGGACGGCGATCTGCAACACGACCCGAACGATATTCCCAACTTTCTTGAAAAGCTCGGGGAGGGCTACGACGTGGTCTCGGGCTGGCGCAAGGAGCGGAGGGACAACTTCCTGATGAGGCGGGTTCCGTCGCACTGCGCCAACTGGCTGATGGCCATGCTCTCCGGCGTGGACATTCACGACTTCGGCACCACGTTCAAGGCCTATCGACGCGAGGTCATCCAGAACATTCCGCTGTACGGGGAGATGCACCGCTTCATTCCCGCACTGGCCAGCTGGTATGGCGCGTCGATCTGCGAGATTCCCATCAAGAACGTGAACCGCGAGCGGGGCAAGAGCCACTACGGCATCGGACGCACTTTCAGCGTCTTCTTCGATCTGCTGACCATCCGCTTCCTGCTCAAGTACATGAGCCGTCCGCTGCACTTTTTCGGGGGCCTTGGAGCGCTTGGCATGGTGGTGGGCAGCATCATCTCGCTGGCGCTGGCGGGGATCAAGATCATGAATCCGCACCGGAACGTGATGGACCAGCATGGACCGATGTTCGTGATTGGCGCGGTGCTGATCGTCGCCGGCATCCAGATGATGGCCATCGGTCTGCTGGGCGAGTTGCAGGTGCGCCACTATTTCACCAGCCAGCATCCGGCGCCGTACGCCGTCGACCGCCTGGTGCGTCTGGCTTCGCCGGAAGAGGAGAATATGCTGTCGGAAAGGGACTGAAGAGCAGGGAACAGGGATCAGGGATCAGAAAAAGCCTCGCCTGGGTAGCGCCTGGGCGGGGATTGCTTTTGCTATAGAGTCGGCCAGAGCGGTTTCCAAATTAATGCGGCCTTTCTGGCCGCGTTCACCGTGGTTTTGCATTCACTCCGGCCATGACGACATGTCGCCGCGGTATCCGAAAAAGGAAAAAACCACTTTTCTACGATAAATCTGGTGTACAGCAATTGAAACGCGCTGTATTTTTCCAGCGGATCTCTTTGCCGCATTTCCCCAATTGAAACAAGACCGAACGCACAGAAGGAAACTGAATCTCCCGCCAGAGGGATTCACAACTACACCAAACGCCCCACGGTATTCCAGGAAATACCGCAGGATTTTTCAAAGGAGAGTTGTATGCCTAGCCGCAATGTCCACCTTCCCCCCGAACTGGACGAGTTCCTCTTGACCAGGATCGAGGGCGGACGCTATGCGAATGCCAGCGAATTGGTGCAATATGCCTTGCGCGCGTTGGATCGTGAGGAACGGGCCAACGAGGCAAAGCGCGCGGCTTTGCGAACCGCCATGCATAGGGCCGATGCCAGGAGCATTCAGGAAGACGACGTCTTTCGGAAGCTGTGGCTCGCACAGTTTCAACCCTCATCATCCCTATAGGAATTCAGGAAGCGCGGCCTCTCCCGCGATTTTTGCCGATTGCAGTCAGGGCGTTCAATGGTGCATCCTGAACTGTGATGAAAGCCATACAGATTCACGAGACAGGCGGGCCGGAGGTTCTAAAGCTGGCCGAGTTGCCCATTCCTCAGCCGGGACAGGGGCAGGTGTTGATCCGCGTGGAAGCCATCGGGGTCAACTTCATCGAAATCTACTTTCGCAAGGGCGTGTACAAGGCGGCGCTGCCGCTGACGCTGGGCAGCGAGGCCGCGGGCACTGTGGAGAAGCTGGGTCCGGGGGTGACGGGATTTGCCGTGGGGGACGCTGTGGCTTCGGTGGGTGTGCTGGGCAGCTACGCCGAGTACGCGCTGGTTCCGGCGGCGCAACTGGTGACGGCGCCGGCGGGGCTGAGCATGGAAAAGGCTGCCGCCGCCCTGCTGCAAGGGATGACGGCGCACTACCTGGCCTATTCGACTTTTCCGCTCAAGGCCGGGGACACAGCGCTGATTCACGCCGGGGCCGGCGGCGTGGGGCTGCTGCTGACGCAGATGGCGGTGCGGCTGGGCGCGCGGGTGATTACGACGGTCTCAACGGCTGCCAAGGCGGAATTATCGCGCGAGGCGGGCGCCTCCGATGCGATTCTTTACACCGAGCAGGACTTCGAGGCGGAGGTCAAGCGGCTCACCGGCGGCAAAGGCGTGGACGTGGTCTACGATTCGGTGGGCAAGACGACCTTCGACAAGAGCCTGAACTGCCTGAGGCCGCGCGGGATGCTGGCGCTGTTTGGCGCTTCCAGCGGGCCTGTGCCGCCGTTCGACCTGATCCAACTGAGCGGCAAGGGTTCGCTGTTCATTACCCGGCCTACGCTGTGGCACTACGTGGCTACGCGGGCGGAACTGGAAGGTCGCGCCGGCGATGTGCTGGGCTGGGCTGCCAAAGGCAAACTCAAGCTGAGGACCGAATTTGTGTATCCGCTGGCCGAGGCGGCGCAGGCGCAGACGGACCTCGAAGCCCGCAAGACGACGGGGAAGATTCTGCTGGAGCCGTGACAGAGCAGGTGTCAGAGATCAGTTGTCAGTGGTCAGAGATACTTAAGTGACGATTCTGCCCGTGCCCCATCCTTGCGACTTTTTTCTGTCGCAAGGGTGGGAGCCCGCAAGACTCGAATTCGTCTTCCGGTTGACAGGACAAGACAATGGCAACGATTTCCATCGCGCCCGAAGACCGGGTCTTTGTGCTGACGGGGGCGGGCATCAGCGCGGAGAGCGGATTGCCCACCTTTCGCGCCTCGGATGGGTTGTGGGCGGGGCATCGGATCGAGGATGTTTGTACGCCGGAGGCCTGGCAGCGCAATCCGGGGCTGGTGTGGGAGTTTTATTCGGGGCGGCGGGCGGACGGCGCGAAGGCTGAGCCGAATCCGGCGCACTTTGCGCTGGCGGAGTTGGAGGCGCGGCTGGGCGAACGCTTCTTTCTATGCACGCAGAATGTGGACGATCTCCACGAGCGGGCCGGCTCAGTGCGGCTGGTCCACATGCACGGGGAGCTGGCCAAGTCGCGCTGCGAGAATGGGTGCGGACGGGCGCCGGTCGAGGATCGGGCGGTTTATCGGAGCCTGGACGAAGTGGGGCGTTGCGCGTGCGGCGGACTGCTGCGACCGCACATCGTGTTTTTTGGCGAGATTCCCCTGGAGATGGAGCGGATTCAGGAGGAGATCCAGAAGGCGACGCTGATGGTGGTGGTGGGCACTTCGGGGTCGGTGTATCCGGCGGCGAACTTTGTTCACTGGGCGCGGCTGGGCGGCTCGCGCACCGTCTATGTGGGACCGGAGGCGCCGCTGAACGCTTCTGCGTTTACGCATGTGGTGGAGGGGAAGGCTGGCGAGGTGCTGCCGGGGCTGTTTGCGGTGTAGCGGAGCTAGCGGAGTTAGCGCGGTCACCCACCCTAGCCGCAAGAACAAAGGCGCGGTGAGGGTGAGGCACCCCGGCGGGTCAACGAGTCAGCAAGTTCCCCAGCTCAGGAGACCAAATCTATTCCTTGGCGCGTGCTGGAGACGGCTGCTGGCCCTTTTTTGACTCGGCTTCGCGGTCGAGCGTGGCTCGCCTGGGAACTTCGATCAGATCCTGGTCGTGTGCGGTGCGGTGGACTTCGGCCTGCGCGGGGCGCAATGGTTTTGGGGTGGTTTGCATGCGTGTTCCTCCGTTCTTTCGTGTGCGGGCGATCAGCAGGATGCGGATCGCGCGGATTGATTCGAGCCGCTCATGCTCGACGACGCGCCTGCTCGTGGCGAGCACAGACAGAGGCCAGGTTCATGGCTTCCCACCCTTCGCAAAGAACGCAAGAATGGGGCGCCCAGATTTCAGTAAGGGTGAAAATGCGTCAGCGGGACTTGATGTACTCTTTGCGGCGGAAGCGAAGGCCGGTCCAGTCCTCGTCGATGGCTATCGAACGGACGGTGTCAAAGCCAGCGGCCTGCAACGCGGCCCAGCCGGTGTCGCGGTTGAAGTCGCACTTGTATTTCTTCGATGTGCCTTTGGGATAGGCGAACCAGACGGTGGCATCGCCTTTGGCGCGCGCTGCGACCTTTGGGACCAGCGCGTCCACTTCGCTCTGGCGGGTGACGAAGGCGAGGGAGAAGCGTATCTCGGGAAGGGACTCGATGTGGCGATGGATGGTGATCACGGGCAGGCGCGCGAGCTCCGGCTCGAAGCTCTCAGGCGCGTGCAGAACCAGGATTTCCTGGTGATCCTTGAGGTTAAGTTTCTCGAAGAGGGTGGCCATGGATTCTGATGATAATCCGATTGCGAATAAAATCTGCAAACTGCGGCCGGAGCCAGCTCAGAAATGGAAGCGGTAGCGCAGTTCGGCTGAGATCAGGCGGGGGTCGTTGAAGTGGAAGCCGCCGATGGTGATGGAGTTATCGAGCAGGACGCGGTGGTTGGTGACGTTGATGACCGAGGCGGAGAGCTTCCAGCGCTCGCGGATGGCGTGGCCGGCGGAGACGTCGAAGGTGGTGTGGACGGGGAGATAGGGGCCGTTATAGGGGCCTTCGTTGGCGCCGGCCAGGCCGTTGGAGAAGCCGGAGCCGTAGTAGACGTTGGTGGAAAACCACGTGTGCGCGGGCAGATTTGCCCTGAAGCCGGTGTTCAGCGTCTCGCGCTGGTCGTGGTCGAGCGGAATGTAGTTGGGACCGAGGTTGCAGGCGGGGTCAGTGGGAAGGCTACAGGTAAAGCCTCCGATGATGTTGCCGCGCTGCTGAGCGATCTGATTCGAGTAAGTCACGTGGAATTGGCCGAGGTGGGCGAGTTGCGGTGAGCGGAGGGTGAGTTCCCAGGCGCGGATCAGCGCCCCATCGACGGCGATGGGAAAGGACATATTCGACGCACCGAGGTTGGAGTGGTCGAGGAAGTTTTTTGCGCGATTCTTGACGTTGGCTACGTCGAGGAGCCAGCCCTTCCAGGGGATCTGAATGCCGAACTGGTGCTCTTCGTCGCGTTCGGAGGGCAGCGGGGTGAAGGTGTTCTCGCCAGAGGGTAGGCTGCCGGCGTAGTTGAGGACGGAGCTGGAGACGGTTTCGAGTGGCGCGGGCTGGAAGAAGTGGCCGTAGAAGCCGCGCAGGACCCAGTGGAGGCGGGGAATCTCGGCGGTTACGCCGATGCGGGGATAGGTTGCGGACTCGTCGAATCCGCCGTGGTAGATGGAGAAGCGCTCACCGCCGAGCAGCGTAACGTACCGGCCCACGCGCAGGTGGTCGGAGAGGTAGAACTCGACCAATCCGGCGCTGGCGTTGGCGGGCGCGGAGTCATCGGTACCGCCGTAGGGCAACAAGCCAAAGAGATCGTTCTCTGCCTGATAGAAGGTGTAGATGCCGGCGGAGAAGTTGTTCGGCCCTACATCCGCATGTGCATCGGCCTGACCGCCCACATAGTTCGAGTTCTGATGCCAGGTTGTGGCTACTGGCTTGTCGGTTGTGAGTGAGTCATAGTTTGCCTGGTTGAAGTGGTAGAAGGGCGCGACGGAAAACAGCGCCTTGGGCGAGAGGGTGTGGACCCAGTTGGCGATGACGAAGGAGTCGCGCTCGGTCTGGGCGTCGCGCAGGCCCCAGGATTCGTAATGCGGGGTGGCCTGTTCCCAGTCGTTCTTGTTGGGGTCGTAGGGGATATCAAAGTAATCCTGGCGGTATTGCGCGTTTAGGCGCAGTTGATCTTTGGGCGTCTGGTTGCGAATGAGGGAGAGAAAGCCGCTTTGGGAGTTGGTGGCGTCGTGGTAGATGCCAGCAACCGGCGTGGCCAGGCCGTAGTCGGAGCGGGAGCCGGTGAGGCTTGCGTACCATGCGGTCGCGGCGGAGTGGTCGCCGAGGGAGACCTGAGTTTCGCCGGTGCCGAGGTTGCCGCCAGAGAGCAAGAACTCGCCGTCGCGGCTGCGCTCGAAGCCGTTGCGTGGCAGCACGTTGAAGACGCCGTAGGTGCGGTCGCCCAACTCGGCGGCATAGCTGCCACGCTGCGTCTCGAGTGCATCGATGTCTTTAGGATCGATCTGCGGACCGACGTTGGAGGCAATCTTGGTGTTGGGAATGGCGATGCCGTCGATCAGCCAACTGGTCTGGTGGCCGCCGCGCATGTGGAGCATGTCGTGGGTCATGTAGGCGCCGGGGACGTAGTCGGTGATCATCTCCATGCCGATGGTGCGATCGGCGCCGGGAGTCTCATTGATCATGTCGCGGGTGATGAGGGTGGTGGGGGTTACGGAATCGGTAGCAGAAGGAGAAGTCTCCAATCCCTGGACGACGACGGTCTGGGTTGCAGGCGCAACCGGTAGCGGGATGTGCAGGACAGGGTTGGTGCCGGAGGTCACGGTAAGCGGCTGGGTGACGGTGGCAAAACCGGGAGAGGCAATGGTCAGGCGATAGACGCCGATGGGGGCCTGGGGCAGTTCGAACTCGCCCTCGGAGCCCGTGGTGGCGTGGAGGGTGAAGGCGGAATCGGCGGCTTGCAGGGTGACCGTTGCGCCGGCGATGGGGCGGTGGTGGGGATCGTGGACCACGCCATGCACGGTGGCGAAGACGGTGGCGAGCGCGGGGATGGAAGCGGCCACGAGCAGCGCCGCGGCGAGAAATAAATGCAGTATGGGAAAAAGGGAAGGAGTGCGCCGCATCTGGAATTTCATGGTACATGAGCAAGGGCTACTACCCCAGCGAGCAAAGATCGCTCGCCGGGGACTCCGGGCTTCAGGGGCACACATCGGGCAATCGACGGACCGCGGTCAGGTATCATCGGGTTATTCAGTTTTCGATGCACTCATACGAGGAAAAGCCGGTGTCTGAAGTGAATGTGTCCTTATCGCCGCAACAGCAATCCGTCGAGGCCGCGCAGGAGCCGCGCGCCGAGTCTCGCATTCAGCGCCCATTGCGCATCGCGATCTTTGGTTTTGGGACGGTGGGCAGCTCAGTGGCGCGGATTCTGGTGGAGCAAAAGCCTCAGGGGCTGGAACTGACCCACGTATTCAACCGCGGCGTGGCGCGCAAACGCGTGGACTGGACGCCCGAGAGCGTGGTGTGGAGCGAGGACGCCGACGCGGTGCTGGCCTCGGATGTGGACGTGGTGGTGGAGCTGGCCGGGGGGCTTGAGCCGGCAGGAGGCTGGGTGCGCAGGGCGCTCGATGCGGGCAAGAGCGTGGTGACGGCCAACAAGAAGCTGATTGCCTATCACGGCGTGGAGCTGGAGCGTCTGAGATCGGAAGAGCACACGTCTGAACTCCAGTCACCTTGTAATCTCG